>Ga0302308_10003908_pt1 | contig 11814 bp, 12 predicted proteins | sample III_Palsa_E3_3_FD_200531 | JGI IMG/M metagenome (GOLD analysis project Ga0302308, IMG submission 200531) | Peat permafrost microbial communities from Stordalen Mire near Abisko, Sweden - III_Palsa_E3_3 | ecosystem: Environmental > Terrestrial > Soil > Palsa > Peat permafrost | place: Sweden... | reverse complement strand
TCGGATCGACTGGGACTGCCCCGTCTCTCGTGACCTCAACTTCTCGAACCGCCCGGTGCGGACCCGCATGCCGGGTGGTGTGGCAGGGGAGCGACCCACAAGGTCGCCCCCTATGCCGATGATATGCGTTCAATCAGCCGGCGGGCTCCTCGATCTTGTCGTATCCGCTCAGACGATAAACGGCGACCGAGACCAGCCAACTCAGGGCGAATATGCCGACGATCAAATAGCCCAGTGCGCCGAAATTATCGTTCAGCGCAGCGATGAAGTCCCAGAAGGTGCCGGCGAGGCCAAATTTGTCGCCAAGCAGGCCCAGTGCTTCGACGCTGCCGATCAGAAGTGCGACGACAATCGATACCAGCGTGATGGTCAAATTATAATACAGCTTGCGGATCGGCTTGATGAAGGCCCAGCCATAGGCGTTGACCATCAACACCCCATCGGTGGTATCGACCAGGGACATTCCGGCGGTGAACAGCGCCGGAAAAACCAGAATCGACCAGACCGGCAGTCCGGCCGACCCTTGCGCCGCGGAAATGCCGAGCAGCCCGACCTCGCTGGCCGTATCGAAGCCGAGGCCAAACAACAGCCCTAGCGGATACATGTGCCAGCTCCTGGTTATGATACCGAACAGCGATCGCAGCATGCGCCCGAGCAGGCCGCGCTGGGCAAGCATGTCATGCAAATCGTCCTCGATCAGCCGATCGCCGCGCTTGACCGCCGCGAACACCCGATACACCGAAACCAGGATCGCGATGTTCGCAAGCGAGATGCCGAGCAGGAACAGCGCGGATACGCTGGTGCCGATCACGCCGCCGATCTCCTTGAAGCCTTCGAACTTCGCCTGCAGCGCCGCCACCGACAGGGCAACGAAAACCGATGCGATCACCACCACGGTGGAATGCCCCAGCGCGAAGAAAAAGCCGGCATAGAGCGGCCGCTTTCCCTCCTGCATCAATTTGCGCGTGACATTGTCGATCGCCGCGATGTGATCGGGATCGACGCCATGGCGCAGCCCGAATGTGTAGGCCAAAGACGCGGTGCCGAGCAGAACCGGATAATCCCGGAATTCGACCAGGGCCCAGATCCACGCCAGCGCATTGATCAGGATCAGGACGGCGTAGACGGCGATGGTCTTGCCGCGCAGGCCGACCGGTTCGTCGTCAAGGAAATCGGCGATGCCGCTCATGTGGTCTGTCTTCGTCGGGGCGTCGCGCGCCGGTGTCACGCGTTGGCGTGCGGCCAAACTCCCACGGTGAGTATGATGCTGTCAATAATATATCATACCAGGAGGGCGTGGACGCGCCGGCTGGCGATCGCAATCCATGAAGATCGCAACATGAGCGGTTGCGTCACGGCCTAATGGTCGAAGCCGACCTTGACCAGGAACGCCAATATGCCACCGCCGGCGACGGCGAAAATGGCGCTGAAGATCAGCGGCGCGAACGAACCTTGCCGGTTGTTCGGCTCCAGCACCGCGGTGGCCGGGTGATCCGGATCATAATAGACGGGCACGCTGTCGCCTGGCGTGTACCGACCCCCGGCCGTCTCGGCCTGCTCGCGTGTGCCGTAGATCGCCGTCCAGCCGAAGCCGGCTGATGTGCCGACATAATCGCGCGCGTTGACCCGGTAGGCGTAGCGCAGATCGACCTGATAACGATAGACCATCCGCCGCACCGAACTGTCGTTGTCGCCGTCGTCCTCGATTTGCTCTTCGACCACGGAAGATGTCGTGATGGTGCCGGAAACGCTCGGCCACCGCCTGCTGGCGTTGGCGAGCCACCGTGTCCGCACAAAGGAAACGACGCCCAGGATCGCGACGAGAATGGCCGCACCCGGCAGGGCGAATGCGAACATCGGCACGCCATTATCAACGTAAAGCACGTGGCCCGCGATCGAATGCGCGGTCAGGACAAGCGCGATCACGCCGAAAATGACGGCGAAAACGATCGTTCCCGCGATATTGTCCTGTGCCCGGGGCTCGAGCAAGGCGCGCTTGGGATTGTTCGGGTTCACATAGACATCGACATGGGCGCCGAGCGGATATCGGGCGGCCTGCCGCATCGCCAGCATGCGCGTCGTCATCGGCGCGTCGTCGATCCCGATACGATCGCCTTCGAGGTCGTTTCCGTCGACGCGGTAGCGATAGCGAATGATCGGCGTGGCATCGGTCTCATCGTCCGACACATGCGATGGCGGCTGATCGACCTCGGAGGCGACGATGACGCCGTCGACCTCGCTCCATTTGCTGGCGGACCGTGTCTCACCGCGCAGCCGAACAAGCCTGAACAGCAGGCAAGCCAAATTCATCAGGCATACGCCCGCGGCGATTTGCGTCCACAGCAATTGATGGGCGTCGAGCAAGGGATCCAATGATTTTCAGCAAGCAAATCTTTAAACGGAAAACCGCGTCTATTGATGCGGCACGATGGTGTAGGGCGTCGAATAAGGTTCCACGCGCAGCGACGCGTTGGCCAGGAGGCCGATCTTTGCGGTCGGGGCTTGCTGCAATTCGCCGTTCGGGCCGCGATGCACGTTATATTGCCACACCGTCATGTCGCCCTTTTGCGCCAGCGTGTGCGCGACCGCGCTGGCATCGGACCCGCCAAGCGCCTTCATCTCGTCGTCGGACAGCCCGATCACGATTTCGTCCTTGACGGTCACGACCTTGAACAGGCTGACCTTGTTGTCCTGCGCTTGCGAAGCCGAGGCGCCGGCCACAAGGCAAGCCGCCAGAGCGACGCGTTTCAAGTTGCCGGCACGATGAGGCATTGCATTGTCCCTTGATCCGGATGATGTGAAAAGCGCCTTCGGCGGGGCGCCGAAAGCAAGGCGGACCTGGTCCGTGGCCTCGATCTCGCCGGTATTGGTCGCGGCGTAAAGCATCCGGGTTCACGCCGACGCGAGCCGCAACGGTTAAAAAGAAAGGGGCCGAAGCCCCTTTCTCCATATCCTTTCTCTCTCGTGTTCGATCACCACTGATTCCACGCGTGCCAATGATGCCAGTGGTGCCAGCCGCCGTAACCCCAGCCGCCGTAATAACTCGGATGCCAGTGATGCCAACCGCCATAATAATACGGTTGGTAGGTGCCGCTGCGATAGGTGTGCTGGTGCCAGCAATGGCCCCATTCGTTGCAGACGTAATTGACCTGTTCAACGTTTGAAGCTTGCGACACCTGACCGGAAACGGCGATGGGCATCGCGGATGCCGGAGCGGTAGCGAGAGCAATGCCACCGAGTGCGGTAAGACCAACAAGTGCAGAAATAAGTTTCATGATGTTCTCCTCCTAACATCGGTTGGAGGCGGTCAACTGGAATTCGGTTCGGCGCATTACTAAGGTTTAATGCCGATGAACATTCGTGAACTTCCGGCAATGAATCCTGCACGTGCGTTCACGCCCATCGCGCGTGCGGCAGCACTTTCCAATTTGTAATCGGGCCGTTTCGAACGGCGACGGCGTTGCCTCTTACCAATCATCGCAAGGGCGATCGAGAGGATGATGGAGGCTTCAATGAAGACGATGTCATGGTCGCGGTATCACGCTTTGTCGTGGGCGCGCATCCGCCCCCATCTGCATGGCCGCCGTGCCAAGCGGGCACGGCGCATGGCCAAGGCGGCCGCGATCGCCGCTTCCACGGCCTCGGCAGCGCCGGCGGCTCAGCCAGGCGCGGCAGACCCGCCACGCCGGGGCAGAGCGGATTTCGGATTCCTGGCCGGAGTTTCCCGTGCCTTAAGCCGGATTTTTCGAACCAGGGCGCTGCCAGGCGAGACCGATATCTGACACACTCCCCTCGGAATCGATCGCATAACGGACGCCATGAGAAACCTGCAGATCACCCTGCCATTCTGGGTTCGGGCCATTCTTCTCGCCGGCGTGCTTTGCATTGTCGCGGGCGCGGGGCTGATCTCGTACCGGTACTACATGCAGCCGAAGACGCTGACCATCGCGGTCGGATCACTCGACGGCCAGGCCAAGCTGCTCGCGTCGGCCATCGCCGGCCGGCTTGCCACCACCGACTCGCCGATTAGGCTCAAGGTCGAGAATGCCGGCAGCGTGCTCGATGCGGCCAAGGCGTTCGACGCCGGCACCGCGGATCTCGCCGTGGTCCGGGCCGACGTCGGCGATCTCCAGCAGGCCCGCGCCGTGGCGCTGACCGGGCACGGTGTGGTGATGATCGTGGCGCCGCCGGGCTCGCCGATCACCAGCATCGCGAAATTGCGCGATCATACCGTTGGCGTGGTCGGCGGCGAAATCAACCACGGCGTCGTCGAGGTCTTGAAGAAGGAATATGACCTCGGCCACGCCAACGTCACCTTCAAGGACGTCGTGCCTTCGGATGCGCGCCGCGCGATCCAGGCCAAGGAGGTCAGCGTATTACTGATGGTGCTACCGCTGACCGAGCGATACCTGACGCTGGTCAAGAGCCTGTTTCGCGAAAGCCCCAATTCAGCGCCGGTCTTGATCCCGATCGATTCCGCCGGCGCCATCACCGACGTCAAGGGTCCCTACGAGAGCTTCGACATTCCAAAAGGCACGCTGCGCGGCGCGCCGCCGGTGCCGGACGATGACGTCACCACCTTGCGGGTTGGCTTTTACCTGGTCGCCAACCGGCATTTGAGCGCCAGTTTGGTCGGCGAACTCACCAAGAAGCTGATGAGTGTCCGCCGCGACCTGATCGGCGAGCAACCGCTGCTGGCGGGGATTGCCGCGCCTGACACCGATTCCGACGCGTTCCTCGCGGTGCATCCGGGCGCGGCAGCCTTCTACAACGGCACCCAGGAAAGTTTCATGGATCGGTACGGCAACGCGATCTATCTGACGCCGATGGTGCTCGGCGCGATGGCGTCGGTGTTCGCCGCCGCCTGGCGTTTTCTCGGGGTGCGTCCGCTAGACCCTGCGCAAACGACGCTGGGAGCGCTGTGCGGCCTGCCGGGGCGGGTGCGGAAAACCGACGATGAGGCCGAGCTTGCCGCGATCGAAGAGGAAATCGATCATATCCTTCACGCCCAGCTGGCGAGATCGGCCGGCAGCGACGAGAGCGCGTCGGAAACCCACGCCTTGATCGCGGCGGCGCATCGGCTGGATAATCTGATCCATCGCCGCCGCATGGCGCTGGCGGCGCGGGCGCAGCCGCGCGCCGAGCCCAGTTCGCCGAGCTGAGGAAACATCGCGATGACAGGTCGTGTTTGCCGAAGATGGCTGTGCGCCGGGCTGCTGACGGCAACCGTCGCCATGCTTTCTCCGGCTTCCGCCGAGCAAGGCTATCGTCCGTATCGCAACTGGCGTTTTGGCGTCAGCGCGGACGTGCCGTCGGACTGGAAAGCCGGCCCGGAGCCGGACAACAACGATGGATTGGCGTTCACCTCACCCGACGGTGCCGCGACCATCACTGTATCCGGGATACTCAATGCGGACGACGCGCCGGCGGCGGAGGTGATCGCGGACGAGCAGCGAGCGCGCGACGGCGAGACCGTGACGTATCGAAAGGCGAGCGCGCGTCAGGTGGTCATTTCCGGCACCCGCGGCAACATGATTTTCTATCGGAAAGCCATTCTGTCGTGCAACGACCAGATCGTGAATCACCTCTTGATCGTATATCCGGCGGCGCAAAAGCAGGCCTTTGACGCCCTGGTGTCCCATGTCGCGGCCTCGATGCGAAGCTCGCCGGGAGAGCAGATACCGAAATGCAGCTAACGCCGCACTTGATCTGCTTCAGGGCGCGACGAGGGCATGACGGGTCGAGGAAAAATCTGGCTAACGGCAATCCGCACCCCACATTCCCTCTGGGAGCTTCAGCCTGGGAAAGATTCGATGCCCCGTCGTTCGGCGCTTGTGCTCATCCTGCTGCTGGCCAGCCTGTTCGCCCCCGTGAGCGCCTACGCGCAGCTTACGCCGCCGGCGGGATCGGCCGGCGCGGGCAATTCGCCGATCAACGGCATCCCGTTCGGTCCCGCCAATCCCCGCGTGCTCAGTGATCCCAGCGGCATCGGCAACGCGTCGAGCCTCCCGCCGCTCGGTAAAAACACGCCACCGCCACCGGTTGTCTACGGACCGCTCAGCTCATCCCCGTCACGCGTGGTCGCGCCGACCGTGGGCGCGTCACAGCGCATATTCAGCGCGGATGAAGTTGTCTCAAGAGGGCCGCCGGTCCGCCGCCACGGCCGGCCCCAAATCAGCAAGTTCACGGGGATTTGCCGGGGCTGTTAGAGCTGCTGATTCATCGGTGAGGCGGCGCGCGGCGGGTTGACGATCAATAGCACCGCAACGATGGCCGAGAGCGCGACGGCGCCGGCGCCCGCGAGGTAGACCGTGCCGACGCTTCTGGCGCCAGCAATCGCGCCCGCGGCCGGGCCGGTAATCCCTAAGGAGATGTCGAGGAAGGCGATGAAGGCGCCCATCGCGGCGCCGCGGCTCTGCGGTGGGGCGCGTCGCACAGCTTCGACGCCGAAGCCGGGGAACGCCAGTGAAAAGCCAAATCCGGTCAGCGCGGCACCGGCGTAGGCCATCAGCACGTGGTCGGCCTGCCAGATCATCAATTGGCCCGCGGCCTCGATCAGCACGCAAACCAGCGCCACCTTGCCGCCGCCGATTTTGTCGGGCAGGTGCGCGAACAGCAGCCGCGCGCCGATGAAGGCGACACCGAAAGCCGTAAAGGCGAGCGAAGCGCTGCCCCAGTTCCTGGCGGCGAACAACAATGCGGCGAAGGTGGTGATGACGCCGAGGCCGACACCGCACAGCAGCAGTCCCAATCCCGGCAGCCACACCGTTCCCAATACCTTGTAAAATGGCATGCGACGCGCCGAGGATGCCGCCACCGCGCGCGCGGGCGCCACCACGGCCAACCCCAGCAGCGGAATGATCGTGGTTCCGATGGCGATGCCGGCAAAACCGTAAGGACCATAGATCAACGTACCGAGCGGTGCGCCGATGGCGTAGGCGGCGTACATCGCAATTCCAACCCACGCCATGACCTTGCCGGCATGTTGCGGGCCGACCAGGCCAAGGCCCCAGCTCAGCGCCCCCGTGATGATCAGGCTCTCGCCGCAGCCGAGCAGGACGCGGCCGATCAGGAGCACGCCGAGCGAAGTCACCGGGCTCGCCATGAAAGCCAGCGATGCGAGATAGGCCAAGCCGGAGATCGCCGCGATCACAAGACCGATCATCATGGCACGCTTGGCGCCGCTGACATCGGCGAAGCCGCCGGCCCATGCCCGCGACAGCAACGCCGCGGCGAATTGCGCGCCAACCGCAACGCCCACGATCACGGGGCTCAAGCCGAGCGTGAAGTGCAGGTGCAACGGCAACACCGGCAACGGCAGCCCGATGGTGAGGAAACCGACAAACACCGCCGATGCGATCGGCAGCATCTTGCGGAAGACGTCGTGTTCCGTGGGAGGAGGCGCGGGTGAGGGCGCAGGAGCGGGAGCAAGCGAAGGCGCCGATGAGCGCGCAGAGGCAGCGGAGTTTGTCATCTGTCTTGTTGTTTCTTTTTGATAATGCGGATTTCCGATCAGTGCAAATTGTGTAGCTGATCGGCCCGTCGTTTGAAAAAAGCCCAGAAGGTTTCGATCAATCCGGGATCGAAGATTTCATCATGCTTTTGCGCAAGCTCTCCGGGCGCCGTCGCGGTGTAGGCGAGCCCGGTCGCGAGCAGTGCGAGTTGCGATCGGCAGGCCCGCTCCAGGAACAGGCCCATCATGACGGCGGAAGCGATATTGCGCCCGACAAAGCAAATGCCGTGATTTCGCATCAGCACGGTCGACGCGCCGCCCAGCGCATCGGCGAGGCTTTCGCCGAGCGCGGGCGTATCGATCAGGCCGGTGGTTTCGCTGAAGCGGGAAGGCACGCCGCCGAGATAAACCGCCTCGTTGGTGACGGCCGCCAATTCGACGTCGAGCGCCGAGAACGCGGTGGCGTGGAATGGATGGCTGTGGCCCGCGACGATGACGTCCGGCCGCCGCCGCATGATCTCGGTATGAATGGGCCACTCCTTGTGCAGCCGTCCGTCGCCGGACAGCCGTTTACCGGAAAAGTCGATCAATGCGAAATCCCCGCCGTCGCGCACCTCGCCGAGCCCGATGCCGGAGCGCTTAAGCCACACCCCGCGTCCATCGGGATCGCGCAGCGACAGATGGCCCAGCGTCATGTCGGCGTGGCCTTCCATGTGGAGGATGCGGCAGCCGTAAGCGAGTTCGGTGAAGGCCGTCGTCAGGTCGTGGTCTGGCATCGGATTGTTCCGGGCTAGTGGTCAGCTGCGTTCGATCGCAATCGCGGCCGCATCGAGCGCTGCGGCGATATCGCGGATCTGCTGCTCGGTGAGGGGACCGCGGGCTTCACGTAGCCGAAGTGCCATTTTGAGGTTTTCCCGCGCGCGCGTGATCTCCGGCGCCGGGCCGCCACCATGCGCGGTGTTGACCGATTGCATGCGCTGCAACGCGTTGTCCACGGCGCTCTTGTTGGCGGCGAGGTAGGCGGTGCCGTCAGCGGTGATGGCGTAAAGCCTCTTGCCCGCGTTCTCGCTCACGGTGGCGTGGCCGAGCTCTTCGAGCATGGTAAGTGTCGGATAGATCACGCCCGGGCTCGGCGTGTAGGTGCCGGCGACGCGGTCCTCGATCTCCTTGATGATCTCGTAGCCGTGGCGGGGGCGTTCGGAAATCAGGGCAAGCACCACCAGGCGAAGTTCGCCATGGTCGAACATGCGGCCCGGTCGGCGCCCAAACCGGTGCCGGCCACGCCCGTGATGTTCATGATCGCGGTCGCGACCGCGGTGCTCGTGGCGAAAATCGCCGTCTTCGAATGATCCCCGCCGATGCTGTCCGCCGCCGCGGTAGTCGCGATCTGAATGTCTGTCTCTCATTGTTTTGGTTCTCTCGTTCGATGCAGTTTCGATATATCTGAAGCTTAGATATATCTAGACTAGATCGATATGGATTTCAAGACCTCGAGTTTTGCTTGAATCAGGAGGTCAAGCGTCGTTTGACCTGTCCAACAAGCCTCTGTTTAACCTTGAATATTTAGCCATGCGGCAAATAGCAGTTGCAATCTCCGCATGATATGCGGTGAATATTCTTGCTTCGAGCGCGATGCTCTCTATTATCTCCGCAAGGAGTGCGGAGAATAGATGTCCGACTATATCCACCAATTACCCGACTGGCCGCAGTTCGCCTGGGATCAGCACGGCCTTGCCGGGCAGCTCGCCGCCGTGCGGCACCGTCAGGGGCGTCTGATTGGGCGCATGCAGGCGCTTGGATTTGCGCTGCGCCAGGAGGCGGTTCTGCAAACGCTCACCGAGGACGTGCTCAAGTCCAGCGAGATCGAGGGCGAAGTCTTCGACAAGGAGGAGGTCCGGTCCTCGATAGCGCATCGCCTCGGAATCGAGGCCGCCGGGCTGCCGTCCGTCGACCGCAATGTCGAAGGCGTGGTTGAAATGATGCTCGATGCCACCCAGAAATTCGGCGAGCCGTTGACCTCCGAACGATTGCTGGTCTGGCATGCGTCTCTGTTTCCCACCGGACGAAGCGGCATGCGAAAAATCCTCGTTGGCACGTGGCGGGATGATCGATCGGGTCCGATGCAAGTGGTGTCGGGTGCTGAAGGGCGCGAGCGCGTTCATTATGAAGCGCCCGCCGCTGCACGGTTGGATGTGGACATGAAAGCCTTCCTCGACTGGTTTAACGGCGAGGGCGATATCGATCCGGTTCTGAAGGCAGCCCTGGCGCATCTGTGGTTTGTGACGGTCCATCCGTTCGACGACGGCAACGGGCGCATCGCGCGTGCAATCGCCGACATGTCGCTCGCCCGGTCGGAAGACAGCCCGCAACGCTTCTACAGCATGTCGGCGCAAATCCGGATCGAACGGAAGGACTATTACGACATGCTTGAAGCGACGCAGAAAGCTACGCTCGACGTCACATCATGGATCGAGTGGTTTCTCGGTTGCCTCGATCGTGCTTTCGAAGGCGCGGAGAAGACGCTTTCGTCTGTTTTTCGAAGGGCAGAATTCTGGAGGACGCATGCCACCGCGCCGCTCAACGATCGTCAGCGCGACATGATCAACCGCTTGCTGGACGGTTTCGACGGCAAGCTCAGCTCTTCGAAATGGGCCACCATCGAGAAATGCTCGCCGGATACGGCACTGCGCGATATCGCCGATCTGGTTGAGCGTCGGATTCTTCGAAAAGATGAAGGCGGCGGCCGCAGCACGAGCTATTCACTGGCCGGAGATGCAGCCGAATAACATCCATGTCGAACCAGCCCTTGTAGGCATCCGCCAATAGACCGTAAAATCAGCCGGCGCAGGGCCAACCTGCGGCTTCAAGACCCGTATCAGAAGAGGAAATGCCGATCATGACCGCCATACCGCAACTGCCGGAACGCACGCCGCGCGCAAAGGGCCAGCCCACGGCGCTCGACGGCCTGCTGGTGGTGGACTTCACCCGCGTGGTTGCCGGTCCTGCCTGCACCCAAACGCTGGCCGATTTCGGCGCCGAGGTAATCAAGATCGAAAATCCGGAAGGCGGTGACGACAGCCGGGCCTATGAACATGCGGAAATCGGCGGCGAGAGCGCGGCTTTTCTCAGCCTCAATCGCAACAAGCGCGGCATCGCGCTCGACTTCACCAAGCCCGAGGCGCTTGCGGTCGCGCGCGACCTGATCGCGAAGGCCGACGTGGTGGTGGAGAATTTCTCCGGCGGCGTGATGAAGAAGTTCGGGCTCGACTATGCGTCGGTGGCGCCGACCAATCCGCGGCTGGTCTATTGCTCGATCTCGGCCTACGGCCGCAAGGGGGAGTTCGCGTTGCGCCCGGGCTTCGATCCGATCACTCAGGCCGAAAGCGGCTTCATGTCGCTGAACGGTTTTGCCGATGGCGAGGCAGTGCGCACCGGGCCGCCGATCGTCGATCTCGCGACCGGCATGTCGGCCTGCAACGCCATCCTGCTGGCGCTCCTGGCCCGCGACCGGCTCGGACGCGGCCAGCATGTCGAGGTCGCCCTGATCGACATCGCGGTCGCGATGACCGCGTTTTACGGCATGGCCTATCTGATCAGCGGCAATAATCCCGGTCGCTTCGGCAACTCGCCGAACGGTTCGCCCAGCGTCGGCGTCTATCATGCCGCCGATGGCCCGTTCTATATCGCCTGTGCCAATGACCGGCTGTATCGGCGTCTTGTCGTCGACGTACTTGAGCGCCCCGATCTCATGACCGACGAGCGCTTTGCCAATCGAAGGGCGCGTTCGGCCAACAAGGAAGCGCTGCGCCGCATCATCGGCGAGGTATTTGCCACCGACGTCCGCGAGAACTGGATGGCCAAGATGAAGAAGGTCAACGTGCCTGTTGGCTATCTGCGTACCGTCGAGGAGGGATTCAATGCGCCCGAAGTGCGCGACCGCCATCGCCTCAGCCGGATCGAGCATCCAACCGCGGGTTCGGTCCCCAATATCGAATCCCCGCTCAGCCTGAGCCTGACCCCGATCATTGATCCGGTGGCAGCACCCTTGCTCGGCCAGCACACCAACGAGGTCCTGCGCCAGAAGCTCGGCTATGATGACGACCAAATCGCAAAGCTCGCCGCCGCGGGTGCGTTCGGGGCCCCCTCGCGCGATGTCTGAGATCGCCGCAATCGCGTGTGCGTCATATCACATTTTAATGAGGTGCTTGTTGCTAGACTGAGCCGTGACCACCTGATGGCGCCACAGACAAGGGCGCCGGAAACGAGGACGCTATGGGCCTGATTGCATTTCTTGTCATCGCCGCCATTTTCTACGTTCTGGTGTCGCTCCGGGTCCTGAAGCAGTATGAGCGCGGGGTGGT
>Ga0302308_10003901_pt1 | contig 11820 bp, 6 predicted proteins | sample III_Palsa_E3_3_FD_200531 | JGI IMG/M metagenome (GOLD analysis project Ga0302308, IMG submission 200531) | Peat permafrost microbial communities from Stordalen Mire near Abisko, Sweden - III_Palsa_E3_3 | ecosystem: Environmental > Terrestrial > Soil > Palsa > Peat permafrost | place: Sweden... | reverse complement strand
CCACAAAACCGCCGGTCTCTTGTCCTCCGGCGCCGGTGACCACCCCGCTCGCATCGTTCTCCTCCAGGAGGCCGCCATCACTCCTTCCGACCAAGCCGCCGGTATCGCCGTAGCCCGAGACGACGGTGACACTCGAATAAGTATTTTCGATGGTCCCGCTGTCATTGTAGCCGACCAAGCCGCCGGTGATGTCTCCATTATCCGAAGTGACCGTGCCCGTGGCATAGGAATTCTGGATCGTCCCTTGGAGGTAGCCCGCGATGGCCCCCACATCGCTGGCGCCGAAAGTATTGTTGATATTGGCGTTGGTCAGGCCGAGGTTCTGCACCACTCCAGCCTCGTCTCCGAAGAGCCCCGTGTAGTCCGCGTTCGGATCATTGATGGTGAGGCCGTTGATCGTATGGCCCTGGCCATCGAATTGTCCCGTGAAGGCATAGCTGCTCGATCCGATCGGCACGAAGCCCGCGTTCGTGATCGCACCGCCGCTGATGCTGGTCCCCCAGACATCGGAGGGATTGTAGGTCCCGGTCGCGTCGATATCCGCTCCGAGGGTGTAGCTGTACTCCGTGGTCATCGAGTTCAGGTCGATGAGCTGGAGCTGGTGGGCGTTTGTGATGGTATAGGTGTCGTTACCCGTCTCCGTTGGGAATTCCATCGCCAGCATCGGGCGGGTCTGGCCCTGGAAGATCACCCAGGTGTGGTCGAGAGCTTCGGAGTCACCGGCGGTATCGATGTCCCAGCCGGTATAGGTGCCGGGGCTCATCGCCTCTAAGGTGGTGATTCCGGTGAGATAACCGGCTCCCGTATTGACCCCTTCTCCATGATACCCGAGGCCCTGATTGATGCCCTGGCCGGTGGTCTCGATATCCCAAAAGCTGTCGGTGATCGAGCCGTTGTCGATTTCGCCGCCGAAACCGCCGTAGTTGCCGGTGCCCGTCACTTGTCCGCTCGCGTAGGCGTTGTTGAAAACGCCGGTATTGCTGTAGCCGAAGAAGCCGCCGACGTTGTTGGCGCCGCCGGTCACCGCGCCGTAGGCGTAGGCGTTCAAGATGGTTCCCTCGTTGTCTCCGACGAAGCCGCCGACGCCGAAGGGGCCGGTAAAGTCGCCATTCGGGCTGACGGTATCGGTGACCGCGCCGCCCGCGTAGGATTCCTCGATCTGGGACGCGTTATATCCGGCGAAGCCGCCGACATAGCTGTCGGCGCCGGTCACGGTCACCGCTCCGGTGGCGTAGGAATTGGAAATGGTCTCGGCCTCCCCCTGATTGTCCCCGACGAAGCCGCCGACATAGGAATTTTCGCCGCTGGCGGTGGCGCTCCCCGTCGCGTAGGAGTTGGCGATGATCCCACCCCCGGTATTTAGCGCAACGAAGCCGCCGACGGAGGAGTCCTCACCGTTGGATAGGATATTCCCCGTCGCGTAAGAACCGAAAATAGACCCGCCATTTTGCCCCATAAAACCGCCGGCCAAGGAGCCGGTGCCGCTCGAGGTGACATTCCCTGCCGCATAGGAGCTGGCGATGGCCCCACCCGCGTCATTTTCCCCGATGAAACCACCGATGGAGCTGCTGACCCCCGTCACCGCCCCGGTGGCATAGGAGGTGGTGATGGTGCCATTATTATAACCGGCGAAACCGCCGACATCGGCATCCGATGCCGTCATCGTCACCGCCCCGGTGGCATAGGAAGAGGTGATCGTTCCCTCATTATTATAACCGACGAAACCGCCGATAGCGGAGACGAGCTCTCCGACCGTTTCACCGCTGGCCATGATTTCCCCCGTCGCATAGGAGCCGGTAAGGCTTCCGTCATTGTATCCGGCGAAGCCGCCGACATCGGAGTATTCCCCGGTGGAGGTGACATTCCCTGACGCATAGGAGCCGGAAATGCCTCCATCGTTGTTTCCGGCGAAGCCGCCGAGGGAGGCATTCGCATCGAAGGAGCTGACGCTTCCCGTCGCAGAGGAATTGGAAATGGTTGCTTGGCTTTCGTTTTCTCCAACGAACCCGCCGACGTAGGAGCTGGTGGCGGTGGAAGCGAGGGAGGTGACCGTCCCCGTCGCGGAGGAATTGGAAATGGTTCCCGCATTGTCTCCGGCAAAGCCGCCGACGTAGGAGTTATCCACCGTGGAGGTGACGTTCCCGGTCGCATAAGAGCCGGAAATGCTTCCCAGATTGTATCCGACGAAGCCGCCCATCGTGTCGCCGCTCACGGTGGAGATGACGTTCCCCGTCGCGGAGGAGTTGGTGATCGTGCCATCGGAGTCATTGGTGCCGACCAAGCCGCCCGCAGGCTCGGTCTGCACGCTCGCATTGCTGGAACTCGACTCGATCTGGCCGCCGTTCTCGCCCACCAGGCCGCCGACATTTTCTGCGAAATCTCCACTGGAGACCGTCCCGGTGGTATAGCTGTTGGTGATGGTCCCGTTGGAGAAGCCGGCCAATCCGCCCACGTCAAAGTAGCTGCCCTGGATGTTGACATTGACGAGGCCCAGGTTCTCGATGGTTCCTCCGTTATCGCCGAAGAAACCGACATAGAGGTCGCCTCCGTCATTGATGGTCACGTTGCTGACGGTGTAGCCGTTGCCGTTGAAGATGCCGGTGAAGCTGTTCTCCAAGTTTCCGATCGGGACGAAATTGGCGACGCTCGAGGCGTCGATATTCCTGCCGAGGGCGAAATCGGCGTCGTTTGCAACGCCGTCATTCACTGCCGATGCCATCGCCTGGAGCTGGGCGATGGTGTTCACCAGCATGTAGGGGGTGATGCTGCCGCCGCCCGCATTGGTGTAGGTCGTCGGGTTGGTGTAGTCGTTGTTGGTGGGATTATAGAAGATCGTCACCGCGCCCGAGGTGGAGAGATAGTTGCCGCTGACGGTCACGGTGCCGACGCCGGTCCCCTGGTTATCGGCCCGCAGGGTGATCGCCGCGCCACCGGTGTTGGAGATCATGGCATTGACGGTGATGCCGCCCCCGGCGGTGAGGGTCAGGCCGTTGCCGGTGTACCACTCGATGGAGCTGCTGACCGTGATATTGCCATCGGCCTGGACCGTGATGGTGCTGTCACCGGTGTCCAAGGCGTCTTCGAGCGTGATGGTGCTCAAAAGGCTGGTGGTGGTGCCCATGCTCGAAACGGTGAAATCAGGGCCGGTGCCGATGCCGGAGCTATCGGTAACGCTGGTTTGAATGGTCAAGCTATCCGGATCGAGCAACCAGGAACCGATCTTTCCCTTGGGCGCGGCGGTATTGACCGTGCCGAAGGCCTCCAGATACCCACCGCTGGTCTCGACCTGCCCGCCGTTACCGCCGTGGGGACCGCCCTGAGCGCTGATGCTGCCGTAGAACCGGGTGGCGTCGTTGGACCAGACCACCACCTTGCCGCCGTTGCCGCTGTCGGTGGCGTCGGCCTTGATGACGGCGTCTTCGCCGATGTAGGTGGAGAGGGCATCGTAGACGGCGGCATTGGCGCCGTGCAGGTCGCCGCCGATGAGGACGGTGCCGCCGCCGCCGGGGCCGCTGGCGTCGATGAGGGCGTTGCCGTAGACGCCGACGTCGTCGCCGGTCAATTCGGCGAGGCCACCCGTCTTGCCTGCGGTCTGGGAGGAGACGTCGATGGTGCCGGTGTCGAGGGTGGTGCCGCCTTTGCCAGTGGTCATCTTGACGGTGCCGCCGCTGCCGTCGGGGTTCTGGGCGGCGAGGGTGCCGCTGTTCTGGACGGTGCCGCCGAGGGCGGTGAGGTGGATGACGCCGTTTTTGACGCTGGCGCCGGTGGCCCGGATGGTGCCGCTGTTGTTGATGGCCAGGGCGTACATGTTGCCGGTGGCCTTGAGCTGGACTTGGGCGGCCTGGATGAGGCCGCTGTTGGTGATGCCGGTGCCGGTGCCGACGCCGGTGGGGGCGACGCGGACGGCTCCGGCTCCGTTGGCGCCGGTGGTGAGGTAGACTTGGTCGCTGGCAAAGAGGCCGACGTTGCCGGTGGAGGCGGTGAGGGTCCCTTTGTTAATGATGTGTTCGGCGATGAGGTAGACGTTGCCGCCGGTGGCGGTGATTTGGCCCAAGTTGACGATTTTATGGGTGGAGTCGCCGATGAATTGGAGGGCGCCGCCGGAGGTGAATTGGGAGTTGTCGACGTTGAGGGTGGAGGCGGTGAAGCCGGCGGTGTTGATGACGCCGGAGGAGCCGACGAGGATGCCGTTGGGGTTGATGAGCATCACGTGGCCGTTGGAGGAAAGGGTGCCGAAGATGGCGGAGGGGTTGTTGCCGACGACTTCGTTGAGGACGGAGGAGTTGACGCTGGGCTGGAGGAAGTTGGTGGTTTCTCCGCTGCGGATGGAGAAGCTTTGCCAATCGATGATGGCTCCGTTGCTGTTGACGACGTTGAGGGTGCTCCCGCTGGTGCTTAGGCTGGCGGTGCCGGAGACGACGCTGGCGCCGGTCGGATTTCCCCACAATGCCGAGGGGACGAAGGCGAACCAACTGAAGAGGGACCACAGGAAGAAGCCGGAAAAGAAACGAAAGCGGGACGGTGACCGGCTTCTGACCGGCGTCCTATTTATTTCCCCCTGAAAATGGGCATTCAAGCTCTTTGCGTTGAATGAGTTATATCTGAAATGGTTTCTGTTTCAAACAATTTCGGACCAGGAGGAGACGGAAGCGCGGCTCTCCCATCTGAAAGCACGATTTATTCTGGAAAGAACCCCCAGCCATCTATATCTAGCGGCGCCCTCATCAGCTTCCGTTTCATTCCCGGAATCGCCTCGCTTGAATCCGTCTCTCTCCGAGGTAGTTTTTGGGGTGGCAACCCATCTCCACATCGGCACCTCGGGTTGGGCTTATCCTCATTGGCAGGGGCATTTCTATCCGCGTTCGATTCGGGCGGAAAACCGGCTTTCTTACTACGCTTCGCAATTCGATACCGTTGAGCTGAATAATAGCTTCTACGCGCTGCCCCGGCCGGAATTACTGCTGCGCTGGAAAGCTGCAGTGCCGCCCGATTTTTGTTTCGCGGTAAAGGCCAGCCGGGAGATCACCCACCGCCGTCGCCTACGGAACGCGGGCGTGCCGCTCGTTGGATTGTTGCGGGCGGTGGAAGTCTTGGACGAAAAACTCGGGCCCATTCTTTTTCAGCTTCCCCCGGGCTTTCCCATGGATGCCCCGTTGCTCGCCGAATTTCTTGCCCTTCTTCCGCGCACCCTGCGTTGCGCCTTCGAGTTTCGCGATCCCGGTTGGTGGAGGCAGGAGGTCTACGATTTGCTGGCCCGCCATGGAATCGCTTTTTGTCTCTTCGATCTCGCCGGAAAGGCCGCTCCCCTCGAAATGACAGCCGATTTCGCCTATGTCCGGCTCCATGGAGCCATCAAGGCATATCATGACCGTTATCCGGCGGATGTCCTGCGCGCCTGGGCGGAACAGGTTGCCAACTGGCGTTCAACGGGACGCGATGTCTATTTCTATTTCGACAATACGGAAAAAGGCGATGCCGCGCACGATGCGTTGGAACTACGCCGCCTCCTCACGGCGGACACCCTGGCAATCTGAAGCAAGACAGGGGTAGGCGAACAGGCTCCAACCTGTAAAGGCATGGATTGTCAGATCTTGTCGCAAAACACGGGCCTTTTAGTAGGATCTTGTCTGCCGCATCGATTCTCATGCGTTTTCCCATCCATCGCAGCTCGATCTCCACGCTGGCCGGGGCCTTCCTGGTGGGCCTGGGCGCACTGGTGATCGTCGGATGGATTTTCGGAATCGAGAGCCTGACGGTGATTGTTCCGGGGTTCGTGAACATGAAGTTCAACACCGCCGCCGCCTTCTTTTTCGGCGGCCTGAGCCTCTGCTTCCTGGCAGGCGCCGGGGAGCGGACGGCTTGGAAGGCCGCCTCCGCCCTCGCCGCCATTCCCGTCCTGGTCATCGGCGCGGCCACCTCGCTCGAGTACCTGACGGGCCGGTCCTTGGGCATCGACGAACTGGTCGTCCGGGATTGGCCGCTGACGGTCTTCACCTCCAGTCCCGGCCGGGGCGCACCCAACACCATGTTCAATTTCGCAATCCTCGGCCTGGCCCTCCTCGCCCTTCAGGGCGGGCGGCGGGCGCTCTTCCTCGCCCGGTTCCTGGCCCTGATCGCCTTTGGGGTGACCCTGCTGGCGGTCATCGGATACATCTACCAAGCGAACATGATGGTCACGGTCATGGCCCTTAACCGGATGGCCATCCACACCTTGGTGGGATTCCTCTCTTTCACCGTCGGAATCTTTTTCGCGAAGCCCACCGAAGGTTTCACCGCCCGGATCCTGGGCGAAACCCCGGGAGGATTCGTCGCCCGGCGCCTCTTCCTGCCGATTCTCCTCATCCCTCTTTTCCTCGGGTGGCTCACGCTCCGGGGAGAAATATCGGGCCTCTATAATTCTGCCTTCGCCTCGTCGCTCCTGGTCTTGGCGAGCATCTTCGTCTTGGTGGCCGTCACCACCCTCGCCTTGCTCCAGCTCGACCGCAAGGAGGCCGAGCGCCTCGCCTCGGAGCGGGAGCGGTCGGAGGCGGCGGTCCAGGCGAACACCGCGGCGGAGACCTCCCGGGTGAAATCCCTCTTCCTGGCCAACATGAGCCACGAGATCCGCACCCCCATGAACGGCGTCATCGGGATGACCAGCCTCCTGGCCGAGACCGGGCTCACCGAGATCCAGCGCGAATACGTCAACACCATCCAGGTGAGCGGCGAGGCCCTCCTTTCCCTCATCAACGAGATCCTCGATTTCTCGAAGATCGAGTCCGGCAAAATGGAACTGGACCGGACCCTCTTTTCCCTCCGCGAATCGATCGAGGCCGCCATCGATCTCTTCGCCCCCGAGATCCGCAAGAAAGGCCTCGAATTCGCCTACCGGATCGAGCCCGAGGTTCCCGCCACCCTCGAGGGCGATCCCGTCCGGCTCCGCCAGATCCTGGTGAACCTGATCGGGAACGCCGTGAAATTCACCGCCCAGGGAGAGATCTTCCTCTCCGTCGCCGACGAGGGAAGGCGCGATGGCGTCCGCCGCCTGCTCTTCTCCGTCGCCGACACCGGCATCGGCATCCCCGCCCCGGCCCTTTCCGGGCTCTTCGAATCGTTCCAGCAGGTCGATGGCTCCTCCACCCGCCGCTACGGGGGCACCGGCCTCGGCCTGGCGATCAGCAAGCGCCTGGCCGTCCTGATGGGGGGAGGCATGTGGGTGAAGAGCGAGGCGGGAAAAGGATCGACCTTTTCCTTCGCCATCGAGATGCCCGCCGCCGCAAGCCTCGGTGGACTCGACGTCCCGGAGGAGGAAGGCCGCATCGAAGGCCGCCGCATCCTGGTGGTCGACGACAACGCGACCAATCGGCGCATCCTCGAACTCCAGCTGCGCGAGTGGGCGGCGGTTCCCATCGTCGCCGCCTCCGCGGTCGAGGCCCTGGAAGAGCTCGGGCGCGGGAAATTCGATGCGGCGCTGCTCGATTTCCAGATGCCCGACGAGGACGGCGTCTCCCTCGCCCGGAAAATCCGCGGGCAAGGCTGGGAATTCCCCCTCATCCTGCTCTCCTCCTCCGGGGAGGCCGAGGCCGGCGGGGCCGGGACCCTCTTCCGTTTCCAGCTTCCCAAACCCGTGAAGCAGGCGCACCTCTTCGACGCCCTGCGCCAAGTCCTCGGCGGCGGCGTCCGCCGCCCCGCCGCGAGCCCCCAGAAGCGGATCGATCCGGGCCTCGCCGCCCGCCATCCCCTGGCCATCCTCCTGGCGGAGGACAACCTGGTGAATCAGAAAGTCGGCGCGATGATGCTGGCCAGCATGGGCTACCGGACCGATCTCGCCACGAACGGCCGCGAGGCCGTCGAGGCCGTCGCAAAGACCCCGTACGACCTGGTCCTGATGGACGTGCAGATGCCGGAAATGGACGGCATCGAGGCCGCCTGGCAGATCCGGGACGGAGAACAAAACCGCCCGCGCCTCGTCGCCCTCACCGCGAACGCCCTCAAAGGAGACCGCGAAAAATTCCTCGCCCTCGGCTTCGACGACTACCTCAGCAAACCCCTGGAGATCGAACCCTTGGTAGCCGTCCTTATCTCCGCCTCTGCGCGGAAGTAATCTTGCTCAGGGAAAAAATTCAAAAAAGGAGTTGGGCAGAACACGATTCGGACCTGTGAGGGCGTAAGCTGGCGAACCGAGATTTGGATGGATCGGGGAGTGCTCCTTCCCGGGATCAGGTTCCTTTCGTCAACGACGCGATGAAGTCGAGAAAGGCCCGCAGCTTTGCGGGTACGAAGTGGCGAGAGGGGTGGTAGACATGGAGAGGGAACCGCTCGTCGGTCCACGCCGGGAAGAGGTTCACCAGCCGCCCCGATTCCTGCAATGTTTCGGTCCCCAGGTCGAAGAGTTGCGCCACTCCCAACCCGGCGAGGCACGCTTCCAGATAGGTTGGAGGATCGCTCATCGTCAGTCGTCCCGTGACCGGCACGGTAACGACTTTTTTGCCTTGGTGAAATTCCCAAGAGGCAGTCGTGCCCGTCAGCGGCCAGGTCGCGGGGGGTCCTCGGCCTCCCCCGGAGTTTGAGGTAGGCGGGGGAGGCACAGGTCAGAACGCGGACCTGGAGGAGGCGACGGACCAGGAGCGACGACGGTTGTGGCTCGCCGAAACGGATCGCAGCGTCAAACCCCTCGGAGATCAGGTCGCCCACCTGCTCGCGGACCGCGAGATCGAGATGGAGGCCGGGATGGGCGTCGAGGAAGGCGCCCAGCCGAGGCATGAGGACGAGCCGGGCAAAGGTCGGATCGATGTTGATCCGCAGGCGCCCGCGCACGGCGGCGGCGCCGGTCGCCGTCTCCACCGCGGCCTCCTCCAATCGGCTCAGCAGGGGAACCACCTCCTCGCAAAACCGCCTGCCGCTCTCGGTGAGGCGAATTGTCTTCGTGTTCCGGTCGAGCAGGCGGGTGCCCAGCCGCTGCTCCAGGCGCTGCACGGCACGGCTGACGGCCGGCTGGGACAAGCCCAGCACCTTTCCCGCTCTCCCGAAGCTGCCTGCCTCCACGACGGCAGCCACCACGGGGATCTCGGCGAGAAAGCGGGAATCGAGACGCATCAATCATGCGTATAACGCATGAGATATATAAAATCAATGCGTTTATAGGATTCGTTTGGATGCCTTACGATGCCTTCCATGAACAACACTCCTCACACCAAGGCGGGCATCTACGCAATCATGGGAATCACCGGACAAGTCGGGGGCGCCGCCGCTCGGGCGCTCCTCCAGGCCGGAAAGCGAGTGCGCGGCATCGTCCGCGACAAGGCCAAGGCCTCCGCCTGGGAACGGCAGGGCGTCGAACTGGCAGAGGCCGACTGGAACGATTCGGCGGCCCTGCAAGTCGCTTTCCGGGGAACCGAAGGCGTCTTCGTCATGGTCCCGCCGTACTTCGCCCCGGCGCCGGGCTACCCGGAGATCACGGCCGTCGCCCGGGCGGTCCGGTTGGCGCTCGATGCGGCCCAGTTGCCTCGAGTCGTGGCGCTCTCCTCGGTCGGCGCGCACCGCCCTCATGGACTCGGCATCATCACACAATGCCGGATCTTCGAAGAAACCCTTGCCGGATTGGCGTCGCCCCACGCTTTCCTTCGTGCGGCATGGTTCATGGATAACTCCCAGTGGGACGTCCCGCCCGCCCGGGAGAATGGGGAGATCGCCACGTTCCTGGCGCCGCTCGACAGGAAGTATCCCATGGTCAGCAGCGCCGACATAGGCGCCCTGATCGCTCGGACCCTCGGCCAGGACTGGACCGGCAGGCGTGTGCTGGAACTGGAAGGTCCCGCCCGCTATTCCCCGAACGATGCAGCGGAGGCCCTCTCCCAGGTGCTGGGCCGTCAGGTGACGGCGAAAGTAGTGCCGCGGGAGAAGTGGTCCGCGCTCTTTGAGGCGCAGGGAACGGCTTCTGACCGCGCCGCCCTGCGCATCGAAATGCTCGAAGGCTTCAACTCAGGCTGGATCGACTTCGAGGGAGGCGAGACCGAGCACATCCAGGGCACCAAAACTCTGAAAGAGGCGATCGAATCCTTGATTATACGCTAACCTTCCCCACGAGGGATAAGAAAAGAGTGGGCAGAACAGGATTCGAACCTGCGTGACTTGCGTACGGCATCAAAAACTTGCGGCGACTGACACACAAATAGACACACAAACCTCGCTGGACCCCGATTTAGCCACCGTCATAGTAGCATGGAAGGCTCTCTCTCCGGCCTTTAGACAGGCGATCTCGGCGATTGTCAGGTCTACCTGATGTAAATTTGAATCCGATTCTGACTAAGAAGTTATGCAGGAGATCGTGGCAGCCTCTCTAGTCAAACGCGGACGCGCCAGGTATTCGGGCTATAGCCAAATTTGTTTCGGAAAGCCCGGGAAAAGGCACTAGCGCTGCCGAAGCCGCATTGTTCCGAAACAGCTTCGAGCTTTATGGAGGGATTGGACATTAGCTGGGTGGCGCGTTGGAAGCGAAGTTGGTCGAATATCTGCTTGGGCGATGCCTGGAATGTCCGCTGGAATAGTCTTCTGAGATGGGCGGACGAAACGCCCGATGTCCTAGCGACCTGATTCAGTCCGGGATTGTGGCGCATGTTTTCGGAGAACCAGCGCAAGCCGATTTCAATCGCCTTCAACGACGGCTTGGGGGCTTTCTGAGGTGCGGGCTCGAATTCCAAGGCGATTAGGCTCAATTCGAGGAGGATTTGCTCATGGCAGAGCAGCATGCCCGAGGCAGGCATGTCTGAGTAGGAGAGTGCCTTTTTGGCCAGGAGATCGAGGCGGGCGCATTGTTCCGCGTTGAGCGGGATTTCTAGGAACGCGCGCTTTCCCAGTCGTTCGCGGAGGGGCTCGGGAACATTGGGGAAATGGAAAACGGCGACATTCGCCGCATTGTTTTTCATGCCTTTCCATCCATGAGCGTGCTGGGGAGGGAATATCCAGAGGCGGCGAGAACGAAAGGGCTGCGGCTTGTCCGGCAGGATTAGTCCGATTTTTCCCCGCAGAACGCTCTGAAACTCCCAAACTGTCCGTTGATAGATGGGAATAGGGCGGTAGCCGTAGCGCCGCATCCCTCTTCCCAAATAATGCAGCATGAATTCAGTTTGAAAAAAGGAGCGAAAATGTCAACCGAAGGAGCGGATGGGGCATGGGAGGATACACCTCTCCTTGTTAGGATGGTCGCATGAAGAAGACCCAGGAAAAGGGCGCCCGAACCCGTTACGCGCTTGTCGGCACCGGCTCGCGATCTCTGATGTTCAGCCAAGCCCTACTGACGACCTACAAGGGAACCGCCACGCTCGCCTCCCTCTGCGACGTCAATGCCGGGCGCATGGCCTATTATAACCGTCTTTTCAGAAGCGAATTCGGCGCGGCGGCGATTCCCGCCTACGGCGCCGTCGATTTCGAAAAAATGATTGAAAAGGAGAAAATCGACGTCGTCATTGTCACCACCGTCGATCGCACCCATCATGATTACATCATTCGGGCGATGGAGCTCGGGTGCGATGTCATCACCGAGAAGCCGATGACGACCGACGCCGGGAAGTGCCAGGCCATCCTGGACGCTGTGGAGCGGACGGGTCGTTCCCTCCGTGTCACCTTCAACTATCGCTATGCCCCCGCGCGGACGAGGGTGAAGGAGCTGCTCCAGGCTGGGACTATCGGCGAGGTAAAGTCGGTTCACTTCGAGTGGCTCCTCGATACGCTTCATGGGGCCGATTACTTCCACCGCTGGCACCGGGACAAGAAAAACTCGGGCGGCCTGATGGTTCATAAATCAACCCATCACTTCGATCTCGTCAACTGGTGGCTGGGGAG
>Ga0302308_10003900_pt1 | contig 11820 bp, 9 predicted proteins | sample III_Palsa_E3_3_FD_200531 | JGI IMG/M metagenome (GOLD analysis project Ga0302308, IMG submission 200531) | Peat permafrost microbial communities from Stordalen Mire near Abisko, Sweden - III_Palsa_E3_3 | ecosystem: Environmental > Terrestrial > Soil > Palsa > Peat permafrost | place: Sweden... | reverse complement strand
GTTGGGCGACGTAATCGGCGTCCGCGCCAGCGTCTGCAGACTGTCGATCCGGTAATTCGGCGTCTGCGTCACAATCTGGTAGTTCACCTGCGTCTTCGGATTCAGCCAAAAATTGGGCGTCGTCTGCCCTGACCCCGTCAGCGAAATTAACGTGGAGCTCGCCACGTCCGTCTGCGTCAGCCCCACCTGCCGCGCCTTCGTTCTGTCCGCATTGATCTGCATCGTCGGATAGTTCACCTGCTGATGCAAATGCACATCCACCGCTCCCGGAATCCCCGCAATCTGCTTCGCCAGCTTCGTCGCCAACTCATAGTTCCCGGGATCGTGCCCAATCACCTGCAGATCAATCGGAGCCGGCAAACCAAAATCCAGAATCTGGTTCGTCATGTTCGCCGGCGTAAAGAAGAACGTCGCATCCGGAAACTTCGCGCGCAAATCATCGCGCAATATTCGCGTATACATCTGTGTGTCCTTCTTCCCCGGCTTCAACGCAATCTGGATATCGCCATCCGAATTCGAAATCGTAGACGACCCGCTGAACGCCAAATTGATTCCGCTGTTCGGCAGTCCGATATTGTCCAGGATCAACTCAATCCGATCCGCCGGAATCTGCGTCCGAATCTCCTTCTCCACCGCCGCAAAGAATTGCTCCGAATCCTCCAGCCTCATCCCGGGCGGCGGATTGACATGCAGCTTCATCTGCCCCGAATCCACATACGGGAAGAAATCCTTACCAATAAAAAACGTTAACGGCAAGCTCACAATCAGTAGCAGCACAAACAATCCCAACGTGATGGCCGCATGCTCCAAACACCAGTCCAACAGATCTTTATAGCGATGCTGCATCTTCTCAAACTGGCGATCGAACTTCGCATGAATCCGCCACACGAAGCTGCGCTGCTCCTCGCGCTCGCTCTCCCCCGGATCCTGGTACAGCGCAATCTCTTTACCCAGCAGAAAATGCATCATCGTCGGCACCAGCGTGCGCGACAGAAAATAGCTAGCCATCATCGCAAACGCCACCGCCTCGGCCAGCGGCGTAAACAGATACTTCGCCGCCCCCGTCAGCAGCACCACCGGCACAAACACAATGCAGATCGACAGCGTCGACACGAACGCCGGCGCTGCCACCTGTTGTGCAGAATGCAGAATCGCCTGCGTCAGCGGCCGCTTCTCCGCCATGTTCCGATGCGTGTTCTCAATCTCCACCGTCGCATCGTCCACCAAAATACCCACCGCCAGTGCCAGCCCGCCCAGCGTCATTACGTTAATCGTCTCGCCCAGCGCGCTCAAAATAATCAGCGACGTCGCAATCGACAGCGGAATCGAAATACAAACAATCAGCGTCGACCGCCAAGATCCCAAAAACAGCAGGATCATCAACCCGGTCAGCGCCGCTGCAATGCACGCCTCGCGCACTACCTCATTAATCGAAGACCGGACAAAAATCGACTGGTCAAACAGCGGCGTCACCTTCAAATTCCCCAGCCCCGCCGTCAACTGCGGCACCATCGCCTTGGTCTGCGACACGATATCCAGCGTCGACGTCTCGCCGTTCTTCAGCACCATCAGCAGCGCCGAGCGCTTCCCGTCCTCGCGCACAATGTTCGTCTGCACGGCGTAGCCCATATGCACCTGCGCCACGTCCTTGATGTACACCACCGCCCCATTCGCCGCACGCACCGGCAAATCATTCAGCGCGGACAAATCGTCCGGACTCGAGTTCGTCTTCATCACGTACTCGCGATCGCCCATCCGCTCCGTGCCCGCCGGAAGAATTACGTTCTGTTGCGAGATCGCCGTCGATACGTCGCTTGCCGACAAATGCCGCGCGTACAGCAGGTTCGGATCCGTGTCCACCATCACCTGCTTCACCTTGCCGCCCCACGGCAGCGGCACGCTCGCGCCCTTCACATTCGCCAGCCGCGGCCGAATAAATTGCAGCCCATCGTCGTAAAGATCGGCCTCGCTCAGCCCCTGCCCGCTCAGCGCCAACTCCACCACCGGCACCGACGACGCGTCGTACTTAATCACAAAGGGCGGATACGTCCCCTGCGGCATCACTCGCAAAATCGTCTGCACAATAGACGTCACCTGCGCCAGCGCCTGCGATACCTGCACCTGCGGCTGGAAGTACACCCGGATCACCGCGATGCCCTGGTAACTCTCGCTCTCCGTGTGCTCCATGTCGTTGACCGTCGTCGTCAACGCCCGCTCGCACACCGTCACCACACGCCCTTCCATCTCCACCGGCGTCAGGCCCGCATAGGTCCAAACAATCGTGATCACCGGAATATTGATGTTCGGGAAAATATCCTTAGGCGTCTCAATCGCCGACCCGATCCCCAGCAGGGCAATCAGCATCGACAACACAACGAAAGTGTAAGGGCGGCGAAGAGCTAGCCGTACTATCCACATGGACCACGCCTCAGGGGTTTGTAGTTGGCAGTTTAATGCGTTCAGTTATGAGACGCACAAAACCCTCCCTGAGACTCCTTACCCTTCTCCACCAAACATTTGCATCCGCCGCCCGTTCAATCCCATCAAAGGTTTTCGCCCCTGATGCTGTCACGCAACCGCCCATTCACTTCTTCGCCGACAGATCCACGCTCTCCTGCGTAGCAGTCTTGCTTCGCACCGCAATCACCTGGATCTCCACCAAGCCCCAATCCGTCGCCAGCGCCGCCACCTGCATCGCTGCCCTCACCGGCTTATCCGGCTGTTCCGTAGTCCCAAAGAACTTCGCATACGCCGCATTCAATCCTGCAAAATCCATCTTGCCGCCCTTAGCAGGATCCCCCGCCAAAAAGCATTGCATCTCCACCACATCCCCCATCCCGAGCCCCTGCGTCTTCAGCAGCGCCTCAATCTTCCCCAACACACTCTCCGCCTGCGTCTGCGTATCGCCATACACCGCAGCCGTTCCCTTCGCCGCATCGGCAGCCGTCACCGGACTAGCCATCTGCCCCGAAAGATACAGCGTATCCCCCGCCCAGATCGCCGCTGCAAATCTCTGCGAAGTCACCGGCGTTCCCGCCGAATAGATCCACTTCACCGCAGTCTGCGCCTGCACGCATCCGGCAACCAACATCAACGCCACCGCCACAACCGCCGCACGAGTCTTCATCGTTCTCTCCTCAAACTAAATTCCTTCCAGCGTCTCACACCGGCGGCCGCAGCACGCAAGCGTCACGGCTGCAGCGTCCCCGCATACCCGGCCTTCACAATGTTTGACTGCACCGTCGCCAGCGCGGCCTGCGTCGGCATCCCCTTCGTCATCACGCCCTCGAAGAAATATCCCGTCGCCCAGTTGCTGTTATCGCCGCCAATCCCCAGGATGATCGCCCCCTCCTGCAACATCGGTTGATACCCACTCGGCAGAGGAATAATCCCGGTCGTCGTCAGCCCTCCACTCTGCGCGTTGCCCTGGTAAATCGCGTACGTACGCTGACCATCGCTCGCGCCCATGTCCGTCACAAACGCTGTCCCGCTCGGCACCGGCAAACTGCCGTAGATACCGTTCTCCATGTCCAGCCCCGCCGTCGGAGCGCAAGGCGAGGCACCCTGGCACATCACATTAATCGCATCCATGTGCCCCTTGTCGTTGTCGAGATTGTTCACCTCGGCATTACCGAAATCAAAGCAGCACTTCGTATTGAGATTGAGCGCGGAAGTCACCATGTACACCCCTTCCGGGTCTCCATGAACCGCCGTTCCCGTCGGCGTATCGTTGCGATATCCCATCCCAGCTGCGATCGCGATCCCGTACACCTTGTGTCCTCCGACCATCGCTGGCAGGGCATTCGCCACGGCCGGCAAATCGTATCCATTTGGCCCAGGCCCCTTCGCCGCTCCCCCTGGAGGCGCCGGTGTCAGGTCGTTATGATTTGCGGACTGGTCATAGATCTTCGTGATCGTGCACGTCGTGTTCGCGCAGAAGGTGTCCTGCGCCGCCGCATTCGCATACCCATCCGAAAGCAGCCCAATATCCGCCGTCGTCTTATCGGATTGCCGCGTCACCTGGTACAACGCTCCCGTATACCCCGCATACAATGTCCGCGTCGTGCTGATCGCCGCAACGCATGGCGTCGCCGACGCAAGCAGATCACACGGCTGCGCATTGGCAACCGGCACCACTGGCGGCGTTCCCGTCACCGCGGCCGCGCATCCCATGTTCACAGCAAACGCCGAGACAAGTACCGGCAACGATAAAATCTTTCCAAACCAACAGCTAAATTTCTTTGCCATGAATGCCTACGCCCTTTGCTAGATGTGTCTTCTCTTCCGGCCGGCACTCACCCGCCGCACCGGAGTTTTATCGCCAGTAAACGTTTAACCCGACACCATACATACTCCCTCAAGCCACGCAGATGCAACACCCGGCATCGCAACCCTCGTCCCACTTCAAACCGCATCTCAGACCCTAAGAAATGGAGGAACCCACTTGCCGAATGATATGGATGTCCTCATCCTCGGTGCCGGCATGGCCGGCCTCACCGCCGCGCGCGCCCTCGCCGAACGCGGTATCCGCGTCTGCGTTCTCGAAGTCAGACCCCGCGTCGGCGGCAGAATCCTCTCACAGAAAGTCGAGGGCGGCGGCACCGTCGAGCTCGGCGCCGAGTTCGTCCACGGCCGCGCGCCCGAACTCTGGGCCCTCATCTGACTTCCGCCGTCACGCCGTCTGCTCAACCCATTGCTTCCGCCACGCCGGCGCCTCAAACGGATCCGCAAAATACTGTGTCTCATGCACCACCTTCCCATCACGAAACTCCATGATGCTCACCGTAAACGCCGGCCGCCCCTTGTACGTAATCGTATATTCCGTAACCCACAGGTCATCTCTCCCAACAATTCGCCTGACCTGAAACCCCGAAGGCTTCCCCGGATGATGACTCCGCAACGCCTGCAAATTCTTTCTCCCCAGAATCCGCTCGCCCGACTGCGGATAATCGCAGATCGAATCGTCAGCGTAAATATCATGTTCCGCATCTGCATCGCCATCCGCCGACGCCCGCCAATGAGCCTCCAACGCTTCCCGAATTTGCTCGTCTCCCATAAACCCCTCCCGGTATGTTTAGAACTACATCCTAGTCCGCTACACGAACCACACGTTGCCGTGATCGCGTAGCACCACTTTTGTCCCCCACCCATCGCATTTACCTTTGCTTTTCTTTCTGTCATTCCCTCTGGGAATCTGCTTTTGCCGTTGCTCGTCTTACGTAGCGAAACTTGGCAACCTCTGCGCCTTTTGCGGCAAAGCACTTGCCGTTGCCGTTGCCTTTCTTTCTGTCATTCCCTCTGGGAATCTGTTTCTCCTATTGTCCCCGCACCCAAAAATTCTCGCGCAGCGAAGATCATCTTCAAAATAGACTGCCAGCAACGCGCGCTTTATAACAGAGGGATGACGAAAATCGGTGGCAATAGAATCACCAAAACAGCAGCAGCCCTCTTGTCGATCCTCGTAAGCGCAGCAACCGCGCCAATCCTCGCTCAAAGCGCACCCAACGTCGCGCTAGGCTCCATCACCGCAGTGGAAGCCTCTGTCAGCGCGCAGAACATCCGCACCCAGGACCAGTTCATCTCCGACGATCTCTTCGAAGGCCGCTACCCCGGCCTCCGCGGCGGCCAACTCGCCGCCCAGTACATCGCCACGCAATTCGCCCTCTACGGCCTGGCCCCCGCCGGCGACAACGGCACCTACCTCCAGCAAGTCAACTTCGTCGGCATGAAAGTCATCCCCGACCAGACCACCTTCACCCTCATCCCCGCCACCGGCCAACCCGTCCTCCTGAAATTCGGTGACGACTTCGTAGTCTCCAACCAAACCCTCACCCCCACCACCACCCTCGACGCCCCCATCGTCTTCGTCGGCTACGGCGCGACCGCCCCCGAGTACCACTGGGACGACTACGCCAACGTCGACGTCAAAGGAAAAATCATCCTCTGCATCGTAGGCGACCCACCGTCCGACGACCCCAGCTTCTTCGCCGGCAAGGCCCTCACCTACTACGGCCGCTGGACCTACAAATTCGAACAAGCCGCACGCAAAGGAGCCATCGGCGCCCTCATCATCCACCGCACCGACCTCGCCAGCTACGGCTGGAACGTAGTCCACAACTCCAACTCCGGCGAAAAAACCTTCCTCCGCGACGACACCAACCCCCGCCTGCAAGCCGCCAGCTGGATCCAGCTAGACGTAGCCCGCAAACTCTTCGCCCTAAGCAACCTCGATCTCGACAAAGAGTTCGCCGCCGCCGCCAAACCCGGCTTCCACGCCATCGAACTCCCCGTCCGCCTCAAAGCCACCGTAACCAGCACCGTCCGTCCCTTCCAAAGCCCCAACGTAGTCGGAATCCTCCCCGGCGCCCACACCCGTTTCGATGATCCTTGCACAGGCGCAATGCCATGCGTCGAAGCTCGGATAATCGCGTCCGACCAGGCCGTCCTCTACACCGCCCACTACGACCACCTAGGCTTCGACCCCAACCACCCCGGTGACAACATCTACAACGGCGCAGCCGACAACGGCACCGGCGTAGCCATGCTCCTCGAGATGGCGCGCGCCTGGGCCCAATCCGGAATCAAGCCGCCGCACTCCATCATCTTCGCGTCCGTCACCGCCGAAGAACAGGGCCTCCTCGGCTCCGAATATCTAGGCCAGCACCCACCCATCCCCGCATCCCAAATCTCCCTCGACATCAACTTCGACATGCTCCTCCCCATCGGCGTGCAACAAGAAATCAACGTCAGCGGAGCCCAGCGCACCACCTTCTACCCGCAAGTCCAGGCCACAGCCAAACGCTTCGGCCTAACGATCGTTCCCGACCCGCGCCCCGAAGCCGGCAGCTACTACCGCAGCGACCACTTCAGCCTCTCCCGCGTAGGCATCCCCGCCTTCAGCGTCGATGCCGGAACCCTCTACGAAGGCCACGACCGCGCCTGGGGAGTAGCCCAGGAGAAGGACTTCAACGACAACCACTACCACAACTTCTCCGACAACTTTGACCCCGCCTGGGACTTCACCGGCGACGCCAAGCTAGCCCGCTTCGGCATCGACCTAGGCTGGCAAGTCATCAACGCTCCTCACACCGTCGAGTGGAACAAAGGCGACGAATTCGCGTCCGCCCGCATCGCCAGCGAAAAATCCCACTAGCCTTCACTTCAGCCCGCGCAACGAAGGCGGCCCACCTCGGGCCGCCTCATTTTGATCACCGCTGCCGCGTATTCGCCAGCGCCCGCAGAATCGTCCGCGTGTTCTTGTTCATCTCCCGCCGCAGATACATCGTGATCGCAAACAGCAGCACCAGGAAGAAAAGATCAACGCGCAAAATGGAATGCAGGAGACTAGCCAGAGTCTCTGGCGGAAACATGTACATATGCATCCAGATAAAGACGACGACCGCAAGGATGGCAAGCACGCCAACAATAATCCGCGACGTGCGTTCCGACCGGTCAGCATCAGCCAAAGCTTGTTGCACAAACGCGCGCTCCGCGTTCGGATTTTCAGGATTAGTAGATTCAGGGCTCATGCTGGTTTCCTCTCCTCAGTTAAATATTTTCGAAGCATCGTCACCCCGTAATGCAGCCGCGACTTCGCGGTACCCACGGGAATTTCTAAAATCGCAGCCGCTTCTTCCACCGATAAATCCTGCTGATACCGCAGCAGCAGCACCGCCCGGCTAGCCGGCGACACGTTCTCGACCAACCGCAAAAACCCCTCGTCCGGCGGCTCCCCCATCCCCGCATCGAAGGTCGTCAGCTGTTCCACCGGCGCATCCTCCAGCGGCTGCCACCGCCGTGCGCTCTTCAAATGTGCGAACGCAATCCGTGACGCAATCCGAAACGTCCACGCCCGAAACACGGCCGGCTCGCGCAAATGCGGCAGCTTGCGAAAAATCTGCAGCGACGTCTCCTGCAGAATGTCATCCGCGAAATCCGCCCCCGTAAGATACACGACGTACCGCCGCAACGGCGCATACGCCTCGCGCAGAAGTTCTTCCAGCGCACCCCGGTCGCCGCTCTGCGCAAGCAGCACCAGCAGCGTTTGGTCTTGCGCCCCGGCTTCCGTCGCTTCCGTTGGTGTCTGCATGCTCAAGAGAGGTCGTGCGATCGCAGAAAGTTCGGTTCAACGAAAAATAATCATCGACCCGCAAGGGTGACTCAATGAACTTGCCGCGTCGCCCTCACCGGTACCCGTACGTTGATCTCCGTCCCATCATTCAACCTCGACCCAATCGAGAACGTGCCCTGCACCAGCTTCACTCGCTCCCGCATGCTGATTAACCCAAGCCCCCGCCCCTTCTTCATCGATTCCATATCAAATCCCACCCCGTCGTCGCTCATCGTGAGTCGAATCTCCGCGGGCATTCCCAACAGTCGCACCTTGAACTCCGACGCCCGACTATGTTTCGCCGCATTGTGCAACGCCTCCTGCAAAACCCGGTACAGGCAAAGCGAAATTTCCGGCGACACCGGGCTCGGCAAGTCCTTGCAAAGGAAGTCAATTTTCAATTTCTGTTTATCTCGAAACTCCTGGCAGAGCCCTCGCATCGCCAGCACAATGCCCAGGTGATCCAACGTCGAAGAATGCAGCTCATGAGACAACGCCTGCAGATCGGCTCCCATCTCAACCGTGTGCTTTCGAAGACCCTCCATCCGATTCAGCGCATCGCCGCTCAATCCCGGAATATCCTTCTTAAGCAAATCAAGTTCAATGGCCAGTAACGCCATTCGCTGGCTGAAGTCGTCGTGAAGTTCTCGCGCAATGCGCGTCCGCTCCTGCTCCTGCGCCTCAATCAACCGGCTGCTGATCGTGTTGAGCGCCTCCTCGGCAAGCTTGCGCTCCGTCACATCAATGCACGATCCAATGTATCCCGCAAAGGAATCATCAGCATGGAACCTCGGCACGCCTATATCCAGCAGCCAGCGATATTCACCGTCCCTCGTCCTCAGCCGATACTCCATTCGGAACGGCTCCCGCCGATCAAATGCGTGCGTGTAGGCCTCCGTACACGCTCCTAAATCGTCTGCGTGGACCCCATTCGCCCAGCCGTTTCCAAGTTCGGCCGACAGCGCTCTTCCCGTAAAGTCGAGCCACGGCTTATTAAAGTACGTGCGAAGTTTATCGGTGCCCGCCATCCAAATCAGCACAGGTGCCGTGTGGGACATGAGCCGAAACCGCTCCTCGCTCTCTCGCAGCGCAAACTCCGCCTGTTTCCGTTCCGTAATGTCCACGCCGATCCCAAGCGCGCGCGGCTGATCCCCATTGGCCGGATAGAAAAACTTCCCGCTGTCCGAAAGCCATCGTATGGCGCCATCGGGCCGCACCACACGATACTCCGCTTGATATTCGCTTCGGCTCTTCACTGCATCGGCGATGAGCTTCGATAAGCGCTCCCGATCGTCCGGGTGTAGCCGCTCCATGAATTCCCCCTCGCGAGCAAGGTACGGATCCAGGGAGATCCCAAACGTCGGCTCCAGATCCCCAAACCAGATGCTCTGTCCGCTGGCAAGATCCCAGTCCCATCCCATCGACTTACCCGATCGCATCGCCAGCCGAAGCCTATCGTGCGCCACTGCCACATCCGAAGTAAACTCGCGGTTCGCAAGATAATGCTCCGCAAAAGCACCCGCCGCTAGGATCAGCCCCGCCACCATCACCACCAGCAGCCGCACTTCATGCGTTCCCATCGGTTCGCCCGTTCGGAACAGCTCCCATACCCCCAAGACCGGAACGCCCAGCACCGCCAGCATCGCCAGCACAGAACTGTATTTCGGATCGGTCGTGTCCAGCACCACCGCGTGATTCAGTTCCGTCTCAAGCCTGTTGCCCTCAACCCCGATCCACAAAAACCAGAAAATGGACGCCGTGAACGCCATCCCGATCAGCCCCCGTAATACCGAATAACTCGGCCCCGTCAAATCGCCCGAAGGGTCTTTCAACGCCCAAAGAACATTCGTGATCAGCGAACCACATGTATACAGCGCCGACGCCCCCAGCATGTGCAGGTAGACTCGCTTCCACGGCAACTGCGATTGCAAAACCCACCTGCCCAGAATCACAAGAAGAAAGCCATTTTCAACGAAGTAGATAACCTCGAATCGCAGGATCATCGCCGTCCCTTCGTTTCCGTATTGATACGGGAACAAAAAGAAGGCATACGCAAACACCCACACAAACAGCAGCAGCAGAAAGTTCAGCGTCGATCGATACGGCCTCCGGATCGGCAACTTCAGATGAGGACGCGAAGCCACCGCCGCAATCATCAACACGGTGTGCAGAAACAAAGGAGGATTGTCGAACAGGAATGCTGGAATCTTACTGTGCAGCACGACGCTGTTAAACCAGCTGCACGGAACCAGCGCCCACACCCCAAACGCCGCTCCAAGAAACGACCAGAATAACCTCGTCGACTGCCTGCTCCGCACCGCGTTCCGGATCGCCACACCACTCGCCAGGACCAGCAAAATGCAATACCCGACTTCGCAGTACGCCACCAGCGCCGGCCCTTGTCTCAGCGTCAGCGTGAGCACAGCCTGCGCCGCCAGCAGAGCCGCTCCTACAGCCAGCCACGGACTAAAACGCCGCCCGAGTTTTCGCGGAGACAACGGGTCCGTCAAAGTCCCCCCTAGCTAACGATTCGTTCATTCCATGAGTCTTGCCGCCACTTTAGCACGGCGCCCAATGCATTGCCGTCAACCAAACGATCCTTTTCGGCGATCCGGAAGAATAAACCCGCCTGAAACAATTCGGCATCTTCCGCTCAACCGTCGCGATGGCCTTGACGATCAAAGCGATTGATAGCAGGCGGGTCACAGTCTACCCCTGTACACTTTGCCCAGGCATCCATCCAATCTGTTTTTTTTGGCGGATAGCACGCAGTAGCTGCTTCGAAGATTCGTCGACGAGCCATGCCCGGCAACCGACGTTCCGGTTACTGTATGGATGGGAGAGGCAATGTTCAGGCGGCAGTGAAGCAAATGCGGTTTTCCAATCAAGGGTATAGGGAAACAACCTGTCTGGCCACTGCGTCCGCCCTGCACGCTAGTATGGATGGCACCTGGGTTGCCGCGCCTTGAACATTTCACCTCTGCTAAATCAAACAGGAGCTTGATCAAAAATGCTGACATTGAGGTTTTGGACTTCAGCCTTCATTGTTGCAACCTTCCTGCTGTTTTTTCCTTCGCAAACGACCTTCGCGCAAACCTCTCAGCAGGGTACTTGGGCCGCAGACAACGACGCGGATACGAAGCTGATGATCGAAGCCGAGCGCAAGTGGGCTGTCGATGATTGTTTGCCCAGCAATGTCGTCGACGAATATCTCGCAGACGACTTTGTCGGCACCTCTCCGGCCGGCCCCATCTACACCAAGGCGGACATGATGAAAGAGCATTCGGCCCCACCGGCCGCTCGCGACTGCAAGCTCTTGAGCGCGAAGGTTCGCTACTTCGGCCCCAACGTCGCCATCATCTACGGCAGCGAAACCGCCATCCACCAGGGCGCGGACGGCAAAGACTTCAAGCGCACCCTCATCTGGACCGACACCTGGATGAAGCGCAACGGCAAATGGCAGATCATCGCAGTACAGGACATGAACGATCCCAGGAAGTAGCCGATCGCCGACTCGCACGCGAAGGCCCACAGCCCACACCAAGGCCGCAAGCAAATCTGTGTCGCGATGTCTTTTCGCGCTCCAGGAACGAAACAACCTGCTTCGTCAGCCCCGCAAAACGCCGCCTCCCCCACCAACGACCCGAAGTTGCGGATAATGCGGGAATCTCGCACGAAGGCTCTGCCCTTATCGTGGTCTGCTTCGGTCG
>Ga0302308_10003896_pt1 | contig 11826 bp, 8 predicted proteins | sample III_Palsa_E3_3_FD_200531 | JGI IMG/M metagenome (GOLD analysis project Ga0302308, IMG submission 200531) | Peat permafrost microbial communities from Stordalen Mire near Abisko, Sweden - III_Palsa_E3_3 | ecosystem: Environmental > Terrestrial > Soil > Palsa > Peat permafrost | place: Sweden... | reverse complement strand
GCGCCTGCGCGGCGTACTACAACTTCGGCCGGATGAACCGCACCCGGGTCCCCGAGGCGGAGGTGGCCAGGTCATGACCGTCGACCACGACCACCAGCCCGGCTGGATCGGCGAGGCGCTCGCCGAGCACGACGAGATCGAAGCCGAGGGCCGGCGGCAGCTGCCGCTGGCCGACCGGGAGCAGCAGGTGCTGGACCGGATCGACCGGGCCCGGCGCCGGCGCCCTAAGGTCCGGGAAGAGCGGATCACGATGTCGCACGGGGCGGGCGGCAAGGCCACCCACACCCTGATCGAGGCGGTCTTCCTCGACGCGTTCCGCAACCCGCTGCTCGAGCCGCTCGAGGACGCGGCCCAGCTGGCCGTGGGCGGCGCCCGGATCGCGCTGACCACCGACTCCTACGTGGTCTCGCCGCTGTTCTTCCCTGGCGGCGACATCGGCGACCTGGCCGTCAACGGCACGGTCAACGACCTGTCGGTGTGCGGGGCCACCCCGCTGTACCTGTCGGCCGGGTTCATCCTGGAGGAGGGCTTCCCGGTCGCCGACCTGCAGCGGATCGTCGAGTCGATGCGTAACGCGGCCGCCGCGGCCGGGGTGCACGTGGTCACCGGCGACACCAAGGTGGTCCAGAAGGGCAAGGCCGACGGCTGTTATATCAACACCGCGGGCGTGGGCCTGATCGAGCGGGACGTGAGCCTGGGCGTGGCGCAGGCGCAGCCGGGCGACGCGATCATCGTGTCCGGGCCGATCGGCGACCACGGCATCACGATCATGCTGGCCCGCGGCGAGCTCGACATCGAGGCGGACATCTGCTCCGACACGGCCCCGCTGAACGGGCTGGTCGCCGGGCTGCTGGGCGCGGTGCCCGGAACCCGGGCCATGCGCGACGCGACCCGCGGCGGGGTGGCCACCATCCTCAACGAGATCGCCAAGGCGGCCGACGTCGGCGTACTGGTCAGCGAGGACCAGATCCCGGTCCGCGCCGAGGTGCGCGGCGCCTCCGAGCTGCTCGGCATCGACCCCATGTACGTGGCCTGCGAGGGCCGGCTGGTCGCGGTCGTCCCCGGGGCCGACGCGGACCAGGCGGTCGCCGCGCTGCGCGGCCACCCGCTCGGCGAGCACGCCGCGGTCATCGGGCACGTCCGGGAGGAACAGCCCGGCATCGTCCAGCTGAAGACCGCGTTCGGCGGCACCCGGATCGTCGACCTGCTGGTCGGCGACCCGCTTCCCCGCATCTGCTAGGCCGAGGTGACCGTGGGCGTCGCCGCGTTCCTCGGCTCGCGGCCGCCCTTCGACGCGGTAAGCGCCGACGAACTGGCCCGGGTCGCGGCGGTGACCGAGACGGAGGTCAGCCCGCGGGGCACGACGATCTTCTCGCAGGGCGCCGGGCCGGTCGGGTACCTGCGGATGGTCCGGTCCGGCGCGGTCGAGATCGTGCACGACGGGCGGGCCCTGGACCTGCTCGGCCCGGGCGAGCTGTTCGGCCAGGCCTCGATGATCTCCGGGCTGCCGACCGGCTTCGAGGCCCGGGCCGCGCAGGACACGGTGTGCTACCGGATCCCCGCGAACGTGGTGCGCCCGCTGCTGGCCCGCCCGGACGTGCTCCGGTTCGTGGCCCGGTCGATCGTGACCGGGAGCGCCCCGCTCACCGCCCCGCCGCCGGACGATCCGGAGCAGCGACCGGTAGCCGCGCTGATCCGGCGGCCGCCGCTGCTGTGCCCGGCCAGCGAGCCGATCCGCGCGGCCGCCCAGCGGATGACCGCCGAGGGGGCGAGCGCCGTCCTGGTCCGGCACGGGGACACGTTCGGCATCGTCACCGATCGCGACCTGCGGTCGCGGGTGATCGCGGCCGGCCTCAGCCCGGATGAGCCGGTCTCGGCCATCATGACCGAGCCCGCCTACACGGTCGGCGCCGACCGGCTCGGCGGCGACGTCCTGCTCGACATGCTCGAACGCAACATCCATCACATCCCGGTGCTGTCCCCGGCCGGCCGGGTCCTGGGCGTGATCGACGACGGCGACCTGGTGGCCGCCGAGGGGCGCATGCCGCTGCTGCTGCGCCGCGCGATCGGCCTGGCGCAGACCCAGGCGGACCTGGCTGCCGCGGCGGCCGGGCTCGGCCCGGCGGTCATCGCGCTGCGCGACGCGGGGGTGCCGGCCGAGCAGGTGGCGGCGGTCCGTTCGGTCGTGCTCGACGCGCTCACCCGGCGGCTGGCCGAGCTGGCCGTACGGGCCGCCGGGCCGCCCCCTGTCCCGTTCACCTGGTTCGCGCTGGGCAGCCTGGCCCGGCGCGAGACGGTGCCGTCCTCCGACGTGGACAGCGCGCTGGCCTGGGAGGGCGACGGCGGCGAGGCGGCCGGGTACTTCGAGCGGCTGGCCGGGGCGGTGAATGAGGGGCTGCGGGCCTGCGGGGCGCCGCCCGACCCGCACGGCGCGAACGCGTCGAACCCGTTGTTCGCCCGGTCGATGGCGTCCTGGCGGGCCGCCGAGCGGAGCCTGAGCGAGGACCCGACCAAGGAAAAGGCGCTGATCCTGGCGTCGCTGATCACCGACAGCCGCCCGGTGTTCAGCACCGGGTCGTGGACCGGCGGCGGGCTGTGGCAGGTCTCGCCCGGTCAGCCCGGGCTGCAGCGGCTGCTGGCCCGGTTCGCCCTGTCGTTCCGGCCGCCCACCGGGTTCTGGCGCGACTTCGTGGTCGAGCACTCCGGCGAGCACCGGGGGCAGCTCGACCTCAAGCACGGCGGGCTGATCCCGATCGTCGACCTGGCGCGCTCGGCCGGGATGGGCGCGGGCGTCACCAGCGGCTCCACCCTGGACCGGCTGCGGGCCGCGGAGGCGGCCGGGACGCTGGAGGGCCCGGAGGCCAGGACGCTGATCGAGGCGTTCGGCTTCATCTTCTCGCTGCGCCTGGACCATCAGGTCGAGCAGCTGCGGCAGGGCGAGGCGCCGGACGACTTCATCGACCCCAGGAAGCTGAACCCGCTGGCCCGGTCCTACCTCAGAGAGGCGTTCCGCGCCGTCGCGTCGGTACAGGCCGGGCTGGCGGCCGAGCTGTCGCTGGGGGTGCGCTGGGCCTAGCGCTGGCGGTCCCGGGCCGCGGCGATCACCGCCTGGCCGAGGCTGATGCCGCCGTCGTTGCAGGGGAAGCGGGAATGGGTCAGGACGCGGAAGCCGCGGGCCTCCAGGCGGGCGGCCGTCGCGTGCAGCAGGAGCATGTTCTGGAACACGCCGCCGGACAGGGCGACCGTGGTCAGGCCGTGGCGTTCGCGCAGCAGGGCGCAGCCGACCTCGATGGCGGCGGCGACGCCGTGGTGGAAGCGGGCGGCGATGACGGGGGCGGGAACCAGGGCCGTTCGGTCCGAAATGAGGGCGGTCAGGAGGTCGGCGGCCCGGATCTGGAACGGGTCGCCCGCCACGACGGCGGCGGGGTAGGCGCCGCGTTCGGCCGGGTCGGCCAGCTGCTCGAGCTCGATCGCGGCCTGGCCCTCGTAGTTGATCGTGTCCCGGATGCCGAGCAGCGCGGCGGCGGCGTCGAACAGCCGGCCCGCGCTCGAGGTCAGCGGGGCGTTGACGCCCTTGGCGGCCATAGCGGTGACCGCGGCCCAGCGGTCCTGGTTGCGCGCGCGGACGTCGAGGGTTTCCGGGGCCTCGGGACCGAGGTACGCGGCGGCCATCCGCCACGGCTGCCGGATCGCGGCCGCGCCGCCGGGCATCGGCACCGGGGCCAGGTGACCGCCCCGCTCGAAGCGGGCCAGGTCGGCGACCAGGAACTCGCCGCCCCAGATCGTGCCGTCGGTCCCGTAGCCGGTGCCGTCGAAGGCGACCCCGATGACCGGGCCGTCGGCGCCATTGTCAACGAGGCACGAGGCGATGTGCGCGTGGTGGTGCTGGACGCCGTGCAGGTCGACGCCGTCGAGGTCGAGCGCGTACTTGGTGGACAGGTACTCCGGGTGCAGGTCGTGGGCCACGACCTGCGGGTCGATGTCGAACAGCCGGCGGAAGTGCTCGATGCCCTCGGTGAAGGAGCGCAGCGTCTCGGCGTTCTCCAGGTCGCCGATGTGGTGCGAGACGAACGCGTGCCGGTCCTTGGCCAGGCAGAACGTGTTCTTCAGCTCGGCGCCGCAGGCCAGGGCCGGGCGGGGGAACCCGCCGCCGGCGGTGACCGGCTCGGGGACGTAGCCGCGGGACCGCCGGATCAGCATCGGCCGGCCGCGGAAGGTCCGGGCCACCGAGTCGTCGGTCCGGATGTGGATGGCCCGGTCGTGGGTGAGGAACGCGTCCGCGATCGGGCCCAGCCGGGCCGGCGCGTCGTCGTCGCGGTACGCGATCGGCTCGTCGGAGACGTTCCCGCTGGTCAGCACTATCGGGCAGTTGATGGCGCGGATGAGCAGGTGGTGCAGCGGGGTGTAGGGCAACATGACCCCGAGGGAGCGGTTCCCCGGGGCGGTGGCCTCCGCGACGGCCGCGTCCGGGCGGCGCGGCAGCAGCACGATGGGACGGCCGGGGCTGGTCAGCAGGTCGGACGCGGCTCGGTCGATGTGGGCGAGCCGCTCGGCTTGCGTGAGGTCGGCGACCAGCACCGCGAACGGCTTGTCCTCGCGGTGCTTGCGAGCCCGCAGGGTGGCGGCGGCCGGTTCGCAGGCCGCGTCGACGGCCAGGTGGTAGCCGCCCAGGCCCTTGACCGCGAGGATCTGGCCGGCCTTGAGCAGCTCGGCGGCGCTGGTCAGGGGATCGCCAGGCAGCACGGTCCCGGTTTTGTCCCGCAGCGTCAGCCGGGGGCCGCAGGCCGGGCAGCAGGTCGGCTGGGCGTGGAAGCGGCGGTCGGCGGGGTCGTGGTACTCGGCGGCGCACACCGGGCACATGGCGAACGAGGCCATGGTGGTGAACGGCCGGTCGTAGGGGACGTCCCGGACGATGGTGAACCGCGGGCCGCAGTTGGTGCAGTTGATGAACGGGTAGCGGTAACGACGGTCGTTCGGGTCGGCGAGCTCGCGCAGGCAGTCCGGGCAGGTCGCGATGTCGGCCGAGATCAGGGTGCGGCGCGACCCGGTGACCGGGCCGCTGGCGGCGATGGCGAAGTCCATCGTGCCGCGGGGGGCCATGGTGGTGGCGGTGACCCGCTCGATGCGGGCCAGCGGGGGCGGGTCGCGTTCCAGCTTGTGCAGGAACTCGGTGACGGCGGCCGAGGGGCCTTCGACCTCGACGAACACGCCGTCGACGTCGTTGCCCACGAACCCGCTCAGCCCGAGACCGGTGGCCAGGGTGTAGACGAACGGGCGGAAGCCGACGCCCTGGACGATCCCCTCGACCCGGATCGCCGTCCGGACCGGCGCGGTCACCGGCCGTCTCGCCTGGGCGCCATGGTCACGATCTTAAGCCGAGCGTGCCAGGATGGCGGCATGGTGGATCCGCGCGCGGGGCAGCCGGCGGCTGCCGAAGACCTGGTTGACGTGGCCAAGCTGGTCACCGCGTACTACGTGGTGCATCCCGATCCGGGTGAGCCGGCTCAGCGCGTCTCGTTCGGCACCTCCGGGCACCGGGGATCGGCGTTCACGGCGACGTTCAACGAGGACCACATCCTGGCCACCACCCAGGCCATCTGCGAGTACCGGGCCGGGCACGGGATCGACGGACCGCTGTTCCTGGGCGCGGATACGCACGCGCTGTCCGAGCCGGCGCAGGTCAGCGCGCTCGAGGTGCTGGCCGCCAACGGGGTTCGGGTGCTGGTCGACGCGCGCGGCGGGTACACGCCGACGCCGGCCGTGTCCCGGGCCATCCTGGCCCACAACGCGGGCGGGTCCGGGCCGCGGGCGGACGGGATCGTCGTCACGCCATCGCACAACCCGCCGCCGGACGGCGGCTTCAAGTACAACCCGCCGGACGGCGGGCCGGCTGGCACCGACATCACCCGGGAGATCCAGGACCGGGCCAACGAGCTGCTGGCCGACGGGCTGAAGGCCGTCCGCCGGGTGCCGTACGCCCGGGCCGTGGCGGCCGACACCACTGGGAAGTACGACTTCCTGGGCGGCTACCTGTCGGCCCTGCCCCAGGTGGTGGACCTGCCCGCGATCAGGGCGGGCGGGGTGCGCATCGGCGCGGACCCGCTGGGCGGGGCCAGCGTGGCCTACTGGGGCGAGATCGGCGGCCACTACGACCTGGACCTGACCGTGGTCAACCCGGACGTGGACGCGACGTTCCGGTTCATGACGCTGGACTGGGACGGCAAGATCCGGATGGACTGCTCGTCGCCGTACGCGATGGCCAGCCTGATCGCCCGCCAGCACGAGTTCACCGTCGCGACCGGGAACGACACCGACGCCGACCGGCACGGCATCGTCACCCCCGACGCCGGGCTGATGAACCCCAACCACTACCTCGCGGTGGCCATCGACTACCTCTACCAGGTCCGGGACGGCTGGCCGGAGGGGGCCGCGGTCGGCAAGACCCTGGTCAGCTCCTCGATGATCGACCGGGTCACCGAGGGCTTGGGCCGGACGCTGCTGGAGGTGCCGGTCGGGTTCAAGTGGTTCGTGCCGGGACTGCTGGACGGATCGGTCGCGTTCGGCGGCGAAGAGAGCGCCGGCGCGTCGTTCCTGCAGCGCGACGGGTCGGTGTGGACGACAGACAAGGACGGGATCATCATGGCCCTGCTCGCGGCCGAGATCACCGCCGTGACCGGGTACTCGCCGTCGGAGCAGTACCAGGACCTGACCGAGCAGTACGGGAACCCGGTCTACGCCCGGATCGACACCGCGGCGACCCGGGACCAGAAGGCGGCGCTGGCCCGGCTGTCACCGGACCAGGTCTCGGCCAGCGAGCTCGCGGGCGAGCCGATCGTCGCGGCGCTGACCACCGCGCCCGGCAACGGGGCGCCGATCGGCGGGCTCAAGGTGGTGGCCGAGTCGGGCTGGTTCGCGGCCCGGCCGTCGGGCACGGAGGACGTCTACAAGCTGTACGCCGAGTCGTTCCGCGGGCCCGAGCACCTGGCCGCCATCCAGGAGCAGGCCCGGGAGATCATAGCCGCCGCGATCGCCTGAGGCTTCATGGCCGGCTGCGGCGCCAGATGACGGATTCCCAGGGGCGGAGCTTGAGGTCGGGCGGGGGCTGGAGCGGTTCCTGGTCGGGCAGGTTGGTCAGGACGACGGCCGCGTCGGCCCACTCGCTGTCCAGCGGCAGGGCGGCGCCCACCACGTCGGCGGAGAAGTTGGCGGCGACCAGCAGTTCGGTGTCCGGGCCGTGGCGCAGGAAGGCCCAGATCGCCGGGTGGTCGGGCAGCAGCAGCTCGAAGTCGCCGTCGGTGACCACCGGGTCGGTATGGCGGAGCTCGATGAGCTTGCGGTAGTGCTCGTACACCGAGCCGGGCTGGCCCACCTGGGCGGCGGCGTTGACCGTGGTGTAGTCGGGGTTGACCTCGATCCACGGGGTGCCGGAGGTGAAGCCGGCGTTGGCCGAGGCGTCCCACTGGACCGGGGTGCGGGCCTGGTCGCGGCTCATCTTCCTCATGGCCCGCAGCAGCGCGGCCAGCTCGACGTCGCCGCGGGCGGCCGCCTGCGCGTAGTAGTTGAGCGCCTGGATGTCCCGGAAGCCGCCGATCGCGGCGAACGGCGCGTTGGCCATGCCCAGCTCGTCGCCCTCGTACACGAACGGCGTGCCCTGGTGCAGGTGCAGGACGGTCGCGAGCGTCTTGGCCGAGGCCACCCGGTGCGCGCTGTCGTCGCCGAACCGTGATACCGGGCGGGGCTGATCGTGGTTGCTCCAGTACAGCGAGTTCCAGCCGCGTCCGGCCAGGCCCGTCTGCCAGGCCGCGAGCGACGCCTTCAGGTCGGGCAGGTGCAGCGGACGCAGGTCGTACTTGTCCGCGCCGATGTCCAGCCGGACGTGCTGGAACTGGAAGACCATGTCGAGCTCGCGGCGTTCGGGGGCGGTGAACAAGATGGCCTGCGGGATGGTGACGCTCGGCATCTCGCCCACGGTGAGCACGTGCGCGTCCTGCGTGTCGCGGCCGGCGAATACCTCGCGGTACATCTCCTGCAGGAATTCGTGGTTGCGCGGGCCGCAGCTGAAGTACTGGTCGCCGGGCCCGTAGCGCGACCCGGGCCGGGGCACGGTGTCGGGCAGGGACGTGTCCTTGCTGATCATGTTGATCACGTCCATCCGGAACCCGTCCACGCCCCGGTCCAGCCACCACCGCATCATGGCGTAGATGGCCTGGCGGACCTCGGGGTTCTCCCAGTTCAGGTCGGGCTGCTTGCGGGAGAAGATGTGCAGGTAGTACTGCCCGGTGTGCTCGTCCCAGGTCCAGACCGGGCCGGAGAAGTGCGACTCCCAGTTGGTCGGTTCGGCGCCCGGGGTGCCCGGCGTGCTGCCGGGCCGGGCGTCGCGCCACCAGTACCAGTCCCGCTTGGGGTTGTCCCGGCTGGAACGGGACTGCAGGAACCAGGGGTGTTCGTCGGAGGTGTGGTTCACCACCAGGTCCATGACCAGCCGCATGCCGCGAGCGTGCAGTTCCTTGATCAGCTCGTCCAGGTCGGCGAGGGTCCCGAACAGCGGGTCGACATCCCTGTAGTCGCTGATGTCGTAGCCGTTGTCGTCCATCGGCGACCGGTAGACCGGCGACAGCCAGACCACGTCCACGCCCAGGTGCTGCAGGTAGTCCAGGTGGGCCAGCACGCCGCGCAGGTCGCCGACGCCGTCCCCGTTCGAGTCGGCGAAGCTGCGCGGGTACACCTGGTAGACGACCCACTGCCGCCACTGCTCATTCGGCATGGCGGCCTACAGGCCCAGTTCGCCTAGTTCCTTGTGCAGGTCGGCCCGCGGATGGCCCCGGCCGACCTCGATCTCCTTGCCGGTCGTGGTCCGGTTGCTGCTCGTGGTCCGGCCGGAGGCGCGGGGCGGCTTGACCTTGCTGGGCTGGCCGCGGCCGGGCAGGCCGCGCCGGGTGCGGAAGATCCAGCCCGCGGCCAGCCCGCCGACCAGGCCGCCGAGGTGGTCGATCCAGCTGACGCCCGGAGTACCGGGGATGGCCACGCTCAGGATGTAGGCGTAGGACAGGCCCATGACCACGGCGGCCAGCGCGTCGATCAGGTTCCGGTCGATCAGCCCGCGGGCCAGGACGTAGCCGAAGTAGCCGAAGATCAGGCCGCTGGCCCCCACGGTGACCTCGTTGCCGCTCTGGAACAGCCAGACGGCCAGCCCGCTGGTGATGGCCACCAGCAGGGTCACGCCGAGGAACCTGACCACGCCGCGGTAGGCGGCGAGCAGGCCGAACACGAACAGCGGCCCGGAATTGCCCTCGATGTGGTCCCAGGAGACGTGCAGGAACGGGGCGATGAAGATGTCGCCCAGGTGCCCGAGGCTGCGCGGCAGGATGCCGTAGGTGCCGTCGAGGTGGTAGTGGTCGGCCCAGTTCCCGACCTGCAGGATCCAGATCAGCGCGATGAACCCGACCATCAGGAAAAACGCCTTCCTGGCCTCGTCCACGTCGATCTCGGCCGCCCGGCGGCGATGACCGCCGGTCACGGCCTGCGGTGCCGTTCCGAAGCTTCCGGTACCGGGCTGGTTCGTCATGCTCCCATTGTGGACCAGCTTTCCTGTGCCGGCGCTGGTCCGCTGATCCGATTTCGCTGGACGGTCCCGGCGGGCGTACCGGTCCAGGCGGGCGAGATTTACCACGCTTATCACGTATTGACCACAGGTTGGCGTTCAATCGCTGACCTGGGGTTTGACCGGACGTACAGTGGCTAGTAGGTGATCATGACGCGCAGCTAACGCGCAGCTGGCGGCGGCGTGAATGGTTGCGGAGGTGGCCGTGGCTGCAGTGGTGTTCGGTCCGGACCGGGCGCGGCACCGCTCCCGCCGTATCGCCTTGGTGCTCGGGGCGGGCGGCGTCCTCGGCGCGGCCTGGATGACCGGCGCTCTGGCGTGCCTGGCCGACCGGCTGCCGTGTCCGCCCGGCGACGTCGACCTCGTGGTCGGGACCAGCGCGGGCAGCGTGCTGGCCGCCGCGCTGCGCTGCCGGGCGCCGTTCGAGGAGATCGCGGCCTGGCAGCGCGGGCAGGCCACCGGCCTGCTGACCGAATCGGTCGCGCTGGCCGCCCAGGACGGCCCGCTGCCGCCGCTGCCCCGGATGCGCTTCGGCTCGGTGCCGCTGGCCCGCGCGGCCCTGCTCACCCCGCACCGGGTGCCGCCCTGGGTGGCGGCCAGCGCCTGGCTGCCGTACGGCCGCGCCCGGCACACGGCGCTGCGGTCCCTGATCACCGGGTTGCAGCGGCGCGCTGCCGGATCCGGCTGGGTTGACCAGCCGACCTGGATCTCGGCGGTGGACTACGACACCGGGCAGCGCGTGCTGTTCGGGCGGGACGGCGCCCCGCCCGCGGCGCTGCCGGAGGCCGTGGTCGCCTCCTGCTCCATTCCCGGCTGGTACGAGCCGGCCGTCATCGGCGGCCGGCGCTACGTCGACGGTGGCGTCCGCTCTATGACCTCGCTGGACGCGCTCGGCAGCATAGACGTGGAGGAGGTCTACGTGCTCGCGCCGCTGGCCAGCACCGAGACCGACCATCCGCTCCAGCCGCACCTGCGGATGGAGCGCGGGCTCCGGCAGGTCCTCACCCACGTCGTGATCCGGCAGGCCAAGGCGCTGGCCGCGCGGGGCAAGCAGGTGACCGTGCTGACGCCGGGCCCGCGGGACCTAGCCGCGATGGGCATCAATCCCATGGACCCGCGGCGCAGGCAGGCCGTGCTGGACCTGTCCTACCGGACCTCGGCCGAGGCGCTGGCCGGGCTGGACAGCGTCGGCTCGCGGGCGGCGTGACGCCGCGGGCGGCGTGACCGGGCGGTTAGTGCTCGAGCGCGGCGTCGAGGGTGATGTCCACCCCGGTGAGCGCCTTGCTGACCGGGCAGCCGGCCTTCGCGTCCTGCGCCACCTTGGCGAACTGGGCGTCGTCCAGGCCGTCGACCTCACCGCGGACGGTGAGCTTGATGCCGGTCAGCCGGACCCCGCCCGCCGGGTCGGGCCCGAGCGTCACGTCGGCCTGCACGTCAAGGGCCTGCGGCGTGCCGCCCGCCTGGCCGATCCCCGCGGACAGCGCCATCGCGTAGCACGCGGAGTGGGCCGCGGCGATGAGCTCCTCGGGACTGGTGTAGCCGCCTGCCTCGTCGGCGGCCCGTCGGGGGAACGACACCTCATAGGTGGCGAGCTTGGAGCTCGTCAGCTCGACCAGGCCCTTGCCCTGCTCGAAGGTCCCGGTCCAGGCGGTGCGTGCGGTACGGGTTGGCATCGGCTCTCCTCATCGTCATCGGCTCGGAGCCTTGCGTGCTTACCTGGGCCAAGGTACTCCAGGCCATACTGGAAAGGTGACCCGGGCCGAGGACGGCTGCCGGCTGTGGACGGCCGAGACCGGCGGCGGCGCCCCCCTGATCCTGTGCCACGGCGGTCCGGGACTATGGGACATGTTCGGTTCGCTGGCTGGCTCGCTGGCCGGGGATGTGCGGGTGGTCCGCTGGGACCAGCGCGGGTGCGGGCGGTCGGAGCGGCGCGGGCCTTATTCGGTGGCCCGGTCGGTGGCTGACCTGGACGCCGTGCGCGGCGCCCTGGGTGTGGACCGGGTCGCGGTGCTGGGGCACTCGTGGGGCGCCACCCTGGCCCTGCGGTACGCCCTGGACCACCCGGACCGGCTCAGCGCGCTGATCTACGTGTCCGGCACCGGGCTGGGCTGGGCCTGGCAGGAGCCGTTCCAGCGCGCCATCGCCAAACGGCTTGCTCCGTCCGCGGCCCGCCGCAGCGAGTTGCGCGGGCGGGACCGCAGCGAGGCCGAGGACCGGGAGCTGGC
>Ga0302308_10003890_pt1 | contig 11832 bp, 8 predicted proteins | sample III_Palsa_E3_3_FD_200531 | JGI IMG/M metagenome (GOLD analysis project Ga0302308, IMG submission 200531) | Peat permafrost microbial communities from Stordalen Mire near Abisko, Sweden - III_Palsa_E3_3 | ecosystem: Environmental > Terrestrial > Soil > Palsa > Peat permafrost | place: Sweden... | reverse complement strand
ATAATTTCATCGTGGCTCATCCCAAATCCGCCGCGCTCTACGAACGCGCCCAGAAATCCCTCCTCGGCGGCGTCCCCATGAACTGGATGAAAAAATGGGCCGGCAAATTTCCGGTCTTCGTCGCCGAAGCCCGCGGCGCCACCTTCACCGACGTCGACGGTCACCACTACGTCGACTTCTGCCTCGGCGACACCGGCGCCATGACCGGCCATTCTCCCGCCGCCACTATCGATGCCATAACCCGCCAGTCGCAGCAGGGAATCACCCTCATGCTTCCCACCGAAGACGCGCTCTACGTCGGCGAAGAACTCTCTTTCCGCTTCGGCCTGCCGTACTGGCAATTCGCCCTCACCGCCACCGACGCCAACCGTTTCGCCATCCGCATCGCTCGCGAAATCACCCAACGCCCAAAAATTCTCGTCTTCAACTACTGCTATCACGGCACCGTCGACGAAACCTATATCTCGCTCGACGCCAACGGCTCCTCCCTCCCGCGTCGCGGCAATATCGGCCCGCCGGTGAATCCTGCCGTCACCACTCGCGTCGTTGAATTCAACGATCTCGCCTCCCTCGAAAGGGCACTGGCCCACCGCGACGTCGCCTGCATCCTCGCCGAACCGGTCCTCACCAACGTCGGCATCGTGCATCCCGAGCCCGGCTACTGGGAAAAAACCGCGCAGCTCGCCAAAAAATTCGGCACTCTTCTCATCATCGACGAAACCCACACCATCTGCACCGGCCCCGGCGGCTACACTCGCGCCCACGGACTCCATCCCGATATTTTCGTCATCGGCAAAGCTATCGCCGGCGGAATTCCCGCCGCCACCTACGGCTGCACCGCCGCCGTCGCCGAAAAAATCACCAAAAGCATTCAGCTCGAAGATTGCGACACCGGCGGCATCGGCGGCACGCTCGCCGGTAACGCGCTCTCCCTCGCCGCGATGCGCGCCACTCTCGAAAATGTCCTCACTCCCGAAGCCTTCGCCCACATGATCCCGCTAGCCGAACGCTTCGCCGCCGGCGTCCATCAAGCCATTGCTGCCGCCAAACTTCCCTGGCACGTCTCCCGCCTCGGCTGCCGCGCCGAATATATTTTCCTCCCCCACGCCCCGCGCAACGGCGGCCAAGCCGCAGCCGCCATGGATTTCGAACTCGAGCGTTTCATGCACCTCTACGCCCTAAATCGCGGCATCCTCCTAACCCCGTTCCACAACATGGCCCTGATGTCCCCAGCCACCACCCCAGCCGACGTCGACCACCACACCCAAATCTTCACCGCCGCCGTCACCGAATTGACCCACTGATCCGTAGCAGCGCACTCGCCCGCCAAGAACCTTTGGAGTGTGGTGGCTCTGCCACCGCTTTGCCTGCACACCAAAAAATCCCACTCTTCGACCGCAACCGCACCACAACTCCCACCGCGAAATTTGCTCCACTCCGCCCACGAAGCTAAAATCAACCAGATGCCCAACCCACCCCGTGAACGCAAACGCGCCCGAGAACTCGCCGCCGAATTCAACCAAAAAAACGACCCCACCGGCTGGTTCGACGCCCTCTACCGCGAAGCCGAATCCGGCATCACCACCGTCCCCTGGGCCGACCTGGCCCCCAACCCGCATCTCCTCGATTTCTGGCAAGCGCATCCGCGACCATCCGCGCACAAAACCGCAGTCGTAGTCGGCAGCGGTCTCGGCGATGACGCCGAGCGACTCTCCCACTGGGGTTTTCAAACCACGGCCTTCGACATTTCCGAAACCGCGATCCGCCGCGCCCGCCACCGCTTCCCAGATTCTAAAGTCACCTACGTCACCGCGAACCTTCTGACCCCGCCGCGCGACTGGCACCAAAAATTCGATTTCGTTTTCGAAGCCTACACGCTGCAAGCCCTACCCGAACACGTCCGCGCGCTGGCCGCGACCAACGTCGCCGCCTTCGTCGCTCCACATGGCCACCTCCTCGTCGTCGCCCGCGCCCGCGACGCCAGCGAGCCCCCCGGCGAGATGCCCTGGCCCCTCACTCGCCCGGAATTCTCCGCATTCATCGAAGGCGGTCTCGCTGAATTGTCTTTCGAGGACTACATCGACAATCACGAAACTCCGCCTGCTCGCCGGTTTCGTGCCTTCTACCAACGCGGTTAAACTAATTACTTCGAGGCTCACTTCGAGGCCCGCTTGAGGATCGGATGAATTCGAACCGCCGCCACTTTCTAAAAACTCTAGCCGCGTCCAGCGCCGCACTCGCCCTGAACCCGCGCGCCGCGCTGCTGGGCTCCGCCACCACCGAAATCGAAAAGCACCCCACCCCCGGCTCTCTCGATTTCGTTTTCTTCACCGACACCCACATCCAGCCCGAACTCGACGCCGCCCACGGCTGCGCCCTGGCCTTCCAAAAAATCGCCGCACTCAAACCCGAATTCGCCATTCACGGCGGCGATCTGGTTTTCGACGCCCTTGCTGCCAATCGCCCCCGCGCCGGCCTGCTTTTCGATCTCTACCAAAAAACGGAAGCGCAGCTCAACGTCCCGCTCTACCACGCCATCGGCAATCACGACGTCTTCGGCATCCTGGCCAAAAGCGGCATTCAGCCCGCCGACCCGCAGTACGCCAAAAAAATGTTCGAAGACCGCTTCGGCGCCCGCACCTACTCTTCCTTCGACCGCCAGGGCTACCACTTCATCATTCTCGATTCCATTTTTCCCACCGACGACCGCCAGTGGGAAGGCCGCGTCGACGACGTCCAGCTCCAGTGGCTCGCCGCCGATCTAAAATCAGTCGCACCCGCCACGCCGATCATCGTCATCAGCCACGTCCCGCTCGTCACCGGCTTCCTCGGCTATTCGCCCAAGCCCGAAGGCCGCCAGAAATACAATACCTACAGCGTCGAAAATTCTCCCGACGTCATCGCCCTCTTCGAAAATCATCAAGTTATCGCCGTCCTGCAGGGCCATTTGCACGTGAACGAAACCGTCCACTACAAAAATTGCGTCTTCCAGACCTGCGGCGCCGTCTGCGGCAATTGGTGGCACGGCTCGCGCATGGGTTTCCCCGAAGGTTTCACCACGGTAAGCCTGCGTAACGGAAAAATCTCCACCCAATACCAAACCTACGGCTTCCAATCCATCGACCCACGCGAAAAATTCTAAAATTGTGCGCGGAATGATTCTGAAGTTCAGGAGGGAAAATGACTCAGGATCGCACTCTTCGCCGCCTGTGCGAAGGGTGAGGTTCAGACGACCCGCTTCTCCGAGGCGTCGAGTCCTAACTCCAAACCGTACTTGGCCGTCATCCAGAGGAGCGCACTTCGCGACGAAGGATCTCTCTTCGATTGCAGCGTCACCGCGATTCCGTCATCGTCCTAATTTCCGCCCACCGGAATATGTCGCCGCCGGAAAAACTAGCGCCCATCGCCCGTTTTTCGTATTCTCTACTTCCTTATGCCGACGAAAAAAAGCGCGAAGAAAATCTCGAAGAAACCAACGAAGAAAATCAAAACGCCGTCCGGCGCCAAACGCGCCGCAAATCCCGACTTCCAGTCCACTTTCGACGGCCTAAAGAAAATCCTGCAGAAACACAAAACGAAGCTCTTCGTAAAGAAGGACCAACCGGGCGACTACGTCACCGAGTCTCTCCACCGCCTCTGGCGAGGCCAGCGTATGTTTTTCGCCGCCGCCATCATCAAGAAGACCTACGTCAGCTTCCACTTGATGGCGCTCTACATCAAACCCGACCTGCTGAAGACGGTCCCACCCGAATTGAAACGCCGCATGCAGGGCAAGGCCTGTTTCAATTTCACCGCGCCCGACCCGAAGGTATTCGCTCAACTCGCCACCGTCGCCCAGGCCTGCCTCGACGCCTATGACGCGATGGAAAACACCTGATCCCTACTTCTTCTCCATCACCGGCGCAAACGTCTGCGCCACAATCTTTCCCCCGCGAACCAAAAACGTATCCGTCGCGAACGATATCTTATATTTATCCGAACTCCCGGTCCACACGATGAACGCCACTTCTCCCTCCACCACTTGTTTCTCCAATTTCGACGCGCTGCTCTTCGCCGGCATGATGTCGGTGAACATGGTGGTGAACGCCGCGCGAATCTCCGCCACTCCCTTCCGCGTCCCATTCGGCGTAATCACCATCGCCTCCGGCGCATAATCCTTCAATATCGATTCCACATCCCCTGCCTGAAAATCCCGCCAGTGCCGCGCCAACACTTCTTCCGTCGACCCGCCCGACCCCGCCGTTGAATTTGTCATCGCTATCCCTCGCCTCCAGATTTTTTCAAACTCTGCCCAAAGAGATGTTACCGCCGCCCACTTCGATTCGTAAGTCTCGCTCCTCGTCGTGGCTCGCAGAATCGGCCGCGCAGCTGTCGGGATGACAACGTGAAGCGCCCGGAGTATCCTGCCGCGGCACAAAGGCACCTCGAGCCGCGATGCCCAACGAATCGAATCCAACCGCCGCACTCACCTCCAATCAAATCCGCGGCTTCTGGGCCTCCTGGGGCGGCTGGGCTCTCGACGGCATGGACTCTGTAATCTACGCCCTCGTTCTCGTCCCCTCCCTCCGCGATCTCCTCCCCCGCTCCGGCATCGCCGCCACCAAAGGAAACATCGGCTACTACGGCGGCCTCCTCTTCGCCCTTTTCCTCGTCGGCTGGGGTTGCGCCTTCCTCTGGGGGCCCATCGGCGATAAATTCGGCCGCGTCCGCACCCTGCTGCTCACCATCCTCTGGTATTCCGCCTTCACTCTCCTCAGCGCTTTCGTCACCAACATCTGGCAACTCGCGATCCTTCGTTTCCTCGCCGGCATCGGCATCGGCGGCGAATGGGCTATGGGCGGCACTTTCGTCGCCGAAGAAATGCCGGATAGCTGGCGCATCCGCGGCGCCGGATACCTGCACACCGGCTACTACTTCGGCTTCGTCTTCGCCGCGCTCGCCAATTTCACCATCGGCACTCACTTCGGCTGGCGCGCCATGTTCCTATTCGGAGGCCTGCCCGCGCTCCTGCTCGCCTGGCTCCGTCGCGGCGTCACTGAACCCGAGCGCTGGCTGCAAAAAGAAAAAATCGTCCACGCCTGGTCCTGGTGGCGTCCGCTCGCCGCGCTCTTCACTCCCGCGCTCCGCCGCCGCACCGTTTTGAATTCGCTGTTCATGATCGTCTCGATCTGCGGCCTCTGGGCCGGCACCGTTTACGTTCCCGCCGCCGTTACCGCCCTCGCCGAAGCCAGCGGCCGCGTTGGCCCCGCTGCCGTGCAACTCGCTTCCTGGGCCACCATGCTCGTCGCCTTCGCCACCATTCTCGGCTGCCTCGCCATGCCCGCGCTCGCCGAACGCCTCGGCCGTCGCGGCGCTCTCGCTTTTTTCTTCGCGCTTATGACCATCTTCATTGCGCTCACTTTCGGCAAAGTTTTCTACCTCCCGCAAAACGCGCTCCCCTGGTTCTTCCTCTGTCTTTTCTTTCTCGGCTTCGGCGGCGCCAATTTCGCCGTCTACACCCTCTGGCTCCCCGAGCAATATCCCACCGAATGTCGCGCCACCGCCTTCGCCTTCTCCACCTCTTTCGCCCGTTTCATTGGCGCCGGCATCACCTTCCTGGTAGGCGCCGGCGTCCGCCACTTCGGCTCCCTCGGCACGCCCGTAGCCCTAACCGCCATCGCCTTCGCCGCCGGCCTCCTCCTCACGCCCCTAGGCGCAGAAACCAAAGGCCGCCCCCTGCCCTCCTAATTCACGCAGTGGGAGAGCCACATGTGAATCTAAGAGGTTTTCAATATCGAGGAGAAGCACTTGCGTCTGTAGCGGCCAGCTTTAGCTGGGCCAGTTGCTCTTGGTTTTGTGTTTGGCCGGCGGCAAAGCTGATCTGAAAAAACCTAGACTCCTACAATCACCGCGCACTCTACAGCCGAGGATCCACCGGTTCGCTTTCCAGCGCCAGCACGCCAAACACACACTCATGCACTCGGCGCAACGGTTCATGCCGAACGAACCGTTCCAACGCCTCAATCCCCAGCGCAAATTCGCGAAGCGCCAAAGACCTCTTCGTCGCCACGTTGCGATTCCGCAAACGGCCCAAATTTTCCGGCAGCAAATATTCCGGCCCGTAAATGATTCTCAAATACTCGCTGCCTCGGCACTTGATCGCCGGTTGCACCAGCCCGCGTCGTCCGCGCGCCACAAAATCGAAGGGTTTCACCACCATGCCTTCGCCGCCCCGCCCGGTTAATTCTTCCCACCACGCCGTCGCCTGGTTCACGCTGTCGCCGTCCGCCATCTCAACGACCTTGTACGCAGTCGCCAGCATCAACCCGTCGCTGGCGTTGCACACTCGCCCCAGCGTTTCCATGTGCCAGACATGATCTTGATGGATGTGAACTTGGCCCTCGGTGGCCAGCAGATGGAATGGCGCCAGCTTCAAATCGCGCACCGAATTCACCGGCCAGCAATAACGGCGGTAGGACTCGACGTACAGATTCACCGCCTCAAGCCGCCGTTCAAATTTCTGCTTCAGGCTCGCCGCGTCTTCGTTTTGTCCCGCAATCCCTTCGATCGCCGACACCGTCGTCGCCAGCGAAGCCCGCGCCGCTGCTCCGAGCGCGGCGTATTGTTGCCGCAAGAGCTCTTGAGCCTTCGCCGACCACGGCATCAACTCCGCGTCCAGGCACACCCAGTCCGTCTTGAATTCCTCCCAGAGATTCACGGCGTCGAAAGCGGCGCGCACGTTCTCCAGTAATTCCTTTTCCATGCTCCGATCGTCGAAGAATCGTCTTCCCGTGCGCGTGTAGGAAATGCCAATTCCTTCTCCGACTACGCCGAAATTCCGTCGTGCGGCATCCTCGTCGCGGCAAACGATTACCACCGTCCGCGAACCCATATGCTTTTCTTCGCAAACCACCCGCGAAACGCCCTCACTCCGAAAATAAGAGAATGCTTCCGCGGGATATTCGAGCAAGTTCACGCGCTCCGATGTTCCGGTCGGCGCCATGGTCGGTGGCAAATAGATGAGCCATTTCGGATTTGCCGCGAACCGGCTCATCACTTCCAGCGCCGCCAGTCCGTTCTCCTCGCGAATCGTCACGTTGTGGTGCAGCCGGGTCGTTACGATCCGTTTTCCAATCACGTCCTCGAGATCGAGCAGATCATCGTGCTGCTGTTGCGAAGTAAGCTCCGGCTCCGCGGCGACCGCCGCTGCCACCAGCGGCCGGACCGGCTGCGCGTAAGCGCTTTTCGCCGCGACCGAGACAATCTCCTTCTCCGGATAACGCAGCGCCGTCAGTCGGCCTCCGAAAACACAACCGTTATCGATGTTGATCGTCCGGTTCAGCCAGTCTGAATTCGGTACCGGAGTGTGCCCGTAAACCACCATGGCTTTTCCGCGATACTCGGCAGCCCAGTTGTAGCGCACCGGCAGTCCGAATTCCGTTTCTCCGGTGGTGTCTCCATACATCGCGAAATCACGCACTTTTCCCGATCCCCGCCCTTGCATCTCCTCCTTCATCCCTGCGTGCGCCACCACCAGCTTTCCGTCATGCAGCACGTAGTGACTCACCAACGAGTCGATGAATTTGCTCACCCGGTCACGAAATTCCGGACTCTCTTTCTCCATCTGCTCCAGCGAATCGGCCAGCCCGTGCGTGATCTGAACGTCTTTTCCACGCAGCTTTCGCATCAGCTTGACGTCGTGATTGCCCGGAACACACAACGCCGTCCCCGCCGCGACCATGCTCATCGCCAACTTCAAAACCTCGGGAATTTTTGGCCCCCGATCCACCAGATCGCCAAGAAAAATAGCTTTCCGGCCCTCGGGCGGCTGCGCGGTGTAAGCAGGCACGCCATCGCCATTGGCCTGCTTTTCGATGGAATAACCGAGGTTGGTCAGCAAATCGACCAGTTCGTCAAAACAGCCATGCACGTCTCCAATAATGTCGAAAGGCCCGTGTTCGTGCTTCAGATTGTTCCACAGCGGCTGGCGCTCAATTTCCGCGGCGTCTACTTCTTCCAATGAATGCAGCACGTGAATCGTTCGAAAACCTTCCCGTTCCAGATTTCGCAACGCTCGGCGCATCTGTTGCGCTTGTTGGCGCACCACATGCGGCCCAAAATCGCGCTCCGGCCGGATTCGATTTCGTTCGTGGCAGATCTTTTCAGGCAAATCAAAGACAATGGCCACCGGCAGGCAATGGAATTGTCTGCCCAGCGCGACGATCGGCTTGCGCGCCTCGGTTTGCACGTTCGTCGCGTCGATCACCACCAGCTTCCCGGCGGCCAGGCGTTTTGACGCGATGTAATACAGCACGTCGAATGCATCGTTGGTGGCCGCTTGGCTGGTCTCATCGTCGGACACCAGTCCGCGGCAGTAGTCCGAGGACAAAACTTCCGTCGCTCGAAAATGTTTTCGGGCAAAGCTCGATTTACCCGATCCCGAAGGACCGATCAGCGCCACTACCGCTAGCTCGGGAATTTTCAGTTTCATTGAATCGAGAAAACGCCCATCTGGGTCGGGCTTCCCACTGCCAAATCTTCCGGTCCGATCGGCAAAAACTGGACGGTGTACCCAAAACGTTTGGCGATGCCCTCCGCCCATGCGCGAAATTCCCGCCGCGACCACTCAAACCGATGATCTTTGTGCCGCATTTTCCCCGCGGGCAGAGTCTCAAACTTCACGTTGTATTCCACGTTCGGCGTCGTCACCGCCACTGTCTTCGGGCGCGCAAATTCGAATAGCACCCGCTCGAAGGCCGCCAGCCGCGGAGGGTCAAGGTGCTCGATCACCTCCACTACGGCCGCGCCGTCGTAACCTGCCAGGCGCTTGTCCCGGTAAATCAGTGAACCGTGGAGCAGTTGAATTCGCTCTCTTTGCCTGCCCGGCATGTTTTCGAAATTGAGTCTCTTGGCCGCGATCTCCAGAGCGCGATGTGAAACATCCATGCCCAGGATCTCCGAAAATGTCTTTTCCTTTAGCAACTCGCGCAGCAGCCGCCCTTCGCCACATCCAAGATCCAGAACTCGCTGCACGCCGCGGGCCAGCAGCGTCCCGACCACCTTGTCCACGCGCTGTTCCGCCAGGCTGATCGGTTTCTCGATCGCCTCCTCTTCGCGCGTATGAGTTTCGGCCGCCTCATCCGCCTCCGGCTCTTCCTCGCCGATCAGCTGCTCCATCGCTTCTCGCGCCAGTCGTTTCTGATGTTTTAGATATCGCTCCGTAATGAGCTCGCGCTCCGGATGCGCGCGCAGCCAACCCTCGCCGTGCCTCAATAGTTTTTCCACCTCGTCGTCCCCGACCCAATAATGTTTGTCGTCGTCCAAAACCGGAATCAGTACGTAGAGATGAGTCAGCATTTCACTCAGCCGAACCTCGCGGCTAAGCGTGACCGTGAAATATGGGCTCTCGCCCCACTCGGGGAATTTGTCGTCCAGCGGATGCCTTCGAGCGTTAATGTCGTAACCCAATGGTTCGAATAGTCGCCGAAGGAGTTTTTCTCCGCCGCGGCACGGCACCACTGAAATTTGCGCTTCAAGCGGCAACGCCGAATCGGCCAGCTCTTGCCGATCCTTGCTTTTCCCGCCGAGCGCGCTGCCAAACGTCCGCGCAATCGCTACGCTTAAGAATGACGACGCAGCGTACGGTCGGTCGTTGACGTATTCCTCCAGGACTCGCCCCTCGCCCCCCGGTCCTCGCCGCCCTCGAACCAGTCCAATCGAGTCAATCTCCAGAACCAATGCAGCCGTGCATCGTTCCGGCGTCGCCTCCGGATAGAAAACGTACGTCTTCCCGAACGGCTGCTCGAAAGAATGAACGCGGAACGGGCTCTTATGCAGCAGATAGCCCAGATCCGTGGCGTTTTCTCCCGCGTATGCAATCGTTAGAATCATTTCGGATGCGTCATTCTTTCTGGCTCACACCAGACCAGCATAAAATGTCGGCGCGAACCTCAAATAATACCAGCTATCGCTAAAGTAAACATCGCACCCCGGTTTTGCCGTCATTCTGAGCGCAGCAAAGAATCTCACCCTCGATCCTCCGCGCACCTCACAAATCGCTGCTGCAGATTTTTGCGTCTGTGGCGGCTAGCTTCAGCTGGGCCATTTGCCGTTGCCCTTATTTTTGTCTTACCTTTGACTCTCACGCTTCGATTTCACCGCCGCCGAAACCGTGCGCCGCCTTCCGCCCGCCCCAAAGACACAATCCGCAAAACGTAAACTTCTACTCCGCGGCAGTCCATCCATCGCCAGGGTTGTAATCCTTAATAGCGGCAGCCGCGGCAGCGCTGTTCGCTCCCAGATCCTGCTGGTACACCACGCCATCCTTAGCCACGATGAACGTCATAATCCCCGTTCTGCGATAAGTCACCGGCGTCGCGATCACCGCGTAGCCTCCGGTCATTTTTCCGTTCACCACATAACTCCTCGCCCCGCCCTTGGCTTTGTCGCCCTGTGCGTTCAAGATTCGTAGCGAATATCCATCCAGCACCTGCGGCTCGCCAGGCCCCAGCGGCGCCAGCGGGCTGCTCACGAAGTCGCTCAGATTGCCCAGCGGACTTGCTTCCTGCGTCGCCGGCGCGTCCCAGTACAATCCATCCTGTTTTCCCGGATCGCTCACGATGATCTGCGTGTATTGATGCGCGGGATTGCCGTCGTGCCCCTTTTCGAAATATTTATCTTCCGCGCCGGCAATGGCCGAAACCGCGTCGATCGCCAGTAATTCGTTGCGGCCGATATCGCGGGCCGTAATTTCCTGCCGCCCGGCCGCGTAATCGAACTTCCATTTCCCGGCGGAATCCTTTGCCAGCGGAATCGGAAAAGCGTAATTGTCCGCGCCAATGTACAGAATCTGGCTGCCGTTCTTCATCGGCACCCAGCGGTTCATCTGCTCGTATTTCGCGGCGAAGGAATCCGTAGCCGCTTTCGTTGCGGCAGCGTCATCGCCGGCCAGCAGCAAATCCACCGACTGCGCGCCCAGCACTTTGCTCATCGCCGCTTTGTCGCCAGCCTTCACCGCCGATTGCAACGCCTGGCTGGCTTCGGCCGGAGTAGCGTAAACCGACGGCGCGGCAGTCTCTGTCGCCACCGGCTTCGTCGAGCTGCCGCACGAAATCAAGGCGCACGCCGCCAGCACCGCGGCGGCCGGCTGCAGATAGTTCCAAGTCCTCGTGAATCGCATATTTTTCTCCTTTCGATCTTTGCGGCGCCGGATTCCGCACAGCGCCTAAACTAAAAATGTTGGAATTTTACTTCTGAAAGACTATTTTCTAACGCCGGCGTCCGCCACCGCCGCCACGCGGCGCCGAAAAATGTTGCTGTGGTGCGCGGAAGTGCTCCTGCGGCGCGCGGTGCTGCACTGGCTGCCGCATGCTGGTTCGTCCGCGATTGCTCTCGGCGCGATTGTTATTCCCGTCGCCGCCCCACCGATTACGATTCGCATCGCGACGATCGTTGTTGAAACCGGTCTGGTGCTGATCGCGCTGTACGCCGCCATTTCCGCCGATCAGTCCGTGATCGCCATTGCGTCCGCCGTCGGGTTGATGCTGCACCCCGCCGTTGCCTCCAATCAGTCCGTGATCGCCATTGCGTCCACCATTCGGCTGATTCCGGTCGCCGGTGTGTTCCACCCCGCCGTTGCCACCGATCAGTCCGTGATCGCCATTACGGCCGCCGTTGGGCCCATGCTCTACTCCGCCGTTGCCGCCAATCAGGCCATGGTTGCCATTGCGTCCGCCGTTGGGTACGTTGCGGTTGGTCCACGAGTGATAGTTGTTGTAGTAGCCGCCGTGCCAGCTGCGATTGCTGATGTAGGTGTTGTGGTTATAAATGATGGTGGTGTTGCCGCCGCCACCC
>Ga0302308_10003883_pt1 | contig 11842 bp, 8 predicted proteins | sample III_Palsa_E3_3_FD_200531 | JGI IMG/M metagenome (GOLD analysis project Ga0302308, IMG submission 200531) | Peat permafrost microbial communities from Stordalen Mire near Abisko, Sweden - III_Palsa_E3_3 | ecosystem: Environmental > Terrestrial > Soil > Palsa > Peat permafrost | place: Sweden... | reverse complement strand
AACAGCGGCGCGAAACCGCGGGGCCGGGACTGGCTGGCCTGGGACTGGCTGGCCTGGGACTGGCTGGAATTCGTGGACATGGCGCTTGTCTCCACTTACTACCGTGAACGGGACTGAAGGGAATCGATGAGCGAGCTGGCGATGGACTGGTCGCTGCCCTCTTCGGGGATCAGCAGCAGGCCGGCCAGGTAGAGCGGGATTCCGGCGCCGCCGACGACGGTCAGGACGACGAAGGCGATCCGGACGATGGTCGCGTCCACGCCGAAGTAGTCAGCTAGGCCCGCGGCTACCCCGGCCAGCATGCGGCCGGAGAAGGGACGGCGCAGGGCGCCGCGCTCAGCCCCGAAGGAGAACGGGGACCCGGCGTGGCCGGACGTGGTGTGATGGCCGGACTCGGTGGTGGGGGTTTCGGTGGTGGGGGTCTCGGTGGCGGGGGTCTCGGTGTTGTTCATGGCCCTAGCTTGGCTCCGCGGGCCACGCGCGCACATCGGGAAGAACCCGGGTGCATCCCTGATCCTGGCGGGACGGATCAGGGTCAGCTCAGGGATGTCCCGGATAGCCAGGTCAGGATGGCTGAGCCATGATGGGGTACGTGGAGCATCCGACACGCTGGCACCGCCACCCGGCCAGGTTCAGGCACCGGGAGGGTAACGGCGGTCCGCTGCGCCGCGACCCAGCCGACCGCCTAGGCGGCGGGGTCGCCTCCGGCGTGGCGGCCTGGAGGGGCTTCAACGTCACGACGGTGCGGATCGTTTTCGTGCTGCTGGCCGTGGTGACCAGCGGAATCGCGGTGGCGGTATATGTCCTGGCCTGGCTGGGAATACCGGCGACCGGAGCCGACCGGAGCATCGGCGCCAAGGCCAGGTCCGACGCCGGGGGCATCCGGCTCGCGGCGGCCCTGGCCTCGCTGCTCATCCTCGTGCTGCTGGTGATCGGCGCGCTCAACGACAGCTGGCTCATCAACTGGGCGTGGCCGCAGGTGCTCAGCGTGGCCGGACTCGTGCTGATCTGGCGGAACGCTCCCCCGGACGAGCAGGCCACAATGCGGCATCTGGTGCAGCCGCTCGAGGCGGCGACGGGCATGACGGCCGGTGTCGCGGCCCCGCACCGACGAACGGTGCTGCGCCTGACGATCGCCGGCCTGCTCTTGCTCGGCGGCGCGGCCTGGCTGTTCTCGGCGCGCGAGAGCATTGCCCTGCTGCGCCCGCTGGGTGGCGTGGCCCTGATAATCGCCGCCATAGTGCTGGCCCTGGGCCCCTGGTGGCTGCGGATCGCCCGCGAGCTCGTCCTCGAGCGGCAGGCCAGGGTCCGGGCCGAGGAACGGGCCGACATCGCCGCCCAGGTGCACGACTCCGTGCTGCAGACGTTGGCCCTGATCCAGCGGCGCGCCGACGACCCGGCCAAGGTCATCCAGCTGGCCCGGTTGCAGGAACGCGAGCTGCGCTCCTGGCTGTTCGAAGGCCGGGCGCCGAACCAGATAGACGCGGACCTGACCTTCGCGGCGGGCGTGCGGCAGATCCAGCAGGACGTCGAGACCAGGTACGGGGTCCCGGTGGAGGCAGTGACCGTCGGTGATACCGAGCTCGACGACAACCTGAGCGCCCTGCTCGCGGCCGCCCGCGAGGCGACGGTCAACGCGGCGAAGTGGTCCGGCGCCGATGTCATCTCGCTGTTCGCCGAGGTCGAGCCCGCGGAGGTATCGCTCGTCGTCCGCGATCGCGGCCAGGGCTTCGACCCCGAGGCGGTCCCGGCCGATCGCAAGGGCCTGGCGGAATCCGTGCAGGGCCGGATGACCCGCCGGGGCGGCTCCGCGACCGTGACCAGCGCCGTGGGCGAGGGCACCAAGGTCACCCTGAAGGTGCCGCGCACCGGGACGCCGCAGACCCAGGGGCCTAGCCGGGCCGGCCGCAAATGAACATGCCGCGGGTGGTCCTGGTCGATGATCACGGGCTGTTCCGGTCCGGTGTCCGCGCCGAGCTCGGCCGCCAGGTCGACGTCGTGGGTGAGGCCGACGACGTGCAGCCCGCGATCGCCCTGATCACCGAGCTCCTCCCCGACGTGGTGCTCCTCGACGTACACCTTCCCGGCGGCGGCGGCCAGGCCGTGATCCAGGCGATCAAGGCCGCCCACCCGCAGGTACGTTTCCTCGCGCTGTCCGCCTCGGACGCCCCGGAAGACGTGATCGCGGTGATCAGGGCGGGCGCGCGTGGCTACGTGACCAAAACCATCTCCACCACCGAACTGGCCGATGCGGTCCGCCGGGTCGCGGCGGGCGACGCGGTGTTCTCGCACCGGCTGGCGGGGTTCGTCCTTGACGCCTTCGCCGCGACGCCGTCGGCCGATGACCTGAAACCTTCCTTCGACCCCGAGCTCGAGCAGCTCACCAACCGGGAGCGGGAAGTGCTCAGGCTGATCGCCCAGGGCTACACGTACAAGGAGATCGCCAGCGAGCTGTTCATCTCGGTCAAGACGGTGGAAAGCCACGTGTCTTCCGTGCTGCGCAAGCTGCAGCTGTCGACCCGGCACCAGCTGACCAGGTGGGCCGCGGAACGGCGACTGAATTAGCCCGGCTCGATTAGCCCGGCTGGACAGCCGCGAGCCCCCGCTGGTGTCAGCGGGGGCTCGCGGCTTTAAGAGCGGGTTATGCGGGGTTAGGCGGCGTGGCCGACGCCTAGGTCCAGGTCCTCCTGGTGCGCGTCGGCGGCGGCCTCCTCGGCGTGTGCTACGACCCGGTCCGTGCCCAGGTGGCTGTTCACGGCGAAGTAGAACACGAGCAGGCTGAACACCGCGATGGCCCCCAGGTCCCACCAGAACGGCAGGTGGACGCCGAGCTTGGCGCCGAGGAACGTGGCGTAGCCGCCGCCCGAGCCGGTGTTGCCCGGACCTGAGCTGATCCCGCCGACGTAGCTGCCGCCGAAGATGGAGAAGATGGTCAGGCCGACGATCCACGGGATGGCGAACGCCCCGGCCCGGAAGTCCAGCGGCTCCTGGTTCGGGTCGAGCCGGCGGGCGATGACGTACAGGACCAGGAAGAAGACCACGGCGGCGTCGATCTTCAGGTCGTTGGCGGTGCCGCTCCAGTAGATGATGAACCCGGAGACCACGAAGCTGAACGGGGCGATGATGTTCAGCAACGGCGCCCGGTACGGCCGGATCCGGTCCGGGTCGGCCTTGCGCAGCGAGACCGCGGCCACCGGGGCGAAGCTGTACATGAACGACGACGCCGCGGTGATGGCCCCGACCAGCGTCGACCAGCTGCCGAACGGCAGGAACAGGACGCAGCCGAAGACGCCGCCGAAGATGATGCTGAACCAGGGCACGCCGCGCCGGTCGATGCTGGAGAATACCGGCGGCAGGAAGCGGGTCTTGGCCAGCGAGTACGACAGCCGGGAGGCGGCGCTGACGTACACCAGGCCGGTCCCGGCCGGCGAGACGACCGCGTCGATGATCAAGAGGACGCCGAGCCAGCCCAGGCCGACCGATTCGGCCAGGGTGTAGTACGGGCCGAACTTGTTGACGGTGCCGAACGGGTTGGCCCAGCCGTTGACGGCGAGGGTGTGCGGGTTCAGCGCGCCGGTGAAGCACAGCTGCAGCAAGATGTAGAGGGCGGCGCCCAACAGCATGGAGCCGACCACCGCGATCGGCACGTCCCGCTTGGGGTTACGCGCCTCCCCGGCCAGCTGGGCGGCCTGCTCGAAGCCCTCCAGCGCGAACACGATGCCGAGCGGGATCGCGACGAACACACCCTTGATGCCGAACGGAATGAAGCCGCTGCCGTCGTGCGTGACCGCGGTGAAGTTCGAGCCGTGGAACACCTTGGCCATGATGAAGATGACGGTCCCGAACGGCACGATGATCTTCCAGTACATGGCGACCGTGTTGGTCCTGGCCATCCACTTGATGCCGAACAGGTTCAGCGCCGTGAACACGAACATGAAGCCGATCGCGACGGCCAGGCCCTTGCCGGTGAGCAGGCCGGTGGTCGAATTCACCAGCCCGTGCCAGACCTTGGCGTCGAGGTACCCCAGCGTGGCCTCGACCTCGATCGGCGCGACGGCCATCGCCTGCAGGTAGGAGTAGGTCCCGGCGAAGAAGCCGCCCAGGGTGCCCGCGTGGATCCAGGTGAACCGCGCGGTGCTGCCGGAGATCGGGTAGGTGGAGCCGAGCTCGGCGTAGATCAGCGCCACGCCGATGAGCAGGATCACGCCGATGACCCACGAGATGAGGGCCGCGGGCCCGGCGGCCTCGGACGCGTTCAAGGTGCCGAGCAGCCAGCCGGAGCCGATGACCGAACCGGCCGAGACCATGAACAAGGGCAGCAGCCCGATGTCCCGTTTAAGTCTGGGCGGGACATCCGAGAGGTCTTGAGTCATTCCCCGGTTCCTTCCAGTGGGCTCAACCGAGTTGCTCGGTGAGCGATGGCCGGCGGACCCGGTACCCGGCTCCGCTATTGATGCAGAATCGTTAAGTTTCGCCGCGGGCGACCGCCTTATCCAGGCGGTCTACCAGACGATACGTGGCAGCACTTTAGCATCGGCTGCGGCAAAAGTCCTCCATTGACTTACCGATATTTTCGGTTCGTTTACGCTCAATGAGCCACATCATCGGTTGCTTCTGCCCTTCTCGTCGCGGCCGTTACTCAACCCCGGCGGGGTGTTTACATAGGCGCAACACCCGGCGACGCTTCGCCCACGATGTGGGCTCGATATAACTGGTCCAACGGATACTCCTATTTGCCAATTGGGTCTTGCCGGGCAGGCCGGTGCAGGGCCAGGACGTGCTCGTGGGTTTCGCGCTCGGCGACCAGCCGGGCCCGGCCGTCCCGGCAGAACACGATGGGCGGCCGCAGGGCACCGTTGTAGTTGTTCGCCAGCGTGTAGGTGTACGCGCCGGTGACCGGCATCACCACGAGGTCACCGACGGCCGGGGCGGGCACGGGCAGCCCGGCCACCAGCCGGTCACCCGACTCGCACTGCCGCCCGACCAGGTCCACCACCTCGTCCGGCGGGTCGGTCATGCGGGTCGCGATCGCCGCCTCGAACGGCTGGCCGGTGAGCGCCACGTCGAGGTTGTCGGCCATGCCGCCGTCGACCGCGACGAACGTGCGGCCGGTGCGCTTGACCGTGGTCACGCGGTACAACGTCACGCACGAGCGGGCGACCAGCGAGCGGCCCGGCTCGATGACGAGCCTGGCCCCGGCCGGCAGGTACGCGGCCGCGGCCGCGGTGATGGCGTCGAGGTACTGCTCGACCGTCGGGGCCTCGTCCTGGAGCGTATAACGGACCCCGAGACCGCCGCCGATGTCGTAGACGTCGAACGTGCCGAGCGCCGCGATCGACCCCAAGACCTCGGTGGCCCGGGCAAACGGCTCGGTGGCCAGAATCTGCGACCCGATGTGCAGGTGCAGCCCGTCCAGCTGCAGCCGGGAGTTGGCCCGGATCCGGGCGATGGCCTCGCGCGCCTGATCGGCCGGCAGCCCGAACTTGGACTGATCGCCGCCGGTGGACTGCGATTCGTGGGTGTCCGGCGAGATCCCCGGGATGATCCGGACCAGCACCCGCTGCGGGCGCGCGGCCGGACCCACCTGGCTCTCCAAGCGATCGATGTCGTCGAAGTTGTCGACCACCACGGTCCCGACGCCGGCCTGAAGCGCCATCGTCAGCTCCGCGGTGGTCTTGGCGTTGCCGTGCAGGTAGATGCGTTCGGGCGGGACGTCGGCGGCCAGGGCCATCACGAGTTCGCCGGCCCCGGCGACGTCGATGGCCAGTCCCTCGGCGGCGACCAGCTGGTAGGCCGCCAGGCAGGGGAACGATTTGGACGCGAAGACCACCTCGGAGTTCGGGCGGCGGGCCGTGAGGCCGTCACGCAGGCGGCGAGCCTGGTTCCGCAGTCCCGCCTCGTCGACGATGTACGCGGGCGTCCCGAAACGTTCCGCGAGTTCGGTGACGCCGACGCCGCCGATGAGGAGTTCTCCGTCCGGCGTGACCGAGCTGTGCTCGGGAAAGAGCGGGAGCAGGTCCTGGCCGCGGGCGCGAACCGAATGGGTCTTCATGACCTGAAACTAGCGCGGACCGCGGCCGGTAGCTAGACAGGGGCTCGGCGGGGGCCGGAGACTGACAGCATGACAGTGACCGCGACGGAGTTCGATGAACTCGTCACCCTGCTGCGCGGGTTCATCCGGCGTGAGGTGATGCCCGCCGAGGCGGGCATCGACGAATCCGATGAGATTCCGGCCCGGCTGATCGAACAGGCCAAGGAGATGGGCCTGTACGGCTATGCCCTGCCCGCCGAGTACGGCGGCCTGGGCCTGTCGGTGGAACAGCAGGTGCGGGTGGCTATCGAGCTCGGCTACACCAGCCCGGCGTTCCGGTCGCTGTTCGGCACGAACAACGGGATCGCCGGCCAGGTCCTCGTCTCGGCCGGCACCGACGAACAGCGCAAGCAGTGGCTGCCCCGGCTGGCCTCCGGCGAGGTGGTCGCCTCCTTCGCGCTGACCGAGCCTGAGGCCGGATCTGATCCGAGCCGGCTGGCGACGACCGCGCGGCTGGACGGGGACAACTGGGTCATCGACGGCCTCAAGCGCTATATCACCAACGCCCCGGCGGCCGACGTGTTCATGGTGTTCGCGCGCACCGACCCGCAGGCCCCGCCGGGCAAGGGCATCGGCGTGTTCGTCGTGCCCGCGCACACCGACGGGGTGACGGTGGCGGCGCGGGATCACAAGATGGGCCAGGCCGGGTCGTGGACCGCCGACGTCGCGTTCACCGGCGTCCGGGTGCCGGCCAATGCGCTGGTGGGCGAGGCGGCTCAGGCGGGTTACGCCACGGCGATGCGGAGCCTCGCGCACGGGCGGCTGACGATCGCCGGCGTCTGCGTCGGGGTATCGGCCCGGCTGGTCGACGAGAGCGTTTCGTATGCTCGGGAGCGCTCGCAGGGCGGCCACCCAATCGGCGAATACCAGCTGGTCCAGGCCATGCTCGCGGACTCCCAGACCGAGTACCTCGCGGCCCGGGCGCTGGTGCTCGACGCCGCGGCGCGGTACGACGCGGGCACTGACCGGCGGATGGCGCCGTCGGCGGCGAAGTACTTCGCCAGCGAAGCCGTCGGGCGGATTGCCGACCGCGCCGTCCAGATCCACGGCGGGTCCGGATATATCCGCGGGATTGCGGTGGAGAGGCTGTACCGGGACGTGCGGCTGTTCCGGATCTACGAGGGCACCAGCCAGATCCAGCAGCTCGTGATCGCCCGGGAGCTGCTCAGGTAGCGCCCGGTCCGCCCCGGCAGGCCAGCGCACCGGTCACCGGGCCGATATGCGCCGCTAACGTGCCTGTCATCTGCAGGTGAGACGTTATGCCAGGTGGCGGGTGTTTATGCGGACTGGCGCGGACATGTGATCGTCTGCGGACTTCGCGGTGTCGGACTGCGCATCGTGGAGCAGCTGAGCTTGTCCGGGGTCCCGGCGGTGGTCGTCGACGACGATCCGGACGTGCGGCTGGCCCCGATCCTGGCCAGCTGGGGCGTGCCGCATATCGTCGGCAGCTCGCGGCTGGCGGAAAACCTCGCGGAGGCCGGCCTGGCCGGTGCCTCGGCGGTGGTCTGCGTACAGGAGGACGACCTGTATACGCTGGAAACTGCGCTGCTGACCCGTCAGCTCCGGGCGGATGTCCGGGTGATCGTGCAACTGGGAAACCCGGCCGTGGGCCGGGCGCTGACCCAGGTCGGGGTGTCGGTGCTGGATACCGCGGGGCTGTCGGCTCCTTCGGTCGTGGAGGCGTGCCTGCGCGCGGCCACGCGGGAGATCAGGCTGTCCGGAGAACTCTTTATCGCGGCGCGGATTGTCGTGGCGAGGGCGGGCAGCCTCCGTGAGCTGTACGGGGCGCTGGCGCCGATCGCCGTCGTCCCGGCCGACGGCGGCGACGTGGAGGTCTGCCCCGGCCGTGACTTCGAGGTCGCGGCGGGGGACGAGGTCACGCTGATCGGCACGCCGGAGGAACTGCGTAAGGCCGGCCTGAGCGGCCAGGCCGCCGGGGTGACCGGCCAGGCCTCCGACTCGGGCGGTCCGGCTCCGGTGGCACCGACCCGCCCGGTCCGGCGGATCAGGCATTTCAGGCATCTTGTCCTGTCGCTGCTGCACGTCGTGGACCGGCGGCTCGCGCTGGCCATGGCCGCCCTGGTCACGGTGCTGATCGCCTCCACCATCGTGCTACGGCTGGCCTTCCAGCTCTCGTCCACGCAGCACCTGACGGTCCTTGACGCTCTGTATTTCACCGTGGAGACGGTTACCACCGTCGGCTACGGGGACTTCTCCTTCCGCGGCCAGGCCCCGTGGCTGATGGCGAGCGCGGTCTGCTTGATGCTGGCGGGCGCCGTGTTCGTGGCGGTCTTCTTCGCGCTGCTGACCAACGTGCTGGTCAGCCGCAGGCTCGAGGAATCACTCGGACGGCAGCGGATCACCGGGCTGAGCGGGCACGTCCTGGTCATCGGCCTGGGCGCGGTCGGGATGAAGGTCGTCCAGCAGCTGATCGCCGCGGGCAGCGACATCGTGGTCGTGGAGAAGAGCGAGCACAACCGCCACCTCGGGCAGCTGCGGGCGCTCGGCGTGCCCTCGATCATCGCTGATGCCACGCTGCCTGAGACCCTGGAGTCGGTCCGGCTGGCCAGCGCCTCCGCCGTGGCCGTCGTGACCAGCGACGACCTGGCCAACCTGGAGACCGGTCTGGCCGTGCGCGACCAGCTCGGCGCGCGCTGGGACACCACGCCGGTCGTGCTCCGGATCTTCGACCCGCAGCTCGCCCGCTCGGTGCGGGAAAGCTTCGGCTTCACCCTGGTCCGTTCGACCGCGGCGCTGGCCGCACCGTGGTTCGTGGGTGCCGCCCTCGGCCTGGACGTGCTGAACACCTTCTACGTGGGTGACGTGCCGCTCCTGGTGGCCCGGCTGAAGGTCACCCCCGACGGCGGGCTGCACGGGGTGGCCATGCATGACCTGGGAGCCAGGACCCGGGTCCTGGCGCTGCGGCGCGCCGCCGACAAGCTGATCCTGGAACACCCGCCCCGGCGCAACACCCGGTTCCGGCCCGACGACGAGGCCTACCTGATCGGCCCGTACGACGAACTGCTCACGGTGCTGCGGCGGGACCGGCCGTCGCCGCAAGCACCCGGGCTCGTTCCGTCTGGCCCTGATGCCTGGGTGGCAGACGCCGATTTAACTGCGGCGGGCTGGCGTTCGGATAACCGGCCAGCGGCCAGGTCGAGGCCGTCTTCGAAGCTAAGCGCCAGGCCGCGAGCGTAGGCTTCGTCAACCTGCTCGTCGCCGAGGTGCGCACGGATTCGATCGAGGTTTTCCTGGCGATAGCGCGCTTCGGGGTTCTGCCAGGGTTCGCCGGTCCGGTCGAGAAAGGCCTGCGCGGCGCCGTGGAGCACACCGGCTCGGGACCACTCGCCGCTGTCGGCGGCCAGGCACGCCAGGCCGAGGGCGGCGTAGGCGAGGCCGGACCCTTCACCGTTGCGGCGGCTCATCCGCAGGGCGGCTGCGAAGCTGGACCCCGCGCCGTCCGGGTCACCGTCCTCGCGCAGCGCCCAGCCCAGGTTGGCCGGTACGTGCGGGCCTGTCTCGCCGAGCGCCCGCATCACCCGGGCCGCCTCCTCCAGATGGGCCCGGGCTGCCGGGATGTCCCCGGCGCGCAAGGCGTGCACGCCGGCGTTGTTGTGCAAGATGCCAGCGAAGAGCTGGTCGCCGGACCGCCGGGTGCACGCGATGGCCTCGGCGAACAGCGGCTCGGCGCGAGCCGGGTCGACGGAATCGATGCACAGCAGGTACCCCGACATGCTCTCGGCCAGCACGACGTCATCGCCCAGCAGCCGGGCCCGCTCGACGGCCTCCTGGCCGAGCGGAATTCCTCGCTCGGGCTCGCCGGCGAAGTAGCAGGCGGAGCACAGGATCGCGAGGGATTCGATGAGCAGCCGGCCGGCGCCCAGCTGGCAGGCGAGTCCGACCGCCCGTTCGCCGAGCCGCCGCGCCGCCGCTACGTCAACCAGGCGAGTACTCATGGCGGCGATCAGCAGCGCCCGTCCGAACAGTTCCGGATCGAGGAGGGCTTCAGGCCGCTCCAGCACCGGCATCAGCAGGGCACGGGCCTCCGCGCCCCGGTAGCGCGCCAGCCAGTAGCGCCGCAGGGCGACGCCGAAGCGCAGGACCCGCGCGGTCCCGCCCGGGTCGCTGAACGCGTGCCACGCCGCGCGGCGCAGGTTCGCTTGATCGGCGTCCAGCCGCGCAAACCATTTGCCCTGGTCGGAAGCGGTCAGATGGGGGGCGGCCAGCTCGGCGACGGACAGGTAGTGCTGGCCGTGGGCCGCGGCGGCGGCGACCTCGTCTTCGCCGGCCTCGGCGAGCCGGTCGGCGGCGAACTCGCGGATGGTCTCAAGCAGCCGGTAGCGAAGGGCTCCCCCGGTCGGCTCGGCCACCACCAGGCTCTTGTCCACCAGGGAACCGAGAAGATCGGCGACGTCGAACACCTCAATGTGGCCCGCGCCGCCGACCGCTTCGGCGGCGTCCAGGTCGAAGCTCTCGGCGAACACCGACAGGCAGCGCAGCAGCGACTGCTCGGGGCCGTTGAGCAGCGAATAGGACCAGTCGACGGTCGCTTGCAGGGTCTGCTGCCGCGGCAAGGCGGTACGGCTTCCGCCGGTGAGCAGCCGGAAACGCTGGTCGAGGCGGTCGTGCAGGCCGGCCAGGGACAGGGAGCGCAGCCGGGCGGCGGCGAGCTCGATGGCCAGCGGCAGCCCGTCCAGCCGGCGGCAGATCGAGAAGACAAGCGGGCTGGTCTCCTCGTCGAGGGAAAGGCCAGCGCCCTGTGCCTTCGCCCGGTCGACGAACAGCGCGACCGCATCGCCGGACCCAGCCGAGTCAGCGTCATCGGGGCCGGGAAGTGACAGCGACGGCACCCGGTAGATGGTCTCGCCGCCGATGCCGAGCGGCTCGCGGCTGGTGACCACGAGATGCACCCGCGGGCAGCGCCGGACGATGGCGTCGGCCGTCTTGGCGCAGGCGCCGATCAGGTGCTCGCAGTTGTCCAGCACGATCAGGATGTCCTGCGGGGCCAGGGCATCGAGCAGGGTCTCCAGGACCGGCCGGACCCGGTTACCCCGCGGTTCGGCGATCCCGAGCGCCTCGGAAATGGCCGACGGCACGGCGTCACCGTCCGAGATCGCGGCCAGCTCCACCAGCCAGACCCCGTCCCCGGTCCCGTCGAGCAGCTCAGCGGCCAGCTGAAGGCTCAACCGGGTCTTACCCGACCCACCGGCCCCGGTCAGGGTGACCAGGCGTGAGGATTCGACTAGGGCCCGGATCTCCGACAGCTCCCGGTCACGTCCGATGAACGTGGCCAGCTGGGCCGGGAGGTTGTTCGCCAGCGCCGGGTTGCCGAGCGAGCGCAGCGGGGGGAACTCCGCGCCGAGGCCCTCGGCGCCGAGTGAGAAAATATGCTCCGGGCGGCCCAGGTCCTTCAGCCGGTGGACACCGAGATCCGTCAGGGCCGCGCCCGGCGGAAGCGAGTCGCGTACCAAGGTGGCCGCCGACTCCGAGAGCAGCACCTGACCGCCGTGCCCGACGGCGGCTAGCCGGGCGGCGCGGTGGACATCCAGGCCGACCAGGCCGGTAGCCGTTTTCTTCGCCTCACCGGTGTGCACTCCCATCCGCACCCGGATGTGCTCACCCGCGGGCCATGGCTGGGCCTGCAGGGCCCGCTGGATATCCATCACCGCGGCGACGCCAGCACGCGGCGAGGAGAACACGGCGAAGAACGCGTCGCCCTGGTTATCCACCTCCGTGCCGTCGTGAGCCGCC
>Ga0302308_10003876_pt1 | contig 11855 bp, 15 predicted proteins | sample III_Palsa_E3_3_FD_200531 | JGI IMG/M metagenome (GOLD analysis project Ga0302308, IMG submission 200531) | Peat permafrost microbial communities from Stordalen Mire near Abisko, Sweden - III_Palsa_E3_3 | ecosystem: Environmental > Terrestrial > Soil > Palsa > Peat permafrost | place: Sweden... | reverse complement strand
GAACCAGCGCCGCCGGGTCCGCATCGCCTGCACCCGCGGCTACCGGCGCCGGTCACGCACCGCAACTCCCAGGACGACACATTCAGTAACCGGACGGAAACCCGATCCCGGTTAACTTCGAAGGCCCACCTAACGGCGGATATTTCGCGTCAAGCTCGTGGGTGTTTGTAACAGAGAGCGACGACGTGTTGAACCGGCAGGCAACGCCTCTGGCATGGGGCTGTGGTGCCAGGCTTACCAGGGCACACTGGCGGGGTGACATCGAAATACGACCGGTACTGGGCGGCCTGCCTGGGCCAGATCCAGGCAGCGCTCGGCCGCGCCGCCGAGGGATTGCCGGCCGTGGTGGCTACCCCGGGCCTGCACGACCTCGGCGCCCGGCAGTCCTGGTACGGGCTGGCCGAGGTCTGCGGCAGCGAGCTGATACGCAGCTCGACGGCGCACGCCACCTCACTGGGCAGGACCGTCGCCGCCAGCGAGATCTGCGCGCCATGGCCACAGGACACCTTCCGGCTCACCGTCAGCACCGCCGGGGACACCGTCACCATCACGACCGCCGACCCGGCCAGCCAGGCCGCGAGCACGACCCCGCCCCGGCATCCGCACCGCACACCTGTTACCGCTGCCGGGGAACTCCCGCCAGCACCGGCCGTCCGTACGGGCCCGGCCCCGGCCCAGGTCATAGCGGGCCAGGCAGGACCTGAGGAGTTCTACCGGCTGCTGACCGGGCTGGCCGGCGGCGCACGGCGGCTGCGGGACTGCCGGCCCGGCGACTGCCCCCAAGGCGGGGTCTACTTCTTCTTCGAAGACGGCGAGGTCCGCAGCGACAGCAGCAGCCGCGTGGTGCGGGTCGGCACGCACGCGCTGACTGCTGCCAGCAGCGCCACCTTGTGGGACCGGCTCCGGCAGCACCGCGGCCACCTGGGCGGCCGCGATCCCGGCAGCGGCAACCACCGGGCCTCGGTATTCCGGCGGCACGTCGGGGCGGCGCTCATCCACCGCGACGGGCAGCCACCGGGACTGCTCACATCCTGGCTCGACCGCCATGGCCCGCACCCGGGCTGGGCCCGCCAGGAAACCGCTCTCGAAATGGCCGTCAGCCGCCACATCGGAGCCATGCCAGTACTGTGGCTGACCGTCCCGGACCCCGCCACCCGCGCCGACGTCGAGCAGAACAGCATCGCCCTCACCTCCCGCCTGGCCGGCGGCCAGGACCAGCCCAGCCCCGGCTGGCTCGGGCACCACGCCATCCCCGCCCAGATCCGTCAGTCAGGACTGTGGAACGTCGAGCACGTCACCCAATCCTGCCGACCCGGCTTCCTGGCCACCCTCTACCAGCTAATCCAGCTCCACCAGTAACCACAGCCCACCGACCGATTCGCGGCAGATGAGGGAATTGTTCGTGCAGGACTGCGTGCATAAATATTCAGGCCAGGCGGCTGCGGGCATTGGTCACGGCAAGTTGGCATTCGGCGCTTTGACGGTCGCCCGGCTAGGTCCAGGGACGGCGGCCAGCTGGCTCATGAGTGCGGCGAACTCACCGAAAGACAGGCTCTGCTCGGCATCGGACAGTGCCTTCTCCGGCGCCGGATGGACTTCTATCAGCAGGCCATGAGCTCCGGCGGCGCGCGCGGCCCATGCCATCGGCGCGACGTAGCGTCGTTGTCCGGTGCTATGGCTCGGGTCGACGATAACGGGCAGGTGCGATCGCTCCCGGACAACCGCGACAGCGGACAGGTCGAGAGTGTTACGAGTGGCGTTCTCGAAGGTCCGGATGCCGCGCTCGCACAGAATCACCTGTTGATTGCCCTGCGCGACGATGTATTCGGCAGCCGCGAGCCATTCCTCGATCGTGCTGGACAGGCCCCGCTTGAGGAGCACAGGCCGGTCCAGCTTCCCGACCTCGCGCAGCAGGTCGAAATTCTGCATATTCCGCGCGCCGACCTGAAGGATGTCGGCATCCTTCGCCATCCGCTGCGCCTGTTCCACGGCCATCACTTCGGTGACAACGGGAAGCCCGATCTCACGCCCGGCCGCTACCAGCAGTTCCAGCCCCTTCCAGCCGAGACCCTGGAAGGCGTAGGGCGACGTCCGGGGCTTGAACACGCCGCCACGCAGGACATGCGCACCATGATCGCGGACGAATTTCGCTGTGGCGGCGATCTGCTCGGCATTCTCCACCGAGCAGGGGCCCGCCATCACCGCGAATCCGCTGCCGCCGACAAGCAGGTCTCCGACCTGAACCATGGTGTCAGCTGCCCGGCTTGCGCGGTCGACAAGCCGGTACTGCCGGGAGCGGTGCCCCGCGGTTGCCCCGTCGGCTGCGACAGCCTCCAGCGTGTCCGCCGGTGCCTCCGCCGCCGGAGCGTCCGGCAGGCTGCCCGGATGGGCGGGATGGCGCAACGCCTTGGCCGGGTAACTGCCGAGGACCTTGACGTATTGCGCTGCCAGCCGGAGTTCGTCCAGCGCCGCAGCTGTCCGCGGCTCGGCTACGTTTCCTTCGAAGTCCAGGAAGAACAGGTACTCCCAGGGCCTGCCGGGACGAGGCCGCGACTCAAGCTTGGTCATCGAGTGGCCGCTGCCCGACAGGATCTCGAGGCAGCGCAGAAGCGCGCCCTCCTCGTGCCGGGTGATCAGGATCAGGCTCGTCTTGCAGGCGATCCGCACATCGACCGGAGTTGCCGCCGCCGATAGCACCACAAAGCGGGTGTAGTTGTCCTGGGAGTCGGCGATGCCGTGCCGGAGCACCACCAGGCCGTGGGCTTGGGCGGCCTCGGCGGAGCCGATCGCAGCTACGCTCGGATCGCCCATGGCAGCCACCGCGGCCACGGCCCCGGCGGTGTCGAGGTAACTCGCTGGGATGGCATGCGGCAGCGACTGCAGGAACTGCGCGCACTGCTCCAGGCCCTTGGGATGAGACAGGATCCGGCTCAGTGAGCTCAGCGGAACGTCTTGTACCGCGGCCAGGCAGTGGTCGACCTTCCAGGTTTCCTCACCGGAGATAAACAGGTCGTGCTCGCGCAGCAGGGTATAGACCTCGTTGATGCTGCCGGCAGAGGTGTTCTCGATGGGGAGGACGGCGAGATCTACCTCGCCTGCCAGCAGCGCGCCGACGGCCTGGCCGAATGTGCCGTAGCCCGCCAGGTCGCCTTCTGCCCCCCGGGCGGCGAGGTACTTGCGCGCAGCCGCGTCGCTGTATGCGTGCGCTGAGCCCTGAAAGGCCACGCGCAGACGACCGGTTGCCGCGCCAGCAAGGTGCCTTGCCTGCTGGGCGACCGAGTCGCCGATCAGCTCGCGGAAGATCCTGTGCACCAGGCTGGCAGATACGCCCAGATCTGCGGCCACGGCTTCCACGCCTGCGAGCACCTGCCGCTCACGGTCAGCATCCTGGATCGCCGACGTGCCGTGCTCTTTCAGGCGGCCTATCTCGGCGATGAGGCGGCCTCGCTGCGCGATGAGACCGACGATGCCGCTGTCCACCCCGTCCAGGCTTCGCCGGAGGTCACTGATGTCTGGCTGTTGATCGCTCACGCTGGCGGCTCCTCCCCCGGAGGGCTAACTTCCACGAAGGCTTCCTATCACGGCCTCCTCCTGTCCGCACGCAGCGCGATCCGCTCCCTGGGCCGAGCGTCACAGACCGGCTCCTGCTTGGTCAGGGCACGCGAATACCGGCGTGACCAACCAATGAGGGGCTGTCGGGGTCCGTGGGCGAGAGCCAGGATCCGGGCTGCGGCTCTCGGTAGAGCGGAGCCGGGATTCGAGTTGCGCCGAGATGGCGGTCCAGCCATGTGCGTGACGCCGCACCAAAGCCGGCGGCAGAAGTTCATGCTCGATGGTCATAATCGATGCCTCGGCGCCGTCAGGCTCGATCGTCACGGTGACAACGCTCTGGATGGTCGGGTCGGGCCATGTCGATCGGCGATCTGGAGCGTCGCTCCGCTCGTGTGCAAAGCGGTTTGTGCTGGCTGTGACGGCCGTAGCCGCGGGGGCGCTCGCGTGGTTCGGCGGATCCCCCTGACCTCGTAAGGGATGACCCCGATGCCCTCGGGGATGCACACTAGGGTGCGAACCGGGCTGATCCCCATCGACGGAGGCTGCTGCCGGGCGGCAGCCTTGAAGCATGAACACGAACACCGCAGATGCCGGGTCCGCCGCCGTGCACGGCCAGCCGGACGCCCGCCAGCTGCGCCGGTCCGGCGATGACAGGATGCTGGCCGGCGTGGCCGGCGGCATAGCCCGGTACCTGAACGCGGACGTCACGCTAGTCCGCGTCATCATCGCGGCGCTGGCTCTCTTCACCGGCGCTGGCGTGGCTCTCTATGTTGCCGCCTGGCTGCTGATTCCCGCAGACGGCCAAACCAGCCGGCCGCCGCGGCGTGGATCGCCGCCCGCCGGGACCGCATCCGCTAAACCCCGGCCCGCAAACCCCTGACGTAAACGGAGACCGATCACCATGCCCGCCATCATCGCCCTTGTCCTTATCGCCATCGTGGCCCTGACCGTCCTCAGCTTCGCCGTGCACGTCCTATTCTCCCCGTGGCTGCTGGTGGCCCTCGCCATCCTGGCCTGGATCAAGTTCCGGCCGCGCCGCGCCCACCGGTAGCCCCAGCGCCCGGCCACCCGCTGCCCGGCCGGCGCTGAGCAGGCCGACGGGGCAGTGTCGTCCTAGCCGAGCAGAGCCCTTGACGCCGATATCGATAATCGTGGCGTCAAAGCCACACGCGACCCGCCGATATGGGCGATTGAATTGCATCGCGAGCCGCTCTCGAAAGATGCCCATAACGGTCGTTATCGCGTACGAGGTAAGGAGGCTGCGACGGCAGTTCAGGCTGTATAGGCCTGACGAGCGCGCCCGCCGGAACTCTGAACGCGATGTCGTTGATCGGATGGCCTTCTCCTGGAATAAGAGTAGGCCGACATGTTTGAGTGCCTGGTCGAGTGTTGGGTCTTCCATCGGGTGTCCGTGCTCTAGGCTCTTAAAGCAACTTTTCTGTTGGCGTTGCCGTCGATATGGAATGTGGACCAGTTCCGGCATTTTGGACAGGCGGTTCCGATCACGAAGGGGCGCAGCAGGTACAGCATGCGCTGCCCGTCAATTATGTACAAGCTCTCGACCTCGATACCAGGCTGGTCGTAGGCGATGGTGCGGGTGGGCACGGAATAGAGACGGTCAACGTTTAGCTCGCGGAGTTGCTCTGCAACTGGCGGAACTCGCTTCGGCAATTCCGGCGAACCGGTTTTGTCGAGCGCGCGTGACACGAGGTTTTCCTGTGCCTCTGCCGCTTGGCGCCAACGATCGCCCCCTGCGCCGGTGACGTCGTAGTCAGAAGCAACCGTCCTCTTCCACTTCGCCTGGCTGCTGTGGATGAGCAGTACCCGGATCGCTCGCTCCTGCGGGTCCTGCGGGGCGTTTATCCAGGCCAGCCTCAATCCGGCCTCAAATGCGGCTCGTGCCGCTGCCATTGCCGTCGGCATGTGATCCAGGCTGGCGCGCTGTCGCCGCCTGACCGCTTTGCGTCAGTTCGGTGACGATGCTGCGCTTGCGGGATCATCGTGGTGCTCCTTCTGCGGCGAGTTGACATCCGGGCGTCCGGCTCCCGGTGACCGGCCGGGCGATGACGTTGTCCAGGCACCCGGGACTGTCGCGCCGGGCGACAATCAGGCTCACACTCGGTAATGGCGCGATAACAGCGCGGTCACGCTCTGCGCCGGGTGATCGGGCGCGAGCGCGGAGGCGGCTGCCAGGGCCGTGCCGCGCCGCCCGGGCGAGCAGAACTCGTCGCCGCACTCCTCCGGCCCCGGTGACCTCGGCTGGGGGACGATGCGGATGTAGGGCTTGACGGCCTTCCACTCGCCGAAGATCACCCTCGCCTGGTCGTCGGGCACCGAGTTGTGGATCATCACATCGTCGCCCTGCGTCCAGTTGGCCGGCGTCACGACGCGGTGCCTGGCGGTCAGCTGGAGCGAGTCGATGACCCGCAGCAGCTCCCGAAGTTGCGGCCGGTCACATTCGGATACGCGATGATGAGCTTAATCTTCTTATCCGGGCTTATCACGAACACGTTCCGGACGGTCAGGTTGTCAACCGCGCAGCGCGAGCTGGCGTCACCCGAAGTGGAGGCGGGCAGCATCCCGTAGAGCTTGGACACATTGAGATCGGTGTCGCCGATGATCGGGTAGCCGGGCCGTGCGCCGTGGGTCTCCCCGATGTCGTCAGCCCACGCCTGGTGGCGCTCGGTGGCGTCCACCGACAGGCCGATGACTTTCACGCCGCGGCGTTCGAACTCGGGCGCCAGCTTGGCCATCTGCCCGAGCTCGGTGGTGCACACCGGGGTGAAGTCCTTGGGGTGGGAGAACAGCACCGCCCAGGAATCTGCGATCCATTCGTGGAAGCTGATCCGGCCCTGGGTGGTGCCGGCCTCGAAATCCGGTGCGGTGTCATTGATGGACAGTCCCATGTGCCGTACTCCTCTTTCGTTTGTGATGGTTGTGTGCTTTACCGCTTGCTGCTCAGCAAGGTCACGGTGGCGCCTCCAGCCGCGGCTTCGCCGGCCGGTGGTAGTCCGCATGCGAACCCTGCGCGGTGAGCGGCGGGAAGGCGCGGCGGACCTCGCCCACGCTCATCAGGAGCGGGATCTCGTAGACGGCTGCCATGTCCTTCAGGAGCTTGAGGTCGATCGGGAACATGGGCGACAGGGCCAGCGGGCGCATGCAGAGGGCGCGGAAGCCCTTCTCGTGCTCGAGGACGCGGCCCCAGCCCTCTACGACTCCCCAGCACTGGATGCGCTTGCTCAGCAGTGTGGACGGGCGCTCGACGAGTTCGGGGGCATTCCAGGCGTACAGGCCGCAGCCCTCGCCCGCGAAGTGGCCGTGCCTGGTCCCAGACGGAATGGGCAGGCCCGCGCGGGAGCAGTGCGTGCAGGCAGCCTGGGCCGGGGCGCGAAGCGGCCAGGCCTGGTTGTAGTGGCTCACCAGGCGTCCGTCGCGGACGTGCCACTTGCGGTAGCCGCGCATGGGCGTGATACCGAACTCGGCCCTAGACACGTTCGGGGACCTTGACGGGCTCGGGCACCTTGACCGGCTCGGCGGCTGGTTCCTCGATCGGCTCGATCTCGATGGTGCGCTGGGGCGCTCCGATCTTGCTCATAGGTCCCTCCCTGGGCGGGTCGTCGGCGGGCTTGCTGACGGCAGGCGGGTCGTCCTCGGCAGCCGGGGGGTTGCGCGCTCCTTTCGCTTGCCACACCCCGGTCATTACTCCGATCCGGAGTAATACCGAAAGCTACTCCGGATCGGAGTAAAGTCAAGGGCATGAACGAATCCGCGTCGCCCGGCGCATCAGCTGCCCCGTCCCTGCCGACGACGGCGCATGCCATCCTCGGGCTGCTCGCCTTGCGCGAGTGGAGCGCCTACGAACTGACCCAGCAGCTGCGCCGCAGCCTGGACTGGTGCTGGCCCACCGCCGAAAGCGTCTGGTACGACGAGCCCAAACGGCTGGTGCGGCTCGGCCTGGCCACCGCCAGGCGAGAGCAGAGCGCGACCGGCCGCCGCGCCAGGACGGTGTACGCGATTACCGGCCAGGGCCGGCAGGTGCTGGCCGCATGGCTCGCGAGCGAGCCGGACCCGCCCCGGCTTCAGATCGAGACCATGCTCCGGCTCCTCTACGCAGACCAGGGGTCCAAGCAGGACCTGCTGGCAGCGGTCCGCAGCATCCGGAGGTGGGTGCTGGCCCAGATGCCGGCCGGGCTCTCGCAGATCCGGGGCTACCTGGACCCGGAAGACGAGAACGCGACCCAATTCCCCCGCCGGCTGCACATCATTGCCCTTTTCCCCTTGTTCTACGTCAACGTGTTCGAGCAGATAATCATCTGGGCGGACCAGGCTGAGGCTGAGATCACCACCTGGCCCGGCACCGCCGATCTCGGCCTGACCCCACGGACCCGCGCCATGCTGGAGGACCTGCGGGCGCGGGTGGAACCACTCGCTGCCCGCGCTGAGGCAACCGGCCCCGGGCCCCCGTAGCGGCGGCCGCAGACGCAAAGGCAGGCGCATCGGTGGCAGGCGACGTTATGTTTGCATTTACTCCGGATCGGAGTAAAGTCAGGGCATGAACACTTTAGAGTGCTGGGCGCTGGCCGCCGGGCAGCGGCGCGACCTGGCCGACGCGGTCGCTGACCTTCCCGGGGCCGCCTGGGACACGCCGAGCCTGTGCGCAGGCTGGCGGGTCCGCGACGTGGTGGCCCACGTGGTGGGCAACGCCGAGGGAGCGTTCACGGTGCGCCGGGCGCTCCCCGGGCTGCTGGCGCACCGGTTCAACGTTGAGGCATGGCTATACGACGACGGGCGGCGCCGCGGCGCGGCCAGCCCGGCGGAGCTGGCCGCCCGTCTTCGCGAATCGGCCGGGAACACCTTCCAGCCGCCGGGCCGCAAGCCCGCCGATGTGCTGGCCGACGTGATCATCCACTGCCAGGACGCCTTCGTCCCCCTCGGGATCGACCGGCACGCGGGCGCCGCGGCCGTCCTGGCGGCGCTGGTCATCAGCGTGCCGCAGGGCCCGCCGCTGCACACCGGCAGGCGGGCGGCCGGGCTGCGGCTGCGCGCCACCGACCTGGACTGGGAGTGGGGCGACGGCGAGGAGGTGACCGGCACCGGGGAGGCGTTGCTGATGGCCGTGACCGGCCGGGGGGCCCTGGCCTCGCGGCTCTCCGGTCCCGGCGCGGCCCTCTTGGCCGAGCGCTGATCCGGGTCGTGGACGTGCTGGCATTGTGCGTTACTGACGACGACGGCGTCCGCGAGATCACCACCAGCGCGGATGACACAGCGGCATTTCGCCCCGGCCTGATCGCCGTCAGCCACGGCACTGGCGATTCCCAGCTCCATGAGCGGGGAAAACACGCGGCCGACCGGCTCGCCGGCACCGCGCACCTGCTGGCACGCCCCGCCGGCGCGCGGTCATGACCGCCCGGCCGGCCCGCATCCTTGCTGCCGCCGCGGGCATCACAGCCGCGGCCCCGGCCGGGCTCGCAGCGGCCCTGATCAACGCGGCGATCCTCCGGAAGACGCCCCCCAGCGACGAGGCCCCCGACGACAGCGACCTGGTCGCCGCCACCACGGCCGCGGCCCAGCGCGAGGGCCGCGCATGGATGGCATCCACACCGCACCAGCGCTGGACCGTCACCGCGCACGACGGCACACGGCTGGCCGGCTATTACTTTCCCGCACCCCGGCCCGCTCAGCGCACGGTCATCCTCATTCACGGGCACCGGGCAGACGCATCGCTGATGGGCAACTTCGCGCGCGACTACCGCGCGCGCGGGTTCAACGTCCTCATGGCGGACAACCGCGCCCACGGCGACAGCGGCGGACGCTACGTCGGCATGGGCTGGCTCGACCACTTCGACTACCTGCACTGGATCAGACGACTCGTCCGCACCGTCGGCCCGGACGCCCGCATCGTGCTGCACGGCCTATCCATGGGCGCTGCCACAGCTCTCCTGCTCAGCGGCTCCCCCGACCTGCCACCGCAGGTACGAGCCGTCATCAGCGACTGCTCCTTCAGCTCCGCCTGCGCCGAATTCGCCTACCATCTACGCGCCCGCCACCTGCCCGCCCGCCTGATCCTGCCCCTGGCCAGCCAGATGTGCAGGATGCTCGCCGGGTACCGCCTCACCCAGGCCAGCCCCCTCGACGCCATCGCCCGCGCCACTGTTCCCGTCCTGCTCATCCACGGCGGAGCCGACAGCTACAACCCCACCGCCATGGCCCACGAACTCCACTCCGCCCAGCCTCACGCCGACGTGTGGATCGTCCCCGGCGCCGACCACGTCATGTCGTACTTCACCGACCCGGGCGCCTACCGCAAACGCGTCGAACAGTTCCTGCGCCGCCTGCCCCAGGCCCTTATTTCTGACGCAAGAACGCGGGCGGCCAGTGAATGATCGAGCAGGTCTGACCGCTGCGAATGCACACGTGACCTCGGGCGCCCTGCTCACGCTCTGGCGCCAGAAATCTCGTTATGCGCCGCTGTCCCCAGAGGATTCGATTTTCGCTTGCCGCTCAGGCGGTTATCTTAAGTCCTCCCTGTGTATGCCGCACCTGACCAGGACGTCTGCGGCGTGGACATGTAGCTGAACAGCGTTCACGTAGTGGCCGCTTAGTTCTAAAAACAGCAGCGACAAGGAGCCGAACAGCCGGGACACGGTGTGCTTCTCCATGTACTCGCTCATGTCCAGCTGGATCAGCGCGTCCTCATCGCCGAACAGGAACTCCGCCAGCGTCCTGGACAGCTCGCTCTTACCGACCCCGGACGGGTGCGACCGACAGGTACACCCGGCCTGAACCGGCATCTTCGTTAAACCTAGATCGGCCAGGGCTGCACGGACCTCGGCGGTTATACGTGCACGTCCTCTGTCCAGGCGCATGGTTTGGCTACCGCAGCCCAGGGCGGGCGCCTGAGGAGGAAGACGAAGGGGGAGGACGGCCCGGACCGGCACGACGGCAGTAAGCCATCCGGCCGCCTGACGGTAGTGCGTCCGCGTTATGGGGGCTCAAATCGGTAAACATAGGCACGGACGTCATTCGGAAGGAACGTGCTGGCGGGTGCGGGGTGTGCCCCGCTACGCTGACCTCATGATTTCCTCAATCGGGGAAATCTCCCGTGAACGTGTGTTCAAGTCCCCCCTCGGACACGAATGATCATGCTCTGACCAGCAATTTGTTATGGGCTCCGGCGCCTCCTGGTAAGCCGCAGGTCAGGAGCATGGGGTACCGCTCGGTTGGGACCCCGCCACCGGGCTGGCTCGATCTGGCCAGGCAGCAGCATCCAGCTCAGAGCTGTGCACAGTGACGGATTGAACGGGTCCAGGACTCCCAGACGTGCCGCACGCCGACTCGGCACGGCCGCTCCCTACGCCGTCCACGCGAATGGCTGCGCGCAGATCGTCCCGGATCTGTGCAGAGTATTGCCTGACACTGGTGGCTGCTTACCGGCTGTGCAGTGGGTCAGAGCCTGTCCCGGCGGCCTAGCAACCCCAACGCCATGAAGTAGGAGACTGGCCCAACCGGCGCGGCCAATCTCAGCTTGCCGCGGACCACGTGGTGCGCGAGTGTTGCAGCGCCAGCCGTCAATGCTGGCGCAGCCCGGGACTGCGGTTGATGAGCTCGGCGGCCTCGGCCGGACCGACGCACCTCGCCTCCGCCAGAACCGCCGGGGCGGAGTGACCGGGCGCGGGTTGTGCGCGCGTAGAGTCGGTGCCGGCCGACTGGATGCCCGAATGGCCAGGAGGACGGTGAGGGCGCGTGAGTTTCAACCACCTTCTCGTTGACCAGCCCCGGCCCGAGATCGCCCGGTCCGCGGTGATCCTCGGTGAGGTCCACGTCGGTGCCGGCGCAATCCTGGCGCAGGGCCTGGTGGTGCGGGCGCATGGCGGAGCGGTGAGCATCGGCAACTACTCGGCCGTACTTGAGAACGGTGTGGTGATCGGCACGCCCGGGCATCCGGTCCGGGTGGGCCAGCGCACCGTCTTCGGCCACCGCGCCGCCATCGTCGGTGCGACCGTCGGCGACTTGTGCGAGATCGGTAACGGCGCGATCCTGATGCCGGGCTCCCGACTCGGCAGCGGCTGCATCCTGGGCGAGGGCACGCTGCTCCCGCCGGGCACCGTTATTCCCGCCGGTTCAGTCCTGGTCGGGCGCCCGCCCCATGTAATCCGGTCGGCCACAGACGCCGACTGTGAGCGGGTGGCGGTGCTGCGCCAGCATCAGACCAACCTGACCGACTACCCGGGCATGATCGTGTCCGGGCCGATGCGAGCCGGAGAACGCATGGGAACCCTGTACGCCTACCGCGACAAGACCCC
>Ga0302308_10003873_pt1 | contig 11862 bp, 12 predicted proteins | sample III_Palsa_E3_3_FD_200531 | JGI IMG/M metagenome (GOLD analysis project Ga0302308, IMG submission 200531) | Peat permafrost microbial communities from Stordalen Mire near Abisko, Sweden - III_Palsa_E3_3 | ecosystem: Environmental > Terrestrial > Soil > Palsa > Peat permafrost | place: Sweden... | reverse complement strand
ATCAACGGCCCCCACATGCCACAGTCGGCTGAACTCCACCGCCGCCGCGACAATCGCCGCGAGACAGCCTAGGCCCACGGTGCTCAGCCTCGGAAGGCAAGCCGCAATCATCCAGTACAAAGCCATCGCCCAAAGCGCCGATCCGCCATACTTAAACCAGAACGGCGAAAGCCCAAGCGGAACCATCCGCCACGCAAGCCCCGCCACAACCGTGGTCAACATCAACACCGCATAAGCGACACGACGTTTCGGTATCGTCATGTAGAGCACCGCTTGGGTACAACCTCGTTCAGGGTTTACTGTCAGAGTAGCTGTATCCCTCAACAATCCGTCGAATCGAACAGGAGAATCATTTCACATGAAATCGTTTGGCTACGCCGCGCAAACTAAGACCTCGCCGCTCACCCCGTTTCACTTTGACCGCCGCGAACCGGGCCCCACCGACGTCGTCGTTGCCATCGACTATTGCGGCATCTGCCACTCGGACATTCACCAGGTCCGCGACGAGTGGGGCGGCTCCATGTACCCGATGGTTCCCGGCCACGAGATCGTAGGCCGCGTCACCGCCGTCGGCGCCTCCGTAACCAAATTCAAGCCCGGCGATCTCGCAGGAGTCGGTGTGACCGTCGAGACCTGCATGGTCTGCGAGAACTGCAAAGCCGGCGCAGAACCCTACTGCGTCAAAGGCATGGTCGGAACCTACAACGCCAAAACCTACGAAGGCGACATGACCTACGGAGGTTATTCCGACACCATCGTCGCCCCCGAGCACTACGTCCACACCATCTCTCCCAAGCTGAACCTCGCCGCCGTCGCGCCGCTTCTGTGCGCGGGCATCACCACCTATTCGCCGTTGCGCCATTGGAACGTCGGCCCCAACAAAAAGGTCGGCGTCGTCGGCCTCGGCGGCCTCGGCCACATGGGCCTCAAGTTCGCTCACTCCCTCGGCGCCCACGTCGTCCAGTTCACCACCTCCGAAAACAAGATCGCCGACGCGAAAAAGCTAGGCGCCGACGAAGTCGTCATCAGCAAAGACGCTGCCGCCATGGCCAAACACGCCAGCAGCTTCGACTTCATCCTGGACTGCGTCTCCGCCCCCCACGACATCAACGCCTACCTCGGCCTCCTTCGCCTCGACGGCGCCCTCTGCCTCGTCGGCCTTCCCGACCAACCCGTCGCCACCTCGCCCTTCGCCCTCGTCACCAATCGCCGTTCACTCTCCGGCTCCATGATCGGCGGGATGAAAGAGACCCAGGACATGCTCGACTACTGCGCCGAAAACAACATCGTCTCCGACATCGAGCTCATCGGCTACGACCGCCTCGAGGAGGCCTACAGCCGCGTCGTCAAAGGCGACGTAAAGTATCGCTTCGTCCTCGACAACAAAACCCTCAAAGCCTAACTCGCCCCACCTACGACCAAGAGCTTCGCCTCACCTCAACGTGACGCGAAGCTCTTCGTCTTTCCCCAGATATCCCTTCCGCCGGAACCAATCCTCCATCGACTCGCGAAGCCGATCCAGCGGCACCCGATTCCCAATCTCCAGCACCCCATCCCCCACCGGCAGCGTGTCATCGAAGACCGCATCATTGGTAAAATTCCGCATCGCAAAATTATCGAGCCACTTGATCGGGCAGGGAACCGAGGAACGCTCGCTGCTCCCATACTCCACCGTGACTTTGCGTCGAAACATACAAGGTCCCTAAACGAACTGCACAAACATAGGCGTATCGATCGCAAACGATTTCGGCGTCTCCGCCAGCCGGCCTGTCGCAGGATCGTGAGCGAAGACCGTCACCGTCGACGTCCCCTGGTTTGCGCACAACAACCAGCGCCGCGACGGATCAAACGCAATGTGCCGTGTCATGCTTCCGCCACTGAACACGCGTTGTTGTTCCGTTAGCAGTCCGGTCGAAGCATTCACCCGATACACCACCAGCGAATTCTCGCCCCTCGTATTTCCGTAGACGAACCGGCCGTCAGGGCTGACCACAATCTCGCAGCCGGTACTACCGGGCAACGCCGCTCGCGATGCCAGCGTCGAGATCACACTGTCCTTCCGCAACACCGGAGCGGGCGCCCCGTTGTTCACGTTCCAGTCATACAGATCAATCGTGCAGTCAAGCTCATGAATGCAGTACAGCCATAGACCATTCGGATGGAACGCAAGATGCCGAGGCCCGGATCCAGCCCGCGCCGCGAACCGTACGGGAGCCTCCATCGGCCTCTCAGCCCCCGGATGAATGCGGAAGATTTCGATCGCATCCTCTCCCAAATTGCACGCCAGCACAAACCGGTTGTCCGGCGAAATCACAGCGCAGTGCATATGCGCCGCTTCCTGCCGAGCCGTATTGGGCCCGAGCACACCGCAAGCTGTGTTGTTGTGGCAGTCGAAGAGGCCGGCACTCCGCAGCGAACCCCCGACCCCAAGGCCAAAGGCCGCCAAACTCCCCCCGCCGTAGTTCGCGACAAATGCATCCGTTCCCGTCGCATCCACGGACACGTAGCAGGGCCCATTGCCTTCGCTGCTCACCCGTTCCAAGGGCGTCAGGGCTGCGCTCTTCGGATCCAGCCGAAAGCTGCACAGCGCCCCGTCCCCGTCGGGAACTTCATTCACCGCGTAAAGAATTGGAAGCCGCGGATGCTTGGCCAGAAAGCTGGGATGCCGGGTCGCCGCAGCAACTTCGATCCCACTCAGCACGCCGCTCTCAGCATTCCAGGCTGCGCGAAAGATGCCCTTGTCGGTCCCGGTGCCCAGCAGAACCCACCGTGAATCGCCGGCCATCGGACTTGCCAGCGCGCGCAGCGCAAAGGGAAGCGCAGCAGCCGAGGCTATAAATTGCCGGCGGCTGGTCAACGATTGGTTCGCGGTTTGATTTTCCATCGAGCGTTCAGGTCCCATCGAGCCTAAGCGGACTCGGCGACCGTCTGTGGCTCGCCGGGTAGTTTGAAGTCGAATTCCCCTGGATGAGCATCCGGGCCGACGACGGGCAGGCTGGGCAGATTGGCCGTATGCCCCACCTCTTCCACCACCGCCTTCACCTCACGCAGCACCTCATCCACGGTCATGGTGTACATCTCGCGACCGTTGTCGTACCCGCTCTCGATCGCCTGTTTCAAGTAGCGTCCTGCCGCCTGCGCCGCCAGAAAATCGGTGATCACCTTACCGTTCCGGCGTTTATGCTCCACCCAGGCCAGGTTCGGCATCGCAATCCAAAGTGGTTTGCCGTTCACAGCAAATCGGATATCGGTCGCATCGGCATGGCGCGTCGCGATCGCTACGACCGTTCCCTTCCAAACGCAATGCAACTTCTCTGAGGTCCAACGGTCAATCGCTACAAAATCTTCATACATGTCACTTTCAGGTTATTCGTACCGTGACATCGAAGCAAGCGGCGTTTGCATCAAACCCGCTCGAATACCTGTTAATTCTGCCAGCCTCTTGCTAACCCTTCATCGTTTACCCTAGTCCAGTAGGTAGCCCCAAACACACAGAGCCCGAGAAAGCCTTCAGACGATCGACCGATCCGCTTAAAAAGGACATATCCGTGCGTAGACCACTCTCTCTACTCCTCCTATCCCTTCTCGCCTTTGCGCCGTTTGCCTACCCCCAGGCCCCTGCAGCGAAACCGGCCCCAGCTCCTCCGGCAGACGTCCTCATCTTCGCCAACGGTGACCAGCTCACGGGCAAGCTCGAGAGTGTCACCGGCGGCAATGTCATCTTCAAGAGCGACATGGCCGGAACGGTCACCATCTCCATCGACAAGATCAAGGAGTTGAAGTCGGGTGCCGAATTCGCCTTGCTGCGTAAAGGCGCTGTCCCGGGCAAAACGCACGTGCCCGAGGGCTCCGTCGAGGTCGCAGACAAGAAACTTATCCTCACTCCCGCTCCCAACGAGCCTCCCGCCGTAGTTCCTGCCGACGATGTCGATTACCTCGTCGATCGCGCATCCTTCGATCAGCAGATGGCTCGCAAGGCCGGCTTCCTCACAGGATGGGCCGGCAAGATCACGGGAGGCGCCAACATTGAGCGCTCCACGACCACCGGCACCACCTTCTACGCAGGCCTCAACCTGGTGCGCGCCATCCCCACCGTGCCCTGGATGGCGCCGCGTAATCGCACCATCGTCGACGTCAACGAAGCTTACGGGAAACTTTCGACTCCCGCCATCCCTCCGACCGTGCCTGCCACTCCCGCCAGCGTGGTCGTGACCAACATCTTCCATGCCGACGCTGAGCGCGACCAGTACTTCAGCCCCCGGTTTTATGCCCTCGTAGACACATCGTTTGACCACAACTTCGGCCAAGGCCTCCAGTTGCAGCAGGTTTATGGAGGTGGCGTCGGCTATACCGCCATCAAGACCCCCGTACAGGAACTTGATCTGAAGATGGACGTCCACTTCGAAAGGCAGCAGTACATCTCGACCACCGTCGATGGCGTCGTCACCACCACACCCCCGGTCAACCTCATCGGAACCACGTTCTTCGAGGGCTACACCAGGAATTTGCCTCACAAGATGCTCTTCACCGAATCCGTGAACTTCCTCCCCGCATGGAATGACACCAGCGCGTATTCGGCGAATCTGAACGCAGCCCTCATCTTACCCGTCTTCAAGCGCCTCGCTGCCTCCATCTCCGTTGCCGACAACTACCTCAATAATCCCGCGGAGTACTACCAGAAGAACTCCTTCCAATTCATCGCCGGCGTCACCTATGTGCTCCCATAACGCGCCTTTGAGCGCGTTATGGGGTGTTCGAATGGGCCCGGGATGTTCTAATGGAGAGATGCGGGCCTGAAGGGCCGCCAGTGTGTGTTCAGGAGTTCGGATTTGATGTGTGATGTGCGGAAATTGGCAGTACGGTTGGTTCTCTCTGGAATGGCAGTTGGTCTGCTCGCCGGAGCCATTACCCCAGCAAACGCCCAGACTGTGACCCAGACCCAGTCCAAGAAAAGAAAGCAAGAAACCCACGCCCGCCACGAGACCAATGCCACCCGTCTCGCGCGCATCCAGCGCACCACCGAAGAAACCTACTCGCATCGGTGGGAGGTTTTCGGCGGAGGCGGCTATCTGCGTTTTCGCAGCGGCGAGTACCTTCGCAAGAATAATGAAATTACCTGGGCGACGGCCGCCAACTATTATTTCACTCCCAAGTTTGCCGTCGTCGGTGACGCCCGCGGCTCGTTTGGCAAGGCGCACGCCCTCACCAACAACGAGTATGGCGTCTACAACCCCCAAATTAACGAGTACACGTTTATGGGTGGCGTGAGCTATCGGTTTGTGGCCAAGGAAAAATTTGCAATGAGTGCCCAGGCCCTGGCGGGTACCGGCTGGGGTATCTTCTCCGGCGGGTCCAAGGGAATCCCGGGAAGCGATCTCGGTCTCTGGAATGACGGCCTGCGCCCCGCTTACTCGCTTGGCGTGAGCGCCGACTACAACCTCTATCCCAATCTCGCCCTGAGGTTTACTCCCACCTGGGTAGGGACCAACTTCGTGGGACCAACAGGCAGCACCATTCAGAACAATCTTGGCTTCAACCTCGGCATTCTCTATCGTTTTGGCCGGCGGTAGGATTCTTTGGCCGAAAATCCGGGCCACGCTTGCAGCCTCAAGAGTAAGATAAGAACATGTCCAAAGGCTGGGAATCTAAGAGCGTCGAAGAGCAGCAAGCCGATGCAGCGGCCCCGAGGCCTGCCACCTCCGAACTGGCTATCGAGGCAAAGCGTGCCGAAGCCGACCGCAAGCGCCGCTTGCAGGGTCTCGAAATGCAGCGGGAACGCGTTCTGTCCGAGCGCACCTCAAACCCTCACCGCCGCAGCGCCCTCGAGCTAGCCCTCGCCACCATCGAGAGCGAACTCGAACAGCTCGGCTGGTCCATCAAGCTATAGCTGGTCCTTCAAGCTGTAGCCAGGTGCCTAGCTCTTTCGCGTCAGGACAAAGGGATTTGCCTGCGCCGTCGGTGTCAGAACAACGCTCTGAATACTCACATGCGCCGGCCTCGTCGCCGCCCACACAATCGCATCTGCAATATCCTCCGCTTTCAGCGGATCCACATTCTGATACGTCTTCGCCGCCCGCTCCGCATCTCCCCGAAACCGCACCTTGCTGAAGTCTGTCTCCACCATTCCCGGATCGATCGACGTCACCCGCACCGCCGTCCCATTCACATCGATCCGCAGGCCGTCCGAAATAAATCGCTCCGCCGCCTTGGTCGCGCAGTACACGCCGCCATTCGCATAGGCCATATGCCCTGCAATCGAGCCAAGATTGATCACATGACCGTGATCGCGCTCCACCATCCCCGGCACAATCGCACGCGTCACATATAAAAGCCCCTTCACGTTCGTGTCGATCATCTCTTCCCAGTTCTCAACATCGTCCTCATAAAGCTTCGTAAGCCCGCGGCTAAGCCCCGCATTATTTACCAGCACGTCCACCGCCCGCCACCCCTCCGGCAACTCGCCCAACACCCGCTTCACCGTCGCCCGATCACGCACGTCGATCTCCAGCAACAGCAGGTCCGCCGCCCCAGCATCCCGCAACTCCGCCTCCATCGCCTGCAGCTTCTCCAGTCGGCGAGCACACAACATCAGCTTCGCTCCCAGCCGCGCAAACTCCATCGCCGTCGCCGCTCCAATCCCCGAGCTCGCTCCCGTCACAAAAACAATCTTGCCCTTCATCGAAGTGCTCATATCCCCTCCACTACTCCGATTATTCTTTCACGCCATAAAGCACGAAGACCGCGAGCATCTCGCGGTCTTCGTCTGCTTCCATTTCTACAGCAACCTACTGGGTCGGAGGCTCGGTGATGACGGGCTGCGTCGTCTGCACGCCAATCGCCGCGCCCGAAATCACCATGTTCACCCGCCGATTCTGCTTCCGTCCGTCCGCCGTGTCATTGGAAGCCACCGGATCAGCTTTTCCATAACCAACCGACGTAACGTTCCCCGCCGGTACACCGTTCTGGATCAGGAAATCGTGTACCGCATTTGCACGATTCTCGCTCAGCTTCTGGTTATAAGCATCGCTGCCGACCGAGTCCGTATAGCCCTCAACCTGGACCTTCAAATCAGGATAAAGCTCCAGAATCGTCGAGACCTTCGCCAACGCAATCTGCGCATTCGGCTTCAACGTGTACCGTCCGCTGTCGAACAGCACATCTCCAAGATTCACCACCAGGCCGCGCGCCGTCTCCGTCGTCTGCAGCACTGCGTTCAACTCTGCACGCAGCTTCTCACGAGTCGCGGCTGCCTCTCGCTTGGCCGCCTCAACCTGGTCTTGAGCCTGAGTCGCCTGTGCGCGAGCATTCGCAGCTTCCGCATCGGCTCTTGCCTTCGCAGCCTCCGCCTGTGCCTGCGCCGCAGCTGCCGCATCCGCTTGTGCCTGCGCCTTGGCGGCGTCCAGTTGCGCCTGCTGCGCCTGCATCTGCGACTGTTGCGCCTCCTGCTGCGCCTTCATCTTCGCATCCTGCGCCTCTTGCTGACGTTGCTGCTCTTGCTTGCGCAAGGTCACCAGCCGCGCATCTTCCGCGCGCTCCGTCGCCGACCGCGCATACGTGAACTCCATCTTCACATCGCGATGCTTGCTCGACTGGATGCCCTGCGCATTCTGAATGTCCGTCGCCACTTCCTTCATAATGTCCGGAGCATACTGATCGGCGCCCACAGACTTCGCAATACGCTGCGCGTTATACGCCTCGTACAGCGCCAACGGCGTGTGCTCGCGGTCCGTAATAGGGAACTCCACCGTCTTCGCGCCATTGGTCGGAGCGTACAGTCCCTTCGGCAGCAGATGATAGTTGATGTGGACCTGCTGCAGAATGCCGTTCGTCTTGTCCGTAAATACATTCTCCAGCACCACCACATCGCTAGGCTGCGAAACCGCATAGTACGGTTCGGCCGTAACGATCAAGCCAAATGCCTGGAAGGAGGACGTCACATTCAGGCTGGCCTTATCGCCCGCCAGTTCCAATTCGCCCAGGTTTTCCGGACGCCCATCCACCGAGATTGCCCACAAAACATACGTCAGATACTCCGCGCCAAACCCGTTGGCAGGCGACAGTCCCTCAAAGTGCACCGAAATCTCGGTCTTGCCCGTCACTGAATTAACCTTCGCATCGCCCTTCGCGCCAGGCAGCAAACTTGTACCGCGAAAACCCACATGCGTCGAACCATTCCGGTTGAAATAGTTCACCGCGTCCAGCTGCCGCTCCACCACCTTCACGTGGTAAACGTAAACCCCGTTCGGCCCCTGTGCGACCACTTCACCCGTCTGGGCCCCTGGAGCGACCGTCGTTGGATTCGGCTCCTGCGCCCCTGCCATTGGTCCCAAACCGCTCAATAACAGAGCCATCGCCGGTACTGCCATCACAATCTTCTTCGTCCACGTGCCTGACATCGTATCGTTCTCCTTAAAATTTCGCCGCTACCCTGCAGGCGCGGTATTTGCTTTAGCTTCAGCAAGTCGGATGCCCGGCCATGCCCAAAAGGTGCCCTTCGCGACAAATGTTCGTGCTAGACAACCTATTCTACGCATTGTGATTACGGGAGCCTGCCAATTCGCCTCGCCTCATCCGTTCGCGACAATCTCTCGATCAATCAACGGCACCCCCATCGAATATCTCGCCGCCGACACCCTATAGCTGGCCAATCGTCCCTATAATCTACCTGTTGAGAGAGCCCACGCGTGAGTGAATCGATCGTCGAAATCCTGGGGCTGCGCAAGGTCTTCAGCGGCAAGAATCCTGTGACGGCGGTCGACGGGATCGACCTCCACGTCCCCGCTGGATTGATCTACGGCTTGCTTGGCCCCAACGGTGCCGGCAAGACCACCACCATCTCCGTTGCCACCACCCGCGCCATTCCCACCGCCGGCTCCGTCCGCATCGCTGGCATCGACGTCGTCCAGCACCCCGCCCTCGCCCGCTGCGTCATCGGCGTCGTCCCCCAATACAACACTCTCGATCGCTCCTGCACCGTCTCAGAAAATATCTACTTCCATTGCCGATACTTCGGCATGACCAAGGAAGTCGCCGCTGCGCGCACCGCCCAGCTCCTCGAGCAGTTTCGCCTCAGCGATCGCGCCGCAGCCTATCCGCAAGCCCTCAGCGGCGGCCTCGCCCAGCGCCTCCAGATCGCCCGCGCCATCGCCCATCATCCCAAAGTCCTCTTCCTCGACGAGCCCTCCGCCGGCCTCGATCCCCAAAGCCGCATCGCCATGTGGGACGCCGTCCAGGCCCTTCGTGGAGAAGGCATCACCGTCGTCCTCACCACCCACTACATGGAAGAGGCTGATGAGCTCTGCGACCGCCTCGCCATCATCGACCACGGCAAAATCCTCATCGAGGACACCCCCGCAGCCCTCAAAGCCAGCGTCGGCGGAGATATCATCTACGACCTCCGCATGCACGGCGTCCGCGACTCCGGCAACCTCGAAAGAGAGCTAGCCACCATCGACGGCGTCACCCGCGTAGAGGTCATCGAAGGCGGCCTCCGCGTCCTCGCCCGCGTAGCCGACGGCCTCCTCGCCAAAGTAGTCACCACCGCCAACACCTACGGCCTGCGCGACGTCACCACCACCGAGCCCAGCCTCGAAACCGTCTTCATCCGCCTTACCGGCAGAGACCTCCGTGAATAGCATGCCCGCCCCAACCCGCACTACCGAGCTCGCGCGCCCCAACGACACAAAACTCGTCGTCTATACGCGCGCCTTCCTCGGCCTGCTGCAGCGCGACTTCCGCGTCCTCACCCGCGAAATCGTCCCCTTCCTCATCCGCATCGCGATGAACCCCCTGCTCTTCCTCTTCGTCTTCACCTTCGTCATGCCCCACATGTCCGGGGGCGCCAACCTCAGTCCCACCGCAGGCATGGCCGGCGCCGGAGGCTTCGGCACCGTCCTCCTCCCCGGCCTCATGGCCGTCGCCATCATGTTCTCCGGCATCGCCGCCGTCGCCCTCCCCCTCGCGCAGGAGTTTGGAGTCACCCGCGAAATCGACGACCGCGTCATGTGCCCCCTCCCCATCGGCTTCGTCGCCATCGAGAAGATCGTCTTCTCCGCCATCCAAAGCATCTTCGCCGCCGCCGTCGTCTTCCCCCTCGCCTACTACATCCCCAGCACCCCAGTCCTCGCCCACGTCAACAGTTGGCCCTTCTTCATCGCGGTCCTTGTCCTCGCTAGCCTTCTCGCTGGAGCTCTCGGCCTCACCATCGGAACCTTCGTGCAGCCCAAGCAGATCGGCCTCATCTTCGGCGTGGTCATCATGCCGATCACGTTCTTAGGCTGCGTCTACTACCCCTGGGCCGCGCTCGGCAGCATCAAGTGGCTCCAGATCGGCGTCCTCATCAATCCCATCGTCTACATCACCGAAGGCCTGCGCGCCGCCCTCACCCCCACCATCGGCCACATGCCCGACGCCACCATCCTGGCCATGCTCTTCTTCTTCTTCGTCCTCCTAACCCTGCTAGGCCTAAAAGGCTTCTCCAACCGCGTCCTCAGCTAACCGGAAGCGCTCACGCAGATGTGCAACAAAACGTCGTCATCTCGACCGGAGCGAAGCGCAGTTCTCCGTAAGTGTGCAACAAAACGTCGTCATCTCGACCGGAGCGAAGCGTAGTGGAGAGACCCCTGTATTTCGCCCCCGCACCCACCGCGAAACATGCTTGACGACAGCACCTACCGCCCCATCTTCTCCGCCAAATCCTTAGCGATCAAATCGCCATGGAACCGCCCGTTCTCAATAAAAATCTCATTGGTCCGCTCCCCAGCCACCACCACACCCGCCAGATAAATCCCCGGCACATTCGACTCCAGCGTAGCCGGATCACAAACCGGGCAGCGCGCATTCGCATCATCCAGCCTCACCCCCAGCGCCTCAATAAACGCAAAGTCCGGATGATACCCCGTAAGCGCAAACACGAACTGGTTAGGAATCACCTTCGGTCCACCCGGCGTCAACAGCGTCACGGCATCCTCGGTAATCTCACTAACCTCGGTCCGAAAGTGCGCAACCACCTCTCCATTCTTAATCCGATTCTCAATGTCCGGCTTGATCCAATACTTAATATGCCGATGCAGCTCCGCCCCCCGATGCACCAGGGTCACCCGCGCCCCATGCCGCCACAAATCCAACGCCGCAATGGCCGCAGAATTCTTTCCGCCAATCACCACCACATCCTGCGCATAGTAAGGATGTGGCTCGTGATAATAGTGCTTCACCTTCGGCAAATCCTCCCCCGGAATCTCCAAATAATTTGGCAGATCGTAATACCCCGTCGACACAATCAGCTTCCGCGCCTTATGCGTCAGCTTGCGCCCAAACTTATCCTCCGCGTGCACCACAAACGCCCCATCCGACCCCGTCACTGTCTCTACCGTTTCATACTGCCGCACATCCAGCTTGTAATATTCGGCGACCTTCCGGTAATACTCCAGCGCCTCCGACCGCGTCGGCTTCTGGTTCGGTGACGAGAAAGGCATATCGCCAATCTCCAACAACTCCGGCGTAGTGAAGAACGTCATATGCGCCGGATAATGAAACAGCGAATTCGTCAAGCAGCCCTTATCCACCAGCACCGCGCTCAACCCGCGACGCTGTGCCGCAATCGCGCACGCCAACCCCGTCGGCCCCGCCCCAATCACCAGAACATCATGCTCGCTCACATCATTCATCCTCTAATTGTACGGATGCCCGAGGCCCCTCCCTCAAGCCCGTAGTCTTTGTCTTTCTTTCTGTCATTCCCTCCAGGAATCTGCTGTTGCACTCCCTCATCGCCCTCCCCACCAACGCGCCAAAAGGGTAAAGTTACCCCATGGGGAAGCAGCCTGGTCCACACCGATCCTTCATCCGCCTCACCCGCGAGGCCAC
>Ga0302308_10003868_pt1 | contig 11875 bp, 14 predicted proteins | sample III_Palsa_E3_3_FD_200531 | JGI IMG/M metagenome (GOLD analysis project Ga0302308, IMG submission 200531) | Peat permafrost microbial communities from Stordalen Mire near Abisko, Sweden - III_Palsa_E3_3 | ecosystem: Environmental > Terrestrial > Soil > Palsa > Peat permafrost | place: Sweden... | reverse complement strand
CAGGCACCAAAGAGTGGTTCGGCTACACCATCGACGAGCAGGGCAAGATCCTCTCCGGCCCGCCGCTCAGCCCCGCCCTCACCGACGCCATCGCCAAAGCGCAGGCACCCGAAGGCATGAAACAGGGCCTCACCGCCCTCATCATCCTCGCCGGCTCGCCCAAGACCGCCCACTTCCTCTCCTTCCTGCTCGCCCAGCGCTTCGTCGCCGACGTGCCCCCGCCGGCCGTCGTCGATAAGATGGCCGCCACCTTCCTCGCCTCCGACGGCGACATCAAAGCCGTCCTTCGCACCATGGTCCAGTCGCCCGAGTTCAACTCCCACCGCTACTTCCGCAACAAGGTGAAGATGCCCAACGAGTTCCTCGCCTCCGCCTTCCGCACCACCGCCACCGACCCCGCCAATCCCGGCGCAGTCGTCAACACCATCAACACCATGGGCATGCGTCTCTACTACGCGCTCCCACCCACCGGCTACTACATCACCGCCGACCAGTGGATGAACTCCACCGCCCTCGTCGACCGCCTCAACTTCGCCTACGCCCTCACCGCCAGCAAATTCGCCAACCAGAAGTTCGACTCCGCCCACGTCCTCGCTCTCGGCCTCATGTCTCAGCCTGGCAGCTCACCACCTCAGGAGATGTCCTCGACCGAGCACTCCAACCGGGCAAAGTTCTCCGAAGCTCTACTCACGTCTGAGATCTCTGAAGGCATGGCGAATACCCCGGCCCCAGGCGCAGCCGGCCAGGACATCGCCCTCCACGTCCTCGAATCCACTCTGATCGGCGGCGAAGTCTCCACCCAGACGAATGAACTCATCCACAAACAGATCGCCCAGCTCCCAACGACCAGCTCCACCGACACCCTCAACCTCCTGACCGCCCTTGTCATGGGCAGCCCCGAATTCCAGCTCCGATAAAAGACATGACCCCACGAATCGATCGCAGACAATTCGCCACCGGCATCGTCGCCGCCACCATAGCCGCCAAAGCCCAGCCCTCCACCCCTCGAGCAGACATCATGCCAGAGCAGCTTCATCTCAAACCCAACGGCTGGATGCCCAACAACACGCTGCCCGTCCTGCTCTATCGCAGCGCCCTCCCCGTCACCGGCGACCTCGCCACAACAATGGAAAATCTCTTCACCGCCAACGGCTGGCCTCCGCAGTGGCGCAACGGCGTCTACCCGTTCCACCACTACCACTCCACCGCGCACGAGGTTCTGGGCTTCGCCGCCGGCCACGCCGACCTCATCCTGGGCGGCGAAAACGGCACTCCCATCACCGTCCACGCCGGAGACATCGCCGTCCTGCCCACCGGCACCGGCCACTGCCGCATCACCGCCTCCAACGACTTCCTCGTCATCGGTGCCTACCCACCCGGCGAAAACTGGGACATCTGCCGCTCCGCCCCCACGCCCGAAGTCACCGAGCGCATGCGCCGCGTCGCCTTCCCAAAAAGCGACCCCGTCACCGGAGCGACGGGGCCACTCCCCAGACTCTGGAAAGTCTGAGCGTCAGAAAAAGTTTGCTCTAGCCCTTCAACTGAACGTGAGTCGCCTTCATCTGCGCCCGCACGACAAGCTCCGCCGCCAGCAGAGCCTGCGTCTGATCCTGCGCAATATGCGTCCTGTTCACAATGTCCGCGACAAACTGCGGCCCAAACGGCAGCGTCATGTTATTGCAGTCGATATACCGCGCCTGGTCTTTATCCACGATATACAGATTGTTCCCCTGCTTCGACCGCGTCACATCCGTGTACTTCCTCACCTCGATGTAGCCCGCAGTCCCGAGGATGAACAACCGTCCATCGCCCCACGTCCCCAGCCCATCCGGCGTAAACCAGTCCAGCCGCACATAGCCGAAGCCTTTATCGCCGCGCAGCATCATGTCGCCGAAGTCCTGAAACTTCGGACGCTGCGGATGCGCTACATTCGCCACCTGCGACGCCACCACCTCCGCCTGCGTGCATCCCGTATAGAACAGGAACTGATCCACCTGGTGCGACCCGATATCGCACAGAATCCCGCCATACTTCACCGGCTCCCAGAACCAGTCCGGCCTGCTCCCGGCGCCACCGGCATACGGGTCCGCGCCCTTCTGCACAATCTGGTGCGGTGCAATGTTGATCGTCTGAATCACCCGCCCGATCGCTCCGGCCTGCACCAGCTCACCCGCCTTCACTGCAGCCTTCACCTCCAGCCGTTCGCTGTAAAGAATCGCGTAGGTGCGCTTCGTCTCCGCGCTCACCTTGCGAATCTCGTCGATCTGCTCCAGCGTCGTCGCGCCCGGCTTATCGCTCAGATAGTCCTTCCCATGCTTCATCACGCGAATACCCAGCGGCGCCCGTTCATTCGGAATGGTCGAGCTCAGCACCAGCTGAATCGAAGGATCGTTCAGAATCTCGTCCTCCGACTTCACCATCTTCACGTCGGGAAACCTCTTCGTAAACCCGGCCAGCTTATCCGGCTCTGCCCCATAAGCCGCTACCAGCACCCCACCCCCACGCTGCACCGCGCCCACCATCCCATAGATGTGGTCATGGCTCATCCCGCAGACAGCAAACTTGATCGAATACTTCGGCGCTGCTCCTGCGTCCTGTGCCGGCTCCAGAACCTCATGCACCACGCGCCCCTCGCCAGGCTCCATCCCAAAGGCCATCTCAGAAAATCCGGCCATCGCTCCCGCCGAACCCAGCACTCCACCCGCGGCACTCTTCAGAAACGCACGCCGTCCAACACTGTCTGTACTCATGGCTGATAATCTCCCGTGATCCGGTTCCTTAAATTTCATACCCGAACAAAGTACCTGTCACAGCCCACCCTTTGCAACTCCAGTCCTGCCCAATCCAAAGAAAATAGGATAAAGACTTCCACGTAATCCACCATGGATACGCCCGAAGGCCGCACTAAGGAAACAGCCGATCCATTCTCCACGTATCCGCAATCCTGATAAACCGAAACCGATCGTGCAGCCGTCCCGCGCCATCCTGCCAGAACTCAATCCGCTCCGGCCGCAGCACATATCCCTTCCAGTAATCCGGCCTCGGAATCTCCCCAGGAAACTCGCTCCCCAGCTCCCGTACCCTCGCCTCCAGCGACTCTCGGCTCTCAAGCACACGACTCTGTTCCGACGCCACCGCCCCTAGCTGACTCAATCGTGTCCGGCTATGAAAATACTCATCCGCATCCTCCGCCGTCAGCTCCGCCACCCTCCCCGAAGCCCTCACCTGCCGTCGCAGCGACTTCCAGTGAAAGCACATCGCCGCCTGCGGATTCTCCGCCAGCTCCACACCCTTCTGACTCTCTGCATTGGAGTAAAAGGCGAACCCCAGTTCATCGACGCGCTTCACCAGAACCATCCGCACGCTGGGCATTCCGTCGCGCGAAGCCGTAGCCAGCGCCACTGCATTCGGGTCATTCATCTCCCGAGCCTCAGCCTCCGTCATCCAGTCGCGAAACAGCGCAATCGGATCGGTCCCTGGCACAATCTCAAATCCATTCATCCAGCGCTCCACCGGCGCAGCTCCTCTGCCTGAAAGCTGCGTCTGTCAGATCAATCCCTCAAACAAATCCGTGGTCAGCTTTGCCTCCTGCGGTTCAGCCGCAGCCACCAAAGCATAAAACTCCTCAGCCCCATGCTTCCCGAACACCTCCTTCGTTGTCTCCACCAACGGAGCCTGCGAAAGGTGACGCCGAAACGCCTCAGCCTTCTTCTCCCGCACCGAACGAATATCCAGCCTCGCCGTCCAGGGCATAGGCATCGGCGGCTGCCGGTCCGCCAGAAAATAACTCGTCGTGAGGTAATACAGCCGCTGCGCCTTATGCGGCACACCCAGCTCCGGATAGCGTTTCGCCTGTCCCGCCCAATGAAACGCCGCCGTCGTCAGCATCGAAACCATCATGTGATCCGGATGCGTATTCATCGCCCCATCGCCGCCAAAAGTAATCACCACCTCCGGCTGAAACCGCCGCATCCGCTCCACCAGCCGCCCGGCGGCAACGGAAAAATCCACAAACTCAAGCTGAGCATCCTGATAGTCCATCAGCTCATGCTGCGTCACGCCCAGCACCTCGCACGAGGCATGAAGCTCCGTGCGCCGCATCTTCCCCAGAGCCTCACCCGAAGCTGCATCGCCCCGATGCGTCGCCGCCTGCCCATCCGTCAGACAGATCACATACGTCTCAATGCCACGCTCTGCCGCCAGCGCCAGCGCCCCGCCAAACGCAAAGCACTCATCATCCGGATGAGCCACCACACACATCATCTTCAAACTCAAAAGCCCGCCTCCAGCTCTCCATCGTCAAACAGCAGCTCCACCGAAAGCTGCTCCTCAATCAGTTCATCCTGATCCAGCACCCGAACCGGAGCAAAGCTCCTCCGATGCAGCGGCGAAGGCCCAAGTTCCACCAATGCCCGCCGATGCTCCGGCGTCCCATACCCTTTATGCGACGCCAGCCCATACCCCGGATGCACCGCATCCAGCTCCCGCATCAGCGCATCCCGATGCACCTTCGCGACCACCGAAGCCGCCGCAATCGAAAGGCTCAGCGCATCCCCCTAAATCAGCTTCGTCTGCCGGCACGGATGATCCACCCGCATCGCATCGATCAGCAGATGATCCGGAGCCACCGAGAGTCCCTGCACCGCCGCCAGCATCGCCATCCGCGTCGCCTGATAGATATTCACCCGATCAATCGTCGCCGCATCCACCTCCGCGACGCAGACCGCCAGCGCCATCCCGCGAATCTGCCCGTCCAGGCTCTCCCGATCCTCGCGCAGCAACTGCTTCGAGTCCGTCAGCCCCGCCTGCGCCAGCTCATCCAGACACTCCGGCAGAATCACCGCCGCCGCCACCACCGGCCCGAACAGCGCTCCGCGCCCCACCTCATCCACCCCGGCAATAATCCGAAACCCGTGGTACCGCAGCGCCTGCTCCGGCGCATCGCTGCACACCAGCTGCTTCAGCATGCGCTGTTTCGCGGTTGCCGCCGAAACCGTTTTGGAGACAGGAACAGGGGAGATCGACGCCATACTCTTCTTCAGACGAGTGTATAACCACTGCGCAAAACAAAGCCACGACCGAGGCCGTGGCTCTGTGAAAACAAAAGAGTGAACTTACTTGGCGCGCTCGACCTCGCGCAGACGAGCAGCCTTACCGCGCAGACCGCGCAGGTAGAACAGCTTCGAACGGCGAACCTCGTACGACCGAACCTTCTCGACCTTATCGACGACCTTCGAGTTGTAAGGGAAGATACGCTCGACGCCCTGGCCGAAGCTCATCTTGCGAACCGTGAAGGAGCCCTGTGCGCCCTTGCGGCACGCGATTACCATGCCTTCAAACGCCTGCAGACGTTCCTTCTCGCCTTCTCTGATCTTGACCTGAACACGGACGGTGTCGCCGGGGGCGAACTCGGGGAGATCTGTCCGCTCGAACTTGGCGGCCAGCTTTTGCATAATCGGGTGAATGGACATGACACAACTTTCCTATGTTGGACTCGTCCTCCAGTGTACACCAAAATCTTTACCTTCGCACCGTGCATTGTGCAGGAAACACAGAGCATTGCGCAGGAAAGACAGATCCCCGGCCACGTATCACTCCGATTCCGCCTGCCACCGCAGCTCCTCCAGCATCTCCCGGTCCTCATCGCTGATCTCGATCTTCTCCAGCAGATCCGGTCGGTTCTTCAGCGTCTTCTCCAGCGCCATCCGCCGCCGCCATCGCCGAATCACCTCATGATTCCCCCCCGAAAGCGCATCCGGAATCATCATTCCCATAAACTCCGCCGGCCGCGTGTAATGCGGATAATCCAGCAACCCGCCGGAGCCATAGGTCGATCGCGGCGGACCCTCAGCCCCATCCTTCTCCTCCGCCTCATCGTCCACGCCAAAGCTCTCAAACCGCGACGAATCAGGATTTCCCAGCGCCCCCGGCAGCAATCGCACCACCGCATCCACAATCACTGCAGCCGCCAGCTCTCCGCCCGAAAGAACATAATCTCCAATCGAAATCTCCCGGTCGCACAGCAGCTCATTCACCCGCTCATCCACCCCTTCATACCGCCCGCACAGAATCACCACGCGCTCGGTCATCGCCAGCTCCTGCGCCACCGCCTGCGTAAACGGCTGCCCCTGCGCCGACAGCAGAATCACCGTCTCCTTCCGCCTCTGCCGCTCCACCTTCGGCGCAATCTGCAGCGAGGTAATAGCCTCATAGATCGGCTGCGCCTTCAGCACCATGCCTTCGCCACCTCCAAACGGCCGATCGTCCACCGTTCGATGACGATCGTGCGTAAAGCTGCGCAGGTCATGCGTCGCAATATCGACCAGCCCTGCGGTGCGGGCGCGCTTCAGAATCCCGTAGTCGAACGGGCCGGAAAAAAAATCGGGAAAGATCGTAATAATGTCGAAACGCATAGACGATAGCTTCGCTACAACTGCCTCTTTTGCACACTGCAGACTCGAACATATCACTGATAAGTTGTAGGCTACGACAGCCCGAAATGACCTACCTTGGAAGCACAGTCTCCAACTCTGCAAGGCGAGTGGAAAAGGGCCACCCATGCTTAAAATAAAACTCGCTGCTTTGTTGCTGACCTCGTTCTCCATCCTGCATGCCGCCGCTGTTGCCCACGCGCAGCAGGGAACCAGCCCGTCCGACATGTCGTTCGTACTCTCCGGCGCAGCCGCGGGCGACGACTCCGGCAGTGCCTCCACAACGTCGTCCTCCAGCAGCACCAATTACGTACGCACCGTCCCGCCGCCTGTGGTAAATCAACGCAACGACATCGGGAGCCGGCCATTCCATTCCATCGCCGTCGGCATCAAGGCCGACACCCTGGGCGCAGGCATCGAACTGGCCACGCCTCTCGCCCGCCACTTCAATCTGCGCTCCGGCATCAACGCCTTCGCCTTCAATTACCCCTTCATCATCGACGGCGTCAACTACGATGCCAAACTGCACCTCAAATCCAGCCAGACCTCCGTCGACTGGTTTCCCTGGCGCGGTGGCTTCCACATCAGCCCTGGCATTCTGTACTTCAACAACTCGTTCTCCGCGCCCTCCAGCGTCCCTGCCGGCCAGTACTTCGAACTCGGAGATCAGGGCTTCATCAACAGCGTGGACGACCCCGTGGCCGGCACGGCAACCCTGGTCTTTCCACGAAAAGTCGCGCCTCTGCTCACCCTCGGCTTCGGCAATCTCATCCCCCGCAGCGGCCGCCATTTCTCCGTGCCCTTTGAGATCGGCGCAGCCTTCACCGGCGCTGCCCAGATCAACGTCACCCTCAACGGAACCGCCTGCACCTCCGATGGCTGCTTCGCCTTCGCCGACAACGCCGACGCCCAGAGCAGTCTCAAGCAGGAGGTCCAGAAGTTCAACAATGACCTCGCGAAGGTTCCTGTGTACCCCATCCTGTCCCTGGGATTTGCTTACAACTTCTGATCCGGCTCGGCATCGGGAGACCGATTCACCTCAATCAGCCCCTGTGGCAGAACCATATCGATCCGCCTCGCCTCTGTGTTGATCGCGACCAGAAACGCCTTCGCAAAAGGAATAAGAATCTCATCCCCCGCACGCGATCTTACCGAAAGCAGCGGTGCCGCATCCTCCAGCCGCCGTCCCCCATCCGCAGTCGTCGGAAACTGAACGTCATCGACCACCCCAACGGGCGTCGCGCCGTCGTATACCTCGCAGCCAACCAGCTCGCTGATATACACAGCGTCTTCATCCAGCGGAAGCCGTTCTTCCTCGGAGACGATGACCTCAAGCCCCGCAATCGTCTCCGCGTCGGAGATAGAGTCGACGCCCGCGAACTGCAGCACGATGCGCCCCTCATTCCTGCCCACCGGCAGCCAGAAGGCCACAACCTCCGCCGAACGCGCCTCGGACGCGTCACCGCGAAAGCCCGGTGCCGCCAGAAACACCCGTCTCTGTTCCTCGAAGCGTTCAGGAAAGTCGGTCAACAGCTCTGCGAGCAGCTCGCCTTTTCGCCCCTGCGGACGAAGCAGATGCGCCAGCACGATCCATGAGGAAGTACTTTTCATGCAGTTGACGACCCGAAGCAAACCGGAAGTGAGCCCGCCCTTGTTCTTCTGTTCCGAATACTACGGACCTATGCCTTTGGCGTTTCGCTCTCTTCCACAATATCCAGCGAGAAGCGATGCTTCATCTTCATGCTGGCTGCACTGAGGATGGTACGTATCGAGCGCGCCGTGCGGCCTTGCTTTCCGATCACCTTGCCGACATCGCTTGCAGCAACGCGCAAGCGAAGCAAAGTGCCTTCGCCATCTTTTATTGCCTCTACCGAGACCTCGCCCGGGTTATCCACCAGGGCACAAGCCATCTCAGTCACGAGGGCTGTCATGTTCTTTGCAGAGTTATCCTCTGCAGCAACCTGCATGGCCTCATTCATCACATACACCTTCTGGATCTGGGAGTCACGGTAGCCGTTTAAGCCAGTCCCATAGTCCCGTCTACTGCGGGATCTTCCAGGAATGTGCTTCAAACAAACGAAATACCGGGTCATGATAAGTGCGAGGGATCTCCCCCACACATACCACTATGCTTCGCCGGGGCAGAATCCGGCCTAAGCAATACCAAGAGTCTACGTGAAGCGATAAGCATGATGGCGAAAAGGAATCTACAACGTAAGCAATCTTTGGGAACCGGAAAACATGTTCCCAAAGGTTGCATCAATCGAGTACTTAAGCCGCGGCAACAACCTCTGCCGGCTTCTGAGCCAGCAGCTTGCCAACCCGGTCGGACAGCTGTGCGCCGTTGCCGGTCCAGTAGTCAATGCGATCGCGCTTCAGCTCAACCGTCGCGGGGTTCGTGCGCGGATTGTAGGTACCCACAACCTCTACCGAGCGGCCATTACGGGCGCGGTCTTTTTCAATAACAACGATGCGGTAGTGGGGCTGCTTACGCGCTCCAACGCGCGCCAAACGAATCATCAACACTGGGAATGCCTTTCAAAACCTGATTTTTGGGTGACATAACGACGCTGTCAAACCTTATCGGACAGGGGAACGCCTATACACAACCCAACACCTAAGTATGGCTGAAAACACGGCTTTTCGCAATCCATTTACCGCAAAACCAGTCAGGCCCCGGCCGGAAAAAGAAACCGCAGCACATCCCCGAACCGCTCCGCCCACGCCTGCTCGTCATGAACCGCGCCCTCCGCCTTCACATAGGCGAGATCCACACCGCTCCGCCAGCCCCGTTTCACCAGCATCTGGTCCAGCATATCCGCGTCCCGCACGTGCCGTCCCCCTTCAGCGGTCCCCATATCCAGCCAGATCTTCAGTCCAGGTTTCGGCCCTGGCTGATTGATAACACTGAAGATACTCCGATGATCCCACCACAGCGACGGCGACATCACCGCCAGCCTCCCGAACACCTCCGGGTGCTCCCACCCCAGATACAGCGAGATCAGCCCTCCCAGCGACGACCCACCCAGCCCCGTATACTGCGCCCCCGGCAACGTCCGGTACGAGCGGTCGATCAGCGGCTTCAGCTCCTCCACCAGCAGCCGCCCATAGCTTCTACCCTCGCCCCCGCCCAGCTTAAAATCTCTCGTTGGCGTGTACTCCGCCATCCTCCGAAGCCCCGTATTCGCAATCCCCACCAGGATCACCGGCTCAATCTGTCCCTCCAGCGTCAGCCGGTCGGCCGTCGTATGCGCATGCCACGTCTTTCCGGCGATATAAGACGTGCGCCCATCGAATAGATTCTGCCCGTCATGCAGATAGAACACCGGAAACCGCCGCTCCGTCTCTTCCAGATACTGCGGGGGCAGATACACCCGCACCATCCTGTCGTCCGGCAGAATCTCCGAGTGAAACTCATGCACCTGATACCTGGGGTTCCCGTCCAGCCCATCGTCCGCCGGGAACGCGGACACACCCTCACGCTCAGCCGATTCGAGCGAGAAAGAACGCGAAGATGCAGTCGACAGATCCAATGCGAAAGAAGCCACTCCGGTAAGCTACGATTGCATCAGAGTAGCAGAGGGGGCACTGCATGAAGCGCGAATACCATAAATGGTGCTCACCGGCCCTTAACCGCGACATGGAGATGCTCGTCTTCGGCCACTCCGGCATCCCGGCTCTCGTCTTTCCCACCTCCTGCGGCCGTTTCTTCGAGTTTGAAGATCGCGGCATGGTCGACGCCGTCCGCAGCAAAATCGAACACGGTCACCTGCAGCTCTTCTGTGTCGACTCAGTCGATGCCGAAAGCTGGTACAACCGCGCCGTCCCCCCGCGCTGGCGCATCGCCCGCCAGCTCCAGTACGAGCAGTACCTCATGCAGGAGATCGTGCCCATGATGCGCGGCTCCAGCCCCACCTGCAACCCCGTCACCATCGGCTGCAGCTTCGGCGGCTATCACGCCCTCAACATCGCTCTCCGCCATCCCGACATCTTTCACGGCGTCCTCTCCATGAGCGGAGCCTTCGACCCATCGAACTTCCTCTCCGGCTACTACGACGACGACTCTTACTTCAACATCCCCATGCACTACCTGCCCAACATGGCCGACCACTGGTACCTCGACCGTTACCGGCACAACACCTACGTCCTCGCCACCGGCGTCCACGACCAGTGCTGGAACGACAACGAGCGCATGGCCCAGGTCTTCCGCGACAAATCCATCCCCTGCCGCCTCGATGTCTGGGGCGACGACGCCGGCCACGACTGGCCCTTCTGGCAAAAAATGCTGCAGTCCTATCTCTAGCCCGAGCCGTCGCCGGCAACCCCAACCACCGCGCAACTCAACCCTGCAACGGAGGATGATGTGAAGAAGATTGGTGTCCTGTTCGGCATGGAAAATACCTTCCCAGGAGCATTGGTCGACCGAATCAACTCAATGGAGATCGACGGCATTCAGGCCGATTTCGTCCACATCGGCGGCATCCCCATGGCCGAACCCTCCGGCTACTCTGTCATCGTCGATCGCATCTCGCACGACCTGCCTTTCTACCGTTCCTTCCTCAAGAACGCCGCCCTCACCGGCACGCACATCATCAACAATCCCTTCTGGTGGTCCGCCGACGACAAGTTCTTCAACTACGCCCTCGCCGCAAAGCTCGGCGTCGCCGTCCCCAAAACCGTCCTCCTCCCGCACAAATGCTTCCCCCCTCAGATCACCGCCCGCTCCCTGCGCAACCTCCAGTACCCGCTCGACTGGGACAGCATCTTCAGCTACGTCGGCTTCCCCGCATTCCTCAAGCCCCACGACGGCGGCGGCTGGCGCGACGTCTTCCACGTCCATAACCCTGACGAGTTCTTCCGCGCCTACGACCAGACCCGCGACCTCTGCATGACCCTCCAGGCCGCTGTCAACTTCGAGGAATACTTCCGCTGCTACGTCGTCGGCCAGTCCGAGGTCCGCATCATGCCCTACGACCCTCGCCGCCCGCACGAGCACCGCTACATTCTCGACCCTCCCGCCTACGACAAAAAGCTCCTCAAGCGCGTCGAAAAAGACGCCCTCACCCTCTGCAAAGCCCTCGGCTACGACCTCAACACCGTCGAGTTCGCCGTCGAGAAGGGAATCCCTTACGCCATCGACTTCATGAACCCCGCCCCCGACGCCGACCTCCGCTCCGTCGGCAAAGAGAGCTTCGAATGGATCGTCGATAAGGTAGCCAACCTCGCCGTCAAAAAAGCAAAGTCCGCAGACAAAGCCGAACCGCAGATGAACTGGTCCGCCTTCCTCACCAACACCCCCGTGAAAAAATCCTCACCAAAGCCAGCCGCAAAAAGCGCCCCAAAGAAATCCGCAACCAAACCACCCAAAGCCAAAAAGACTGAATAGCGTTGCCGTTGCCAGTTCTCTTCGCCGTCATCTCGACCGCAGTCACGCGGCAGTCATC
>Ga0302308_10003862_pt1 | contig 11881 bp, 17 predicted proteins | sample III_Palsa_E3_3_FD_200531 | JGI IMG/M metagenome (GOLD analysis project Ga0302308, IMG submission 200531) | Peat permafrost microbial communities from Stordalen Mire near Abisko, Sweden - III_Palsa_E3_3 | ecosystem: Environmental > Terrestrial > Soil > Palsa > Peat permafrost | place: Sweden... | reverse complement strand
CGACAAAGCGTGCCAACAAGAATCGCCGCCCAGACATCGGCGAGTATCGTTGCACCGGAAATAGTCGCCAGTTGTAGCACGGATGTTCTGTCGAACTGGCTTGGCGGCACGCCGGAATGTGCTCCGGCGAAGAGGGAATCCAGGAATTCTTCCGCCTCTTCTACGCCAATGCCCGCTTGAATTTGATACTTGTCCACTTTAGGTACACCGACTATGAGTCACTGAACGTTGAGAAAATCATCCGGTATTTATTCAAGGCAAACATGGCGATCTGGAAACAGCAATCCTAGCGCATGAATTTCGGTTTATTCTCTGCGCCATCGATTCCCGACTTTTGACCGGCGAACCATCGGCCGGTGCACGGCGAGTACCCCTCTACCGTTTCGCCGCACTCACGCTGAGTCCCTACCCTGCTCAATGGCAGCACGCGCCATCCCTCCCTGCGCCGCAGTTATATGCTCTCCGTACCGCATCGGCATACGGGTGGACTTCCACCTTCCCGCTTGCATGACGGATGCAAGATCGATGTTCAGTGCCAGTAGGTCTTGAGTAGCTCCCACCCTGATCGAATGCCCACTCAGTTGCGCAACTTCCTCGTCCGCTAGCTTGATCCATCTTCCGACCCGTTTGAAGATGTCAGCGATCATATCGACGCTCAATCTGGGACCCACCCTCTTACGCCCCACCAGTCGCCTAAAGACCGCCCCTTCAGTAATCTCGCCAGCCTTCAACCAGCGCTTCAGGTGCTTGACCGTGTCACGGGCAAGATACGCTTGCACACCTTCACCGGCTTGGTCGGTCTTGGAGCGCCGAATGAGGGCTGTACCCGTCCCATCCTTGGCAAACGTCAGGTCCTCGAGGTTCAGTGCGATAAGCTCGCTGCGGCGCGCCATGGCGTCGTAGGCCACGCACAGTAGAGCCCGCTCCCGATCGGCGCGTATACCCTTCCCTGCTGTCTCCAGGAACTGTTTTATCTCAGCCCATCCAAGCGCCCTCGCCTGGCGTTGGCGCGCGGGTACCTTTTGCGCCATTTCCTTTAAAGCCAATCGCACCGGCTCGCTCGCGCACGGACTCAACAACTCGGCCGCGAGATGAGCCCGGGCGATCGTCGCCAAGTACCGCCTAATCGTCGCCGGTTTTTTCATCTTCTTCATACAGTGTTGGGCGTAGGCTCGAACTGTATGAGGCGATGCCGGCAACGGGCTTTCGTTTTTCGTCAAACAGAACTGAGTGAAGGCGCGCCAATCGGCTCGCCAGGCTCTGACGGTGTTGGGCGGATAGGCCCCCTGGGCCATGGCATCCCAGGTACGCAGCGCGCCTGCGGCGCGGACCTGCTCGTCCGTGGGCCCACCCTCAGCGGTGTGGACGACGCCCCGGCCGCCCGAGTAGCCCTTATCTAGCTGGAACGCCCCCAACGCTGATTTCCCCGGATTTTCGGCCATGCACCCGACTCTACCAGAATTCCATCAGTGCCGATAAGTTCAATTATCAAGGCCATTACGACACTCTTTACTATGACTATCTTATGATATTCTTCAACAATGGAAAAGACACCCTCGTATGGCCAGACCCGTAAAAGACGTGAGGAAGTCACCTACGCGCAGATCGAGCGGGCCGCTACCGATATCCTGAAGACCGGTGTCCGCCCTACCCTGGAAGGCCTGCGCACCGCCTTGGGCGGCGGCTCGCCGCGCACCATCCTCGATGGCCTAAACCGCTATTGGCATGACCTTGGAAACCAGGTGGCGGGCTCACCCGATACTCTGCAACGGCTCCCCGCAGCCGTTGCTGATCTGGCGGAAGGGTTGTGGCAGCGCGCCCTGTCCGTGGCGACGCAGGCCGCCCAGGCCACCAGCACCGAGGGCGAGGCCCAGTTGAGTCGCCTCAAAAACCAGCTCGAGCTGCGCTCCCATACCCTTTCCCAGCGAGAAGTCGAATTAGATGAACGGCTGCGCGCGCGGGAGCGCACGGTCAAGGAGCTCGAAGAGCACTTGCGGGCGGCAATCTCGATGCTGTCGAAGCGGGATGCGACAATCACGGGGCTTGAATCGCGACTGACGGCCTCCCAGCAGGAGACCGAGGAGTACCGGCAACGATTAGCGAGGGTGATTCAGCGGGCCGTCACGCGGCAGCGCCGCATTCCCACAACTCGCGTCCCGAAATCAAAAAAGGCTCCTCGGCTGCCTACCCGTTCCCCGCGAAAGAAACCCGCGCGGAAGCGATCAGTGAAGCATCGATGACCGACCCCGAGGGTCGCAAAGCACCTTTATCGGAAACGCTGCGTATCAAGCCAACTTTTAAACCCAACCGCGCTTGGGTTATTATAGACTGTGCCTACAGTTCTCCGCTTCGGCCGCGCACGGGTCATGATCTATACAAACGATCATCGCCCGGCGCATGTTCACGTGTGGGAGGGCTCAAGGTAGGCGGTATTCATTTTGAACTGCCCAAGCGGTCCCCTTGAATTACGCGACAACTTCGGGTTTTCATGGACTGACGTCAACCGCTTGGCCAAAGCACTTCAATCCCATGTTCGACCGCTTTGCACGGCCTGGAAGACTATTCATGGCAATCACTAGAGAGCAGTTTAAGGCCGCCACCGCGCGTGGCGCGGCGGCGCTCGAGCGCGGACCTATTGCACGAGCCGCCCGCTATGATTCGCGGCGGGGACTCATCGTTATTACGCTCCAGGGCGGTTGCGAATTTGGCTTCCCAGTAGCGCTAGCCGAAGGGCTGGCAGGTGCCCCCCGATCAAAGTTGGCAAAAATCGCCATTAGCCCGAATGGACTTGGGCTGCATTGGCCGCTCCTTGACGCGGATCTCTTTGTGCCCGGACTCATCGAAGGAGCGTTTGGCTCCAACCGGTGGATGCAACAGATCGGCAAACTCGGTGGTGCGAGTCGCAGCACCAGCAAGGCAAAAGCTGCGCGTGAGAATGGCAAACGCGGAGGACGGCCGCGGGAGAGCGCCGCCGCATGAGCATTTTCAGGCCGGGTTTTGGCCTCGAATCTGAACGGTCTGGGCGGATCTGTTCAATCCGGAGTTTCGAGGTCCTGCTGGACCGCGATGAATCGGCTGGGTCCACCCAGTGGGCGGTCCTGACCCAATTGAGACACTGGGTGCGGTCCTTAGGAGTCATTCCGCATGACCAACCCGCGCCTTCTGCCCCTATTTCGAGTGACCGCCTCGCTGCACCGTCGGAACCGGGTTCAGCCGATCACTTGCGCAGCGGAAATACTTCCGGCAAGAAATCCGCCAGAGCACGCTTCCACATGAGCATTTCATGGCCGCTGTCGTAGATTCTGATTTCGCTGCTGGCACCCCACGCCTGCATGCGCGAGTTGGCACGCCTGGTCGTTGTCTCGAAATTAGGCTCGAGCTTGCCTGCAGCGAAGTGGAAGCGCGGCAGACTTGCCGGCCGACTCGGCTCGCTGCCGTCGCGGTTCGAGCCGTCCCAACTCGGCGAGAACGCCAGCGCGTCAGCGAATACTTCTCCGCGGGCGAGCGCTGCGTAAACGGCGAATGCACCCCCATTGGAGAATCCGACAACCGCGCGATCGCCGCGCCTGCTGGCCAGGCGAAACTTTTGCGTCGCCCAAGGAAGGACTTCCTTGATCACGAATCGCATGTGTCGCTCGGCACCGTCCGGATCCACGAGCGGCAGATATTCTTGGGCGCGATGATTCTTTGTCGGATCGTATGATCCTGCGAGCTGCGCATTTGTCGACGCGTGCACACCAATAATGGCGAATGGGCGCACTTTACCCGCCAGAATCAGTGGTTCTGCCACACGGGCAAACTCCCGGCACAGCTGCCCATCGGCCATCACCAGCATCGGTAAGCCGCGGGAGCGTGTCGGCGGAAGGTAAATGGTCACGTCGCGATCTTCATCGAGCACCCTGCTGTGAATTGTCTCCTCGCGGACTTCCCCTCGCAGGCTCGCGGCTTCGAGTGCCAGCTCCGGTGCCTGGCTGCCACGGAAGTAACGGTTCCCCCCAACCGCCGCGTTGCCATCCTCGATGATCGAGTAGCTTAGAAACGCCTGGTTCCAAGATGGTCGCCTGAGCTGCACGATCCAGATATCAGTCCCGTCGATGTGGCCTAGCGGCGCTTGTACCGTTCCGATGAGCTGTACCGCCGCACTCGCGGAACGATGGGTGAACGTGAGCACCTCGTCATCCTGCGTAATTCGCGTTTCTCCCTCCTTCATCCCGGACGCCAGGCGCGCCGCGACAGCCGGATCAGCCCTTGGCAACACATCGAAGTCGCCCTGAATCGGTGCGAGCCCGTGCTTTTCATCGCTCGCCTTATCGGAGGCATCGAAAGTAACGCGCACGTCGATAATCGCCCCCGCTCGCGACAGCTCAGCATCCAGGGCCAGGTTGGAAGGCGCATTGCGAAGTCGACTCAGATAGTCACCCGCACCCGAGATAGCCGAATCACCGAGCCGCAGCAGCACATCTCCAGATTGCAACCCTGCTCGACCGGCGGCCCCTCCACGTCGGACCGACGTGACACAGATTCCACTGGCGGCATTGCAGTGCTCTTTGGGCGCAGTGTTGATACCGAGCACAAAGTCCTCAGCCGACGCGGCAGAGATCGCAGCCAGTAGCACCAGTCCAGCAAGATGCTTTCGCCACACTATCGCTCTCCCGATGAGGTCGTACCTGCGCCGGAGATGCTACCGCGTAGCTCCAACAATTGGTAATCGTCGGACCCGCAATGAGGAGAGCATACGGATCAGTGTGTGACTGCTTTCGGGAATGCTGCGAACCGTAGTCGACCGGTCGTTATCCGCACCGCCAGTTGGCCTAAATCGCTTCTGGCGCGGTCTGGGCAACTAGGTCGCCGGGACATCAGGCACCACAACAATCGCCTGTCATCGCCCCCGAACAGCTTTAGCGGACCACGTCCCCCTTGATGGCCATCCGCTTTCAATGTGCAAAAAAGGGAATTGCATATCTGACCAGCGCTCCAAGGCCACAAGGATTCTCCTCAATCGCCATGCGCACTCTGATCACGTGGGAGGCGCGGCTGAGGTGCTGAAAAGAGACGTCCGCGCGTGACATGGTCATGGACGGTGATGCCGAAGTCGTGCGCACCGGTGGACGCATTGGCTTTGCCTTCGGACCCAACGGTATTGAAACCGCCGGCTCGTGTGGATCGCGTGCTCCATGACGGGGATGCCGTCATGCTCGGCGGCGTGATTCTGACGGCGCATCTCACCGGCGGTCATACTCGGGGCTGCACCACCTGGACGTTTCAGACCCACATATCAAGTGATCCCGCCGGCCGCCTTCGCATTGTCGTCATCGTTGGCGGTTGGCGTGCGCCGTCGCAGTACCGCTTAGTCGATATACCCGGGCAGCCCGCCTCCTATTCAGGAATCACGGAGGATTTCCACAAGACATTCACGACGCTGCGCGGACTGCCTTGCGACATATTTCGTGGAGCCCTTGGGCTCTACTTCGGTCTACTTCCAAAGCTGATACGGATGCAAACCGAGGGCGAGGCCGCCTTCATCGACCCAAAGGGCTACGCGGACGCTGTCGATGAAGCACAAGCAGATTTCGACAGGATCGTGGCGACCCAAACTCCCGGTATATAGCGCTATCGGGCCCACGTGATCGCCCGCTACCCTTTTGGATCACCAAGTGGCAGCATAGCCTTGCATCGGCCTGTATTGGGGGGGTTATGCGCCGTACATCTTCGAGTATTGCAAACCTTACGTGGGTGTGCGCTGTCGCACTGATAGCGTGCGGAGCCCAGAGCTCCTCGCGTAAAGGGCTGAGTTGGATCGCCTCTTCGGCGGCCGCCGCGGATGCGGCACCCTCCAATCCCTATGCGTCGCTAGCCAAACTGCCCGACTGGAACGGGGTGTGGGATGTGACACGGGTGCCGCCGCAGCCGGGTGCGCCACCTCCTGCGCCGCCAAAGTTAACTCCCAGGTACGAAGAGCAGTGGGTCAAATACCAGGCCCTGAACAGGAAGCAGAAGGGACTGAACTTTGTATCAGAGGTTGCAAGCTGTATCCCGCCAGGTGTTCCGCAGAGCATGACGGAACCTTACCCAATCGAGTTTCTCTTCACCCCGGGCCGCGTGACGATCTTGATCGAGACATACGCTCTGACGCGACGCATCTACACGGATGGCAGCCCCCTGCCTAAAAATCCGGATCCGTCATATCAGGGCACTTCCGTAGGCCACTGGGAGGGAGAGACCCTGGTCGTGGAGACCTCAGGCATCCTGCCCGAGACCAGTCCGCTCAACGGCATCAATGGGCACAGTGACAAGCTGCACATCACCGAGCGCATACATCTGATTAACCCAGATACGCTCGAAATTTCCACCACGCGCACCGACTCTGCCGTGTTCCTGGAGCCTTATACAACGAAGGCGTACTACAAAAGGCATCGGGATTGGAAGATCATGGAATATGTGTGCGAGCAGAACAATCACGACGCGCTGGATGCCAAGGGCAATGCCGCGTTCAGCCTCAAGCACAACCCGGGGGAATAAGATTGTGAAGCTTAGACATTCGCTGATATCCGTCGTGTGTACGGCAACGCTACTCCTGATGAAGTCAGCAGCGGCCCACCATTCCACGGCGATGTTTCAATGGGGCACCGAGAAAACCCTCATTGGCACGATCGAAAAATATCAATGGACTCAACCCCATACATTCATCTGGATCGTCGTTCCGGATAAGCCCGGTAAGACGCAGGAGTGGGGTCTTGAGGGCATGAGTCCGAGCTGGCTCGGACGCCGAGGCTGGAATCTTCATTCGCTGAATCCCGGAGACAAGGTGAGCGTTGTCTACTATCCGCTCAAGGATGGGCGCCAAGGGGGTTTCTACGTAAGAGTTATGGCTCCTGACGGGAAGACTTTGGAAGCCCTCCCGACACAAGCGCCGTAGTCTTCTGCATTTTATTGTCGCGTTCCAGCGAGCTCTTACTTGGGCCAGTGCCGCCCTCCACCTTGGGCTGTTGCCGATCTCCCTTGGTAACAGCCAGCAGGTCTTCTCCCGCGCAGAGATGGCGCCGAAGCTGCCGGTATTCGGTCCATCATTGCGCGCGAACATCCAACGGCGCAGTCTATTCTGGACGTGGCCTGCGGCACCGGCGAGCATGCCAGGCTGCTGGGTAACGATTTCGCAGTCACCAAAGCACTATTAGAAAGCAAATCGCGAGGCCGAAGAACCCGAAGGTAGCTGCAATCCTTTCGCCGCCCAATAAAGCCCGGCGAAAAGGCAAAGGTAAGCATCGGTGACGGCCGGAGCCGCAGCGAGGCAAAGCTGCTCACGTGGCCCGATCCCAGTTCTCATCGGTGATGGAACTGCTGAAGGGCGTGCATGGTGCACTGCTTGCACGCGCCGGGGTTGGAGCCGCTCCGCCGACACCCTACCACGCCAAAACAGTTCATCTCGCGATCGGCGTCTACTGCGAATTGTCGTCCGCAAGCCTGGCCAAGGTCTGGCTCTCGAAGGCCAGAAGTTTCCGTACGCTATCCCGTTCTGACACGCGCTCGAAATGCGCACGGCATTTTGTGAACCGCGACAAATCGACCTCGAACTGCATTGCGCGACGGAAACACCAAAAAAAGAATATGTCGGCCAAGTTGAAATGCTCCAGGAACCAGTCTTTATTACCCAGAATACCTTCGGCAACGGCAAATCTCTCCTGCAGCATTCTGTGCGCACAGCGTCGCACGCCTTCTTCAGAGCCAGGCGAGTCGCAGTAACGGGCCGGGAGTATGTTCGGCGTCAGGTGAGGATGGATGCCAGAATCACACCAGGCCATTAGCTCAATAGCCCTGAACTCATCGGTGCCACCAGACGGCAGCAGCCTCGCTGCCGGAAAATTACGAGCGATCCACAGCTGAATGGCCACGTTCTCGGTGAGCGGGTTGCCATCGATCACGAGCACCGGCACCTGATGCTTGGGATTAATGCGAAGGAACTCCGGAGTCACATGACCACCGCGCCTGAAATCGACGACCTCCACCGAAAATTCCGCCCGGGCTTCGGTCAGCGCGATATATGGCACAAGGGCGCACGAGATCGGGGCGTAATAGAGAACGAGATTCATGGCGCCTGGTGACTCCTGTGACCAATTCACTGAGGATGAGCGCCGGATCGTCGGATCGCAAGCTGCACTCGCTGGCGATGTGTACCATGCGGCTCATCCGACCAAGAGGCGACGGAGGTGGGCTGGAATGGGGGATCGATGAGGACTCAGGTGGCCATCATCGGAGGCGGTCCGGCGGGTATGTTGCTGGCTGAAACGCTGCACCGTCATAGCGTCGCAAGTGTGGTGTTGGAAAAACACAGCCGTGCCCATGTCTTGTCGCGTATCCGAGCCGGCGTGCTCGAGCCCACCACGGTCGATGTGCTGCGTGCGGCGGCCTTGCCGGCCGCTTGGACCACGAAGGCCGGCCGCACGATGGGATGAAGATCGTATGGGCGTGGCGCAGTGCGTTCTCTATCGACATCGCCCGGCATGTTGGCAAGCGTTTCGTGAAGTATGGGCAGACCTACGGATATCAATTACGCGAATCATCCGCGTGGTTTCGCACTCGCATCGGCGCGCACTCCGACTCTCGGCTGGCCTCGGCGACGACGTGCTTATTGCTGAGCCTCTAGTAATTCGATCATAGCTTGCTTCGGGGCGTTCGAGATTTCAGACCTGCCTGTCCGGGTTGCCAACGCCCTGGAATCACGTGTTGGCTTGCTCAAGGAATTCAGGCGTATCATCGTCGCGCCTGAACCCTTTAGTCGCATTCCGGGTGGCGGACAATCTGCGCCGATTCGCGCCCCAGGGACCTGGGGTCCACCGAAAAGCGGGTGTGGCAGTCGTCAGGCGCCACGGTGATCTGTTTCCGCCCGGCGTTGATGGTGCGTCATAGGCGCCCTGCACTGGGTACCGAATCCCCACATCCGGTACACTCCATCGCTGATCAACACGTCGCAACTACTGCCGCGGAGCGCGACCAATGTTCCGATTGTCTACATCCTCCTTCCCGATCTTGCTGCTAGCAATTTCGCTCATCTCACCGTTGCCCGCCCGCGCAGAAGCGCCCAGCGCCTGTAAATTCCTCACGATTGCCGCCGTTTCCGCGGCGCTGGGTAAGCCCATCACAGCCGGCGGCACTACGTCGGTCGTGGATCATGCTGGCGCCACCGCTTCGAGTTGCATGTACATGGCCGCCCCGGAAGCCGTTATTCTTATAGTCGACGAGCGCGGCACTGCGACTGCTGCGATGCAAAAATTCAAATCCGAACTGGATAATAGTCAAACAAAGGACAAAGAAACGGAGGGCTCGTCGAGCGCGCAAAAGACCGTCCTTGAAAAGGGAATCGGGGACGGCGCCTTTTCAGACAACCTGACCAATGGCTCGATGCAGGAGTTTACTGCCGTACACGGCAGCCGAGTATTCAAAGTCGGCATTATGGGCGCGGGGGCGTTGCCGACCGACCGAATACGCACACTGATTCAGACTGCGGTCAGCCATTGACTCTGACCCACACGCTACAGCTGAGAGCGCACGGGATTCACGACTACTTCCTCGAACCTCTCGCGCCACGGACGGCGCTGCCAGTGCGCGAGCGTGTACGGCGTCGATGACGCAAGATCCGTCTCGAACACCTCTGTCATCTGCCGCGCGAATTCGGGATCGTAGACGTTCAAGCTCGCCTCGTCGTTAAGCTCGACATGTCGAAATTGGTGGAGCCCACCGAAGTCATATATTCATCGAAGATCAGCAATTTGCAATGCAACATGGTAGGTCGGTACACAAAGATCTCGACGCCGTGTTCGAGCAAAGCGCCCCACTCATGCTTTGACGCGATACCCACCACTTTCGAGTCGATATGATTGCCCGGCAAGAGAATGCGGATGCGAACACCGCGCCGGCGTGCACCGATCAGCTCGCGGATCATCAGCCGATCGGGGACGAAGTAGGCGGCTTCCATGTCAATCCGTCGCTCTGCGGCGGTGATCGCGGTCAGGTACATTAGCCGCATGCTACCGCTCCCGCCCTCCGGGGAGCTGATGAACATCTGCATGATTAATCCAATTGTCGAGAAACGCCGCCTGCATCTGTGCGGCTACGGGACCTGTAACCTTGAAGTGAATGTCCCGCCAGTGATCGGCGTCCTGGGCATGCCCTGACCACTGGTCTGCGATGCCGACACCGCCGGTGAAGCTCAATGTTCCATCGATGATCAGAACCTTGCGATGCGTGCGGTTGTTCAATCGACCGAGTGAGTACCAGCGAATACGGTGATAGCGCTCCACCTCCACTCCGCCGCTTTTCATGCGAGCGATTAGTCCGGCCGAGATCTTGTCACAACCGACCCAGTCGAGCATGACATGGACACAGACGCCAGACCTGGCTCGCTCGATGAGCGCTTGCGCAAACTCCTCGCCGACGTCACCCGACCAGTAAATGTAGGTTCCGAAGGTAATCGTGCGCTTAGCTCCCCGAATGGCCTGGAGCATCGCCGGGAATATCTCATCGCCATTCTGCAGGGCTTCAATGCGATTGCCAGCGACGATCGCCGGCCCCAGCAACACGCCCATCTCGCGACAGAATTGCGGGGCGACTAGGTTGCAATGGCGTGCCATGCGGTGCTGCGGCTTTTTTTCCGGCGTTCGGAAATTAAGCACGAGGATCACCAAGACCAGCGTCCCTAGTACCGACCAAACGATTGTCCAGAGCGGCAAGCAGAATCCTCAGCGAGGGAATGAATCGTAGCAGGCCGGCCGCGCTGAGAGCTGGGCAAGTCGCTTCGATCGAGTCAGAGATTACTGACAGCCAACGTCCGTGGCTCTGCAGAGCCTTCGGTTACGCTGCAGGCGGCCGCCAAACTCTGCGTAGTGTGCGATTAGGCCTGAAGAGCGTCCGCATCCACCGACACCAAGTATATCGGCTCACGCACGACACTTCCTGCGAAGCATGGTTAACTCCAATTCGAACATCATTCAAAGGAGATCTCCATGTACATCGGTGGCGGCATTCTCGGAACGATCCTAGTCGTGCTTTTGATCGTTTGGCTTATTCGGAGGGTTTAGACAATCTGGAAGTACCATTCACATTGCTTCGACCGAGCTATTTCGTAAGCTATCGATAATTGGGAACGGACCTCCGGCCTTTGTATGAAAACTCCTCGGAGCGCGTGGGCGCTCTCAGCGGCTATGGTATTGTCATCAATGTGCACAACTGGCACGTGGGCGCAGGCGGCTTTGCCCGGATCCCGCGCCGTGCCCCAGGAGCAATTCACCTGCCAGCTCTCAGGAACCTCAGACCGCCGCCAGATCGGAATATATCGACCCGGTGGTCGACAGCGCTGCCGTGTTGACTACACGCGAGACGGCAAAACTCATTCGCTATGGAGTTCAGGCCACGACTATCATTTTTGCGTTCGCAAAGCCCTCGAAATTGTCGGCTTGCTACAGAGCGTGAATTTCAAGTGCGCGCCGCATACAGCAAACGCGCGGCCGGGGCCGACCCGCTGAAGCGGTAAGGGCGCGCATGCTCCCCGTTATGCGCCCCAAGGGTATGGTGGCTAAGTACAGATGTCCGCTTTCAGCCAAGATACAGATGTCTGGCTGAGCGACCGGGAATCGCCGACTTCGAGTCCGGCTGCAAGAGCACATCATGACGGCCATGGGCCGCGGAGCCGAGAAGGCGTGCGGTCGTCTGACGATTAGCGGGTTGCCAGCAGCTGACCGCTTATGTGGGCCGCCGTACCGAAGCGCTCCATGCCCTCGCGTACCCTAACCAAGGAGCGGCTGCACGCGCTAGGACCACGCGCATGAATGCAGAGACTCGCACCCATGCACTAAGGAAAACTGGCGTATGACCTATTGTGTTGGCGTCT
>Ga0302308_10003860_pt1 | contig 11882 bp, 11 predicted proteins | sample III_Palsa_E3_3_FD_200531 | JGI IMG/M metagenome (GOLD analysis project Ga0302308, IMG submission 200531) | Peat permafrost microbial communities from Stordalen Mire near Abisko, Sweden - III_Palsa_E3_3 | ecosystem: Environmental > Terrestrial > Soil > Palsa > Peat permafrost | place: Sweden... | reverse complement strand
CGTATTGGGCATCGCGAATTGCCAGAAGCAAATGAAATGCGGTTATCTTCTTACTTGATATATCTAGTTTTGACATTGCGTTTCTCCATGGAAGACTACTTCTTCGCAGCCTCCTAATAACGCAATACGTTCCCGTGAACGGGAGAAGCGCTTTATTGGAGAATTATTTTCCTGGGAACTTTTCAACGCTAACATTCTGATCGGCTCGATAGCCTTTATTGCATCCCACTTGGATGCTTTTATTGAGCGTTTTAGCGTAAAGAGATTCATACTTATCTCTAAAGGTCATAATATCTGGGCTCTTGATCGCGTCTCATGAAGATGATCGGACCTATTTCTAATATTTCCGGAAAATTACGGAACTTCCAATTAATTCCGGACTGGTCGCTACCTTTCCCAGAGTGATTTCCTGGAATACGGTGTTACCTAAATAAGCACCCCAAATCGCCCATCCAGTGTCCTACTCGTTACACTAGCGCTCCGTAATCTTCCAAAACGAAGCGGAAGAGTGTATCCAAGAGCCTAGACGAGTGGTGCAAAGGGGTCCCTTAACAATTCACTAACGTTCCAATAACAGAGCACCCCAGATCAAAGCCAGCCAATCGCGACTTGCAACTTCAACCCCTTCTCCCGTGATCCGGATCCATGTTAATGGCCTACGGCCATTAACTGCGGAAAATGCAGCCAATGTCACTCCAAGGTTCGCGGAAGAGTAAATTTCCCGTGAGAGCCATAGAACTGCCGCAGCGGAGACCAAAGTAGCTTTAGCTATCTCTCATCCCAGAATGCATCTGGACTACGAACCCAAATGCCCACTGACTCCTCGCCGAAACTTCCAAGTCCACCTCTCTCAGAATCTGAGACCAATAGGCCATTTCCACCCGATTAGTTCGTATTGCTGAGCTAGGGCGGACTCTTCTTGAGATCTTTAAGTTGTCAAACCCTCAACATAGGATCGCGTTTACACGCAACGTTCCGCAAGAGGTTGGATTTATGGGACTTATATTGAATTTGAAAGGAGTCGATTATGGATTTTGAGCCGTTTCTAAAGTTTCTCGCGAATCAAAGGGCATGCAGTCTTCAGACGATCCGGGCATATAGAAGTGACTTGAAGATGTTCCACAAGTTCGCGAAGGATAAAGGCATTAGGCGGATCAACCAGGTAGATCACTCGGTTATCACTGCCTACATCGGTCATATGCAGCAGGAACTCAACCTGCGATCTGCCCAGATAGGGTTATCCGATTCAACGATTGCTCGTCGCCTGGCGGCGCTGTCAAGTTACTTTGACTTCTTGTGCGCTATCGAGGACGCTAACTTGCGAAACCCCCTGAAGGGCAGGCGGAATCGATGGAAAAAGAATGATAAACCTAAGCCGATCGATGATCTTACGGTCGATCGTCTTCTAGCGCATATTGCCTCATCAAACTTTCGTGACCGTGCCCTTTTCAAGCTGTTTTTGTCTACGGGCCTAAGAGTTTCAGAGATGTACCAACTGGATCGCGATTCGATTGCAATTCAAACGGAGATGAAATCAAACGGCGACGAGTTGATTCTTGGCCGCGGCGAGGTCATCGGCAAGGGCAAAAAGAGACGAACCTTCTACGTTGATAGCGAAACCCTCACTGACTTCGCCCTATACGTGGCGAGCCGTACGGACAATCAGGAGGCTCTGTTTTTGTCAGAGCGTAAGCAACGTTTGTCGGTTCGAGCTATCCAATGCACTCTGGAAACGCTATGCGTAAAGGCTGGAGTAGCCCATATCAACGTACACCGGTTTCGTCATACCTATGCAACGAGGCTGGCTAACGCCAATATGAGCACAATCGTCCTCAAAGACCTCATGGGTCATGAGAGCTTTAATACGACTTTGAAGTACTTTAAGCTTAATGACACTACGATGGCGCGCGGCTACCACGCGGCAATGGAGTTCCAACGTGGGGATTCTTAGCTCACTTCGGTGTGGTCAAGAGTCATCGTCTCGCGGTATTGGAGATGTTACGGTTTACCATCGTTCTGCGCTAATCAGCCACCGGGATCCACGGTGAACAAAGAAGCCATAGCCTAGAATTTAGGGTTTTCTTCTCACACCTTCATCCCACTGCCGGTCCTCCTCTCGCCGGATCGCGCGGTAGGGGTCAGAACTTCCTCCTGCACCTTCCGCAGCCGCCGGCGTTCTGCTACGGATATCTGGAATGGAACGCCCGGAACATCAACTGCGCATACCCCTGGCGCAATGGTGGCTAAGCTGCTTAGCAGCCATCCTTTGATCGAATCCTTGATTTCGTTCCAGTCTTGTCCCTTCTGTACAGCAAACAGTGGCCCGGAGATCGATAGGCGACAGGGGGAGCTGTGCTTCAGTTCTGCTTCAAGATTGCCAATGGCCTTCATGAACCGCGCATCGGTCTGCTTTTGCCCGAAGTAAGTCTGGATAAGCGTACGCTCAATGGCTAGTGCGGGGCTACCTAGACCCCAACGGCGTGCTGATCGGTGCCGAACGTCGGCTGGATGAGATGGCCCAGCAGGAACGATATGCACTCCGCGAGGCACACGAGCTGCGCGACCGACGGGAGCGAGCGGAGAAGCAACTACGTCCGCTCATCCCGCCCGCAGCTCCCGCCGAACCAACCGAACCAGACGAGACCACGGAGTCAGACGACGACTAGGCCAGGCTCATCCCCATCCCCTGCGAGATATCTACCTGTGGGCCGCGATCTATTTGCGGCCCCATTTTTTGCGCTTCGTCCTGCTGCAACGCCGATGGATGCGACACGTCCCGGCTCAGCTCCGCGCCCAGCGTCTTCGCATCGTTCGTGTACATCTTCACGTCGAACTGCACGCGCGACACCGACACGTAAGCCATGCGGCTATTCAGCAGCTCGCCGTGAGCCTGTGCAGATTCCACATGGATCAGCACGCGCTCGGCTGTCTGGCCTTGGCTGCTGTGGCTCGTCACCGCATAGCCATAGTCGAGATGCGGATGCTGCTTGGCGTTGAACTCGACCTCGCGGCCTGAGTCCATCTTCAGTTTCAGATTGCCGCCTTTGTTGATCTGCTCCACGGTTCCCAGCTCGCGATTCGCCAGCTTCTCCGCATGGTACGGCGCAGTCATCTGCACGCGGTCGCCCTGGGCGAAGCTGCGCTCATGGTCACGGTAGACCGTCACGCCCTGCAAGCGGCGAGGATCGTAGCTCAGCTCTTCGCCGCTCTGCCGCTTCACCGTCAGCGTGTTTGTCTCTCGATCTGTGGCCGTCACACGCGCATACTCTCCGGCCTCGACGCCCAGCGGCTTTGAGCCTTTCGAGTAGCGGATCATATCGCCCTTCTCGTAGTTCTGCGCGTGCTGACGATCAGCTCCACCGATGTCCTGACGCGCGTACAGCACATGCACGCAATGCTCTTCATTCGATACTTTGCCGTCAGCCTGCATCGCCTGATGGATGGTGCTGTTGATCTCACGGCGCGATTCATTGTCGGGCGAGACGACCAACGTGTTTTCAGGCGAGCGCACGTACTCCCGCGCGATTTCACCGATGCGCTCGTGCCGGTCCTCGATCTCCAGCACGCGGCCTTGGCTATTGAGATTGCCGATGGCCTCGCGCACCTCACCACGCGCAAGCTGCTCGACGGCCCCTTTGAGCGCCGGGTCTTTCTGCCGGATGACCTCGTCGAGATGAGCTGTTCGCAGTCCAGCTTCCTGAAGCTGCGCATACGGTCGGCCAGCTTCGACGGCCTCATGCTGCCGCGTATCTCCGACGAACAACACGCGGTCATTTTCTTTTAGCCGCTCGACGAACCTGTGCATCTGCTTGGTGCTCGCCATGCTCGATTCATCGACGACGGCCCCGAGAGACCCCAGAAGCGCATTAGCGCGTCTACGGGCCAGCCACACGCATCGCGATGGCTGCTAACAACCGGATACTCGTAGGAGCTGAGCAGCTTTACCATCTCGCATCAACACCATCCAGTTGCTATGCCGGAGCATGAAGACGTGGCTTGTGGTGTAGGGCGAGTTTTTATAGCAGTACTGAACATACGAAGATGCTTGATCGACAGGCAGCGTAAACCCGAACTTCGTTTGGAGCTCCGGTTCCGTCTTCCCAACCACGATGCTGTCACGACCTGGATCGTTCACCATTTCGATTACAGCCTGGTCTAAATCCATCTTCGCTAGGCCATGTTTCCACGCCCAGTACCGCACGCTGGTTGCTTGTTCAGGATCGGGTCTGCGTAACAACACAACAAGTGCGATTCCACAGAGACACACGACGAGCAACATGATCCATCGGCCTTTGGTCATTGTGTACCGAGCCACTTTCTGACGACAACAGTGCCGCCTTCTTCATCGTTTTGACCGGCGGGTCTGAAGCCCAGTTGTTGATCGTTATAGCTCCGCCCTGATACCGGTTTGCCGAAGCTACACCTGAGCCCCCGACATATATTCCGACGTGGCCCTGCGCGTCCCCAGAATGACCTACAGCGATGACATCACCCTTTGAGGCACTAGAGACAGACATCGGCGCGGAATAACCAGGTATATCTCTCGTCGCCCATTCTTTAGCGGAAGGATCACGCGTCAGGCCAAGCAAGCCTCTCCACCCCGTGTATTTCACTCGCGGGCGATCTCTACCAGCGCCCTCAATCATGTCCCCCACCAACTCATTGCACTTGTCTTTTCCGGCTGCAATCGCTGTTTGATTAGCGACATCCCAATGCTGCGATCCTTGCGCGTTCGATGCTTCACCGGCTAGCGCCGCATTGTTCTGTTGTTGGGCCTACTACTCATCTACCAGCAATGTCATTGCTATCATCTTTTCCACTTCGGTCACTAAGCGCCTGCCGCATCTTTCCTTTGGTCCAAAGCCGTATGCTACCAATCGTGATTGCCACCAATCCAAGTACGCAGGGCCTCCACGCAAGCTCCAACATACCAATGAAAAAGCAAACCACTCCTCCTAAGAGCGGAATATAGATAGTCCAGTTAGTCCAGGTCGATAATTCTACTGCTCTGCCGAGTAGGTCCATCTTGCGGAGCGAACCGCGACGGAAGGCAAGTAGGGCAAATGTACTCACCAAGATCAAGATTGCGATGAAAAATACTGTCAAAGCGAGACTCGTTGTACTTTTCACTTTGTCACCCAGTCTTTGAAGCTCATAAGGGTATCTATCGTGTTCCTTACACCTTTGAACAGCTCCCCTTTTATCCCACCAGTGACGATACCCTCCAATGCTCCATACTTGGCAGCAGCATGGATGTTTCCTCCATTCAGCTTGGAAGCTCCGTAAGCAACGATACTCGTGTGTACAGTGATCATATCAACTGCTTCATCGACACCCTTCGATTTGCCAGTCACCGCTGCTCCTCCTTGATACAGCGCGCTTGTCAATTGCCCACTCCATTGGACGAGTTCATAGCCGCCAGTGGCTGCTACCCCTAAGCCAACTCCCGTCTCAGAACCCAATACGCCAACCACGAGTGCAGCAGCGCCTCCTACCGCTTTCGGTAGTCCCACAATCACGTTCGCTGTCGCCTCTGCTCCCAGCTCAACCCTCTCGCCGACAGTTGCCTTTGACTCAGTCTCCTTTTGTTGGGCCGCTGTTGCTGATGTTTACATCGTAAGCGTAGTCCCGCCGCAGAGCATTTCGGCAAGGCACACCTACTCGTGACCGCCATGCTGACGAAGCAGGTCTGCAACGTCGGCATGATCCGTTCGGATTGCCCACGCAAGAGGCGTCCCTCTGTCGTCTGCTGCGTTGACGTCAGCTCCATGCATCAGCAGCAGCTCTGTCACCTGCTTATAGCCTTTTGCAGCTGCCAAGATTAGCGGAGTGTGACCCGTCTTGTCGTCTTTGACATTCGCGTTTGCTCCGTGACTCAGCAGCACCATGGCCATATCCGGGTTGTCGGCCAGGAGCGCATAGTGCAAAGGCGTCAACCCCTGCTTGTCCGCTGCATTCACATCGGCCTTATGCACTAAGAGCAGTTCCACAATGTCACTGTGCTCACCTTCAGCTGCTGCCGCTTGATGCATGGGAGTGCTTCCAGCGTTGTCCTTAGCATTCACATCGGCTTTGGTGGTCAACAAGAAATCCACCATACTCCTATAGCCATTTGCTGCCGCCAAGTGTAGTGGGGTAAAGCCGTTATCGTCCTTGGCGAAAACAGCTCTTTGGCACCCAGACAAGGTGGCCCATCTCGCACCTGAACTGCAGGCCCACGCAGAACAACAGATGATCTGGATCAATGAGGCATATCAGTCGCTTAGTTCGGAATGAGCGCGGTACACTCCTTGGCGGGAGCGTAAATGACTATGAAGCCTGCGGAAGAACGGTTGAGGTTGCTCGAAGAAAGGATGAGTCAATTTGAGCAAACCCGCCAGGGAAGTCCATTGGGTATTCCACGGACGAAGACTCAGAATATTTCGATCGAGGTGATCGGCTAGAAGATCTTGAGCTTCGCTTGGGAGTGCTGATTGAAGCTTTAGAAGAATTTCACCCAGGGCTCGGCCAAAAGTCGATAAAGCACGTACCAATTTGCAAAGCGCCGTGTCTCGGAATCCTGATATTGACGCCGACGTCGAGGATTTCCTAGAAAGGGCTGAAAAGGGTCCTGGGGTTTTTCGTCGACCTTGATTTCTGTTGTTGATTCCATTTTCCAAAACCTTTCGTTTGCTAATCAGCCGGATCCGACTTCGGAATTCGCGGGATCGCCGGGTCCCTAGCTGGCTCAGGGAGTCCCTTCTCGCGGAGGTGTTCCCTGAATCTCTCACTACTCTTCGCAATTTCTTCCGCCCGAATCGCCTCGCCCTCGCGGATCAGTTCATCCAGTGACAACATATTTTGCCCTCATAATTAAGGTTTCATAGTCGGCAGATGCCGTTACTGGCTTTGCGTGTGGTTTCACGATAGATTAGGGGCACGAAACACGGCAGCTTGCTAACTTTTCTGACCGTTCTGCGACTTATGGGCCTTCGTATTTCATAGTGCCCACATTTCACTTCCTAGAGGATGGATGTCCCATGCCAGATGAGCAGCGCGGCGCAGATAAACCCGATGACAAGGAAAAGCCAGAGGATACCGCGCGGGAACTCCATTGGCTTGAAAAACTCAATTATGCTGGCCAGTTTTGCTTGGTGGTCGTTGGTATCGTCGCGGCGTGCATTTACGGACGACAATTAAGTGAAATGAAAAAGACGACGACAACCACCCAGCAAGCTGTTGCCGATGCTGAGTTGAACTTCAGGAGAGAAGAGCGTGCGTGGGTTGGTTTTTCGTTCGTTCCGGGCAGCATAACTTTTACTGTGGGTCAGCCCTTTTTTGTTCCTACACTGCTTATCAACACAGGGAAAACCCCAGCGAGAAATGTGGAGGGAAACATAGTCGTTGGGGTATTTGAGCGCGGTGAGCCTTTGGAGTTTACTTATACCCCCGGACACGCTAGCTATCGAATTGCTGCCGGTACACTCTTCCCAAATGGCTCCATCACGGAGAGTTTTCAGGCCATGCGCCACGGCGAGGCCCATGCTGAAGCTATCGTGATCGACAAGCCCCTGAGCGATCTGCTGAGCAGCACCAAACTCGTGATCGTGCATGGGAAGATAACTTACTCGGACATCTTTGGGATACAGCACTGGACGCGATATTGCCGCGTCGTCAGCAATCCCTCGCTGATCCCCGACGATTGTGTACGTTACAACGAAACAGACGAAAACTAGAAACGCTGCCACGTCACGGAGTCTCATTCAGAGCCTCCGTTTTGAAACGGGCAACATGTGCGGCAACTATGTTGTCCCCTTTTTAGGGCAAGTTATTCATTTCTAGGGCAAACGGCATTTTTGAGGCAAGGCCAGGGAGCCCGTTGCCAATCCGCCGCCCAAAGGTCCCAGCGACTTAGATAATCCCTCTAAGCCCACGGCATCGGTGTAGATTACGAATAGGTAAATTGCGGTGCCGATCATTTGGCTACCAGATGGATACCAAAAATCGCATCCAAGAGGTGTAACAAAGGCATTCTAGGACTCACGTTCAGTCACCCGGGATGTCACGGAACAACGCAGTTTGTGCGAGAAATCATTATTGTCTGGCTTTATTGAAGTTATGGCGGAGAGTGAGGGATTCGAACCCCCGATCGCCTTGCGACGATGTCTGATTTCGAGTCAGGTGCATTCAACCGGGCTCTGCCAACTCTCCTGCTCCTCAAGTTTACGCGAAACAGCTCCATGAGAAAAGGTTGCGGCGGCATTTCACGCGACTGCGAAGCATTTCTGCTCGTCTCTCCTGCTCCCTGCACCTCAAGACTGCGTCCGAGCAATATCGGGTCCCAACGCTTCCTGGGCACTCGGCGCAGGTGTATCGGGGATCGGCTCCTCGGTTCGCGTTCCGAACTCTCCATCAAGATGGTTCGCCGTAAGTCCGTCCACCAATATCCGAAACGCCTCCTCCGGCGTATCCGCAAACTGAAACAGGTCAAGGTCCTTCGGCGAGATCGCACCCTTGTCCGCGAACATCTGGAAGTCGATCACGCTCTTCCAGTACTTCGACCCATAAACAACTACAGTGATCTTCTTCGCCAGCTTCTGCGTCTGCGCCAGCGTCAGCAGCTCGAACATCTCATCCAGCGTTCCAAAGCCTCCCGGAAAGACCACCAGCGCCTTCGCCAGATACGCAAACCAGTACTTACGCATAAAAAAGTAGTGGAAGTTCAGGTTCAACGCCGGCGTAATGTAAGGATTCGGCATCTGCTCAAACGGCAGCTTGATGTTCAACCCGATGGTCTTGCCGCCGGCCTCCCACGCACCACGATTCGCGGCCTCCATAATGCCCGGCCCACCGCCTGAGGTAATCACAAAGCGGTGCCTCCGCCCAGGCAGCTTCGAGCTCCACTCCGTCATCATCCTCGCCAGCTCACGCGCGGCTTCATAATAGTGCGCCATCTCAACAGCCGCCACAGCGCGCTTCCGTTTCAACTCACTCGTCTCAGCCTCATCACCACCACGTGCCGGCTGCTCTTCCGGTGGCGCGGGCTTCGTGGAGCCGGTATTGTCCAGCAGCTCCAACTCCTCATGCGCTTCATCAAGCGCATGGAACCGCGCCGACCCGAAGAACACCACCGTGTCCTGAATACGTTCTCGCCGAAACCGCGCCTGCGGCTCATAGTACTCGGCCATAATGCGCAGCATCCGCCCATCGGGCGAATCGAGAAATTCCTTGTTCTCATAAGCCAGTTGGGCGGACTCCAGCGGCTTCGGGTCTTCGTTCGTTTCAGCTTCCATAGAGTTCGACATAAGACAGCTATTGTCTCGCGCCCGGAAGAAAATGCCTAGCTCGTACCTTCCGCCCGCGTTTTCTTTCCCTCAAACGGCGTTGCAGGCCGAACACAATTCTTGCCTGCATCCTTCGCCGCATACAGATATCGATCTGCCGCAACGATCGTGCTATTCAGATCCGCAGTCGCTGCCGAACAAGCAACACCGATGCTGACCGTAAGGGTTATAGCCTGCCCCTCATGAAGCAGCTCAATCCCCTCGACCATGGCGCGCACCCGCTCCGCAAGCGGCAAAGCCAGTTCCTCAGAGGTTTGCGGCAGCAAAATAATGAACTCTTCGCCGCCATAACGCGCGAGCATATCCGTCTTCCGCAAACTGCCGCTCAGTGCCTCAGCCACTAACTTCAGCGCCAGGTCCCCGACCGCGTGTCCGTACGTGTCATTGATCTCCTTGAAGTCATCCAGATCAGCCAGCAGCACGCAAAACGGCCGTCCCGTGCGGGTATGGCGCGCCATTTCGACACCGGCTCGTTCGAAGAATCCCCGGCGATTCAACACTCCGGTCAAAAAATCGGAGATCGCGAGTTCACTCAGCCGCCTGTTAGCCTCCATCAGTTCAAGCTGACTATTCTCCAGCTCTGCCGTCCGATGGGCAATCACCTCTTCCAGTTGTCCTTGTCGCCGAGCCAGGCGCGCCGTCCTGAATCGAATCAGAAAGAAGATTCCGGCGGCCACAGCAAAAACCATAAGACCTTCAAACCATCGCGTCTCATAGAAACGCGCTGCCACCGTAACAGAAATGCCCAGGCTCTCGCTCGCTTCCGTATTCGTCGTGATCGTGCGAACCAACAGGCGGTACTGGCCCGGGGGAAGGTTCGTGTAAGTAGCCTCGCGCTGCGTACCGGCGCTCGTCGTCCAATCGTGATCGAAGCCAGCAAGCTCGTAGGCATACTTCGTGTTGGACTGAGAACTGAAATCGAGGTCGGCAAAAGTTGCCGTAAATCCATGATGCGAAGCCAGCCGCATACCGCTGGCAAGCGCATCGTGCGCAAGCACCGCCGGAGACTTGTCGTTGCCGGGAATAACCAGCTCTGTCAGAACCAGCGGCCCATGCAACACGGACGGCCGCAGAAGACTCGGACGAACGATGATGAGGCTCGCATTTCCCGGGAAAAGAATCGTCCCATCGTTCAGCGTCACCGAGCTGAAAAGATTCTGCGACATCGTCTCCAGCCCATCCGCCGCACCATACGTGGTCACATGGAACGTACGGGGATCGACAGCCGCAAGACCGTTCGCAGTATTCACCCACATGGTCCCATCCTTGCCCTGTGTCACGGTGAGCACCACGCCGTTTGGCAAACCATCCTTCCGGTCAAGCTGCCGAAAGCGCGGCTTACCCTCGTCAACTCCGCCTTCCAGAATCGTCAGTCCTGAGCCGATGGTGCCAATCCAGAGCCTTCCTTCTGCATCGTTGGCCAACGGCTGAATATTATCGCTGCCCAGCGAACGCGAGTCGCCTTCCTTGTGCCGGATATGCTGAAACGTCCCCGCCGTCGGGTCGAAGAGATCAAGCCCAAGCCTGGTCGTTATCCATAGTTTGCCGTCGGAGCGTTTCAAAATATCGCGCACATAGTTGTCGGAGAGGCTATTCGGATCATCGACATTGCGTGCAAAGATGTGAACCGCCTTCGTCCGGCGGTTGTATTGAATCAGCCCGTTATAGCTGCCGACCCACAACACATCTCCATCGATACAAAGTGCATTGACCACCTCTTTCTGCAGAGCCGGGTACCCGATAGGCCGATAGGTATACGACCGCACATCGATGCTGTACAGCCCTACACCACCGGCAATCACCGTGTTCGCATCCGCCGGCTTTATCGCCAGCACCTCGCGTTGCGAGAGGCGATCGCCCGTAACCCCCGGCGCCGGTTTGATGCGATGGACCGATCCATCAGCCTCAATATCGGCAAAACCTCCTTGGTCGAACCCGACCCATACACGCCCAAAGCCCGCACCAACGCTGCGCACCTCCGACCCAAACAGCGCGTCTGGCCGCAGAGGCGAGCTATGAATATTGAAGATGCCCCGCGCCTTCAAGTTCGTACGCGAAAGACCATTGTCCGTTCCCAGCCACAACACACCCGTGCGGTCTAGAAAGATGCCACGCACAAAATTATTCCGAAGCGGAGCCGCGGCCGTCAGGTCCCGCGTCCAGCGACGCGCCCTCCCCTCTCCATGATCAACCTGCAACAACCCACCACCGTAGGTCGCAACCCATAGGTGTCCAGGCTCCGTCTCAACAAAACCGCGAATCGTATGCGGTCCCGACAGCGCATCTTTCCCCGCAAGCAACGCCACGCCGCGTACCGTCCCGCTGCTGCGATCGACAACGCCAATCCCTGTCACATCCGAGCCGATCCATATCTCGCCCGCATGATCTTCAAAGATGGACCAGATAACCGCATGGGCACCCAGCTGCCCATCGCCATCGGCTGTCTGAATTTTTACAAACTGCGAAGCCCCGGCATAGCGAACAAACAACCCGCTCTCGCCGCCTATCCACAAATTGCGCTCGCGGTCCTCCAGCACACTAAAGATGCTTCCCGCAGGA
>Ga0302308_10003856_pt1 | contig 11889 bp, 7 predicted proteins | sample III_Palsa_E3_3_FD_200531 | JGI IMG/M metagenome (GOLD analysis project Ga0302308, IMG submission 200531) | Peat permafrost microbial communities from Stordalen Mire near Abisko, Sweden - III_Palsa_E3_3 | ecosystem: Environmental > Terrestrial > Soil > Palsa > Peat permafrost | place: Sweden... | reverse complement strand
CCGTAACGGTGGCGGAGTCCTGATTGCCGCAGAGTATCCACTGAGCGGTAGGGCTCAGGGTAAAGTGGCGAGGGCCCTTGCCGCCACAGGAGATACGCTGCAGCAAAGAAAGGCCGCCGTCCTTCTGGCTGATCGAAAAGACGACCAGCGAATCCTCTCCACGATTGCTTGCGTAAAGGAACATACCATCCGGGGAGACGACCACCTCTGCTGCTGTGTTCTTTGCCGCAGGAAAGTCCGGCGCAATGGTCTTGACGTGCGTCGTGGTATTAACCAGAAGCCCCTGGGGAGTATCGCTGAACCGCGTGGCGGTCCAAAGATACTGGTCAATCATGGAATCGATCTCATCGATGCCATAGATCCAGCGTCCATTGGGGTGAAAGGCCACGTGTCTTGGACCGGAGCCGGGCCGGTCGTTGGTAAAGAGCTTGTGCCCGGAGAGACGGCCGGTCGCGGGATCGATAACGAACACAGAGATATGGTCTGTGCCCAGATCGTTGACCAGCAGGAACCGATTGTCAGGCGAGATGGTGGCCGAGTGCGGGTGCGGAACGTCCTGACGCCCAGAGACGGGTCCGAGCTGGCCGAACTTCTGTGCGTCCTTGAAATCGAGCCTTTCGACAGGCTGGCTGAGTGTTCCATCGGGCAGGACGCGGTAGGAGGCAATGCTGGAGCCAACATAGTTCGCCACGAAGGCGGACTCTCCGGTGGCATCGACCGAAATGTAACAGGGGCCTGCGCCGCCGGAGGAGACCTGTCCAATCTGTTTCAGCATTCCTGCATGGGGGTCGACGGCGAAAGTAGTCACAGTCGCCGAGGCCGCAGCCACTGCATTGACAGCGTACAGAAAGCGCGGATGGCCACTCCTCGGAGGTGAGAGGGCCAGGTAAGACGGCCTGAGCGTAGCCGCGACGAGCATCGGCGGTGTCAGCATGCCTTTGACCGGGTCAAAGCGCGACTGATAGATGCCCTTGCTAACGCCCTTGTTGGTGTCCGTACCAAAGTAAACATAGAGCGGAGCAGGCGGAAGCGGCTTCTTCTTCCGGAACGGCAGCTCCGCCAAAGCGGCCTTCGCTGAAGCCGCAAAGGCAGGCAGAAGGACAAGGAATCTGCGGCGTGTGACCATCGGGACAGTACCTCGCGGAACTTTACGCTGGCTCGCCCGGAAGGTGGATGGCCATCTCATCCTCCGGCCTGATGTTGTCGTTAATCACAGGCAGGCTGGGCAGATTATCGGTGCGGCCTGCCTCTTTAACAACGGCGTTGGCGTGCTCGAGCACCTCGTCGACGGTCATCGTGTACATCTCGCGGCCGTTGTCGTAGCCCGACTGGATAGCGTGTTTCAAATAGCGTCCGGCAGTCTGGGCGGCGAGGTAGTCGGTGATGACGTAGCCGGTGCGGCGCTTCTGCTCGACCCACGCGAGGTTGGGCATGGCGATCCAGACGGGCTTGCCATTGACGGCGAAGCGGATATCGGTGGCATCGGCGTGGCGTGTCGCAATAGCCACGACAGTTCCCTTCCAAACGCAGTGAAGGCTCTCGCCGGTCCAGCGGTCGGTCACTTTGAAATCTTCATACATGCTTCCAGATTAGTGCAGCCTCGTGGGATCAGCAAGGTTTAGCCTGGCGGAGTCCCAGGCTTTTCGCCTCTGTTTTTCAGGCGGCAGGCTTCCGGTTCGGCCATAACCCCTGCAAAAACATCCAGACCACCCCTTTGCTGCCGCACCGCTATTTTTTCTGGCCGTCTGTCTTTGGCTGATAGTCCTCGCGCACCGGGGTGAACACATCGAGTGCCTCCGAAGCCTCCAGCGCGGACGCCTGGTGCTCTACATCGCCATCGACGACAAAACTGTCTCCGGCGTGAACATCGAACGTCTCGCCGCCTACATCCACCCGAATCGCCCCGCTTACGACATAGACGAGCTGGTGGTGAGGATGGCTATGCCGCGCCCCGACCCAACCCTTTTCGAAGAGATGCCGCACCAGCATCAGTTCGTTGGTGTGCGCCAGCACCTGCCGCCTCATCCCCGGCTCCGGTGTAAGGGTCTCGGCATCCTGTATCTTCACAAAACTCAGCTCTTTCATATCGTCGATTCACCCACCTTAGAGTTGCGCCTGAGATCGAACGCAGCGCGCACATTTACTTTACACAAGACGGGGCCGGCTTCCATGAAGCCGGATGGCGACGCTCTTTCCTGGAGTGTGAGGCTGATTCCCCGTCGAGGCTCGGGGCTCTCGGAACAGGAGCGGATGTTTTTCAGGGGGGCCACTGCGGCCCGACCTCGCTCGGAGGGGGGTACCCCCCTGGGGGGTTACCCATGTTAAGTTATTTATATTCAACGATTTACGATTTTTTCTCCCTGCAAAATATTCATTGCAAAAGGGTTACAGGCAAATACGTCTTTCTAAAGGAGTTAGTGGCTTTACGTGACATAGAACGAGAAAAGCCCGGTCATGGGACCGGGCTTTTCCTGACTCTGTTTCTATTATATCTGTCTGGAGGGAACTCATGTGCACGAGGTAAACACATGAAAATAATGGAGATGCTGGAGTTCGGGGCTTGACAGGTTTATGGCGCCGGTCCACGGGAGGTAAATCAGTCAGTCCGCCTTCGGCTGATTACAATCGCTTCCGCGACCTGGTGCAGTGTTATGCCGCCGTCGATTTGATCGAACGCCGAAGCTGACCAAAATCTCATCCGCCCAAGGCGTGCGCGGAAGATTCGAACTTGCTGAAAACCCCGTCTCTGGGGAAGTTGCGGTAGGCGGAACATTGGTACCCGCGAAGGTGTCTAAACATCTAGTCACTAAACACGTGTAAGTCTGAGCTGATGGACAGAGAGTAGGGCACAATCAAAGTCTTTTTGACTATTCCGCTAGCGGTCGCGTTGAGTCTCACAAGTGCGCGAGGGCAGGACTTTCCAAGTCTTCCTTAGAACTCAACGGTAGCCTTAAGAGCCAGTGGTATTCATCTCAGCTACGTGCGCTTGAGGAACCATCGCTTTATTCCTTGAGCAAGAGTACTTCCGCAGAGTCCTACAGATTCCTTTGGCTTAGAACATTCCATCACCCTATCGCCATCCGACTAGACCCGAACCCGGATGGCACCAGCATCGTCAAAGTGGCAAGCGGAACGGCGGGTTTCCGTCCAGGTGTCCTCAGTGAACAAAGATCGCAACTGGTCAGCAAAGAGCAGACGCAAGCATTCCTAAACGCGTCAGCGAGCTTCGTTTCTGGGATGCCCCGAATCCCGTGAACGATCAGAGGGGCACAGACGGCTCTCAGTGGATTATCGAAGGAGTGAGAGCAGGGCGGTATCACGTCGTGGACCGGTGGACACCAAGCAATGGCGTCGCTCGTGAGCTGGGACTCATGCTCGCCTTTGATGTGGCGAAGATGGACATCCCTAAGAACGAAATCTATTGAGCTTGGATACTAGTTCTGCTGATCAAGTTCCTTGAAGTCAGGTTTTCGGCAACTATCAAAATCAGTTAGCTCTGGCTCTTCAAAACGAGAAGTATCTGGATCTTCCATACATCAGACCCTCGGCGCTTAGCTGGTCATAGGTTCTCGGAAACGCCACGCCTACGCTTTGGAGGTCTCGCGCGAGCGCAACGCCTACTTGTATCGGGAAGTATGGTTCCAGTTCAACGGACTTGCCATTCGCCCAGATGCAGAGCGTACCTATAGGCTGCGACCGATTAGGCAGTCCGCGTGCATCAAGCGGGTAAACGCCGAGGTCCGTGATTGCCACTCTCGCGATGAGTTTACGACTGCCGACAGGAATGCCATAAAACTCGCGACGCAGTGCTACCAGGTCTTCTTCAATGAAGATCGCATATCTCGTAAGATGGCCAGCCGCAGCAAACCAGGTGACCGCTGTCATGCTCAGACAGCCGCCAAATATCCCTGACAGTACGGTGCCATTCCAGCCTAGTCGCACGGCGAAAAGGAATATGCCTGCAAAGATAGCGCTCATCACCAATGCCGTAACGAGCCAAGCGCTGCGTGACGTATGAAAATGAATCACGACCTGCCCGTCACGCGACTGGAGGGAGTACAAGGGCTTACCATGCATTGTCAGAAGGCTCTCTAGCGTTCGATTTTACGATCAATCCACACTACATCCCTGCACGTTATCGTCGAGTGCGACACCACTCCCGAAAAGTCAGGTTTTGAGCAAGTTCGCAAAAACCCAGGTCCGACTTTGGAGCGCTCGATCTGGATTGGCAGTCCGGATCACGCCTATTCACGCGGCGAAATGGGAGTGTAGTGGGTGGCAGGAAGAGGCTCCGCTCAGGATGACACTTTCTATAGCAAGCAATCACTTACGCTTAGGCTATTTCTATATCAATCAATCCCTTACGCTTAGGCTATAGGTCGATACTGCCTGGTGGCGGCATATCGTTGCAGCCAGCACCCTGGGCAGAGCGGTGCACACTCATCACAAAACGCGATGAATTTTCGTGGTGTTTTTGTGGTGTTTTGTGGACGATTCGTGGTGCGTTCGTGGTCCGTTGTGGACAGTTAAATGCCCCCGCGAAGATCAGCGCGTGGGTTTCGATCCGGTCACTCGTCGGAGACGGCGCTCGGTGGACTTTGGTTACTGCTGGTACACCAGTCGGGGGCCGCTGATCTGGTTCACCCTGATGTCGACGTTGACCTCGACGTGGTCGGCGATCTTCACGAACGGGATGCCGCTGTCCATGCCATAGTCCTTGCGGTCGAAGGCCATGGTTCCTTTGATTGCGCCTTTGCCGGTTCCCTTGCCCGCAACGGTCAGCTTGAGGGTTTCGGGCTTGGAGACTCCGCGTATGGAAAAGGTTCCGGGGACATCAAAGGTGTCCGGGCCGGTCTGAACAACCTTCGAAGAGTGGAAGGTGATCAGAGGGTTCTCTTCCACGTTGAAGAAGTCTTTGCTTTTGAGTTTTTTGTCCTTCATGCCGCTTCCGGTGTTGACCGTGGCCGCCTGGATGTTGATGTCCAGGACGCCCGTGGTGACATCGGCGGATTTGAACTTCAGGGTGGCGCTCCACTTGTCGAAGTTGCCGGTGAGAGCGACGGAGGCCTTCACGAAGAACTTGATGGAGCTGTCGGCCGGGGTGGTTTCGAAGACGGGAACCTGCGCGTGACTCGGGGTCGGCAGCAGGACGAGCGCGAGAAGGCAGAGGAGGGGGAGTCGCATGGAGATTGAGTGTCGACTTTCCCCGAGGTGGTGTCAATATTTTCCTTGCGATTTTCCCTGCGCTGACGGTGTCATCCTCCTCCGGCTTTAGTTTGGTGGGTTGGATGAGGGCGTCTCGTCGTGATGGCCGTGGTGGAAGATTTTGCCGATGCCGCGGCCTGTGCCTTTGGCGATTTTGCCGGTGCCCTTGGCGGCGCCGACGCCGACGTCCTTACCGGCGACGCCTGCACCCTTGCCGACGTTGCCGGCGGCGTCGAGGGGGTGGAGTGTGACGAGATCGCCGGCACCTTTGCCGACTCCCTTGGCTGCAGCTCCGGTTCCTTTGGCGGTGTCCTTGCCGATGTCGCCGGCTCCGCTGCCGACGTCACCGCCGGGGCTGCGGGGCTGGGGCGGCGGGGTCTGAGTCTGAGCGGCGGGTGTGGTCTGGCTGGTCTGGGCGGGAACGCTCTGGCTGCAGATGGCGAAGGCTAAGGTGAGGAGCGCGAGGGATGGGGTGGGGAATGCGTGACGCATGGGCTGCCCTCCTCTGGATTAGATGCGTTGGTGAGGGGGTTGGGAGCGGGTGGCGCGGGTGGGTTTTTGTGGCGAGGCGGACGGCGGATACGGGATTTTTATCGGTGGCGACCCTAAGAAGGATCCGCATGGGTGGGAGACCACTGCTGGCCGCTGACAATTACGTTCATTTCGCGTTCAGGTTTTCTGCTCTAAGCTCAGGGAATGAAGCTATCGTCTGCAATCTGCAGCCAAGTCGTTGCGTCTTTGATCCTGGGTTTGTCGATTGGAAATGGACCTGGAAGTCTGTTGGCCCAGGAATTGAGCACCGGGAATCACAAGCTTGTACTCCTTATGGGTGGGGATGTGCAATGGTCTCTTTATCTTCGCCCTTCCACGGTCGTCTTTGATACACCAGACCCCGCCGATCTGGATTGGCGGCTGAGCCCGTACCTGAATCAGGGTGCTAGCAGAGCTCTTTGGGAGAGTCTGCAAACTGCACCCATCAAGCCCGATCATGACAGGTTTGCGATTCGATATGATCTTCACTTCTCTTCACCGCAGGAGATGATCGATTACCCACTGAAGCGGTTGAGCCCGACGCTGCATGCCGCCGATGTCGTCTTCTTCAATCTGGAGACACCGCTCTCTGATACAGCCCGCATGGATGGCGAAGCACGCACCCCCGAGGCGTTCGCTGGCGCGCTGCGGAACGCCGGAGCAAGCGTGGTGACGATTGCGAATAATCACACGTTCGACGCGCAGGGTGTTGGATTTGAGGACACGATGCGTAGCCTCTCCGCGGCAGGGCTTCCCTTTATTGGTGGCGGACACAACCTTGCAGAGGCGCGAAAGGCGGTAATACTGGAGCGGAACGGAATTAAAATCGGCTTCATCGGCTACGCCCAGTTCAGCAATATGGGAGAGCCGGCCTTCGCGGCGGAAGACCGGTCCGGCATTGTTCCGATGGACCCGGTTTTGATTAAGGAAGATATCCGCAAGCTTCGGTCTCAGGTTGACTATGTCGCGGTTTCGATTCACTGGGGTACAGATAAGTCCGGGAATGTGAGCCCAGCCAACCGGAAGCTGGCGCACGAACTGATCGATGCGGGGGCGGACATCATTCTTGGCCACCATACCCCGATTCCTAAAGGGATCGAGATCTATCACGGAAAGACGATCATCTATTCGCCCAGTCATGTGGTGATTGGACACAATCATCCTGACTGGGGCGACAGCTATCTGGTTCGTCTTACGCTTGGACCAAAGAGGGTTGAGAAGATTGAGATTCTGCCGATCGCCGGGAAGGGGCAACAACTGGCGCAGCCATTTTTGCTGGAAGGCGCCGAGGCGCAGGCATTGCTCAGGACCGTCCGGGACCGCACTGCTGCCCTTGATACATCGATGACGATTCAGGGGGACGAAGGAGTAATCAGCGGGCCGTTCGCTCCGTAGCCTCAATCAGAGCGAGGCGGTCCAGCAGAGCAAGCAGAACGGCAGTCATCTCTTGGTTCAGAGTGACTGCCGTTGTGTTGATATCGGGGACGTGGAGCACGAACTCAGACTAGAACTGAATCCTGCCCGAGAACTGGATCTCGCGCGGGCTGCCGATCGGGCCGCCTGTTGTGCCAACGGCCGTCGCAACCTGTGTGCCGAGGGTTTGAGTGAGTTGACCGAAGCTTGAATTGTTCATGTAAGCAATCGGGTTCGCGAAGTTGGTGTGATTGAAGATGTTGAACAAGTCGGAACGGAAGGAGAATTTAATGCGCTCCGTGATGGGGAAGAACTTCAGGACTGCGAAGTCCCAGTTCTGGAGGCCTGGACCGTAGTACTTATCGCGTGACTCGTCTCCGATCTGACCAGGAACAGTGCTCGCAATAAAGCAGGATTTATTGAAGGCCGCAGTATGATTGCGATTATTCTGCGAGATTCCATTCGCACAAGCGGGACTGATATTCGGACGAGCATTGCTCTGGCTTGCGTTGCCAATGTCAAACTGGTTGAAGCCGTTGGTGTCCGCTCCACCCTGCTCTACGGTAAAGGGATTACCGGTCTGCAGAGTTGTGATTCCCGACACCTGCCAGCCACCGAGTGCCTCGCGATTGATCCTGTTATCCCAGCCAAGGAATTTATGTCCGGGGCCGATTGGCAGATCGAGAATATAGACTCCAACAAAATGGTGACGCAGATCATAGGCAGATGGTCCATACTCTGCCGCCAGGTTATTGCTGTTGGCTGGATTTCCGGCTTCTCCCAGTGAACCGTTGGAGCCATAGAGAGAAGAATTGGTATCGAGAGATTTGCTGTAGGTGTAGGTTCCCTGAAGGAATATTCCGTGGGGCCCCTGATACTTCGCTGTGGAGACCATGCCATTAAAGTTAGCGTTGCTTATCGAACGGACCTGCTCGATCTTGCCAAAGTCGGGATAGGGAAAGACCTGCTGGTTAGGCGCGACTTTGAAGGACTTTGTGGGATCATTCACGACGACAGTTGGCTGGTTGAGATCGAGAAAGACCGGGAGACGGTGGCTCGAGCTACCCTGGTAATCGATCTCCAGGGAGAGCGATTTTCCCAGTTGACGCTGAATACCAAAGTTGTACTGGTACACATAGGCGCTCAGGAGATGAGGGTCCACGGCGGTCAGAGCGATGGCACCAGTGGTCGGAGTTCCCGGGCCCTGCTTGCCGTAGTTGGAGACCAGCGGAACATTCTGGTTGAAGGCAACAGCGTACGAGAATGTGGAGGGTTGCGTTACGTTTGCAGTCTGCGTTGTGGGAAGCGTAAACGGAGGGCTCAGGGCCATGTTCGACGGCGCATTGTTGAAGAGATCGTCATACGCCATGCGGAAGCCGCCACGAATGACGGTTGCGTTATCGCCAAAGAGACGACCTTTGTTCCTGGGGGTATAGGCGAAACCGACCATGGGGGCGAGCTCTTTTCTGTCGTCGTAAACGCCGCTCTTCGGCAGAGTATAGGGTGCAAGCCCGAGGGTTACCGCAGAAGGACCTGGCACCGTTGGACTGATCTGAACCAGGCTGTTCGTGCCGACGATCACCGGACCGATGCCCGGCAGGAAGTTTACCGCGCGATCGTACCTCTCCGCCAAAGTAGATGGAAAGTCATAGCGAACACCGTAGTTAATTGTCAGATTGTCGCTTAGCTTGAACTGGTCCTGAAAGAAGAAATCGAACGGGTAGCGATCCCAGTAGGCCAGCGTGCTGCCGCTGCGCGTCGATGACGTTTGGATCTCGCCGGCCGCGAACTGTGCAAAGTTGTTAAAGGTGAGTGAGCCGCGAGAGTTGCTGTCGGCGTAACGCCTCAGATCTTCGCGGCGTTGATGATAGCCCCAACGGAAGGTGTGCTTCGACACGATCTTTGTCATGTTGTCGTAGAGCTCTTCCGTGTTCGTAATGCGGCCCTGCGGATAGCTGGAGGTCGTGCCAAGTGGTGCAAAACCACCGTTCACGGTTATGGTCGGCAGGCCTGCATTGAGCGGATCCTCCGTGGAGTTAACAACGCCCGGAAGAGAATTGCCGTTCGCGTCTGTAAAGATGGTCGCGGCGTTTACATAGGCATCCTGCACGGTGCGCGCAGTCTTGTTCCGCGAATAGCCGAGACGAAGCTCATTGAGAAAGCTCGGCGCAAAGGTATGGGTCTCATTCACGAGGACAGAACGCTGTACGGGTGTGTCCTCATTGCCTCCTGTATTCGGCAGCGTCCCTGCGTAGACGAGGCTGCCACGAAACTCAATCCAACGGAACGTGAGGTGATCGGATTTGGTCAGGTTGTGGTCAACCTTGATGAGTCCAGTGTGGTCGTAGTCGCTCGTCGGGACGTTAGCGATATAGTTCTGCGTGGCAGAGAGAGAGGTATTCGGCATCGGGAAGAACTGAAGAAGTTTCTGCGAGATGGGATCGGTTACCGTGGCGCGTTGCGCTGCAGTGGGAACGAGAGTCGTGCTTACCGTCGGCGCAGACTGGAGGAACCCTTCATAGGAAGCAAAGAAGAAGGTCCTGTCCCGGAAGATCGGTCCACCGAATGTGCCACCGAACTGGTTGCGATGAAGGGGAGCTTTTTGGGCACCGGCAAGGTTGGTGAAGTAGTCGTCGGCATTGAGCGCGGTATTTCGAATGTACTCAAATGCCGAGCCATGAAACTGGTTCGTGCCGCTCTTTGTGACGATATTCACCTGAGCACCGGTGCTTCGTCCAAACTCAGGCAGAGCGCCGGAGGTCTGCACACTGAATTCCTGAATCGCATCCGTAATGCGAAAATTTGCTAATGGCTGGTTGGTTTGGGTGTCGGTGTTGCTGACGCCATCCAGAAGATAGACGTTCGACTGCGATCGGGCGCCGACAGCGTCGAAGCCGCCACCCTGAACTCCCTCACCCGCGAGGGACACGCCTGGCGTAATCAACGCAAGATCGAGAAACTGCCTGGCATTCAACGGCATGGAAGCAACCGTCTGACTGTCTACGACGCCGCCCATTGTGCTCTTATCCGTCTCGAGCAGAGGACTCGCGGAAGATACCTCCACGGATTCACTTACCTGGCCGATTTCAAGAGACAGATTGACACGCGTGATCTGGTCAACCTGCACGGTCACCTGCTCGACTTCTGCTTTCTTGAAGCCAGTCAGTATGGCTATAAGCGAATACTGGCCGGGCGTAAGCTGGGCAAATTCAAAACTTCCATCTTTGTCGGATAGAACTCTCATCCGAGCGTTCGTCGCCAGATTGGTCAGCGTCACCTCCGCTCCTGGCACCGATGCTCCCGTCGAGTCCTTTAGAAATCCGCTGACACTGCCCACGGACGATGCGAAACATGGGAGAGAGAAAATACAGACCATCACAATGAGTGTGAGAATTCGAGAGCGCGAACGCATACGCGAAGTTCCTCCGGTTTTGCTTTTTGAGCGGATGTAGCTTTCGTGCGAATGTAAGGAAAGCAAGATGAACACAGCATTAACGGTGTGACGAAGATCGTTCATTTACCGTTCAGCTACGTTGTGCTACCTTCCACTTCTTTAGGGAAGTTGATACTTCCAGGGCAGGTTAAATGAAGGCAATACGCTCCTTAATGGCTAAGGATTCGCGAATACTCGCGCTGTGCATCACGCTGCTGTCGTGCTTAACCGTGCAGTCGCAGCAACCGGCTGCCTACACAGAGGCGGTTCGCCAGGCTGATGTGATGATGCGGGCGCGGGACGGCGTTCTTCTGGCAACAGATATCTATCGGCCGGCCGTTGGCGGCGTCCCGGTTGCCGATCGTCTCCCTGTGCTGATGCATCGAACGCCCTATGACAAGGCTGCACCGGCGACGATCGCGATTGCGGAGAACTTCGCAAAGCACGGCTATGTTGTTGTGGTGCAGGACACACGTGGCCGCTATCACTCGCACGGCGTCTTCGAAAAATACTACAAGTACGATGCGTATGACGGCTTCGACGCCATTGAATGGGCTTCGAAGCTTCCATACTGCAATGGCAAGGTGGGCATGTGGGGCACCTCCTATGCGGCGCACACACAGGCGGACGCCTCAAAGCTGAACCCGCCGAATTTGAGCACGATGGTGCTCAATATGGGCGGCATGTCGAATGCATGGGACCACTCCGTCCGCTATGACGGCGCCTTTGAGATGGGACGTCAGCTCACCTGGGCATGGGAACAGGCGCTGCAGGATGCAAAGGACCCGGTCACCAAAGCGATGCTCTCCAAAGAGAACGTCCTCGACTGGTATACCGCTCTGCCGATCAGGAAAGGTCTCAGTCCTCTATCCGTCGCCCCAAATTATGAAGGCTATTACCTCGAGGAAGCGACGCAGTCGGACTATGGCGAGTACTGGCAACGAATTGGAATGAACTGGAAAGACTTCTACGCCCAGACAGCCGATGTGCCAATGCTTCACATCGGTGGCTGGTACGACATTTATCTTCGCGGAACAATAGAAAACTGGCAAAGGCTGTCTCAGCTCAAGAAGTCGCCGATGCATCTTCTGATCGGACCGTGGACGCATCACGGCGATATGTTCTCCTATGCAGGCGATGTGGACTTTGGGCCGGATGCGGCAATTACTGACTTCGATACTGATTTTCATCTGCGTTGGTTCGATTTCTATCTGAAGGGATTGCCTACTGCGGATGCCACCCTGGCACCTGTCCGGTTCTTCGTGATGGGTACCGGAGATGGTCATAAGGATAAAGACGGTCGTCTG
>Ga0302308_10003855_pt1 | contig 11889 bp, 10 predicted proteins | sample III_Palsa_E3_3_FD_200531 | JGI IMG/M metagenome (GOLD analysis project Ga0302308, IMG submission 200531) | Peat permafrost microbial communities from Stordalen Mire near Abisko, Sweden - III_Palsa_E3_3 | ecosystem: Environmental > Terrestrial > Soil > Palsa > Peat permafrost | place: Sweden... | reverse complement strand
CTGGCCAGCAGCGCTTCGCGCCGCTCAACAGCTGGCCGGACAACGTCAGCCTGGACAAGGCCCGCCGGCTGCTGTGGCCGGTCAAGAAGAAGTACGGCCAGAAGCTCTCGTGGGCCGACCTGATGATCCTCACCGGCAACGTCGCGCTGGAGTCGATGGGCTTGGCGACCTTCGGCTTCGGCGGCGGCCGCCCGGACGTCTGGGAACCGGACGAGGACGTCTACTGGGGTCCGGAGACGACCTGGCTCGGCGACGAGCGCTACACCGGCGACCGGGAGCTTGAGGAGCCGCTCGGCGCGGTGCAGATGGGTCTCATCTACGTCAACCCGGAGGGCCCGAACGGCAACCCGGACCCGCTGGCCGCGGCCCGCGACATCCGCGAGACGTTCCGTCGGATGGCGATGAACGACGAGGAGACGGTCGCCCTGATCGCCGGCGGTCACACCTTCGGCAAGACCCACGGCGCGGGCCCCGCGGATGCGGTCGGCCCCGACCCTGAGGCGGCCCCGCTCGAGCAGCAGGGCTTTGGCTGGAAGAACTCGTACGGCACCGGCAAGGGCCGCGACGCGATCACCAGCGGTCTCGAAGTCACCTGGACCGCCACGCCGACCGCGTGGGACAACAGCTTCTTCGAGACCCTCTTCGGTTTTGAGTGGGAGCTGACCGCCAGCCCGTCAGGCGCGCACCAGTGGCAGCCGAAGGACGGGGCCGGGGCGGGGACCGTGCCCGACCCCCAGGACCCGTCGCCGCGGCGCCCGCCGACGATGCTGACCACCGACCTGTCGCTGCGGTTCGACCCCATCTACGAGCCGATCTCGCGGCGTTTCCTGGCGAACCCCGACGCGCTCGCGGACGCCTTCGCCCGGGCGTGGTTCAAGCTGACCCACCGCGACATGGGCCCGGTCGTGCGCTACCTCGGCCCGGAGGTCCCGTCCGAGACGCTGATCTGGCAGGACCCCGTTCCTGCGGTGGACCACGAGCTCGTCGACGCGGCGGACATCGCCGCCCTCAAGAGCCAGGTCCTCGCCTCGGGCCTGTCGGTCTCCCAGCTGGTCTCTACGGCGTGGGCGGCTGCCTCGTCGTTCCGAGGCAGCGACAAGCGCGGCGGCGCTAACGGCGCGCGCATCCGCCTCGAGCCGCAGAACGGCTGGGAGGCCAACAACCCCGACGAGCTGGCGACGGTGCTGCGCACCCTGGCGGGGATCCAGGAGTCCTTCAGCGCCGGCGCCAAGAAGATCTCGCTGGCCGACCTGATCGTACTGGCCGGCGGTGCCGCCGTCGAGCAGGCCGCCAGGAACGCCGGCTTCGACGTCGAGGTCCCCTTCACGCCGGGCCGCACCGACGCGTCGCAGGAGCAGACCGACGTAGAGTCGTTCGTCAACCTCGAGCCGAAGGCGGACGGGTTCCGCAACTACCTCGGGAAGGGCAACCGGCTGCCGGCCGAGTACCTCCTCCTGGACAAGGCGAACCTGCTCACCCTGAGCGCGCCAGAGATGACGGTGCTCGTCGGCGGCCTGCGCGCCCTGGGTGCCAACCACGACGGGTCCAAGCTCGGCGTCTTCACCACCACCCCCGGGTTGCTGACTAACGACTTCTTCGTCAACCTGCTCGACATGGGTACGACGTGGAAGGCGACATCCGAGGACGCGAACACGTTCGAGGGTCGCGACGCCGCCACCGGCGAGGTGAAGTGGGCCGGCAGCCGTGCCGACCTCATCTTCGGGTCGAACTCCGAGCTGCGCGCGCTCGCGGAGGTCTACGCGAGCGATGACGCGAAGAAGAAGTTCGTGCACGACTTCGTCGCGGCGTGGGGCAAGGTGATGGACCTCGACCGGTTCGACCTCGTCTGATCATGATGTCCAGGTCGGCCCGCGCCGGCCGACCTGGACATCATGAGTCCGAAGGATCTGGCGTGGGCACGGTTATTCCGAGGCGTCGGCTCCGGCCCATGGCGGTGAGAGCGGTGTTGCCGGGCCGCCAGCGCCCTGCAGGCGGGCGCTCCACTTCTCCTCGATATGGCCGAACCGCCAGATGGCAATGGCCGCCACCCAGGTAACGACGAACATGCCGACGATCACGAAGCCGGCGGTATTGATGTTGAAGTTGTACATGAAGCCCCAGAAGCCGCTGGTCTGGCTGAATCCGTGGACCTCCAGCGGGATCAGGCTGAGTGTCTCGATCGCGCCGATGAAGAAGCAGATGGCCACGGACAGCCCGGTGATGGCCAGGTTGTAGAACACCTTGCGGACCGGGTTGAAGAACGCCCAGCCGTAGGCCATGTTCATGAACATGCCGTCGGTGGTGTCCATCAGGGTCATCCCGGCGGTGAACAGGATCGGCAGGGCCAGGATCGCCTGCCACGGAATGTGCTCGGAGGCCAGCAGCGCGGTGGTGGTCAGCAGGGCAACCTCGGTGGCGGTGTCGAAGCCCATCCCGAACACGACCCCGACGGGGTACATCTGCCATTCCTTGTTGATGACCTTCATCCACCGGCCGAAGAAGCGGTAAAAGAACCCTCGGTTCTCCAGCTGGCGCTCGAGCTCCGCCTCGTCGTACTCGCCGCGCCGCATCGACTTGAAGACCTTGATGATTCCGGCCAGGACCACCAGGTTCAGGAACGCGATCAGGAACAGGAAGGCGGCGGAGACGATCGTGCCGAAGTTGGCGCCGAACACCTCCAGGGAGGAGTTGCTGTGCGTCACCGCGGGCAGGACGGTCTTCTCCGCGATGATGATGCCGACCCCGGTCACGAAGACGATGGTGGAGTGGCCGAGGGAGAAGAAGTACCCGAACGCGAACGGTCGCGGCTTGTCCGTACCCTGACGTTCGTTCATCACCTTGCGGGTGGTGTTGTCGATGGCAGAGATGTGGTCGGCGTCGAACGCGTGCCGCAGGCCCAGGGTGTAGGCGGTGACGCTCAGGCCGATGCCGAACAGCTTGTAGTGGGCGGGCAGTACGTAGACGATGAAGACGAAGAACCCCAGCGCGTGCAGCGCCAGGATCGAGCCGTACATCCCCAGCGTGCGGCGGCGCTCGACCGGGCTCATGAGATGGAAGGACTGCCGGATCATCCTGCGCATGTTCATGCCGCCCCGCGGTGTCACGCTCTGCGTGGCCATGCCTCCACCCCTCGGTCACCCCGCGCAGCAGGTCCCGCGCCTGAACGCACGCTAGCCCAGTTGCACATATGTCGCAAGTACTCCTACCTTGCAATCAGGGCGTCGGCTTCCGCGTCGCGGTGTCCAGGTGATGAGGACTCACCGCCGTGGGGGATCACGGCTCAGCTGCTGGTCCCGGGCTATGGGCCGGCTCGGCGGGAACGTTGGCGGTCCAGCGGGATTCGACCCGGCCCAGCCGCCAGTAGCTGAGGGCGATCGCCCAGACACCAATGAACAGGGCGGCGATGCAGAATCCGGCGATGTTGATGTTGAAGTTGGCCATGGCCGACCAGAAGGCGCCGTGCAGGTGCGCTTCGGTGGTCAAGATGCCGAGGATCTCGATGGTGCCGATGATGAACGCGGCACCGATGGACAACCCGGTGATGACCAGGTTGTAGTAGACCTTGCGGACCGGCCGGGCGAACGCCCAGCCGTAGACGAAGTTCATGAAGCAGCCGTCGAGGGTGTCGAACAGCATCATCCCGCCGGAGAACAGGAACGGCAGGGCGAGCACCGCGTAGTAAGGCAGGCCCTGGATCGCGGCGTAGGCGGTGGCGGCGAGCAGCACGACCTCGGTGGCGGTGTCGAAGCCGATGCCGAAGACCAGGCCGACGAAGTACAGCTGCCAGCTGTGGTTGATGGACCTCATGAACCGGCCGAAGAACCGGTACATCAGCCCGCGGGCCTGCAGCTGGGCTTCGAGTTCGGCCTCGTTGTAGGTGCCGGCCCGCATGTCGCGGAAGACCTTGAAGATGCCGGCCAGCACGATCAGGTTCAGCACCGCGATCAGGTACAGGAACCCGGCGGACAGCAGTGTCCCGATCGCCCCGCCCGCGGTCTCATACGCCGAGTTCGGGTCGACCATCGCGCCGAAGACGGCCCGGGCCGCGAAGGTGATGCCGACGCCGACCGCCACGACGATCGTGGAGTGGCCGAAGGAGAAGAAGAACCCGGTGCCCAGCGGCCGCTTGCCGTCGGCCATCAGCTTGCGGGTGGTGTTGTCGATGCAGGAGATGTGGTCGGCGTCAAAGGCGTGCCGGAACCCCAGAAACCACGCGGTGACGGCCACCCCCAGGCCGATGCCCAGCCCCCTGCTGCCGCCCTCGCCCCGGTAGTCGAAGTGGTGCGGCATCACGCAGGCGATGAAGATGCACCAGCCCACGGCGTTGACGGCCAGGATAAAGCCGAACATCGCGGCCATCGCGCCCCACTCGCGGGCCGACAGATCCGCGCCCATCCGGCGCAGGCGACGATAACCACCAGGCATGCGTTCCGCCCTTCTTCCGAGGACTGGTGTTCGCAGGCGGCCTAGGCCAGGCGACCGGACTCATCCCCGGAAAGGGGCTTCACCGTTGCGGGACAGTGCCGGATTCCCAGCAGACTTCGCTGACCGGACTTCGCTGAACTGGCTGCCACCCGGGCGCGCGGCCCGGACCCTGGAAAAGCTACAGAACACGTGGATCAGCGTCAAGTCTGATTGGATAATCAGATATACCCGGGGGCTGCCGGGGCCAGGCTGGCGCGAGGTCGCCAGGAGACGGTCACGGCCGCCTGGCCGCCCATACGGTCCTCGCGGCGCGGACGGTGAGGTCGTCGCGCTGCAAGACGCCGTGGGGCCCGTGGCTGTCGATGAGGATGTCGAGCGCGGCCAGATCATCGGTGCTCATCCGGCCGTCGAGGCCGGACCGGATCCGTCGCAGGGACGCCTGAGCGTACCGGCCGGAGGCGGCCGGAAGCGGCGACGCCAGGTGGATGACGAAGGGCCGCTCGGCCTCGATGGTGAAGCCCGCCCGGGTCAGGCGCGGGCCCCAGTCGGAGCCGAGATGCGGCATCTCGGCGGCCTGCCGCTCGGCGAGGACGGCATGGCAGCGCGCTTCGAGTCCGGGGCGGCCGAGGCCCAGGTCGTCGGGCAGGAAGCGCGGGAAAGCAACTATCTCGGCCACCACCAGCAGCCCGCCGGGGCGGAGCGCGGCGAAGACCCCGGCGAGAACCCGATCAGGATCCGCCATGTGGTGCAGTGACGAAGACGCCCAGACCAGGTCGACCGCGTCGAGGGCGGGCCACGCCGCGCCCAGGTCCGCCTGGACGGTACGGATCCGGTCGGCCACGCCCAGAACGCGGGCTTTGCTGCTGAGGCGATGCAGCATCTCCGGGGATAGGTCCAGGGCGATCACGTCGGCCTGGTCGAAACGCTCGAGCAGAGCGAAGGCGCCGGTACCGGTTCCGCTGCCCAGGTCGAGGATCCGGCGGGGAGGCGGATCGGCGGCCAGCTGGTGGATCCAGCCGGTCACTTCGGCCAGGTAGGAGTGCATGACCTCGGCGTCGAGGTCCAGGAGCTCGGCCATGGCCGCGTCGGTCTCGGCGGCGGAGTCGTGCTGGCCGTGCTGGTGCTGATGGCTTCCCATGCTGGCAGCCTAGGAGGTCCTTGCGCCATTGACATAGGGTCTTGCGTATGACGCAAGACGGCGAGCTCGACGGTCTGGTCCGCAAGCGGGTCAGGGGGCTGCGGGCGGCGCTCGGCTGGTCCCTCGACGATCTGGCGGCCCGCTGCTACCTGAGCCCTTCCACCCTGAGCCGTATCGAGACGGGCCACCGGCGGATCAGCCTCGATCAGCTGAGTTCGATCGCCCGGGCCCTCGGGACCACGCTCGACCAGCTGGTGGAATCCGTCGCCGATGACGATGTGGTGATCAGGCCGCAGCGCGACACCGCGCGCGGGATGACCACCTGGATCCTGAGCCGCGAGCCCGGGCCGCACGGCGTCACCGTGGCCAAGATGCGCATCACCAAGCCGGAGCCCCGGCGCGGCGCCGTGGAGTTGAAAGTCCATCCCGGCAAGGACTGGTTCACCGTCCTGTCAGGAACCGTGGTGCTGCTGCTCGGAGAGCGGACCATCATGGTCGAGGCCGGCCAGGCGGCGGAGTTCTCCACCATGATCCCGCACGCCTTCGGGGCCTCCGGTGGTCCGGCGGAGGTGCTGGCCATCTTCGACCACGACGGCCAGCGCACCCATCTCCGGCCACTGCCGTGAGGCCTGGCCGACGGGCCCGGCCACTAACGGGAGGGAACCGCCATTTGCCGCGTTGCTGGAATTAGCTGCAGCCGGCGATATTGCCGTCCTTGGCCTGCAATCCGCGGGGCGTCATCCGATGCTTTTATTGCCCCGGGTGATTAGGGGCGATCTTCTCGACTGGCATTTATGGTCTGTTTCTTCTCGTATAGTCAATATCCGCGAGCAGGATCAGCCCAGGCCCGCCACGTTCGGTGCGCCTCGTTGCCCACCGGTAATTTCACTGCTATCTTCAAGCTTTCCCTAAGCCGACTCGGAGGTACGAATTTACATGCTGCGCCGAATTTCTACCATTATTGCCGCAGCAGCGATGCTGGTCCTCAGTGCACTACCGGTTTCTGCGGCCACCATGTCATCCAACACCCATACGATTTCCTTCCCGGGTCTGCATGGCGTCGACGCGTGGGGCAGTTACACCAAAACCGGCTCAAAGGTCCGGGTTAGCGTGTGTGCCGGAGTTGCTGATCACGGCCTTTTCGCTGTCGGCGCGGTCGCGCTGTCTTCGAATGCCAACAACAGCAAGTCGAACAAATTCGGCGCGGTGGCCGTCGGATACCACAAGGCCTCCTGCGTGAGCGAGAACCTGCGTTATACCAACCATCTCCGCGTCTACACGTTCATCGGTGGCAGCACCGGGAGGATCTCGGCGCAGAGCAAGGCCAAGTCGATCTACTGACGCCCCGTCCTCCCCACCCGGCACCGGCCAGAGTGCATGGATGTGGCACCCTACACACTCTTTCGCGTACGGTGCCACATCCATACACGGCCGGGCGCGCCCGGCCGTGCATGAGCCTGCAAGACTCCAGGTATGACCATCCGGCTTGGCAGCACGGTAATTAACTGCGCGGACATGGAGCTCATGACCAGCTTCTGGTCCCGGGCTCTCAGCGTTGCTCCCTCGTCGGCGGCGGCCGGCGATGACTTCCGCGTGCTGCGCGGAGAACATGTCAACCTCTCGCTTCAGCGGGCGGACACGGTCGTTTCCGCCCGAGACCAGATGCACCTTGACCTCTATACCGAGGACCAGGCCGCCGAGGTCCGCCGGCTGGCCGACCTCGGAGCCAGGGTCGTCCGGCACAACCTCGATCCCGAGGACGACTACGTGGTCATGACCGACCCTGAGGGCAACGAGTTCTGCGTCTGCGCCAAAGCGGACCTGTGAGGCCTGCACCCTTCAGGATCGGTCAGGAGACCGTGATGACCAGGCGGCCGGTGACGTGACCGGCCTGGCTTACCGCTTGTGCCCGGGCCGCATCTTCGAGCGGGAAAGCCTGGTCGACCGGTAGGTGAAAGGCGCCCTCGCTGAACATCCGGGCCGCTTGGGCGAGGGCGCCGGCCATGTCCGAGGGCTCCGAGGAGACTTGCGCGCCGTGCTCGGGCGCGCTGAAATCGGCGATCGACAGCACCTTGGCCGGATCGCCAGTCAGCTCGATCAGCTGCGGGATGACGCCGGACCCGGCGATGTCAAGCGCCGCATCCACCGGCGCGATCGCGCGGACCCGGCCGACCAGGCCGTCGCCGTAGGTGGTGGGAACGGCGCCGAGCGAGCGAACGTAGTCCTGGCTCGAGGCGCCCGCGGTGCCGATGACGTCGATGCCCCGCTGCCTGGCGACCTGGATGACGGCCGAGCCGACGCCGCCGGACGCGCCGCTGACCAGGAGGGTCTGGCCCGGTTTGATCCCGACCTGGTTGATGATCCGGATCGCCGTCTCGATCGGCGCCGGGTACCCGGCCGCCTCCTCGAAGGACAGCCCGGAGGGCATCACCGCCCAGCTCGAGAGCACGGCGTACTCGGCGTACGTCTGGGACCCTGAGCCGAACACGGGGTCGCCGACCGCGACGCCGGTCACGCCCGCGCCGATCTCGTCGATCACCCCGGCCGCGTCTATCCCGGTTCCGGCCGGCCAGGACAGCGGCAGCATCTCCCGCATGAACCCGGCGCGGATCTTCCAGTCGATGCCGTTCACGCCCGCCGCTCGGACGGCGATCCGGACCTGGTCCGGTCCGGCGTGCGGCTCCTCGACCTCGACGAGCCGGAGCACCTCGGGGCCGCCATAGGAGGCAAACTGCGCTGCTTTCATTTCGCTCAACCTACCGGTCCCCGACCGCGATCCGATCGGAAGGACCGCCGCCACGGTAGTCTCGGCAGGCGGGTGAGCGGATATGAGGGGCAGGCAACGACATGGCGGCGCAGACCCCGGAGGTATCGGTCCGGGACAACATGGAATCGCTTTGCTACGACGCGCTGATCGACGGCGAGGTGATCGGCTCGGTCGTGTACGAATACTCGGGACCCAGGATCATGTTCCTGCACACGATCGTCGATCCGGAATTCCGTGGCCGGGGGATCGGCACCATGCTGGTCGCGGCGGCGCTGGACGACGTCCGGGCCAGGGGCATGACGCTGAGCAACTACTGCGCCTTCGTGTCGGTGTTCATCGGCACCCACCCGCAGTACGCGGACCTGATCGACGGCGAGCACCCCGGCCTCCCGCACGGCCGGTGACCCAACCCGGGCCGGCACCCTAAGTTGCTCGGCGCCCGGCTGCGGCCCGATCAGGAGCTGTCAGTGCGGGATACCCGAGATCAGGTCGCCCGCGCGGGCCAGCAGCGAGGTGCGCGGGGACCGGCGGCCTGATTCCAGCCGGTCCGCCGTGCGATAGAGCGCGTACAGGCCGTGGACGCCGGCCCAGCGGGCCGGCTCGGGCTCCCAGCGAGGCGAGTGGTGGCCCACCCAGGGCAGCGTGGTGAGCGGGCCCGGAACGCCGCGCACCAGGTCGGCGAGCGTACGGCCGGCCAGGTTGGCGGCGGCCACCCCGTGGCCGGAGTAACCGCCCGCCCAGCCCAGGCCGGTCTGCGGATCCAGGGTGACCGTGGCGCACCAGTCCCTGGGTACCCCGAGCAGCCCGCACCAGGCGTGGTCGATCCCGGCATGCGCCGCCGCGGGGAACATCCGGCGCAGGATCCGGCCGAGCTGAGCCACCGTCGACGGCGCGATCGCGCCATCGGCATCGAGTTCCGAGCCGAAACGGTAGGGGATACCGCGCCCGCCGAGCGCGATCCGCCCGTCCGGGGTGCGCTGCGCGTAGATGTACGCGTGGGCCTCATCACTGAGCGTCTCGGAGCCGTCCCAGCCGATCGATTTCCAGGCTTCGTCGCTAAGCGGCCCGGTGGTAATCATCGAGCTGTTCATCGGCAGCAGCGTCCGGTGCTGCCCCGGCATGCCCGCCGTGAACCCCTCGGTGCAGCGCAACACGTAAGGCGCGCGCACCTGGCCGGCCGCTGTATCCGCCCGTCCGGCTGAGATCGACGTCACCGGGGTCGCCTCGTACAGCAGCACACCCGCGCGGGTCACCGCCTCGGCCAGCCCGGCGGCCAGGTCGGCCGGCTGCACCCGGGCGCAGTGCGGGGAGTACAGCGCCCCGGCCGCGCCCGCCACCCGCAGCCGTCCGTCGAGCTCGGTTTTCTCGACATACCGAACGATCCCTGGTCCGTCCCCCCAGTCACGTTCGGCCTCAACCCGTCGGCGCAGCCGGGCGTCCTGCGCCGCGGAGGTGGCCACGGTGAGCGTGCCGCCCTTCACCAGTCCGGCGTCGATGCCTTCGTCCGCGCAGACGCTGGCCACCTCATCGACGGTCTCGCGGAGCCGCCGCTCAAGCTCGCGGACGCCCTCCCGCCCCCGCGGGTGCCTGGCGTAGCGGGCGCGCGAACCTGGCAGAGTCGCGGTCACCCAGCCGCCGTTCCGGCCGGAGGCCCCGAAGCCGGCGAAGTTCGCCTCCAGCACGATGACCCGCAGCCCCGGGTCAGCTCGCTTGAGGTAGTAGGCGGTCCACAGGCCGGTATAGCCGCCTCCCACGACGCACACGTCGGCCTCGGCGCTGCCCGGCAGCGGCGGCCGCTGCTGCCGGTTGGCGCGCGCCTGCCACCAGTACGAGACCTCCCCGTTGCGCACGCACAGACCTCCCCGGACAGGCGCAGTACTGCTCGTTCTGAATATAAATATGTCCGGCCGGGCTGGCCGCCTCTCCCGGTGTCGGCGACCACCGGCAGGGTAGCGTCAGGGTATGCGACTTGGGGTACTCGATGTGGGATCTAACACGGTGCACCTGCTCGTGGTAGACGCCTACCCGGGTGCGCGGCCCATGCCCGCCTTCTCGCACAAGGTGGAACTCAAGCTCGCCGCTCACCTCGAGGACGGCAGCTCGCTGTCCGGACCGGGCGAGAGAAGCCTGCGGGGTGTCGTCGAAGAGGCGCTGCGGATAGCGGAGGACAAGGGGGTCGAGGAGATCATCGCGTTTGCGACCTCGGCCGTCCGGGAGGCCGAGAACGGCGAGCAGGTCCTGGCCAGGATCCGCGAGCAGACCGGGGCCCAGATCAACGTGATGACCGGCCTGGAGGAAGCGCGGCTCACGTTCCTGGCCGCCCGGCGCTGGTTCGGCTGGTCGTCCGGGCGCCTGCTCGTGCTCGACATCGGCGGCGGCTCGCTCGAGGTGGCGTCGGGCATCGACGAGGAGCCGGACGCCGTGGCCTCGCTGCCGCTCGGCGCCGGGCGCCTCACCAGGGACTGGATCAGCTCTGACCCGCCGTCGCCGCAGGAGGCACGCCGCCTGCGCAAGCACGTGCGCGCCGAGATCGCCAGGGAAACCGGCGGCATGCTGCGGCAAGGCCCCCCCGATCACGTGGTGGGGACCTCGAAGACCTTCCGGCAGCTGGCCCGGATCGCCGGCGCGGCTCCGTACGGCGCAGGCCCCTACGTCAAGCGGGTGCTGAGACACGCGGACGTAGCGGCCCTGGCCCAACGGCTGCCCACGATGACCGCGGCCGAACGGGCCCGGCTGCCTGGGGTGTCAGCCAGCCGGACGCCGCAGCTTCCGGCCGGAGCCATCGTGGCCGACGCCATCCTCGACTTGCTCGGCGTCGATCAGCTCGAACTGTGCCCGTGGGCCCTGCGGGAGGGCGTGATCTTGCGGCGCCTGGACCGGCTCGCGCAAGGCCTGTCCGCCGTGACCTGAACCCGCAAAACCCCGGGCTAGTTGTCACTGCCGGGGACGATGCGGATGCCCTCGGTGTGCTCGTCGTCATCGATGATGTTGGCCCGCGTCTGGGCGCGCCTGTCGGCCGCCTGGGCCGGCTGCCCTGACCCCGGCTGGGACTGGGGCGGCTGGGACTGGGGCGGCTGGGACTGGGGCGGCTGGGACTGGGGCGGCTGGGACTGGGGCGGCCGGGATTGGGTCGGCTGGGACTGGGTCGGCTGGGCCAGGGTCGGCCGGGACTGGTTCGGCTGGGACTGGTTCGGCTGGGACGAGGCCGACACCGGCTGGGAGGAAACCGTGGGCCTGGCCGGCGCCGGGGCGGGCGGCTTCGGGCCGACCCGGAGTCCGCCGGTCCCCGTGGGGCCGTTCGCCGCGGCGGGCACCGGCCGAGGCCCGGCCGCGGAGTCGGACCCGGCGGCGATCGACTTGGCGGTGGCCTGATCGACCTCGTCCTCAAGCGACAGGCGGGCGGTCTCCGCCGCGACTAGACCCGAGACCCCGTCGAGGATCTCGGTCAGCCGCTTGATCGTTTCCGAGTGCCGGTTAGACAGCAGGTTCAGGCGGCGCTCGGCGCCATCGTGAATCGCGGTGGCCCTGGCCGTCGCCTCGTCGAGGGCCTTCTTGGCCT
>Ga0302308_10003851_pt1 | contig 11898 bp, 3 predicted proteins | sample III_Palsa_E3_3_FD_200531 | JGI IMG/M metagenome (GOLD analysis project Ga0302308, IMG submission 200531) | Peat permafrost microbial communities from Stordalen Mire near Abisko, Sweden - III_Palsa_E3_3 | ecosystem: Environmental > Terrestrial > Soil > Palsa > Peat permafrost | place: Sweden... | reverse complement strand
TGCCCCGGGCTTATCCTTGCCGTCGGGCTACTATGCTTCGACCACCGAGATCAATACGCTTGCCGACGTCATCGCTGCTTGCATTAACTCTTCAGGCGGCACGGCCGGCGACGGTAGCGCCTGCGGCAAGCTGTTCACCTACGCTACGGTCGGCGGCACCGCTCCGACCGACACGATCGGAGCGGTGATCAACATCCTCAACAACCCCACCTCGAACGTCTCGAGCATCTACGTTCTAGCCACATCCACGGGACCGTTCCAGCCAACGCTCTCCACCTCTCCCTCGTATTGGACGCTGCCTATCATCGCCAGCGAGCCTACCCTTCCCTTGTCTCTTCCCGCCACCGGCACCTACACCATCACCTTGGCTTCCAACTCCGCCCTGGCCTGGGACAATAAAACAGAGACTGGACAGGGATTCAACAACGCGGCGGACGGAATCTATATCTGTCCCACTGGTACAGGTTGCAGTGGTACCTTTGTCGCCAGCGAGCAGCAGTTTGCCCTTACTGCAGCGGGCAATGGCACCTACGTGATCACGAATGTGAACAGCGGTGGTGAGTTGCTTACCTTTGGCGCCAACCCAGGGATGGTCTCACAGGATTCGGGATTTACCGTCGGCTCAGACAACTGGGTATGGACTATTGTCCCGGCGTCCTCCGGCAGCGGCTATCTCCTCTATGACAATTGGACACCCGGTGAGCCGGTCGATGCGGATGGCACCGGCACGACCGTGGCATCCGGCAACCTTCTTTATGTCAAAACCTATACCGGCGGCACATCGCAGGTTTGGAATATCACCCCCGCGACCGGGAACTCCTGCCCGGTCATCACTCCCCAGATTTGGACCTCGACCAATGGCTGGCAGAACACCAACTCCGTCTCGGTGCCCCCCGGCGTCGAAGTCTCCCTCTCCGGCGCCCCGACCGCCGTTGGAACCTGGAGCTGGACCGGGACCGGCTCCAATAACAACAGCACGAGCATTCTCCAGACCAATGTTCCCTTGAGTTCGGGCACCAACACCTTCACGGCAACCTATAGCAACTCCTGCGGCACACCTAGCACGGCAACCTATACGGTGAACGTCGGCCAGCCCACTCTCACCGCTGGCGCCTGCGACATCCTGAACACTGCCGGGACCCCCTGCGGCGCAGCCTACAGCCTCACCCGCCGGATGTTTGCCGCATATACGGGCAATCTCTTCCAGGTAGAACGTGCCAGCGACAACACCACGCTGAACGTGGGAAGTAGTTCGGCGACGGGACAAGTGAATACGGCTCCAATCGCCAGCTTCTGCTCCGGCACGAGCTGCTATTTCTCCGAAATTTACGACCAGACCGCCAATGCCGCCAATCTGACATCATCAGCCACGACCGCCAGTATGGCGCTCTACCAAACCTCGCCCTACAACGGACTTCCGATACTGCAAACCACGGCGCCTGCAACCACCACCGCTGTCAACTACAGCACACCATCCGCCACAGCCACCACGACCTACTACCGGAATCTGTCCGGCAGCGCGGGTATTCCGTCGGGAACTCCGACCAATGGGATCTCGGCATATTACGTGCGCACGAACTACGCCTTGGTGGGGACCGAGGGTGACTTCGGCGACATGGACTCGACCGTCGCGAATAGCGGCGTGGGCCACCGGTTCGCGATTGGATATAGCTCGGCGGACGGCGTCGCAACCAACACAACCGGAGCCTACTACTGTCTGGATCTGGAGAACGTGGCTTCCACCGCCTACAGCTTGAACTGCGGGGCTAGCGGAACCGCGCCGACTATTGACTTGGCTACGGCAACGAGTCTGCCTTCTCCGCCAACCTTCACCCTCATCGGGAAGTACACCTACAACGCGACCCTGGCGAGCTCGTCGATCGCCATCGAGATGGCGGACGCGACCCAGGGCGGTCTGAGTACACTGTATAGTGCAGCGCCTGCCCAGGCCCCAAACCTCGGCGGTGGCGTCTCTCTCGGTGAAGGTGCCGACGGCAAGATTGCTTACACGTCGTTCCAGGAGGGCGCGATCATTCCCTCCACTATAACGGCGGATGCCTCATTGCAAGCCAATATCGCGGCCTTCTACGGGCAGCCCGCGCTCACCACGTATGCCACCAACAACAACTATCAGGGGCCCGGCGACATCGCTCTCGGAGCCTCCGGATGGTGGGGTCTGCGGGCCTACAACAACGCCTATGCCGCTTCGCTTGGGCCAGCAATCCAGGTGACACCCGCAGGCGGTACGTCAACAACCATCAACGTAACAGCCACGGGCGATCTCAACGTGGCGGCGGCGCAAGCAGCCTGCCAAAACACGGTCTGCTTCATCACGGAGTTCTACGATCAGACCGGTGGCGGTCATAACATGACCCAAACCAACGTAGACTACGAGCCTCAGTTGATATTCAACTGCGCCAATGGGGCCAAGGTCTGCGCGTTCTATTCGACCCTCGCAGACAACAGCCTGGCCGGCTTCGAAACCACCTTGGATGCGACCATCCCGCAGCCCTTCACGTTGAATGCGGTCTATGACAAAACCAACGAACTCTATCCTAGCTTCGGAGTTCTTCTCTCGTCTTACGGTGGAGGAACCGGCGCGTATGATGAGGCGAATTTTACCTCTCCACTCAACGAGGCCGCACAGACGGTGGTCGACGGAGGCACGGCCAACCTACAACCCGCTCACTCCTACGTCTTCCAGAGCATGACCTCGGAGTTCAACGGTGTGACGGTATCACCGTTCTCGCCGGTCTATATCAACGGTCTCGAATCCAACTTTAACCCAAATGGCACGGGCGGTACCGCCGGCCAGGGCTTCGGGCCACACATCGCCATGGGAGAAAATTACGGTGGCGGGCAGCCAATGATGGGCTTCATCCAGGAGGCGGGAGTGTGGAATTCGGCTCTGACCGCTACGACCGTCTCCAACCTGTCGAACAACCAGCGCGCATACTGGCAGTTCTAAGCACTCTCGGGCCAATAGCAACGCAACGACGGGCCGTTCAGTCGCTGCGTTGCGGCCATTGCCCCACCCTATCTTCGGCACCATGAACATCGCCGCTACCATGCGAGACCATGGGGCCTTCCTGATTGAGGATAAAAGCACTTGACGAAGTTTGCGTCATCGGTATAGTCTCGTACGCGCTGAGAAAACGTTTACTCTGCCGGCTGCAAATGTCGCTCCTCCCAGAGCTGCCTAGCTGATTCAGTAGAATACGTCTCCCTCTTAGCGTAGTGCCGATTATCAGGACCGTTCCTTCCAAGAACCCAGCTTCATCGATATCGGGCCGATCTGCAATCGTGACCAAAGGAATCATGTGTGATGAAAAGTAATCGCCGTATTGCGCAAACGTTGGTTGTCTTTTCTTTCGTGGTCATGACCGGGTGCGGCAGCAACCACTTTTCTGGAACATCCACGACCGCGCCCGGAGCTCCGTTGGGCGGCAAGGTAATGGGCGGTCAGCAGCCGATTAGCCAGGCAACCATCCAGCTATATGCCGTGGGTACGACGGGGGACGGCTCGGCCTCCACTCCCCTATTGAACACCACGGTAACCACAAACTCAACGGGCGCTTTCTCCGTCGCAAGCAGCGATTACAGCTGCCCCTCGTCGAGCACCCTCGTCTATCTGACCGCGACCCAGGGCAATCCTGGCCTTACGACCGGCACGAACAACACCGCGATCTCCCAGATGCTCGCCCTCGGAGCCTGCGGATCGTTGGGCTCCCTGCCGGGTGTCAACATCACCGAAGTGACGACGGTAGCTACCATCGCAGCGCTATATCCTTACATGACCTCCTACAGCGCCATCGGCTATAACAGTACAAGTGGCACCGGAGCAACGGCCACAGCGACCATTAGCACCTGCGATGTTGTGGGAGTGACGGTCACTTACGCCGGTTCGGGTTACACAGCAGCTCCAACCGTGACCTTCACTCCCACCAGTGGCGGCAGTGGAGCAGTAGCCTATACGACTACCACGGGCTCATCGCCCACCGAGACAGTCGCGAGCGTGGTGATGACGAACCCTGGGTCCGGCTATTCGGCCGCTCCAAGTGTGACCTTCTCCACCCCCACCGGCACCAGCCCCGCTGTCGCAATGGGCACCGCAACCATGGACAGCTGCGTCACGGGATACGCAATCACGAATGCTGGATCGGGCTACACCTCCGCTCCTGAAGTAACCTTCTCCGGCGGCGGCGGCGAAGGCGCTGCGGCCACTGCAACCGTTAGCGGCGGCGCCGTCACCGGAATCACCATCACGAACGCTGGTGAGGGCTACACCTCCGCTCCAACGATAAGTATCTCCGGCCCCACCACCGGCGGCGACTCGCAGAAGCTGACACTGGCATTCAGCGCGGTGAATGAGTATGTCAACATCCAATACGGACAAACCCCAGGCTCTACCCTGCCTTCGGGCTACTATGCCTCCGCCACGGAGATCAACACCCTCGCCGACGCCCTCGCTGGCTGTGTCAACTCGTTCGGCCCAACGACCTCCGGCTGTAGCAACCTTTTCACCTACGCTACGGTCGGCGGCACGGCTCCGACCGACACAGCCGGGGCCGCCCTCAACATACTCAACAACCCAACCTCGAACGTCACAAACATCTGCAATCTGGCCACCACCAGCGCGCCCTTCCAGCCGACGCTCTCGTGCACAACGGGGAATCCGTCGTATTGGACACTGCCCATTATCGCCAGCGAGCCCACCCTCCCCTTGTCTCTTCCGGCCACCGGCACCTACACCATCACCCTGGCTTCCAATTCAGCACTGGCGTGGGACAACAAGCGATCGACCGGACAGGGATTCAATAATTCGGCGGACGGAATTTATATCTGCCCGACCGGGTCCGGTTGCAGCGGAACCTTTGTCGCCAGCGAGCAGCAATTTGCCTTCACCGCGGAGGGCAACGGCACCTACATCATCACGAGCGTGAACAGCGGTGGTGAGCTGCTTACCTTTGGCGCCAACCCCGGGATGGTCTCGCAGGATTCGGGATTTACCACTGGCTCCGACAACTGGGTATGGACGATTGTCCCTGCGTCCTCCGGCAGCGGTTATCTGCTCTACGACAATTGGACCCCCGGTCAGCCGGCCGATGCGAAGGGAAACGGCTCGACTGTGGCATCGGGCAACCTGCTTTATGCCGATACCTACAGCGGCGGTTCGTCGCAGATATGGAATATTACGCCAACCACCGGGAATAGTTGCCCGGTGATCACACCGGAGATTTGGACCTCGATCAGCGGCTGGCAGAACGTCTCCTCCCTCTCAGTACCCGCCGGGGTCGAAGTCTCCCTTTCGGGCGCGCCGACTGCTGTCGGGAGCTGGAGCTGGACGGGTAACGGCAACGGCACCAGTTGGAGCTCGTCCTCCATGCAGAACAATAACGTTCCGCTGAGCACGGGGACCAACACCTTCACGGCAACCTACAGCAACTCCTGCGGCACGCCCAGCACGCAGACCTACACGGTGAACGTCGGTCAGCCAACGCTGACTGCCTCGTCCTGCGATATTCTGAGCACTGCCGGCACTCCTTGCGGCGCCGCCTACAGCCTGACTCGCCGGATGTTTGCCGCGTACACCGGCAACCTCTTCCAACTTTCCTGCGCCTCCTGCAGCCCGACCACGATGAACATCGGGAGCAGCTCGACGACTGGAGAAGTAAGCGTAGCGGCGGCCACAAGTTACTGCAGCACTGCGCCCTCCTCATGCTACATCTCGGAGGTCTACGATCAGACCGGCAACGGCGACAATTTGACCTCGTCGTCCGGATCGATGGCGCTCTACCAAACCTCGCCTTACAACGGACTCCCGGTGCTGCAAACCACGGCGCCTTCGCCGACGACCACTGATACCTACACAAATACGGCCACCGCCGCTACAACTTTCTACCGTTCCGCCGCTTCGAATATCCCAACCGGCAACCCGTCCAGTGGGCTCTCGGTGTATTACGTGCGCTCGAACTACGGCCTTTTGTCGACTGCCGGTGATTTCGGCATGGTCGACGCCACGACCGCAGGAGGCAGCCAGGGCACAGGCCACCGGTTCTCGCTCGCCTACAGCGCGCTGAACGGTTCCGCGGTTAATACAACTGGGTCCTACTACTGCGTGGATACGGAAATCTCAACCACGGCGACGTCGAACTATATGACCTGCGGGGCGACCGGAACCGCGCCGACCATCAACTTGGCTGTGGCAACGAGTCTGCCCTCTCCGCCGCTCTTTACGGAGATCGGGAAATATACGTTCGGCTCAGGGACGACGGGGGCCATCTCGGTCGAAGTGGCTGACGCTACCCAGGGCGGTCTGACTACGGTCGCGAGCAATGTTACGCCTACCGTTACTCCCAACCTTGTGGGAGAAATCGCTCTCGCGGAAGCCGGTAACGGCAATATCGCCATCTCGTCCTTCCAGGAGGGCGCGATTATTCCCTCCACTATCACTGCGGATGCCACACTACAGGCTAATATCGCAGCCTTCTATGGGCAGCCCACGCTAACCTCCTATTCCACGACGGGCAACTATCAGGGTCCCGGCGACATGACCCCCGGGGCAGCCGGATGGTGGGGTCTGCGGGCCTACAATAATGCTTATGCGGCGTCTCTTGGGGCCGCGATCCAGGTACAGCCGACAGGCGGTTCGTCAACCACCATCAACGTAACCGCTACGGGCGATCTTAACGTGGCCGCGGCGCAAGCGGCCTGCCAGAACACAGTCTGCTTCATCACTGAGTTTTACGATCAGACCGGCGGCGGCCACAACATGACCCAATCCAACATAAACTACCAGCCTGTTTTGGAGTTCAACTGCGCCAATGGATCCAAAGTCTGCGCGTTTTACTCTACGCTCAGCAGTGGTAACCAGGTCGGCTTCCAAACCACGTTGGACGCGTCGATCCCGCAGCCCTTCACGCTGAACGGAGTCTGGAACAAAACCAACGCGCTCTATCCCAGCGTCGCCGCTGTTCTCTCGTCGTTCTTCCAGGGAACCCCGAACGAGGACTATGCGAATTTTGGTCCACAGATAAATGAGCAGTCCCAAACGGTGGTTACGGGAGGACAGAATAACGCACAACCCGCTCACTCTTACGTCTTCCAGAGCATGACCTCGGAGTTCAACGGTGTAACGGCGTCGCCGTACTCGCCGGTGTATATCAACGGAATCGAATCCACCTTCAACCCGTCGGGCAGTGGCGGCACTGCCAGCGAGGGCTTCGGACCCAAAATCGATATGGGACAAAACCCAGGCGGTGGACAAACCATCATGGGCTTCATTCAGGAGGCCGGAGTATGGCCCTCGGGTCTTAGCGCTGCGACTGTTTCCAGTCTATCCAACAACCAGCGCGCCTACTGGCAGTTCTGACGACCCCGGCCCAACGGCATGGCAAAAACTGCTGCGCAGTTGGGCCAGTCGTTCAGAATGATATCTTTCCGAGACGGAGCACCAAGGCGTAGATATGTCGCTTGTGAAGCGTGGTCGCAAGAAACGTTGGGGAGATTGATGATGATCAAGAGCACACGCGCTATTCGCTTCATGCTTATCCACAGCATCGTGCCCTTCTTGCTTCTGGCCAGCACATCGCTCCGCGCTCAAACTTCCGACGCTCCATTCATCCATCCCGGCCTCTTGAATACGCAGCAGGACTACGACCGCATGCGCCTGATGGTGGCCCACAAGACCCATCCCTGGATCGATGGCTGGAAGGAGTTGGACAGCAATCGACATTCCTCTCCCAACTGGACACCTCACCCTACAAGCCTTGTTGTTCGCGGCGCCGGCCATGCCAACGAACCCCAGAACTACGCCTCTCTTTTCCAAGACATCGCCGCCGCCTACGCCGCTGGTCTCCAATGGCAGATAAAAGGGCACAAGTCGGATGCCGACAGGGCGGTCGAGATACTGAACGCATGGTCTTACACGCTGACAGCTATCCACGGCACAAACGACAAGTATCTCGCCTCCGGAATATATGGATACGAGTTCGCTTGCGCCGCGGAGGCCATCCGCTACTACCCCGGCTGGAAGCCTGAGGACTTCAAGCACTTTCAGCAGATGATGCTGCAAATCTTTCTTCCGATGAATGAGGAATTTCTCCGCCATGAAAAGGGACACATCGACCACTCCTGGGCCAACTGGGACCTCGCGAACATCGCCTCGGAGATGGCGATCGGAGTCCTCGTCGACCGGCGGGACATCTACCAGGCCGGGATCGACTATTACCTCCACGGGGGTGGCAATGGAGCTTTGCAGCACATGGTTTGGAAGCTGTACGACGGCGGCCTGGGCCAGTGGCAGGAGGCCGGCCGCGATCAGGCCCATTCCACGCTTGGGGTCGGAGAGGCTGGGGTCATATGTCAAATCGCCTGGAACCAGGGCGACGACCTCTTTGGCGCCGACGACAATCGCTTCCTCAAGGGCGCCGAGTATGTAGCCAAATACAACCTCGGTAACGAGGTCCCTTATACGGCCTATATCAATAGCGATTTCCCCCCCCAGGACAAGATTTCGCCCGTCGGACTCGGCACGGGCCGCCCCATCTGGGAACTTCTCTATAACCATTACGTCGTCTTGAAAGGCCTTTCAGCTCCATACATCACTGAAGCGGCAAAGAAGGGACGGCCCGAGGATGGAGGCGAGGGGCCGAACAGCGGCGGATACGACCAACTCGGGTACGGAACGCTCACGTTTACTCTGGAACCCGCGTCGAAGAAGTAGAATTTCACTTTATGAAAGATGCCAGGATAGCTCACCATGTAGTAGAGTGTTTCCGGTAAACGTTTTCCCTAAAGCGCCCACGCTCAACCGTACACAGGATGACTCCCTCCATGCCGAAGCAAATCGCCCGCTCCCTTACCGCTGCACTTCTCGCGCTTGCCGCCTCAACCGCGCTCACACAGAAGGCCGCAAAGCTGACGATCGATTCCACCAAGACAGTCCATCCGGTGAGCCCAATGCTCTACGGATTGATGACCGAGGAGATCAACCACTCCTACGAGGGCGGTCTCTATGGGCAGCTTCTCGGGAACCACACCTTTCGCGGTAACTGGGACTTGCTTAGCAACGGCAACGCGAAGGCCGCAGTCGAGATCGACAAGACCACCGGCCCCAGCTCGGCGCTGCCCACCAGCGAAAGGCTCAGCGTCAAGCAGGCATCGCCCGGAAACGAAGCTGGGATAAGCAATAGCGGCTTTTGGGGCATCCCGGCTTACCCGCACACCCTTTACCACGGCGAGCTGTACGCGAAGACAGACCTCGATTCCCCACTGCCGCTGCGGGTGCAGTTGATCGGCGACGATCAGGTCGATACCGGCGTCGTTCTAGCCACGACCACGGTCACCGTGTCGCCGGGCAAGTGGCAGCGCTATGAATACACGCTGACCACTTCCGACCTTGAACCCTCCGCGACCAATCATATCGAGTTCACTGTCGCTACCGCGGGTACGCTCTGGATGCAGATGGTCACGCTATTTCCGCCCACCTATAACAACCGGCCCAATGGAAGCCGTATCGACCTGATGGAGAAGATGGCCGCCATGCATCCGCACTTTCTGCGTCTTCCCGGCGGCAACTATCTCGAAGGCGAAAAGCTGGCCAACTGGTACAACTGGCCCAAAACCATCGGTCCGCTAGTCGACCGTCCCGGACATCAATCACCGTGGAACTACTGGTCGACCGACGGGTTTGGGCTGCTGGAGTTTCTGGAGTGGTGCGAAGACCTGCATGTCGAGCCGTTGCTCGCGGTCTATGCGGGCTATTCGCTCCACGATGTCGCCGTGAAGCCGGGCAAAGACCTGGAACCCTACGTGCAAGCGGCACTCGATGAAGTCGAGTACGTGACCGGCGACGTCTCGACGAAGTGGGGAGCGGAGCGTGCCAGGAATGGGCATCCCAAGCCGTTTCCGCTGACCTATATCGAGATCGGCAACGAAGATTTCTTTGACAAGACACCCGGCAGCTACAGCGGGCGCTTCGAGCAGTTTGCGCTGGCGCTGCGCAAGAAGTATCCGCAGTACAAGCTGATCGCAACGGCCGCCGTGCAGGTTAGCAAGGCGGCCGAGCCGGATGTGCAGGACGACCACTATTACAAGCCTCCGGCGGCGATGTTCGATTGGGTACATCACTACGACGATGCGCCACGAAATGGCATGAAGGTTTTTGTGGGCGAGTGGGCAACACGTTCGGGCACCCCTACACCGAACTTCGGCGATGCCCTGGGCGATGCCGCATGGATGACCGGATTGGAACGCAACAGCGATCTGATCGTGATGGCAAGCTATGCTCCCCTCCTCGTGAACGTGCACGGAATGCAGTGGGCGACCGATCTGATCGGCTACGATGCGCTCAAGAGCTACGGTTCCCCGAGTTATTATGCGCAGTGCCTGTTCGCAGAGCACCTTGGTGACCAGGTGGTGAAGAGTTCAATCGATGGCGCAGGGGACAAGTTCTTCTACTCGGCGACCCTCTCATCCGATATCAAAACTTTGCATGTGAAGCTGGTCAATGCGTCGAACCATTCACAACCGCTGGACCTGAACTTACTGGGTGCAAAAGCTGGTGTGGCGAAGATGTACTCGCTGCATGCGGGTAACTTTCAGGCGACGAACTCCATCACGAAGCCAGAGCTGATCATGCCCGTGGAGTCGACGGTGCAAATTGCAGCCCAACATACGGTGCCGGCTTACACCATTCAGGTGATCGATATCCCCTTACAATGAGCAAGCAAAAATCCCAACACCCTAAACACCGAGAGGTCGCCCAGGTAGCGGGCGTGAGGCTAATGACTGTTTCTCGCGTGTCAAACTATCACCCCTCTAAGCGGCCTTCGAGGCGCAAGATGGTGGACGCACACGGGAGGGACCACCTATGAGGCATCGTCTACTTACGGTCTCGCTTCTGATCTGCTGCGAGTTCGCGGTCGCGCAAGCCCCTCAGACACCGGCCTACCTAGACCCTTCCAAGCCGCAGGAACAACGCGTCGCCGACCTGGTCAGCCGACTCACGCTCGAAGAAAAAGCTGAGCAACTCAACCATCTCAATAACGGAATTCCCCGGCTCAACATACCCATGTGGGGTGGTTGGAATCAGACGTTGCACGGAGTCTGGTCTAAGGAACCGACGACACTCTTCCCTGCTCCTATCGCCATGGGCGCAACCTGGGACCCAGCATTGATCCACACCGTCGCAGATGCCATGGCGGATGAGGCTCGCGCTCTATACAACGCCAAGGCCAGCGGTCCGCATTCGAAGCACGGCCTCGTGTATCGTTCGCCCGTCATCAACATCAGCCGGAACCCGCTTTGGGGCCGTATTCAAGAGGTCTTCAGCGAAGATCCCTATTTAACAGAACGTATGGGTGTCGCTTATGTGAAAGGCCTGCAGGGAGATGACATCAATCACCTCAAGGTCGCCGCAACCGTCAAACACTTCGCCGTCAATAACGTAGAGACTGGCCGCCAACATCTCTCCGCCGAGGTGGACGAGCGCAACCTTATGGAATATTGGCTGCCACATTGGAAGGCCGCCATCGTCGAGGGCCATGCGCAGTCCGTCATGTCGTCCTACAATGCCATCAACGGCGCCGCCGATGTGGCCAATCACTACCTTCTTACTGACGTTCTGAGGAGCATGTGGGGCTTCGACGGTTTCGTGACAGACGACCTAGGCGCCGTGGAGCTGCTGTCCAATCCCCATGGACAGAACGTGACTGACGATCCGGTAAAGGCCACAGCAATGGCCATCAAGGCCGGCAACGACTCGGACGACAAGGAATTCCAAACCAACATCCCTTTGGCGGTGCAGCGAGGCCTGCTCACCGAGAAGGACGTTGATCAGGCACTGAGCCGCGTGCTCCGTGTTGGCTTTCGCCTTGGGGCTTTCGATCCACCGGA
>Ga0302308_10003848_pt1 | contig 11903 bp, 10 predicted proteins | sample III_Palsa_E3_3_FD_200531 | JGI IMG/M metagenome (GOLD analysis project Ga0302308, IMG submission 200531) | Peat permafrost microbial communities from Stordalen Mire near Abisko, Sweden - III_Palsa_E3_3 | ecosystem: Environmental > Terrestrial > Soil > Palsa > Peat permafrost | place: Sweden... | reverse complement strand
CGCGCTGCCATCAGGAGTGATCAGAAAGAACTCACACTCCACCCCGGTCTTGATGGTAAATCCAAGTGCCGCCGCCTGCGCCAGCACCCGCTTCAGCGTGTCGCGCGGACCCTGCGCCACAGACTCACCGCGCATACGCAGATCGGAGGCGAGCCAGCCAACCTCGGGCTTCCAAGGCAGTTGGATCAGGCTGGCAGGATCTGGAATCGCGATCAGATCGGGATCCGCCGGCGTCATGTCGAAATGGGCCGCAAAACCGGCAAAACCGGCGCCGTTCACCTGCATCTCGGCGATCGCGGAGGCGGGCACCAGCTTCGCCCGTTGCGCTCCAAGCAGGTCCAGGAATGAAATCAGAAAGTAGCGGATGCCGCGCTCGGCAGCGATGTCGGCGAGATTGGCAGTCATGCGGTCGCGTCCTTGAGCCGGTTATGACAAAGCGTCAGGCAGGCACGAAGAAGAGAAGAAGGTCTTCTTTTTGTGAACAAAAAGAAGCAAAAAAACTTTGTCAATTGGAGCGCAACGGCCGTCGTCGGGGCGCCCCAGGTGACAAAAGTTTTTTGCTTCTTTTTTTCAAAAAAGATGCTTCCTTTGTCCTTCAAAAACTTCCCTTCCCCGGATACCAATCCGTGCCCGCCAGCGGAACCCGGGTCATTGCCGCGGCCTCCATGGTCAGCGCCACCAGATCCTCCGGTTCGAGATTATGCAGATGGCTTTTGCCGCAAGCGCGCGCGATCGCCTGCGCCTCCAGCGTCATCACCGACAGAAAATTCGCGAGCCGCCGGCCCGCTGCGACCGGATGCAGCCGCGCCGCAAGCTCGGGATCCTGAGTGGTAATTCCGGCGGGGTCTCGCCCTTCATGCCAATCGTCATAGGCGCCATGTGTGGTGCCTAATTTCTGATATTCCTCTTCCAGCGCCGGATTATTGTCGCCAAGTGCGATCAGCGCCGCGGTGCCGATCGCGACCGCGTCGGCGCCCAACGCCAGCGCCTTTGCCATATCCGCGCCGCCCCGGATGCCGCCCGACACGATCAATTGCACCTTGCGGTGCATGCCGAGGTCCTGCAGCGCCTGCACCGCCGGCCGGATCGCCGCCAGGATCGGCAAGCCGACATGCTCGATGAATACTTCCTGCGTGGCTGCGGTGCCGCCTTGCATGCCGTCGAGCACCACGACATCCGCACCCGCCTTCACCGCCAGCGCGATGTCGTAATAGGGGCGGCTGGCGCCCACCTTGACATAGATCGGCTTTTCCCAATTGGTGATCTCGCGCAATTCCCCGATCTTGATTTCCAGATCGTCAGGACCAGTCCAGTCCGGGTGGCGGCAGGCCGAACGTTGATCGATGCCCTCGGGCAAGTTGCGCATCGCCGCGACGCGGGCGGTGATCTTCTGGCCCAAGAGCATGCCGCCGCCGCCGGGCTTGGCGCCCTGGCCGACCACGATCTCGATCGCATCGGCGCGGCGCAGGTCGTCCGGATTCATGCCATAACGCGACGGCAGATACTGATAGACCAGCTTGTCCGAATGGCCGCGTTCCTCCTCGGTCATGCCGCCGTCGCCGGTGGTGGTGGAGGTGCCGGCGAGGGTGGCGCCACGTCCCAAGGCTTCCTTGGCTGGGCCGGACAGCGCACCGAACGACATGCCGGCGATGGTCACCGGGATTCTCAGCTCAATTGGTTTTTTGGCGAAGCGAGTGCCGAGCACCACGTTGGTATCGCAACGTTCGCGATAGCCTTCGAGCGGATAACGCGAGATCGAAGCGCCCAGGAACAGCAGGTCGTCGAAATGCGGCAGCTTGCGCTTGCTGCCGCCACCCCTGATGTCATAGATGCCGGTAGCGGCGGCGCGCTCGATTTCGCTGATGGTGTAACGATCGAAAGTCGCCGATTGGCGCGGCACGGTCCGCGGCTTGGGAAGATCCATGGCGTCCTCAGTAGGAAGCTGCGTTGTCGACGTGGAAATGATAAAGCCGCCGCGCCGAGCCATACAGAGTGAAATCAGACGGATCCATGTCCGCAATCTCGGCCTTGGCGAGCAACCCCGCCAGGATGATCCGATCGGTCTCCGTCATCTCCTTTTTCTCGCAGTCCGCGCCGAGGCTTTTCACTGCACCGCGCACGAATAGTCGCGCCTCGTAGATGCTGTCGCCCAGCGCATCGCCGGCGTCGCCGCACACCACCAGATTGCCGGATTGGGCCATGAAGGCGCTCATGTGGCCGACGCTGCCGCGCACCACGATATCGATCCCTTTCATCGAAATCCCGCAGCGTGCGCCGGCATCGCCGTCGATCACCAGCAAGCCGCCCTGGCCGGTGGCGCCGGCCGCTTGGCTCGCATTGCCCAAGACGCGCACCGTACCGCTCATCATATTCTCGGCCACCCCGGTGCCGGCATTGCCCGCGATCAGCACCGACGCCAGCTGGTTCATTCCCGCCGCGTAGTAGCCGACATGCCCCTTCACCGTCACACGCAGCGGCGCATTAAGTCCGGCCGCGATCGAATGCCGCCCGCGCGGATTGCTGATCTGCCAGGAAGCCGTCTCGGCGTCAGCCGCGTAAAGCTGGGTGTGCAGCTCACGCAGGCTGGCGGTCGCGAGATCCACGTTGTGGGTCTGGAACATGGTGTTCATGACTGGCGCTCCCAGAAATAGACCCGTTGGGGCTCGGGCTCGAACAGATGCGCGTCCTCGATGCCGGGCAGATCGACCAGGGCGCGATACTCCGAACCGAAGGCGACGTAGTCGTCGGTTTCCGCCATCACCGCCGGCTTGCACGCCACCGGATCGCGCAACACGCCGAAGCCGGATTTGGTGCCGACGACAAAGGTGTAGAACCCATCAAGCTCCGACAAAGCCTCGGTCAGCGCCTCGTCCAGCTTTGCTCCCTGCGACAGCCGCCAGGATAGATAACCCGCCGCCACTTCCGAATCATTTTCGGTCTCGAAGGTGAGCCCTTCGCGGCGTAGCCGGCGGCGGATGTCGTTGTGATTGGATAATGACCCATTATGCACCAGGCATTGATCCGCGCCGGTCGAAAACGGATGTGAGCCGGCAATGGTGACGGCCGATTCGGTCGCCATGCGGGTGTGGCCGATCGCGTGAGTGCCGGTCATCGCCGCCAGACCGAAACGATCCGCCACGGCGGCGGGCGCGCCGACACCCTTATACAGTTCCATTGCGGAACCCACCGACATCACGTGCAGTCGCGGCGAAAGACGGGAGATTTCTTGCCGCGCCACCGCTTCCAGTGCGGGATCGAGCGACAGAACCGCGTGATCGTCATTACGGCAAATCGCCACATCGGAATCCAATACCGCGCCGAGGTCGCGCGCCAGCGCCTCGAAGTCGCAATGTGTCTCGGCGCGCAATGTCAGCTTGATCTTGCCCCCCGCGGCAGACTGATAAACTGCGAAACCGGCGCTGTCCGGGCCGCGCTCGCTCATCACTTCCAGCATCGCGGCGGTAAGCTGACCCAGCCGCTCCTCCAGCGCGGGATTCTTCAGGAACAGCCCAACGATTCCGCACATGCACGCACCCCGCAGACACGACCACAGCCCGGCTACTTAGCCGCGGCGGCAATGCACTGTCAATTCAAACGAACAAAAATTTCTCACGAAGAAAGATTACTCGGTCGCGCGCGGATAGATGATGATCGAAAGATAGGTCATCGGCTTCTTGATCAGCCGCTCCGGCCCGTGGGGCGCGGCACTGTCGAACATCAGCGTGTCACCCGGACCCAGCTCATAGGCCTCGTCGCCGTGGCGGTAGCTAACCCGGCCGGTCAGCATATAGATCAGCTCGACGCCGGCGTGGCGGAAGCTGGTATAGGGCTCGGCCTCCTTATGCAGCGTGATCAGAAACGGCTCGACCACCACCGGACCGCCCAGCACATGACCGAGCAGTTGATATTCATGCCCCGCTTTGGTGCCGCGGCGCTCGATCACTACCCCCTGGCCGGCCTTCACGAAGGAGCAGTCGCGCTGTTCCTCGAAGGTGGAGAACAGCTGGCTCAACGGCACGTTGAGCGCCTTGCACACTGACTGCAGCGTGGTGAGGGACGCCGAGATCTGACCGTTCTCGATCTTTGACAGCATCCCCAGCGAGATGCCCGCGCTGGTTGCGAGGTCGGCGCCGGTAAGCTCGGCACGACGGCGCAGCAGCCGGATCTGGGCACCCAGACTTTCTTCCAGCGTCAGTTCGCGCACCGGCGCCGCCGAGGACGCCGTGGTAAGCTCGCCATCATCGGCACGCTTGGTGCCATTGCGCAGTGAACTCATCTTGTCCTCCGGCCAACCGAGTTGGTTTCAGTTCTTGGGCGCTACGATAATCTGTTCCGCGAAGGCGGGAAGCGTCCCCTCGATCCGCCGCAGGCAGTCGCGCAAGGTCTCATGCACGGTTTGGGCCAGATCCGCCGGTAGCCGGCCCAATTCGCGGCGGCGCGCCACCAGAGTGAGCCTTCGCGCGAACCGGGGGCCCGGCAACGGATGGCAGGTCAGGCCGGCAAGGTCCAGGCCGGCCTCGAACAGGCAGAACGGCGTCGTCACTGCTATCCCCGAATTGCGGGCGGCGGCCAGCACGCCGAGGGGCGAGTCATACTCCTGGCGGATCGGCGCATCCAACCGCAATCGCCGCAGATGGCGCTCGATCTCGGCACCGGTGCGCGAGCGGGCGGAGTAGCGCACCAGCGGATAGCGTTCCAGCAGCAGTGCCAGTGCTGCGACGCTGTCCGGCGCGGGCTCGGTTTCGGGCAACAGCAGCAGGTAGGGCTCCTCGAGCAAGGTCCAGCGTTCCAGCCCCTCGATGTTCTCCAGGTCGTCAACTCCGATCACCAGATCGAGCTGCCGGGTCAGCAAGGCGGCGGCGTGCGAGGCGGTCAGCCCCGATAGCACCACCGCCTGCTCCGCGCGGCCGGCCATGAAGGCTGCCAAGCTTTGCATCAACGCGCGCGACAGGGATTCGACCAGCCCCACCCGCACCAGCGGCAGTTTGCCGGCGATCACCTCGCGCAGCCGCGGCGTGATCTGGCGGGCGTCCTCCAGCAGCGAGCTGGCGCATTGGCGCAGCACCGAACCGGCGGCTGTCAGCCCCAACGGACGGATGCGGCGGTCGAACAACAAAGTGCCGGTGCGGGCCTCGATGTCGGCGATCACCTGCGAAACCGCGGGCTGAGTCACCCCCAATTGCCGCGCGGCGCCTGCCATGTTGCCGGTTTCGCACACCGCCAGAAACACCTCGAGCGCGTGCAGATCAAACGGCAGGGCGGTCGCGGAGCACATCCGCGCTATCATAAGTTTTTCTTTGGCTGAGGCAAGGCGGACATCCCGCTATACAGATCGTTGCCCGAGAGAACCTATGCCCAGCGACCGATATTCCTTGCTGCGATTGTTGCGCGAAACGCTGCGCGGCCACACCGGCTGGCAGCCGGCGTGGCGCGAGCCGGCGCCGCGGGCGGGTTACGATGTCGTGGTCGTCGGCGGCGGCGGACATGGGCTCGCGACCGCGTATTATCTCGCGTCGCGCTACGGCATCCGAAATGTGGCGGTGCTGGAGAAAGGCTGGATCGGCGGTGGCAACGCCGGGCGTAATACCACCATCATCCGCTCCAACTACCTGCTGCCGGGCAATCTGCCGTTCTACGAACAATCAATGCAGCTTTGGGAAGGGCTGGAGCAGGAGCTTAATTACAATACGATGGTTAGCCAGCGCGGCATCATCAACCTGTTCCATTCCGACGCACAGCGGAACGCCGCCATTCGGCGTGGCAACGCGATGCGCCTGCACGGGGTGGATGCGGTGTTGCTGGATCAGGCGGCACTGCGCAAGCGGCTGCCTTTGCTAGATTTCGATAATGCTCGCTTTCCGATCCAGGGCGGCCTGGAGCAGCCGCGCGCCGGCACAGCGCGGCACGACGCCGTGGTGTGGGGCTACGCCCGCGCCGCCGACCGGCTGGGGGTCGACATCATCCAGAATTGCGAAGTCACCGGCATCACCGTCGAACAGGGCCAAGCCACCGCGGTGGAAACCACTCGCGGCACCATCAAGGCGGGGCGGATAGGGCTTGCCTGCGCCGGGAACAGCTCGCGGGTGGCGGCGTTGGCGGGGCTGCGGCTGCCGATCGAAAGCCACGTGTTGCAGGCCTTTGTCTCCGAGGGGCTGAAGCCCCTGATCGACGGCGTGATCACCTTCGGCGCCGGACATTTTTACGTCAGCCAATCGGACAAGGGCGGGCTGGTGTTCGGCGGCGACCTTGATGGTTACAACTCCTACGCCCAGCGCGGCAATCTGCCGGTAATCGAGGATGTCTGCGAGGGCGGCATGGCGCTGCTGCCCTGTCTCGGCCGGGTGCGGCTGCTGCGCCATTGGGCCGGGTTGATGGATATGTCGATGGACGGCAGCCCGATCATCGATCGTACTCCGGTCGAAGGGCTCTATCTCAATGCCGGCTGGTGCTACGGCGGCTTCAAGGCCACGCCAGCCTCGGGCTTGTGCTTCGCCCATCTTCTCGCCCGGGACGCACCCCATCCGGTGGCGGCGGCGTTGCGGCTCGATCGCTTTGGCATCGGCCGCGTGATCGACGAAAAGGGCGCCGGCGCCCAGCCGAATTTGCATTGAGACCCGAATGATAGTAAGTGAAATCAATAGGTTAAGGCATAAGGCAAGTCTTCTTTTTGTGAACAAAAAGAAGCAAAAAAACTTTGTCAATTGGAGTGCGCCGGTCCTGGTCGGTGCATTCCAAGTGGCAAAAGTTTTTTGCTTCTTTTTTTCAAAAAAGATGCTTCTCCCTTCGATGCAACTTCCTGATTTTCCTTACTATCACGCGGGACAGATGCTGAGGACCTGATGCGCATCCCTTGTCCCTGTTGCGGCGAACGCGGGCTGGAAGAATTCACCTATGTGGGCGACGCGAGTGTGCGGCGTCCCCAGGACGGTGGAGCCAGTGTCGACGCGGCATGGGAGGCCTATGTCTATCTCCGCGACAATCCCGCCGGGCCGCACCGCGAGTTGTGGTACCACGGCGCCGGGTGCCGTTCCTGGCTGGTGGTAACGCGCGACACGCGTAACCATGCGATCTTGGATGCGGTCCGGGTCCAGGGGGGCCTGCCATGAGCGGCTTTCGCCTGCCGCAAGGTGGGCTGATCGACCGGGATCGGAGTTTGCGTTTCAGCTTCGATGGTAAATCATACCGCGGCCATCCCGGCGATACGCTGGCTTCGGCGCTGCTCGCGAGTGGGGTGCGGCTGGTTGGGCGGTCGTTCAAATATCACCGGCCGCGCGGTATTTTGAGCGCCGGCCCCGAGGAACCCAACGCACTGGTAGAGTTGGGCCGCGGTGCGCGGCGCGAGCCCAATAGCCGCGCCACTCTGGTCGAGCTTTATGATGGGCTCATTGCCGTCAGCCAAAACCGCTTTCCATCGCTGCGGTTCGATCTGATGTCGATGAATACCCTGCTCGCGCCGCTGCTGTCTGCCGGCTTCTACTACAAGACATTCATGTGGCCGGCCTCGTTCTGGGAGAAATTCTACGAGCCGATGATCCGCCGTGCGGCGGGGCTTGGGCGCGCAGCGACAGAACCCGATCCCGATGCTTACGAAAACGCCACCGCTTTTTGCGATGTGCTGGTGATCGGCGCAGGGCCCGCCGGGCTCGCCGCGGCTTTGGCCGCAGGGCGGAGCGGGGCGCGGGTGATCTTGTGCGAACAGGATCGGGTGTTGGGCGGCCGGCTGCACGACGATCGTCACCCGGAGGTAGGTTGGGCCGATCGAGCTGAAGCGGAGCTGGCTGCGCTGCCCGAGGTCACCATCATGCGCCGCACCCAGGTGTTCGGTGTGTACGACGGGGGGACCTATGCGGCGCTGGAGCGGGTCGCGGACCATTTGCTGGTGCCACCGCCGGGCCTGCCACGCCAGCGGCTGTGGCGCATCATCGCGCGGCGCTGCATTCTGGCCGCCGGCGCAATCGAACGGCCGCTGGTGTTCGACGGCAATGACCGGCCAGGCGTGATGCTGGCCGGTGCGGTGCGTTCCTACATCAATCGCTATGGCGTGGCACCGGGCCGCCGCGCGGTGGTGTTCGCCAACAATGACAGCGCGCTGGCGACCCTGGCCGATCTCACTCGCGCCGGGGTGCGAGTCGCGGCACTAGTGGATTCCCGCCCGCAGCCGGGTGCGGGGGCAGAAGCTGCCGCAGCCGCTGCGGGGGCGGAGTTTTTGTCCGGCGCGGTGGTTTGCGGCACGTCAGGCGGGCAGGGTCTGCGTGCGGTGACCGTGGCGGGTGCCGACGGCGCGCGCCGGCGGATCAGCTGCGATTTGCTTGCGATTTCCGGCGGTTGGAATCCCTCGGTGCAACTGGCAACCCACCACGGCGGCCGGCCGGTGTGGGACGAGACGATCGCTGCCCTGGTGCCGGGGGCGACGCCGCCCGGCATGAGCGTGGTGGGGGCGGCGGCGGGGCAATTCACCACCCAGACCGCCTGGTCGGAAGGCGCGCAGGCGGGGATCGCGACGGCAGCAGCGGGTGGGTTTGCCGCCGCACCGCTCGAACTGCCTGCGGCGCCGCTCGAATCCACTGCGATCGTGCCGTTGTGGCAGGTTGCGGGTGCCGGCGGTACCGCCTTCGTCGATTTCCAGAACGACGTGACGGTGAAGGACATCCGCCTCGCCAAGCAGGAGGGCTTTCACGCGGTCGAGCACCTCAAGCGCTATACCACGCTCGGCATGGCGACCGATCAGGGCAAGACTTCCAACGTCAACGCGCTCGCCATCATGGCGGGACTGACCGGCCGTAGTATTGCCGAAACCGGCACGACGCTGTTGCGCCCGCCGGTGCAGCCGGTGGCGATCGGCGCCCTCGCCGGCCAGCACCGCGGCCGCGAATTCCGTCCGGTTCGCCTGCCGCCGACCCATCGCTGGGCCGAGGGGCTGGGCGCCGTTTTCATCGACGCGGGCCAATGGCTGCGCGCACAGTGGTACCCGCGCCCGGGCGAGGATTGGCAAGCCAGCGTCAACCGCGAGGTGCGCGCGGTGCGCGAGAAGGTCGGCATTTGCGACGTGACCACGCTGGGCAAGATCGACCTGCAAGGCACCGACGTGGCCGAATTTTTGGAGCTGGTCTATGCCAACGGCTGGAAGAATCTCCCGGTCGGTCGGGCGCGCTATGGGTTGATGTTGCGTGAGGACGGCTTCGTGCTGGACGACGGCACCACCGCGCGGCTGGGCGAGCAGCATTATGTGATGACCACCACCACCGTGAACGCCGGGCGGGTGATGCAGCATCTCGAGTTCTGTCACCAGGTGCTGTGGCCCGAAGCTGACGTGCAGATGATCTCGGTGACCGATCAATGGGCTCAGCTTGCGGTCGCAGGACCGAACTCCCGCGCGCTGTTGCGCCGGATCGTCGATCCGGAATTCGACCTCGGCAATCAGGCGCTGCCCTATATGGGTGCCGCGGCGATTACGATTTGCGGCGGCCAGAAGGCGCGCTTGTTCCGGCTATCGTTCTCCGGCGAGCTGGCCTACGAAATCGCGGCGCCGGCGCGGTTCGGCGACAGCCTGGCGCGCGTGCTGATGGAACAGGGCGGCGATCTTGGAGTGACCCCTTACGGCACCGAGGCTCTCGGCGTGTTGCGGATCGAAAAGGGCCATCCCGCCGGGCCGGAGCTGAATGGCCAGACCACCGCGCACGACCTTGGCATGGCCAAGCTACTGTCGAAGAGGAAGGATTTCATCGGCCGGGCGATGGCCGCGCGTCCGGCGCTGACAGATACTGCGCGTCCCGGTCTGGCGGGATTTCGTCCGGTCGATCCGGCGGCGATCATCCCCGCCGGCGCTCACCTGCTGCGGCAAGGCGTCGCCGCGATCGCAGCGGAGGACCTCGGCTGGATCACCTCGGCGGTCTATTCGGCTACCTTTGGGGGCTGGATCGCGCTCGGCATGGTGGCGGGGGGGGCCGCGCGGATCGGCGAAACGCTGCGTGCCTACGACCCGTTGCGCGGCCACGACATCCCGGTCACCGTCACCGCGCCGGTGTTCTACGATGCGGCGGGAGAGCGACTCCATGGCTGAATTGCCGTTGCGCGCGGTCTCGCCGCTGCATCATCCCCGTCCGCTCGAGAGTGCGGCGGTGGCGATCAACGAAATGACGGGGCTGCAAATGGCCAGTCTCGCCACCGGCCCAGCCGCCAGGCCGGCGTTAATCGAAGCGGTGCGGCGTCATTGGGGGGTGGATTTGCCGCTCACCCCTCGCCGGGTGACCGGCGGCTCGGACGCTTTCCTCTGGGCCGGCCCGGACCGCTGGATGGTCACCTCCAGCGCGCCCGCGGATCTGGAGCAGAGTTTGCGCGCGAGCGTCGGCGCCGGCCCCGCCATTACCGATCAAACCGACGGCCGCTGCCTGTTGCGGGTGTCCGGCCCCAAGGCGCGCGCCACCCTGGCCAAACTGCTGCCGATCGATCTGCATCCGCGCGCTTTCGCACCCAACCACACCGCACTCACTGTCGCGATTCACGTCAATCTGCAGATCTGGCAGCTCGACGACACACCCGCCTACGACATCAGTCTGTTTCGCGGCTATGCTGATTATTTCCACCACGCCCTGATCGAAGCCGCCGCCGAATTCGCGCCAAACGCGCACCCGTAAGACAAGGTCCCCCATGTCCGTCATCGGAAATTACACCCTCACGCTGAACTGCCCCAATCGACCTGGGATCGTGGCGGCGATCAGCACCGATCTGTTCCAAGCCGGCGCCAACATCACCGAGGCACAGCAATATGACGACGTCGCCACCGGCCGCTTCTTCATGCGGGTGGTGTTCGAAATAAATGCGGGCGGCGCGGATGAACCCGCATTGCGCGGAATTCTGGCATTGCTCGGCGAGCGCTTCGGCATGGCATGGACGCTGCGCGATCGCGCCAAACATTGCCGCGTATTGCTGCTGGTCTCGAAGTTCGATCATTGCCTGGTCGATCTGCTCTATCGCTGGCGCACCGGAGAGCTCGCGATCGAGCCGGTCGGGATCATTGCCAACCATCCGCGCGAGATTTTTCAAGGGCTCGATTTCGGCGCCATCCCGTTCCACCATCTGCCGGTGGCGGCGGACAGCAAGCAAGCGCAGGAAGCCGAGATCTGGCGCATCTTCCAAGCCGCCGGCGCCGATCTGGCAGTGCTCGCGCGCTACATGCAAATTCTGTCCAACGACCTGGCGGCCAAGCTCGCCGGACGCTGCATCAACATCCACCATTCCTTCTTGCCGGGTTTCAAGGGGGCGCGGCCGTATCATCAGGCCCATGCGCGCGGAGTGAAGCTGATCGGCGCCACCGCCCATTTCGTCACCGCCGATCTGGACGAAGGGCCGATCATCGAACAGGACGTCGAACGCATCACCCACGCCGACACCCCCGAAGACCTGATCCGCAAGGGCCGCGACATCGAACGCCGCGTGCTTGCGCGCGCGGTGCGGTCGTTTGCCGAGGACCGGGTGATCCCCAACGGCGGCAAGACCGTGGTGTTCGGAACCTGAGCCATGGGCGCCGGAGCCGCAATCAATAGATTGAGGGAGGAGAAGAATCTTCTTTTTGTGAACAAAGAGAAGCAAAAAACTTTGTCACCTGGGGTTTCACCGGCGAGCGCCGGCGGATTCCAGGAGTCAAAAGTTTTATGCTTCTTTTTTTCAAAAAGGATGCTTCTCTTGTTTGCTACAACCTATTGATTTCACTTATTATCATTCAGGACGAATTCTGAGGCGCCGTCGAACTCGATGTCGGAGAATCCGTGCCGTCACCCGGCCCCACTAAAATTGCTGCGCTGCCGGCAAGTTGGCTCCGTCCAAGGGCAATTTGCCGCAATAGTACGCACGAGTGGCTATATTTTGCTCACAAGAATATTTCTTTCTTCCTAAGAATGCCGGTT
>Ga0302308_10003844_pt1 | contig 11916 bp, 8 predicted proteins | sample III_Palsa_E3_3_FD_200531 | JGI IMG/M metagenome (GOLD analysis project Ga0302308, IMG submission 200531) | Peat permafrost microbial communities from Stordalen Mire near Abisko, Sweden - III_Palsa_E3_3 | ecosystem: Environmental > Terrestrial > Soil > Palsa > Peat permafrost | place: Sweden... | reverse complement strand
ATGAGACCTGTCTGCTCAGCGTCGACGAGATTCCGCAATTCCTCAGGCAAGAAACGCAAAAGCTGATCGAGGTCGAGATTTTCGTCCAATCTTCGCCTTAGCCGCAAAAGGGCTTCGACTTCATTGGAACAGCGGCCAGCATCGACGTATGGGTCGGACTGCAGGTGCGACATATTCAAATGCCCCTGGAAGAACTCAGCTGGGCCCGCTTGCTACTCACAAGATAGATGACGCTCGGCAGCTTGGGGTGGCATGAAAAAAGAAAATCGATGCCCTGTCCAAAAGACCTGGAGTGTCAGTTTATTGGCACGAGGTCAACCCACTGGCACTGAGCAGCAACTGTCGGGATCGGTCACTTTCTCAGCCTCCTGCAATCTTCCTTTCTTATCAATAAATTACGAAAATCGGTTCAAGCGTTTGATTTGGCAAGCGAGTTGCCAATGCAGTTGCAGCGTGGATGCGGTTCGTTGATCCAGGGTGACGTGCGTGTCCTCAAAATCAGTCGCAAGGAGGGACGGATGCAAATTGAGGAGCATTCTGAACAGACTCCCAGCTTTCGCCTTGACGTTCCGCTTCACAATCTTTTGACCAAGCCAACGGTCGCTCCTCCGGGCTTGCAACCGATCGGCGCTCCCCAGAAATTTCCACCCCCCGTATTTCCGCAGCATCCCGAGCTGCTCGGGCCGGTTGACACGGATCAGGATTGGGTTCCGCCGGAGAAGCGGAAGTGGACTCCGGGACAGATCTATCACGCCATGCAGGGATGGCTTTTTCCTTACGTCCGTTCCAGGATCACTTCCGGCGACTTTCATCCATTGATTTCCTATCTCTTCACTGAATTCAAGTGCAATCTGGACTGCCACTATTGCTGGGCGTTCGACAACAAGGTCAAGGGGATGACGGAGGATACGGCGAAGCGCTCAATCGACTGGCTCCACGGCACAGGCTGCCGCGTGCTCGCTTACATGGGCGGCGAGCCCCTGCTTCGGCCCGATTTCATTCACCAGATCACTTATTACGCAGCAAAAAAGAACTTCTGGATCTACCTGCCAACCAACGCCCGCCTTCTACGAACGGACGTCATCGACAAGTTGGCCGATGCGGGAATGTCTACCTTCAACATCGCCGTCGACGCCGTGGATGTGAAGACCGGACTCCCCAAGGCGCTCGTACCGATCCGCAAGCAGTTCGACTACCTGGTCCGCAAGCAATATGCCTACGGCTATTCGGTCTTCCTCAATATCAACATTTGCCGCAACAATCTGGACGACGTGCGCCAGCTCACGGAGATTGCCCACGACAACGGCATTGCCACCGACTACCACATCAACGAATCACCGCTTCTCGAGCAGGATGAGCACTTCAAGCATGCGCACGAAAACGTCACGTATATCCGGAAGGATGATTGGCCGGCGGTGGAAGAAACCATTCAGTGGCTCACAGAGAGGCAGGACGCGGGATACAAGATGGTGAACTCCAACGCGCGACTTTGGCAGATGGTCGACTTCATGAAGGGGAATCACTTTCCATGGAACTGCCGCGCTGGTCAAAACTCCATGATCATCCGTGTTGACGGCACGCTCGCGCCTTGTTTCCCGATGTATGGCGCCAGTTACGACTGGGGGACGGTTGGCAATCACAAATTCGAAACAAAGCAACTCGACCACCAGAAAGAAACCTGCCAGACACACTGTTTTTCTACGCTGAATCACATCCTGGGCTGGTGCTACAACGACCAGCGCGTTATCAAGTATTTCTTCAAACAGCTCGCCCATGGCTTCCAGGGAATGAAGGGACAGATGTAACAGCGGCCCTTCCTTTATCCCAGGTTGATCGCAAACAGCTCGCACTTGATCACAAGGAGAGACAGATGCCGGTAACCGAAGAAATCATCCAGACAGACTTCGAAGTAGAGATTCAAGCCCGGATCGATGCCGAACGTGCTCGTCTTCGCGCGGAGGCCGGACTGGCGCGCATGCGTGAGTTCAAGAAGCCCGTAGAGCGAACATTCACTGCGGGAGAACGCGACTATGTGACGATCCTCTTTGGAGGACTGACCTGGAAACATGAGGAAATGATCAAGGCCGTATTCCACGGCAGCGGCTACAAATGCGAAAACATTCCGACGCCCGTCGTGGACGACTTTCAGGCCGGCAAAGAATTCGGAAATAACGGTCAGTGCAATCCAACCTACTTTACAGTCGGCAACCTGGTTCGCTATCTCCAGAAATTGGAACAGCAGGGCCTGACGCGTAAGCAGATTATCGACAACTATGTATTCTTCACGGCAGGATCGTGTGGACCTTGCCGCTTCGGCATGTACGAAGCCGAGTATCGCTTCGCTCTGAAGAACTCTGGTTTCGAGGGCTTCCGTGTTCTTCTCTTTCAGCAGACCGACGGTATCAAAGCTGCAAGCGGAGAGCCGGGTCTGAAGTTCTCGGTGGACTTCGGCATGGGCATGCTCAACGCTCTCAACCTTGGCGATGTCATCAATGAGCTGGTCTATCAAGTGCGGCCATTCGAAGTGAACAAAGGCGAAACCGATCAGGTGATCCAGGACTCTGTGCGCACCCTCACTCGCACGCTGCGCGAACGAAAACGATGGCACATCATGGAGGCTGCCCCACCATGGGCAAAGCCATATCTGGAGAAGCACGAGAAGATCACAGGCATAAGCTGCACCCTGGGGAAGATCGGTCACAATCTGTTTGGCAAGGAATATGTCGATGCGCTGCATGCGTGCCGCGACAGCATCAACGCGATTGAAGTGGATCGCCTGCGCATCAAGCCAGTCATCAAGATCACCGGCGAGTTCTGGGCGCAGACCACCGAGGGCGATGGCAACTTCAATATGTTCGCCTTTCTCGAGAAGGAAGGTGCGCAGGTGCTCGTCGAGCCGATCGCCACTTGGATTGCCTACATGATGTATGTCGCGAAAGAAGGCGCCAAGGCTCGCGCCGACGCCGAAGCTCCTTATCGCGATCCCAAGTGGTATGAAGTGAAGAAGCGTCTCGCCAACAAGCTCAAGGTCGTCAAGAAGACCGGAGGGCTTAGCGCAGGCGGCGCTATGTGGACGTATTTTTATCACCGCACCATCGCTCACATGGGAGGCACCGCGCATCACCTGGTCCCGCAGAAAGAGCTCTCGCGCCTGGCACATCCCTTCTACCATCAGCTCGCTCGCGGTGGCGAAGGTTTCATGGAAGTCGGCAAGAACGTCTACTACACGGTCAACCACCTCTGCCACATGGTGCTGGCTCTCAAGCCCTTCGGCTGCATGCCATCGACGCAATCAGACGGAGTTCAGTCCCGCGTCGTCAACAAATTCAAGGACATGATCTTTCTGCCCATTGAAACTTCCGGCGAAGGCGAAGTCAATGCCCATAGCCGGGTACAGATGGCGCTGGCCGAGGCAAAGGCAAAGGCCCGCGCGGAATTCGACGGAGTTCTGGAGCAGACCGGCAGGTCATTGGCTGAGTTGCGCGATTACGTAGATCAGCATCCCCATCTCAAGCGAGCGCTCTACAAGGTGCCGCATCGGGAAGGTATTGCTGGAACTGCCGCGCAGTTTGCCTGGCATGTGAGCGATCTCATGGCCAAGGACGCAGCTTATAACCGCCGCGTGCGCGTCTCCATGGCCGGAGAGCGCGTCGCATGATGCCGCTTGTGCTGCGCGCTTTCGCAGATGTGCTCTTGTTTGCAGGCCTGGCGCTATTTGGCGTAATGCTGCAAATCTCGGCGCGGCGTATTGCGAAAGCGCGCGGTCGGCAACGATCGCCGGGTCGAGACCTGGGTACTGTTGCATCGGGTCTCGGCCAGGGCATCAAGCGTCCAATTTTTCTTTCGCGCACAACTCATTGAGGAGAAGCTGATGCATCGATTTCTGGTTGGCCTGGACGTAGGTTCCACAACCGTCAAAGCGATCGTCGTTGACGCCCAGACAGACAAAACGATCTGGCAGGACTATCAGCGGCATGAAACCCGTCAGCCTGAAAAATGCCTTGAGTTTCTGCGTCGCATGGAGGCAGACGCCGGAATCGCTCCGGATCATACCCGCATCTTCATCACCGGATCCGGTGGAGGCACAATCGCCGAGATGGTCGGCGCCAAGTTTGTTCAGGAAGTGCACGCCGTCTCGCTCGCCGTAGAAAAGCTTCATCCCGAGGTGTACTCCGTCATCGAGCTGGGTGGACAGGACGCAAAGATCATCGTCTTCAAGGACGATGAAGAGACCGGACGCAAGAAGAAGATCCCCTCGATGAACGACAAGTGCGCCGGCGGCACCGGAGCCGTGATCGACAAGATCAATGCCAAGCTAAAGATCCCTGCGGCGGAGCTTTCGAACCAGGGCTATCACGGCGTCAAACTTCACAAAGTTGCCGGCAAGTGCGGAGTCTTCGCCGAGACCGATATCAATGGCCTGCAGAAGACCGGCACGCCTTCCCATGAGCTGATGGCTTCTCTCTTTGAAGCCATCGTGTTGCAGAACCTCAGCGTGTTGACGCGCGGCCATACGCTCCGCCCACATGTGCTGTTGCTCGGAGGTCCCAACGGCTTCATCCGTGGCATGCGCGAGGCATGGCAGGCCAACATTCCGCGCATGTGGAAGGAGCGAAAAGTTGAGATCCCGGAAGGCGTCAAGCCGGAGGAACTCATTAAGGTTCCCGAAAATGCACAATACTTCGCGGCACTGGGAGCAGTCGAATTCGGCAAAGAAGAGGAGCCGGAGATTGGACGCTATCTCGGCACCGATAAGCTCTGCTATTACATCGATTACGGCCGCGCGGAAGAAAAGGCTACTTCAGGCGGTAAGGCCCTGGTCGCGGAGGACGCTGAGCTTGAAGCCTTCAAGTCGGCTTATCGCAGGAAGAAATTCATTCCCGCTGATTTTTATCCAGGGCAGATTGTCTCTGGCTTTATCGGCATCGACGGCGGATCCACGTCCACCAAGGCCGCCGTGTTAGGGACCGATGGCGAGATTCTCTGCAAGACCTATCAGCTCTCGAACGGCAATCCGATCCAGGATACGATCGAGATGTTCGAGCAGCTGCGCAAGCAGATCGAAAGCAAAGGCGCCACGCTGGATGTGCTCGGAGTCGGCACTACGGGCTATGCCAAGGACATCATCAAGGACGTCCTCAATGCCGATGTGGCGCTGGTGGAGACGGTCGCTCATACCGAGTCCGCTCTCAAGTTCTACGATGATCCACATGTGATCGTCGACGTTGGGGGCCAGGACATCAAGCTCATCGTCCTGAAAGATGGCCGTGTCAAAGACTTCAAGCTGAATACGCAGTGCTCGGCCGGCAATGGATACTTTCTGCAATCGACCGCCGAGGGCTTCGGCATGAAAGTCGAGGAGTTTGCCGACATCGCCTTTTCCGCCAAGTCAATGCCTTCGTTCGGCTATGGCTGCGCTGTTTTCATGCAGTCCGACATTGTGAACTTTCAGCGCCAGGGATGGCGATCGGAAGAGATTCTCGCAGGTCTCGCCGACGTGCTTCCGAAGAACGTATTTCTCTATGTCGCCAGCATTCCGAATCTTGCTGCTCTGGGCACACGATTTGTTTTACAGGGTGGCACGCAGAACAATCTCGCCGTGGTCAAGGCCGAAGTCGACTTCATCAAGTCCAGCTTCCGCGCGAATGGAAAGGAGCCGGAGATCATCGTGCATGAACACTGCGGCGAGTCCGGAGCTATTGGCGCGGCGCAGGAAGCCTTGCGGCTTTGGAAGAACGGGCGCAGAACAACCTTCATTGGCCTGGAGGCTGTCGCAAACGTTCGCTATCGCACCACTCGCAACGAGGATACACGCTGCTATTTCTGCAAGAACAACTGTCTGCGAACTTTCATCGACGTAGACGTGACCGGCGGCAGCACACCGGAGCACGATCATGTCCATGCAGTGGCACAGGCCCAGGCAGCCGTGGCGGAGGAAACACTCTCGGCGGCCACATCGCTGCCCAGCCTGGAAGAGATACAGGCAAACCTTCCTCCCGTCGAGTCGCATGGGTCCTCCTGCAGCACAGGTGGAGGCTGCGGGTCGTCAGCTCCCTCTTCTTTCAAGGCGAAGGTCGAGCCCCTGATCCAGATTCAACTTACTCCGGGGTCCAGCAAGGTCGTCGAACTGCCGAAGCCCGTTGAGTTCCAGCCGCGCAAGACCAAGGTTCCGCTGCGCATGGGCGAACAGCGCCTCATCATTGCCACCTGCGAAAAAGGCACAGTCGAAGATCTCGAAGATATGAAGGGAATCAAAGCGGACATCGACAAGATCAAGGGTATCAATCCTAACTACGTCGATATCGCAGCACGCGATGTCTTTCGCCATCGTGAAGTCGACAGCGTCTCGGATGCCACGCCATCCACCAAAGGATTGTTCGTCTCCAAGGCGAACAAGGAGCGTGCACAACTGATGGAGCGACGAAAAGACTTCCGCGTGGGCATTCCGCGTCTGCTCAATACATACACCTACGCTCCTCTGTTCAATGCGTACTTTGCCAGCCTTGGATTGAAGTCGGAAAACATCCTCTACTCCGACTACACCACTCCGGAGCTGTATCGCGCGGGCGCAAGCCGGGGCGCCATCGACCCCTGCTATCCCTCCAAGATCGGTATCGCGCATGTCTACAATCTTCTTGCCACCAAGCACACAAAGAAGCCCCTCAACGCCATCTGGTTCCCGATGTACGATGTTCTGCACTCGCATCTTGTGAACCTGACCGGATCCAACGCCTGCCCTACTGTGACCGCAACGCCTGAAACGGTCAAGGCCGCATTCACCAAAGAGAGCGATATCTTCACCGAGAATGGGATCACTTACATCGATCCGATTCTGAACCTGCAGGACCAGAGGCTCTGCGCCGACCAGATGTTTAAAGCGTGGGGGCCTCATCTCGGCCTCAGTCGCGAAGAAAACGAGCGTGCTCTTGCAGCTGGCTTTGCAGCCCTGCATGAGTGCGAGTCCGAGATCCGGCGGCAGGCGCGCGAGACACTCGACCAGTTGGAACGAGAAGACCGCATCGGGATCGTGATGCTGGGCCGCGTCTATCATCATGATCCTGGCCTGAACCACGAGATTATGGAGGAGTTCCAGAAGCTGGGCTATCCGGTCTTCTCGCAGAGCACACTTCCCTTGGACGAGGACTTGCTCGATCGGCTCTTCGGGGACGAGGTTCGCGCCGGCCTCATCACTCATCCGCTCGACATCAGCGATGTTTGGAAGAACCGCTACTCGACGAGCACCAATCACAAAGTTTGGGCCGCTAAATTTACGGCCCGTCATCCCAATCTCGTCGCGCTTGAGGTCTCGAGTTTCAAATGCGGCCACGATGCCCCCATCTACGGAGTCATCGAAGGCATCATCGAGCAATCCGGCACGCCATATTTTTCGTTCAAGGATCTCGATGAAAACAAACCCTCTGGTTCCATCCGCATTCGTGTTGAGACAATCGACTATTTCCTGCGCCGTTACAGGGAGGACATCATCAAGAGGCGCGCCGTCGAGGCTCAGATCGAAGCAAGGGTCGCCGAGTACGCGCTACAATTCGAATCGGAGCGATTGACGCTCGCCGGGGCCGTCCAATAGCGGAAAGTCATCTGGAGCGCACATGAATCTTCGTGTTGCCATGACCATGGGTATTTTTCTGGCGGTACCCTCGGTTCACAGTCCCACCCCGCAACCGACGGCCGACGAGATCGTTTCGCAAATGGAGACGATGAGCCAGGAACGGGCCGCGACTCCAGAGAAAATTAGCTGTGACCGAACTTACACTCTCGACTATCGTGGTTTTCCGGAGTCAAAACACGCGGAAGTTAAGGTACATTTGCTGCAAGACGGTTCCAGAAAAGAAATCAATATTCTCTCGGAATCTGGCTCGTCGGTGCTGCGAGCGAAGGTTCTTCACAGGATCATTGATACCGAGCACGACGCCTCCCTAGGCAAACTCCACGAAGAGAGCCTGTTGAATTCCAAGAACTATGAGTTCAACATCGTAAACACAGAGCAATCCGCAGACGGAGTGCTCTACATTCTTGCAGTTAAGCCTCGGACAAAATCCAAGGTCGCCTGGTCAGGCCGAATCTGGGTTGATGGCACAGACTACGCCGTCATTCGTGCGGAAGGGCAACCCGACTCAATGCCATCCTGGTGGACAACGCACTCTGATTTCATTTCGACTTATCAGAAAGTTGGCAGCGCCTGGGTAGCTAAACAAAATGTCTCCGATACACACATACGCTTCGGCGGGCACGCACACCTTGTAATTGAGTCAGAAAACTGCTCCCTGATCGGTCACGAGCATGCGGAAGTGAAAACCCCATAATTGAAGGGCCAGAATCGCGTTCTGAGCATGCGAAGGCTGAAAGTTGCAGGCGTCCGCCGCCGCAGTTTCGCTCAATAGACACCGCGGCGAACCATTCAGCGGCATCCGCTCAGCACGAAGGCGACAATCCATAACGGCTGGAGGATCGGATGCTTTGCATCAGCCCGCCGCGCCCGCATCCTTCGCACCTTCCACTTCGATAGAGCGGATGGCATCATCGCTCGCGCGGCCACCGGCATTGCGGATGACGTGAGCATCGCCTTCGGCCACCCCTGCGTATTTTGCGGGGTCAAGTCGCGCATCCATGCATGTTAGAACCGCGAACCTTCGAGCCGGAGGAAGGGCAAGGTTAGCCGAACTGTAGTGGACGGCGCGCGCACGGTCAAGAACCCATTTCCGGCCGCGCATTTGGTCTGCTCTGATATATCTTGCTTACCGAGCAAGTGATTGGACTCCTGCATGACAGGACCCAGGGGAAGACTACGCTGTAATGGACCCTAAGACGCAGTCCGCAATCCGCGATCCAGATAGCCGTAAGCGCTGGATGTATGTGCTGACCGCTGTATTCATCACCTACAGTCTGGCTTACCTCGATCGTGCCAACTATGGTTTGGGAGCTGCTGCCGGTCTCGCGGCGACTCTCCATATAACCACCTCCCAATCGGCGCTTCTAGGCGCACTTTTCTTCCTGGGCTATTTCGCCTTTCAGGTTCCGGGGATGGCGTATGCGCGGCGTCACAGCAGCACCCGGATCATATTTGCCGCACTGGTCCTATGGGGAACGCTCGCTGCGTTAACCGGGATCATTCGCTTGTTCTGGCTTCTCGCTATCGTCCGCTTCCTGCTGGGGGTCGCCGAAAGCGTCATTTTTCCGGCAATGCTCGTGTTGATCACCAAGTGGTTCAGCCGCACGGAGCGATCTCGCGCCAATACTCTGTTGATGTTGGGCAATCCCATCACGGTTCTTTGGATGTCCGTCATCACTGGCTTTCTGATCCACTCCCTGGGCTGGCAGATGACCTTTATCGTGGAGGGCCTTCCCTCGGTCCTCTGGGCCTTCGTGTGGCTGCTGATTATGCGGGACAGGCCCAGCGATGCGCCATGGATGAGCGCCGAAGGCAGCGCAGCCATCGAGCAGAGACTCGCTGAGGAACAGCAGACACTGCCCGCCATCGGAAGCTGGCGCAAGGCATTCGCGCGCAGGGACGTGCTGCTTTTGAGCATCGTTTACTTCTGTTGGAGCCTCGGTGTCTATGGCTTTGTGCTCTGGCTGCCCACCATCCTTCGCGCTGGCAAAGATATGGGAATCGAGAGGACAGGTGTACTCGCAGCGACACCCTATTTTCTAGCGGTGATCCTGATGCTTTTCACGAGTTACTACTCTGATCGATCGCTGCGCCGAAAATCCGTCATATGGCCATACCTTGTCCTCGCAGGCATAGCCATGTTCGTATCGTTTCTTACTACTGAACACAGCTTCTGGATCGCCTACGCTGCTCTCATCCTCGCCGGCGGAACTATGTACGCGCCCTACGGCTCTTTCTTTGCCCTTGTCGCAGAGTCGCTTCCCAAGAATGTCCTGGACGAGGTGCTGGGGCTGATCAACTCCAGCGGAGCACTGGGCGGCTTTGCAGGAGCGTGGCTTGTCGGGCTTCTCCAGGCGCGCACGGGAAGCTCCCGCGCAGGATTTCTGCTCATGTCCGGAGCACTCATCGGCTCTGGCCTGCTCATGCTTCTCCATCGTTCCAAGGCGCTTCCCCAGATTGCCCCCGACGTCGCTTGACACAAAGGTAAAGTTGCTGGCTTTTAGGCACACGGGCGGACGCAAAGTCCTGGGTCTGTCGGACCGCCGGGGATGGGTCTAATATCGATGTATGCGAAGCGGCCCGGGCGGCCTGCAGCGGCGCATTCGAGATCAAGTAATCCAAGATCGGGAAAAGGACGTTTGAGACAATGGCAGCTACTACTCTTCCGGCAGCATCGCCTTCAGAAGTGAAGATCGCAAAGACCCCTGAACCACCGAAATTCGCGACCGTTGCCGAGGAGCGCTTGCATCGCAAACAGCGTCTTGCATCAGCATTCCGTCTCTTTGCGAAGTTCGGGTTCAGCGAAGGTGTAGCCGGCCATATAACTGCCCGGGACCCTGAATTGTCGGACCATTTCTGGGTCAATCCCTTCGGCTTGCATTTCGCACACATCCGTGTTTCCGATCTGATCCTTGTGAACGAATCAGGCGATGTCGTCGAGGGCAACCGGCCAGTCAACGAGGCCGCTTTCGCAATCCACTCCCGGCTGCACATGGCCAGGCCGGACGTAGTGGCGGCCGCTCATGCGCATTCCCTCTACGGAAAGACCTGGTCGTCCCTGGGCCGCCTGCTGGATCCACTGACACAGGACGCGTGTGCGTTCTATGAAGATCACAGCCTTTTCACCGATTACACAGGCGTGGTCTATGAGTCGTCCGAGGGAGATCGCATCGCGGAGGCTCTCGGACCGCGCAAGGCTGTCATTCTGCAGAATCATGGAATCTTAACCGTCGGAAGCACGGTTGACGAAGCGGCATGGTTCTTCATCACCATGGATCGCACTTGCCAATCGCAGCTGCTGGCTGAGGCGGCGGGGAAGCCGATTCCAATCGCCCATGAGAGCGCGCAGGTAGCACAAAAGCAAGTTGGAAATGCGCGCGTTGGCTGGTTCCAGTATCAGCCTCTTTGGGACTTGATTGTACGAGAGCAGCCGGAACTTCTCGACTGATCGCCCAGAGTGATCCGCACTAAGACTAGATTGGCAACACGGCTTCAGCCGAGCCATTGAGGGTTGTTGTAGGTCCCATCGTAGATGTGGGATGACTTATAGTCCTCAAACTTGCCTGAAGTGGAAACCGGTGCTGTCTTTTGCAGAACAGCGATCTTTTGCTGATCGCTCATTGGCTTGAAGTTGCGTGCAACACTCAGCGCCTGCTCGAGATTGGCAAGGGATTCGCAACCGGTGATGGTCACGGTCACTGGTACGCTCATTGCGTAGTGCAAGGCTTCGACAGCGCTGATGGTGTTGGTCTTGAGGATCGCGCCATTGCTGAGCGGTTTCATTCCCAGCACAGCTATGCCATGTTTTTGCGCCAGCGGAATCACCCTCTGCCCGAAACTGTCATAGTGATGATCGAGCGCGTTGACCGGCATCTGAACCGTGTCAAATTGAAAGCCATGCTGAACTGCCGTCTCGATCATGTGCATATGGATCTCGGGGCTCTTGTGCCCGGTGAACCCAAGGAAGCGAATCTTGCCTTCCTTGCGTGCCTGCTGCAGAACATCAACGACGTTTCCAGGCTGAAATGCCTGCTCCGGATCCGTCATGCGAATCACTTCATGGATCTGAAGCAGGTCGATATGATCCGTCTTGAGCCTGAGCAGAGATTGCTCAATCTGCTTACGAGCTTCGGCGCCCGTCCGTCCGTCGATCTTCGTCATGAGAAAGGCCTTTTGCCGATAGCCATCCTGAAGCGCCTTACCCATTCGCTCTTCGCTAACCCCGGCGTTGTAGTCCCAGCAGTTGTCGAGAAAGTTTATGCCCTCATCAAGAGCCTTTCGAACGATGG
>Ga0302308_10003843_pt1 | contig 11917 bp, 6 predicted proteins | sample III_Palsa_E3_3_FD_200531 | JGI IMG/M metagenome (GOLD analysis project Ga0302308, IMG submission 200531) | Peat permafrost microbial communities from Stordalen Mire near Abisko, Sweden - III_Palsa_E3_3 | ecosystem: Environmental > Terrestrial > Soil > Palsa > Peat permafrost | place: Sweden... | reverse complement strand
GCCGGTGGCGCACGGCGCACGTTCAGCGAGCTGGTAAATGCCCGCCGGCAAGATGAAACATTGGTAAGATCGCCGCGTCATCGCATGCTGGAAATTGGCGAGAAAGCCCACTGCGGCAGGCATAAGTCGCGCCTTTCCACAGATAGCTCGAGGCCTGCGGCGCACCGCTGCGCGGCGCGACAAACGCTGCGACAGGACTGTCCGGGCGGTATCGCTCCGGCTAAGATGGCCGGCATGTTCCACCGGAAGCATCACTCCCGTGAACGTCTCTCAGGCGATCCCCAATCACGTCACCTGCAACGCGCTCCCGCGCTTGCCGGGGGGCCGGAGGCTGGCTTTGTTGTCAGCCGGAGCGCGGCTGTGATGCCGGGACATCAGGATCTCGCCGCAGCGGGTCTCTCCGCGCTTTCCCGGCCGGTGCGGTGGCTGCCCGTGCAGTGGCTGCTGGGGCTGTGCCTGGTCGCGAGTTCGGCGGGCTGCATCCTGACCAGGGATCTGCCGGTTCCAGCCCTCGACGTCCCCGATAGCTACCGTGCCGCGAAGCTGACCGGTCCGCAGGATGCGCCGCCACCACTGGACTGGTGGCGCGGCTTCGGTTCGCCGGAGCTGACCGATCTGATGGAGGAGGCGCAGAAGGTCAATCTCGACATCGCAGCGTCCGTCGCCCTGATCGCCCAGGCCGACGCCCAGGCGCGCATCGCCGGCGCGCCGCTGTTGCCGACCCTGGCCGCAAGCGGTCCGGGCAATTTGGGGCAGGAGTCCTACTCCAGAGTCTCCGGCTCCAGTCTCAACGGTCTGTCCACCGGCGGACGCGAGACGGTCAATTACTCGACCTCGCTGAGCGCCAGTTATATCGTCGATTTCTGGGGCCAATATCACGACGCCGCGCAGGCCGCGGAGCAAACGACCATCGCCGACCGCTACAATCGCGAAGTGGTCGCGCTCACCACGCTGACCAGCGTTGCCACCGCCTATTTCCAGGTGCTCGCCTCGCAGGACCGGATTCGCACCGCGGAAAGCAACATCGCGAGCGCGGCGCGCGTGCTCGACGCCATCCAGCAGCGCTTCAAGGCCGGCACGGGTACCGACCTCGACGTGGCGCAGCAGGAAAGCGTTCTGGCCAATCAGCGCGCGGCGGTGCCGCCGCTGCGGCAGACGCTGGAGCAGAACATCAACGCGCTGGCGATCCTGGTGTCGCGACCGTCGGAGCGGCTCCAGGTCAAGGGCGGTTCTATGAACCGGATCACGGTCCCGCGCGTCACCCCGGGCCTGCCGTCGGAACTGCTGACGCAGCGGCCGGACATCCGGAGCCAGGAAGCGCAGCTCGCATCCGCCACCGCCAATGTCGGGAGCGCCCGCGCGCAGTTTTTCCCGAGCATCTCGTTGACCGGAGCAGGCGGCTACCAGAGCGCGGCATTGTCACAGCTGATCCAGCCGCACGCGACGTTTTTCAATTTAGTCGCCAGCATCAACCAACCGATCTTTGACGGTGGTGTTATTCTCGGCAATTTCGAAAACATGAAGGCCATCCAGGACCAGATGCTGCAGACCTACCGCAAATCGGTGGTCCAGGCCTTTAGCGACGTCGACAACGCGTTGATCGCGATCCGCGAAACCACCAACAAGCTGCGGCTGCAACGCGTCGTGGTGTCCGCCTCGCAGCGCGCGTTCCAGCTCTCCGAGCAGCAGCTGAAAGCCGGCACCGCCGACATGGTGACCGTGCTAAATACGCAATTGACGCTGTTTCAGGCCGAAGACGTGCTGTGGCAGGCGCAACTCGCCCAATTGCTCGCGGTGGTCAGCATGTACCAGGCGCTGGGGGGCGGCTGGGAGCCGAAGATGGAGAAACCGGTCAATGCTCTTTAAGCCAGATACGGTCGAGGCGGCTGACCCGATCGGCGAAGAGGCGACCTCGCGCCGGCGCGGCTGGGCGGTCTGGAGTTTGATCACGCTCGCGGTTCTCGGTGGTCTCGGTTATCTCGCCTGGACGACGCACGAGAAGCAGGCCGCGGGCCGTGGCCGCCCTGATCTGGCGGTGCCGGTGCTGGCGGCTGTGCCGCGCGTCCAGGATGTCCCGGTCTATCTCGATGGCGTCGGCACGGTTCGCGCGCTCAACAACGTGCTGGTGCGCTCCCAGGTCGACGGCAAGTTGATCTCGGTCAATTTCGTCGAGGGGCAGGACGTCAAGAAGGGCGATGTGCTCGGCGAGATCGATCCTTCGATCTACAAGGCGCAGTTCGACCAGGCCGTCGCCAAGAAGGCGCAGGACGAGGCGCAACTCGGCAATATGCGCCTCGATCTCGTTCGCTATCAGCAGCTTGCCGCCACCAACGCTGGCTCCAAGCAGCAGTTCGACACCCAGCGCGCCGTGGTCGCCCAGCAGGAAGCGCTGGTCGCCGCCGATCAGGCCGCGATCGACAACGCCCAGGCGACCCTCGGCTATACCAAGATCACCGCGCCATTGTCGGGACGCACCGGGTTGCGCCAGGTCGACCAGGGCAACATCATTCATGCCGCCGACGCCACCGGCCTTGCGATCATCACCCAGTTGCAGCCGATCGCGATCCTGTTCAGCCTGCCGCAGCAGCAGATCGTGCGCGTCAACGCGGCCTCGTCAAAAGGCACGCTCGCGGTCGATGTGTTCGGCAATGACGGCACCACGGTCGCCGATACCGGCAAACTGACCGGCATCGACAACCAGGTCGATCCGACCACCGGCACCCTGAAGCTCAAGGGAGAGTTTCCGAACGCGACCTTCCAGCTATGGCCCGGCCAGTTCGTCAATGTGCGGCTCAAGGTCGATACCCTGTCGCAGGTGATGGTGATCCCGACATCGGCGGTCCAGCGCGGGCCGGCGGGCACCTTCAGCTATGTCATCAGTGACGGCGATACCGTCACCGCGAAGCCTGTCGTGGTGACACAACAGAACGAAACCGATGCGGTGATCGCAAGCGGATTGTCGACCTCCGATCGCGTGGTGACGACCGGCTTTGCGAATTTGTCCGACGGCGCCAGGGTCACGGTCGGCAAGGACGACCAGACGCCATCAGCCGATCTCGCCCCGCGCAAACGCGGCCGCCGTGACCGCGGTGGCGGCGGCCGTGAGGGCCAGGCCAAAGGCGGCCAGGCGACGGACGGGCAAGCCCGAGATGAACAAAGCCGAGACGGCCAGAGCGGGGACGGCCAGAACGCGGACGGCAAAGGCGAGCACCGCCGATGGCGCGAACGCCATCCAGGCGAAGCCGGCGAGAGAGGCGAGGGCCGGCCGGCGCGGGGCGCTGATGCCGCGGCCAATGGGACGAAGGCGCAGCCATGATCCGACAGATCGTCGTTTGCGTGTTTTGAAAAGGCACCCATGAGCACGCCGCCATGAGCGTCTCCGAGCCCTTCATTCGCCGCCCGATCGCGACGTCGCTGCTCGGCATAGCCTTATTGATCGGCGGCGCGCTCGGCTATTGGGCGCTGCCGGTTTCGGCGCTGCCGCAGGTCGATTTCCCGACGGTGCAGGTGACGACGCAATTGCCGGGCGGAAGCCCGGACGTCATTGCCTCGCTGATCACCGCGCCGCTCGAACGCCAGCTCGGGCAGATCCCGTCGCTGTCGGAGATGACGTCGACCAGTTCGTTTGGCGTCAGCCAGATATCGCTGCAATTCGATCTCAACCGCGACATCGACGGCGCCACCCAGGATGTGCAGGCCGCCATCAATGCCGCGGCGGGCGTGCTGCCGAAAACCCTGCCGTATCCGCCGGTTTACGCCAAGGTCAATCCGGCGGACGCGCCGGTGATGACGCTGGCGCTGACCTCGGAGACGGTTTCGCTGCGGGCGATGAGCGATCTGGCCGACACCATTCTGGGTCAGCGCCTCAGCCAGATCTCCGGCGTTGGACGGGTCGCGGTGCTCGGCGGGCTCAAGCCCGCGGTGCGGGTGCAGGCCGATCTGGCGCGGCTCGCGGCCTACGGCATCGCGCTGGAAGACCTGCGCAACGCGATTGCGGGCGCCAACGTCTCCGGACCGAAAGGATCGCTCGACGGTGCCCAGCAATCCTACATTATCGCCGCCAACGACCAGATCGCCGCGGCCGACGCCTACAAGCCGATCATCATCGCCTACCGCAACGGCTCGCCCGTCACCATCGGCGACGTCGCCGAGATCGTCGATGGGCTGGAGAACGACCGCACCGGCGGCTGGTACCAGGGCACGCCGGCCGTGATCATCGACATTCAACGCCAGCCCGGCGCCAATGTCATCGACGTGGTGAGCCAGATCCGCGCCGAAATCCCCAGGCTGCAGCGCGCGATTCCGGCCGGCGTGACCCTCACCGTGGTAAGCGACCGCACCGTCACCATCCGTGCCTCGGTGCATGACGTGCAATTCACGCTGCTGTTGAGCGTCGTGCTGGTGACGCTGGTGGTGCTGTTGTTCCTGAGGTCGCTGCGCGCGACCTTGATCGCGGGTGTAGCGTTGCCGCTGTCGCTGATCACGAGTTTCGGGGTGATGTACTTTGCGAACTTCAGCCTCGACAATCTGTCGCTGATGGCGCTGACGATCGGCACCGGGTTCGTGGTCGACGACGCCATCGTGATGATCGAGAATATCGTGCGTCACATGGAAAATGGCGAGAGCGCGATGCAAGCTTCGCTGCGCGGCGCCCGCGAAATCGGCTTTACCGTGATCTCGCTGACGGTGTCGCTGATCGCGGTGTTCATTCCGCTGCTGTTCATGTCCGGCCTGGTGGGCCGGATGTTCCGCGAGTTCGCGCTGACCCTGACGATCGCGGTGGTGACGTCCGCGATCGTCTCGCTGACCCTGACCCCGATGATGTGTTCGCGGCTGTTGCGGCATGCCGGCGAGGAACTGACCGTTCCCGGTCTCGCCGCGATCAGTCGCGTCATCGACCGCATGGTCGCCTTCTATCACCGCACGCTGTTGTGGGTGCTGCGGCACCAGCGCCTGACCATGGTCGTGACGTTTGCCACTGTCGTGGCAACCCTGGTCCTCTATGTCGTCGCGCCGAAAGGATTCCTGCCGCTGCAGGACACCGCGTCGATCACCGCCGTGACCGAAGCCGGCGCCGAGGTCTCGTTTGCCGAGATGCAAAACCTGCAGACAAAAGTCGCCGACGCCATCAAGTCGGACCCTGACGTGATCGGCGTGGTCTCGGTGATCGGCACCGGATCGGTCAACCCGACCACCAATGTCGGCCGTCTGGCGATGTCGCTAAAGCCGCGCGGCGAACGGCGCGATGACGTCGCCGCGGTCGTGGTCCGGCTGAAGGCGCTGACCGCTGCGATCCCCGGCATGACCGTGTATTTCCAGCCGGTGCAGGACGTTCAGATCAGTACGCAATCGAGCCGGTCGCAATATCAGTACACGCTGACGGGCACCGACGCGGAGCTCGTGATGTCGTGGGCCCACCGGCTGGTCGCGGAGTTGCGACGCGACCCGCTGTTCCGGGATGTCTCGTCGGAAGCGCAGGAAAGCGGCTTGCGCGCCCAGCTTGACGTCGACCGGCAGCGCGCCGGCCAGCTCGGCGTCAGCCTGCAGGTCATTACCGACACGTTGAACGACGCGTTCGCGCAGCGCCAGATCTCTACCATCTACGGGCAGGCCAACCAGTATCGCGTCGTGCTCGAGGCGTTGCCGATGTACCAGCGCGACCCTTCTGTGCTTTCAAAGCTCTATGTTCCGGGCGCGGCCAGCGCGGTCGTTGGGACGCCGGCCGGGCAGGTGCCGATTTCGGCGGTCGCGACCCTGACACGGACCACCGCGCCGCTGGCGATCTCGCATCAAGCGCAGTTCCCCGCGGTTTCCCTGAGTTTCAATCTCGCGCCGGAGGCAGCGCTCGGCGACGCCGTCGAACAGGTGAGGGCGATCGAGGCGCGGATCGGCATGCCCCGCAGCATTGTCGGGCTGTTCGCCGGCGACGCCGCTGAATTCTCCAAATCGCTGGCGGGCCAGCCCTGGCTGATCCTGGCCGCGCTGGTCACGATCTATATCGTGCTGGGCGTGCTCTATGAGAGCTACATCCACCCCATCACCATCCTCTCGACATTGCCGTCTGCGGGTGTCGGCGCGATCCTGGCGCTGATGCTGTTCGGGCAGGATCTGTCGGTGATCGGCTTGATCGGTATCATCCTGTTGATGGGTATCGTGAAGAAGAACGCCATCATGATGATCGACTTCGCGCTGGAGGCCGAGCGCCATCAAGGCCTGTCGGCGGCCGACGCCATCGTGCAGGCCTGCCTGTTGCGGTTTCGTCCGATCATGATGACGACGCTGGCGGCGCTGTTCGGCGCGCTGCCGCTGGCGGTCGAAAGCGGCACCGGCGCCGAATTGCGGTTTCCGCTCGGCATCTCGATCATCGGCGGGCTGCTGCTGAGCCAGTTGCTGACGCTCTATACGACGCCGGTGATTTACCTGGCGCTTGATCGGGTCAATCGCCGAATCGAAAAACCGGCGTCGCCGGCCACCCTGCCGCCGGCCCCCGCGACGGGAACCCACTAGAGCGTTTTCGAGCGAAGTGGACACCGGTTCGCATCAAGAAAACGCGTCAAAACAAGAATCTAGAGCCCGGTTCTGATTCCATCAGAACCGGGAATGCTCTAGCCACGGCTCAACCAGCGTCGGGTTGTGTTGTTGGCCTCGAATGATAGACTGGCGTCAGTGGGGAGATCGCCTTGTACCGTTTACCTCGTTGGATTCCTGTGATGATCGTGCTCCCGGCGCTGGCGGGCACGGTGGCCGGCTGCGCCGATTCGCACTTCACCTCGAGCAACGCCAGCATGCAGCCGACCAGCGACACTGGCCGGACGCAGCGGGAGGCTCCCGTTCAGGTCGGCTACGGCATGACGAGCGACGGACCGACGACCGACCTGTACACCGAGATTTTCCGACCCAAGCGTGATGAGGCGCCGGCACCTGCCGCTGTGGCGCAAGGCCAGCCCACAGCCGCAGCCCCCGCCACGGTGGCGCAGGGCCGGCCCGGAGCGAGGTCGCCTGCCACGGTCGCGCAAAATCAGCCGGCAATGGCCTCCAACGCGGCCCCGCCGGCACCGGCTGCGCCGCCGGCCGAACAAGCGACCCCCACGGCCTACGGCATATCCAGCAACGGGCCGACAACCGATCTGTACACGGAATTGTTCGGCAGAAATCGCGAATAGCAGCCGCGATCGCCTGACCGTCCCGGACTCCCGATCCCTGTATCCTTAAACAATTCTTAATCCCGCCGAAGCGTGCCTTCCCGCCTTGCGGGTATAGACTTGCACCATGGCATCGCTTTCGATCTCCGAGCCCTTCATCCGCCGGCCGGTCGGCACCACGCTGCTGGCGATCGGGCTGTTTCTGATCGGCATCGTGGCCTACGAATTCCTCCCCGTCGCGTCGGTCCCTAATGTCGATTTCCCCTCGATCCGGGTTTCAGCCTCGAGGCCGGGCGCCGATCCATCGGTGATGGCGGCGACCGTGGCGGCGCCGCTGGAACGGCGCCTCGGCGAAATCGCCGGGATCAGCCAGATCACCTCGACGAGTTCGCTGGGATCGACCAGCATTCAGCTGCAATTCGCGATCGGACGCGACATCGATCGCGCCGCGCGCGACGTCCAGGCCGCGATCAACGCCTCGTTGGCCGACCTGCCCAGCGACCTGCCGGCACTGCCGAAGTTTCGCAAGGCCAATCCCGCCGCGGCACCCGTGTTCGTGCTGGCGCTGACCTCGAAGACCATTTCCACCGGCGCGCTCTACGACGTGGCCGACACCATCATCGCGCAGCGGATATCGCAGGTGCCGGGCGTCGGCGAGGTCACGGTCAGCGGCGCCGATCAACCGGCGGTCCGGGTCGCGCTCAATCCGGTCGCCTTGTCGAATGCGGGCATTGCGACCGACGACGTCAGGACCGCGATCGTCAATGCCAATCCGCTCGGCCCGGTCGGGATTTTCAACGGCGGCCGGCAAAGCGAGACGCTCGGCCTCAATCGCCAGATGCGAACCGCCGCCGAATTCCGCGACATCATCATCAAGAGTTCTGGCGGCAATTACGTCCGCCTCTCGGACGTCGCCGAAGTCGAGGATTCCGTGCGCAATGCGCGGTCGATCGCCTGGTTCAACAAGCAGCCGGCGGTGCTGATCCAGATCACCAAGCAGGGCGACGCCAACGTCATCGATACCGTCGATCGGGTCAGGGACATGATCCCGGACCTGAAGCGATGGATTCCCGCCGGGGTCGAGATTTCCATCCTGACCGACCGCACCGGGACCATCCGGGCCAGCGTCGAGGATATGCAGCTCACGTTACTGGCGACCGTCGTGCTGGTGATGGTCGTGGTGTTCGTGTTCCTGCGCCGGATCACGCCGACCATCGCCGCCGGCGTGTCGGTGCCGCTGGCGTTGGCCGGAACCTGCGCCGGGATGTGGCTGGCCGGATTCTCGATCGACAATCTGTCGCTGATGGCGCTGGCGATCTCGGTCGGCTTCGTGGTCGATGACGCCATCGTCATGATCGAAAACATGTACCGCAATCTCGAGCATGGCATGGCGCCTTATCCGGCGGCGGTGGAGGGCGCCAAGCAGATCGGCTTCACGGTGCTGTCGATCAGCCTGTCGCTGGTGGCAGCGTTCACGCCGCTGATTTTCATGGACGGCGTCGTCGGCCGGCTGCTGCGGGAATTTTCGCTGACGCTGGCGTTCGCGATCGCGGTCTCCACCGTGGTGTCGCTGACGATCACGCCGATGATCTGCGCGCACTACATCAAGGCGGCGACGTCCGACAATGCGACCTGGTTCGACCGGATCATCGAGGGCACGCTGTCGCGGATCGTGGCGTTTTACGCACGAACCCTGCGCGCGGTGCTGCGCTTTCCGTTTTCGACCCTGCTGGTGTTCTTTGCCACCATCGCGCTGACGGTGACGCTGTATATCAAAACCCCCAAGGCCTATTTCCCGATCGACGACAGCGGCTTTATCGTCGGCTCGACGAGGGCCTCCGCCGATGTCTCGTTCCAGTATATGGAGGGATTGCAACAGCGCATCGCCGATATCGTGATGGCCGATCCGGCGGTGGCGAGCATCGGATCGATCCTCGGCGGCAGCGTCAATCGCGGCACTATGTATATCAGCCTGAAGCCGGCTTCGGAAAGGGCCGGCCTGACCACGCAAACCGCGATCGAACGGTTGCGCAAAAGCCTGGGCGCGGTGGCCGGTATCAGGCTGTTTATGGTTCCGGCCCAGGATATCCGCGCCGGCGGACGGCAGAGCGATTCCAATTATCAATACACGCTGTCGAGCACCGATCTCGAGCTGTTGCAGAAATGGGCGCCGCTGGTGGCCAAGCGCATGGAGACGGTCGAGGGCATCAACGACGTCTCCAGCGACCGCGATCCCGGCGGCCTCCAGCTGAAACTTGCGATCGACCGCAAGACCGCGGCGAGCCTCGGCGTGCAGGTGCAGGACATCGACAACGCGCTCAACAATGCGTTCTCGCAGCGCCAGATCTCGATCGTCTACACCCAGCGCAACCAATATCAGGTGGTGCTGGAAACCGACCCGAGGTTCCAGACCGATCCGTCGGACCTGCAGCGGATATTCGTCGCGGGCGCCAACGATAGCCAGATTCCGCTGTCGGCGCTGGTGCACACCCAGCGCGATCTGGCGCCGCTGGCGGTCACCCACACCCAGTCGTTTCCCTCGACGACGGTCTCCTTCAACGTGCTGGACGATGTGCCGCTCGAGATCGCGACCGCGAACATCCAGCGCGCGGTCGATGAATTGCACATGCCGGAGGGCATTCGCGGCAGCTTTGACGGCAACGCCGGTGACTTCAACAAGACCGCGAGCCATCAGCCGCTGTTGATCCTCGGCGCCCTGGTCGCGATGTATATCGTGCTCGGCGTGCTCTATGAGAGCCTGGCCCATCCGCTGACCATCATCTCGACTCTGCCGTCGGCGGGTTTGGGAGCACTGCTGGCGCTGCAGATCACCAACACGCCACTGACCATCATCGCCTTTGTTGGCATCATCCTGTTGATCGGCATCGTCAAGAAGAACGGCATCATGATCGTGGACTTCGCGCTCGACGCCGAACGCCATCGCGGGCTGTCGTCGGCGGAGGCGATCTTCGAAGCCTGCAGTGTCCGGTTCCGCCCGATCCTGATGACGACGATGGCGGCTTTGTTCGCCGGCATACCGCTGGCGCTGGCCGCCGGCCCCGGCACCGAATTGCGCCGGCCGCTCGGCATCACCATCATCGGCGGCCTGTTCGTCTCCCAGGTCCTGACGCTGTACACGACGCCGGTGATTTACCTGTTGATCGACCGCCTCAGGCGACGGGCCGAGCCGGCGGCGATCGAGGCCCCGGCCGAATAGCCCGGAGCCGGCCCTAATTCACCTTGGCGCGGTTGAAGCTCGCCGCCGCAAAGCGTATACGCCCCCTATGTCAAAACAATCCGAGGCTGAAACCGGTGCCGCCGTCGAGGCGATACCGGACTGTCCGCAATGCCAGAAGCCGCAACCTCTGTGCATTTGCGACAGCATCGAACCGATCGAAAGCGGGATATCGCTGCTGATCCTGCAACATCCGCAGGAGCAGGACAGGGCGCTTGGCACGGCGCGGCTGACCGCGTTGCACTTTCCGAATGCGGTGCTGAAAATCGGGCTGTCCTGGCCGAGCCTGTCCAAGGCGCTGGGCCGGCCGGTCCATGATCCCTCGCGCTGGGCGATTCTCTATCTCGGCTCGGCGAAAGTAGCCGACCTCGACACCGACCGGGACATCGTCGCCATCAACCGCAAGGGCGAAATCGAGGACAATCAGCGCGCCATCCTGAAGGATATCGAAGGTATCGTGCTGCTCGACGGCACCTGGAGCCAGGCCAAGGCGCTGTGGTGGCGCAACGCGTGGATGCTGAAATGCCAGCGCGTGATTCTGGGGCCGGCGCGTCCGTCGCGCTATGGACAATTGCGCCGCGAGCCGCGCCGCGACGGCCTGTCCACCATCGAGGCGGCGGCAATGCTGCTGGCCGGCCTGGAAAAGCGACCCGATATCGCCGAGACGCTGCACGCAAGCTTTGAGCGGATGCTGGCCAGATATCGCGAGGCCCAAAGCGTGATGCCGGAACTGGCGCCCAAGCCAAAGCCCAAGCGCGACTATCGCCGCCGCAAACGCGCCTGATCGGGCCGCGCGGCGCGCGATCGCGAGCATCCGTCGCGCTCAATCGACCTCATCTTCCGGCCTGATCGCGACCACCCCCGACGTCTCGCTCCAGTCCGACACGCAACGCTCCATGTCCTTCAGATTCTGGCGCATCTGTTCCAGGGAAAATCCCAGCGCGTAAAACCGCTCGACGACGTCGCCGGCGATGCCGCGCGTCAGGCCGTCACTGCGGACGGATGCGACCGCCGCGGCATAGGTTTCCAGGGCCGACTGCACCGGCCAGATCGCGGGCGTGCCGCGGCCGGTGCGCAAAGCCGCGGCCGTGGTCCGCAGATATCCCGATATCGCGTAATTGACCGCTGCGAGCGGGGCGGCGAGGGGGGTCTGCAGTTCAACCGGCAACGGCACCACGCTGGCGCGCCCGATCATCACGAGATCATGGCGCAGCCGCAATATCGTGCGCAACAGCGGCCCGGTATCGGGTCCGCTGGAGAGCCTGGCGCCGCGCTCGCGCTCCGCCTCGGCACCGATCGCGTTCAGGCTGGTCAGGGCGGCGCCGATCCCGTCCTGCAGCTCATGCAGCGCATTGTTGTCGCGCCCGTGGGTCAGGCCGGTCAGCAACTCGGTCAAGGCGGCCGCCAGCAATTCGAGCAAGCGGGCGGCGCGGGCGCGGATCTGGCTGTGCGCGCGCGAGGGCAACACCAGAAACGACACCGCAAGGCCGGTGATCGCGCCGACCGCGACCTCCAGCACCCGATCGATCGCGGAATCCAT
>Ga0302308_10003842_pt1 | contig 11919 bp, 7 predicted proteins | sample III_Palsa_E3_3_FD_200531 | JGI IMG/M metagenome (GOLD analysis project Ga0302308, IMG submission 200531) | Peat permafrost microbial communities from Stordalen Mire near Abisko, Sweden - III_Palsa_E3_3 | ecosystem: Environmental > Terrestrial > Soil > Palsa > Peat permafrost | place: Sweden... | reverse complement strand
GCCGCACCAGCATGGCCAATTTGCAATGCGTCTTGAGCCCCACGACGCCATAGAATACCTGCACGCCCGCGTCTTCCATGCTCCGCGCCCAGCGAATATTCGAAGCTTCATCGAAGCGCGCCATCAACTCCACTACGACGGTCGCTTCCTTGGAGGCTGCCGCCTCGGTCAACGCCTCAAACATCGGGGAGTCGGTGCTGGTTCGATAAAGCGTCTGCTTCATCGTCACTACGCGCGGATCAAATGCTCCCTGCTGGATGAAGCTGACGACAGGGTCGTAGGAATCATATGGATGGTGGAGCAGAATATCCCGTTGCCGCAGGTCTTCAAACAGGTCCGAGACTTTCCTGCTCAAATTCAGTTGCTTGGGCACAAATGGTGGAAACTTCAGATCTGGACGCTGAACATCACTGTAGAAAAACATCAGCCGCGCCAGGTTCACTGGCCCATCCGCCTGGTAAATCTGCGATCCGTCCAGTTCGAAGTTCACACGCAGCTTGTCCACAATCTCTGGATGGGCATCGGTCACGATCTCTAACCGCACCGCATCGCCCTTGCGCCGGTTATGCAACTCGCTGCGAATCGACTCCAGCAGCGACCGCGTCTCTTCTTCCTCGAAGTAGAGATTTGAATTGCGCGTCACTCGGAAGGCCGCTTGAGCCAGCACTTCATAGCCGCGATACATGCCGCTCAGATTCTGCGCCACCAGATCCTGGAGAAGAATGTAGTCGTAGCTCCCGCCTGCCGCTCCGGGCTCAGCCAGGCGCACAAACCTCGGCAACGCACGAGGAACGGTCAACACTCCAAGCACTGCCGGCCCCGAGCTTCGTCGCTTTGGCCGCAGCAAAAGCGCCAGGCAGAGCGCCCGATTGAGCACTCTGGGGAAGGGGTGCGCCGGATCGATCGTGATAGGGGTCAGCAGCGGGTCCACTTCCTTCTGAAAGTAGGTCTGGGCAGTCTTCCTCTGCTCCTCGCTCAGTTCATCCCATTGCAACAGCCGAATTCCGTGCTGGCGCAGTTCGGGCAGCAATTGCTCCTTCCAGCACCGGTACTGCGCAGCTACAAAATCGTGCATCTCGCGGGTCAATACTTCCAGAGATTCCTGTGGGGGTAGCCCGTCATATCCCGGCTCCGTGTGCCCGTCCTCAGTCCGTTGCAGCAATCCGGCAAGCCGGATTTCGACATATTCATCCAGGTTGCTGCCCGTAATGGCGAGAAATTTCACACGCTCCAGAATAGGATTGGAATCGTCCTCCGCCTCTTCCAGCACACGCCGGTTGAAGTTCATCCACGACTTGTCGCGCCCCGCGAACTGCTTTTTCCGTTGCGTGTTTCTAGCCATGCGATTCCTTTTCCGTTGCGCGCATTCTGTTCTAGCCTGCCTGATACCCGGACTGCCGAGTCTCAAAGTCTAGTGCTTCTGCAATTGGAGGGCAATCCTGAAAGGCGCTCATTCCACAGATACTTCTCATCTCTTATCGCATTTAGCACCCTCTGCGTGTTAACTCCTGAAGAAATCCCGGTCGGACGAAGCTTCGCTTCCTGCACCTCGAACCATTTGACTCTGCCCCTTGTCCGGCTTGAGGATGTACAAAGGGAACTAGAAGCACCGCGGCCTTCCCCGCCCACCTGCCGCATCGCCTTTCTGACCAGGAGTGACCGGTATGCCCTCAAATCCCATCTCTCTCGATGGCAAGTTTGTTCCTGAAGAGCCTCTCGACACCCAGAGCGCGGCGTTTTTCGAGCAAGTCTCTGGGATGCTCGACGGTCGACCCAAAGATCCTGCGGTCGTCGAAGCCGTTCTCAACGGTTGGGACGGAATGCTTGAGAAGATTGCTGGAGGGCTTTACCGCATCAGCTCCATGCTGCTCGGCGAAGGCGAAGAAGCCATCGGCCTGATCGAAGACATTGTCGCCCACTTCGATCTCCAGGCCTGTCGGGACCATAACGAAGCCCGGCACCTGTCACGCTTACTCCTGGCCGCAGATGCCATTTCAGTTCTTCGAGAGCGCGATTCCGCCATGAATTCTTCTTCCTTCGCGGCTCCGTCGGACGATTCCGGTCCGGCAAGCTGCATCGAAGACGACGACCTGTCCGCAGCCGGCGTAACCCCCGACGAACTCGAGCAGATGATCAGCGGCCCGGATGCCCATCGGTTGCGTGACTGGCTCGAGGGGCTTCCCGTCTCGCTTCGGGTCGTCTTTGTGCTTCGTGCGGTCGCCGGACTTTCGTCGGCTGAGATTGCAAATCTGCTGGCAGAGCACGGCGGTCCCGCCGCAGCGAATTGGGCTCCGGATGCCGTGCGCAGCAGTTTCCGCCAGGCCCTTTGCTCTCTGGCGTCGCAACTCATCCACGCCACTGCTACGAAGTAGCGTCCGTCGATAAGTCGAACAGAATCAATCGTGTCCACCTCTGTGGCCCTGGCTGAGGTATGCTTTGTTGAGCATTCAATTGATTCGCGGGTCAGCCTCCAGAGCAACCTGGGTTTCCGGAGGGACTATGTGTCCTTTGTTTCGGAACCTTTCGCGTACCCTCCCGCATCCATTAACAGCAGCCAATGGAACGAGTAGAGTGAGAGTGACACCTACCAAGATGCAGAATTTGTCCCACCTTCTGAATGAATCGAAGGGGAAATCCCTGGCCAGCTCATTGCTTATGAGCATGGTTTTGATCGGCTTTGGGATTTCTTCGCCAGCCCAGATCAGCCTAAGTGGCCAGCAATCCCCACCCACCCCGCCGCCGAGCTCAAGCTATCAGGGCAGCTTGGAAAAGGGCACGGTTACGGCCGGCACGCTCTCTCTGACGCTCGACGACGCCGTCCAGCGCGGTCTTCAGACGAACCTTGGCCTCCTGCTCTCCAATACCCAAGCCGCCAACGCTCGAGGGCAGCGTCTCCAAGATCTCCAGGCACTTTTGCCCTCGATCGATGGCTCCATCAACGAAGCCCTGATGCAGACCGATCTGGCAGCCGAGGGGCTCAAAATTCCTGGCTTTCCGACGATCATTGGCCCCTTCGGCTATACCGATATTCGCGCCAACCTCAAGTGGACTGTGCTGAGCCTGAACTCGCTCAAGACCTACATGGCGGCTCGTCACTATTTCAAGGCCGCGCAGCTTTCATCGGAAGACGCACGGCAGATGGTAATCCTCACCGTAGGCAATGCTTATCTGCGAGTTCTGGCCGACGAGGCTCAAATTGAATCTACTCAGGCGCAGGTGGAAACCTCCCAAGTCTCGCTCGATCAGGCCGTCAGTAATCATTCTGCCGGGACCGCCCCCAAACTCGACGAACTGCGCGCCCAGGTCGATAACCAGACCCTTCAGCAGCAGTTGATTGTCGCCCGCAACACCAAGGAGAAGGACAAGCTGGCCCTGGCTCGCATCATAGGGATGCCATTGGCTCAGAATTTTGAGCTTGCCGACAAGGCTCCTTATTCAGCTTTCGACCAGCCGGAGATTCAGACCGCCATCAAAGAAGCTTTGGACAATCGCAAAGATCGACAGGCCTCGGTGGAGCTGACAAAGGCGAACGTGGATCAACGCAAGGCTGCTACCGACGATCGACTACCCACCATCAAGGCTGAGGCAGACTACGGCGACATCGGGGTCAACGTGCGTCACTCGCACGGCACTGGCGATGCCACCGGGACGATCACGATCCCAATCTTCAAAGAAGCGCAGTTCCGGGGCGAAGCCCAGGTTGCGCAATCCCAACTCGACCAGCAGCGCTACCAGCAAAGCGATCTCGATGCGCAGATTGAAGCGGACGTCCGCGACGCGCTTCTCGATATCGCCTCGTCACAGCAACAGGTTGAGGTTTCGCACTCCAACGTCCAGCTATCCAACGAGGTTCTTTCGGAAGCACAGGACCGTTACAAGGCCGGCGTCAGCGACAACCTTGCTGTGTCTCAAGCCCAGCAGACCGTTGCTCAGGCTGACAACCAGTACATCAATAGCCTCTACCAGCACAATCTTGCCAAGCTGAATCTGGCTCGTGCGATGGGTGTAGCGCAGAACTACAAAGAATATTTGGGAGGTAAGTGAACGTGGCGGATGCAACTCCAGCCCCCGGCGGTCAGCCGGAACAGAAAGGGGCAGAAGCCCCGCAAGATGGCGGCGCGCCCAAGAAGAGCCGTCGCGGTATCGTCTTTATTGTCCTGGCTATCCTGGTCATCGCGGCCGGCGTCTTTTACTGGCACTCGACCTTCTCTGAAGACACGGACGACGCGCAGATCAACGGCCATCTCATTCAAATCAGTTCTCGTATCAACGGCACGGTTATCAAGATCAACGTGGACGAGAATCAGTACGTCACGAAAGGCACTGTGATTGCAGAGCTCGACCCTGCAGACTATCAGGTCGCGGTTGAAAACGCGGAAGCCGCGCTGGCCAGCGCCAAGGCCGCCGCGGTTGCCGCCAAAGTCAACGTGCCAATCACCTCGGTCAATACCGGCAGCAATCTTCAATCTGCCTCCGCGGACGTGACCGGCGCGCGCGCCTCCGTGTCCCAGGCAGAGAGCCAGTTGAAAGCCGCTCAAGCCAAAGTCGCCGAGGCTCAGGCCAACAACATCAAAGCCAACCAGGATCTGGAACGCTACAAGCCTCTGGTTGCCAAAGATGTCATCAGCAAACAGCAGTATGACGCCGCCGTTGCCTCCGCTGATGCTACGAAGGCTTCGCTCGCCGACGCAGAAGCTGGCGTGCAGGCCGCGCAAGACGCTATCCGCGTTGCAAACCAACGCGAGGTGCAGTCTCAATCGTCGTACAAATACGCCGAAACCGGTCCTCAGCAGGTTGCGGCGCAGAATGCTCGCGCGCAACAGGCGCAGGCACAGGTCGAAGGGGCGCAGGCGCAACTCGATCAGGCCAAACTCAACCTTGGCTACACGAAAATCGTGGCGCCGGCCAATGGAATCATCACCCGCAAGACCCTTGAGCTGAATCAGAACATCTCGGCCGGCCAGAATCTCTTGACTCTGGTTTCACTCGACGATATCTGGGTTACCGCCAACTTCAAGGAAACCCAGCTCAAGCATATTTCGGCGGGTCAGCCGGTTGAAGTCGATGTAGATGCGACGGGCAAGACTTATCAGGGCAAAGTCACCCAGATTGGTGGCGCAACCGGTTCGGTTCTGTCCCTGTTCCCACCCGAGAATGCAACTGGAAACTACGTGAAGGTGGTGCAGCGCGTTCCGGTTCGCATCGACTTTACCGACCTTGCGAATGAGGATAAAAACAAGCTTCTGCGGCCAGGTCTTTCGGTGGAGCCAAAGGTTCGCGTCAAGTAACCGAGAGGATCGGCGGGCATCTTCCAGGGATGGAACCCAGCGGGGTTCCATCCCTTTCGTTTTCTGCGAGTTCGGAGTATGGAAATCTCCGCGACAGGAAATGGCGGTAGAAATTGTTTCCGCTTTTCATCTATTTGCACGCCTGTCACACAGTGTTGAACGGACGTTCATTTCGACTATCTAAAACTTTCCTGTCACAGCTATCAGCTTTGGCAGGAGGCAACATGCGCAAGATCCTCGCAGCATCACTCTCGGCGTTGCTAACCGTGGGGACTATCCCCACCTCGGCATTCGCTGCGGGTCCCGGGGACGGACCCCATAGCGATCCGCAGAACGATCATCAGAATGAGCCCAGAACCGCGACTCCTATCAAGCACGTCGTGGTCATCTTCGGCGAAAATATCTCCTTCGATCACTACTTCGGTACGTATCCCAAGGCGCAAAACAACCCAGGCGAAACCCCCTTTACCTATGTTCCCTCTAGACACAAGGGTCGCGACGCCGCCAATAATCTGATCACACCCTTGGATCCGACCAAGGGATTTACTCCCATTAGCGGCGTGAACCTGTTGAACGACAATCCCAACGGACCCACCGGATCTGGCGCAACCTTCAATGGCAGCTCGGCAGCCAATCCATTCCGTCTAGCTCCGTCACAGGCTGCAACTGCCGACCAGAGTCACGCTCCCAAGCCGGAGCAGACCGCATACGACAACGGCAAGGTCGACCAGTTCCCTGGCTCGACGGGCGCCGCCGGTCCTCCACCCTCAGCCACTGCCACCTCCAACGCTGCGCTGACCAAGGGTCTGGTTATGGGCTACTTCGACGGAAACACCGTCACCGCCATGTGGAACTATGCGAATCATTTTGCGCTGAACGACAATATGTATACTTCGCAATTTGGCCCATCTACGCCGGGAGCGATCAACCTCATCGCAGGCCAGACCAATGGACTTGCTCAATACACCAACGTGGTCACCGGCACGGCCCCCAATCAGACGCTGCTGCATAGCAGCCACGAAGTCTTCGACGGCCAGGGCGGATTTACCCTAATCGGCGACGCCGAGCCGCTCGGCGACGTCTGCTCCAACACTTCCGATGACAACGTCGCGATGGCCGGCAAGAACATCGGCGACCTGTTGAACGCCAAAGGCCTCACCTGGGGCTGGTTTCAGGGCGGTTTCAATCTAGAACTGACCAACCCCAACGGGACCACCGGCTGCGCGCGTTCCACACCCAATGTCGTTCCCGGCTACGGTGGTGTCGCCCAGAACGACTACGTTGAGCACCACGAACCCTTTCAATACTATGCCTCGACCGCCAATCTTACCCACGCACGCCCCAGCTCGATCTCGGCCATTGGCAGCAGCTATGAGGCCGACAGCCACACGCTTGATCCGGCTAATCACCAGTACGATACGGACGACTTCTTCACCGCGCTGAACAACGGAATCCTGCCTTCAGTGACCTTTCTCAAGGCTCAGTCCTTCCAGGATGCGCATCCAGGCAACTCCGATCCGATTGACGAACAGACCTTTGTCGTCAATGTGATCAACGCGCTCCAGAACACCCCTTTCTGGGAGTCGACCGCTGTCGTCATCACCTATGACGACTCCGACGGCTGGTATGACCACCAGATGCCTTCCATCGTTAATCCCTCAACCAGCCAGTATGTCGATGTGCTCAATGGCCCCAGCAACTGTTCGGTGGGCGCCCAGCAGCGCGAAGACGGCAAGATTCCTGATCGGAAGACCCCGCTCAACGGCGTAGGCGGCCTGCCGGTCCTCGGCCGTTGCGGCTACGGAACGCGCCTGCCCCTGCTGGTCATCTCGCCCTGGGCCAAAGACAACTACGTCGACCACACCCTGCTCGATCAGACCTCGGTCATTCGCTTTATCGAGGACAATTTCCTCGACGGCAAGCGGATTCAGCCGGGTGGCTCCTTCGACAGCATCGCCAACTCGATCGAACCGATGTTCGACTTTAATCGGCCTCTGCGCGAGGTCAGGAACCGCGTTCTGATTCTCGATCCCGAGACCGGGGCCATCCTGTACCAGTAGTTCCACCGATCCCTTTCAATTGAAACCGCTGCGCGCATCTCCTGCTATGCGCGCAGCGGATTCTTCTGATTGAAACAATTCCCCGGCATTCTTTGTCTATGGACTCTTCTCGGCGAAAGCTTCTGCTCCGAAGCGTACGGTTGATGGCGACGGCGGCAGCGACGCAAAGCGGCCTGCTCGGCAATCTCCACCTTTTCGCGCAGCAACAGCACCCGACGCCGCCCCCCAAGCCCGGCTCATTACCCGGTATGGTTTACGATGACCCAGCTCCTGTGGCGAATACGGCGCCTTCAGGCCCTCCGCGTCCATGGCTTCATCCTGAGCGTCTGGCAAAATTCGTAGATCCACTGCCGATTCCGCAGACTCTGCGGAGCGCGGAGACCCGGCCCGATCCCACTCGGCCCAACACCCCGATTCCGTATTTCCGCGTCGTCATGAGCAAGGTCGATGTGAAAGCTCATCGCGACCTGCCGTCAACCAGTATCTGGAGTTACGGCAACACAGCTCCCAGTCCAACTATTGAAGCCCGCAAGGGCCAGCCCATGCTCATCGAATGGGTGAACAGCCTTCCCACGCAGCACTTCCTGCCCATCGATCACTCTCTTTGCGGAGCCGGGAAGGACTTGCCGGAGGTCCGCACAGCCGTCCACGTTCACGGCGCTTGCGTTCCACCCGAAAGCGATGGCTACCCGGAGGACTGGAAGACGTCCGGGCAAAGCTACACCGCGCTCTATCCCATGAATCAGGACGCGGCGACCCTCTGGTATCACGACCACGCCATGGGCATCGAGCGTCTCAACCAATACGCCGGCCTCTATGGGTTCTTTCTCATTCGTGACGAAGCCGAAGATGCGCTCAACCTGCCCAGAGGCAAGTACGAGATTCCACTGGCAATCGCCGATCGCTTCTTCTACGCCGACGGTCAGCTCCACTATCCCGATTCAGGAGATCCCGAGGCGCCTTGGATCCCAGAAATCTACGGCGACGTCATCCTCGCCAACGGCGCCATCTTTCCCTATCTCGAAGTCGAGCCAAGCCTCTACCGTATCCGTCTGCTGAACTCCTCCAACTCTCGCGCTTATCTCTTTTCATTGTCGAACGGTCATCGTTTTCATCAGATCGGCAGTGATCAAGGCCTGCTTCCGGCTCCTGTCGAACTCAAAGAGCTCATGCTCTCCCCAGCCGAGCGAGCCGATCTATTGATCGATTTCTCGTCCCTAGCCGGCGCTGAGTTCACGTTGCAGGACCAGCACCTCACCATCATGCAATTCCGGGTCGGCGGCAAGGCCCAACCAGCGTCAACCTCCAAATCTTTGGCCGAAGCGTCCTCGATCCTGGGCATGCCATTGCGAACGATTGACCGCATCCCGGAAACAGCTGCGGTGCGCACCCGCACCTTCACCCTCAACGAGTACATGCACCCAAAATCCCGTGTCATGCTCATGCTCCTGAATGGGCAGTATTGGCACGACCCGGTCAGCGAGAAGCCGGTGTTGGATACGGTCGAAATCTGGAGCTTCATCAACACCACGCAGGATATCCACCCTGTCCATCTTCACCTTGTACGCTTTCAGATCCTCGATCGCCGCCCCTTTGACGTCGACGACTACCTCAACTACAAGAACTTCCATTACCTCGGCGATGCCGCCCCTCCAGAACTCAACGAGCGGGGCTGGAAGGATACCGTAAAGGCCCATCCGGAGACTGTCACCCGCATCATCATTCCATTCAAGGGCTATCCAGGCCGCTATGTCTGGCATTGCCATCTGCTCGAACATGCCGCCAATGAAATGATGCGGCCCTTTGAGGTGCTCGCTCCTTCCGGCGCGGGTCGTCCCAATCCGGCATGATCGCCGATCACTAAGACAACGAGCTGGATGACGCTGTTGAGCCGCGTCCATTGCACTACGATGGTTCCCATGAAGATTCTTTCCGCTGCCGAGATGCAGACCTGCGACCGAGTCACCGCCGACCAATTCGGTCTTCCATCGACGGACCTCATGCGGAACGCCGCCGGAGCCGTAGCGGCCTTCGTCCGGCAGAAATTCCCAGCAGCCCGGCGCATAACCATCCTCTGTGGACGCGGTAACAATGGCGGCGATGGCCTCATGACCGCGCGACTGCTCAATGAAGCTGGTTGCGAAGTGACTGTCCTGTTGTTAAGCGATCCGGAAGGACTACGCGGCGATGCCGCCCTGGCCTGGACTGAACTCACCGCAGACAAGGCGTTGGTTCGCAGCGGCCTGCCATCGAGAATCTGGATTACCGTCACCGATCCGGGACAGTTGACCACTCATACCGAGGCTCTCACGAGGGCAGATCTGATCCTCGATGCGGTTGTCGGCACGGGCTTCCAACCACCCCTGCGAGGGATGCCCTTCGCCGCCCTGACATGGCTGCACGAAGCATTGAAGTCCATCCCCAACCCTCCGCAAGTCCTTGCTATCGATCTCCCATCCGGCTGGGACGCTGATTCCACCGCCGCAAGGCAACCAGGCACGGTATTTCCGGCGGATGCTGTCATCACCTTCACCGCTCCCAAGCCCGCCCACGTCTTCGGCCAGTTGACCCGAAGCCTGTGCCAACCGGTCGTGGTCGCTTCGATCGGCTCGCCCGATCAGGCCATCGTCTCCAGCCTCAACCTGCACTGGTCTGGCTCGTCGAAGGCGATTACCGATCCCGAGCGAGCGCCTGACTCCAACAAAGGCATGTACGGCCACGTTCTGGTCATCGGGGGCAGCCCGGGTAAGTCCGGGGCACCAGCCATGGCTTCGCTCGCCGCGCTCCGCACCGGTGCGGGTCTTGTCACCGCGGCCGTCACTCCGTCCGTCCTCTCACTCGTCGCAGCTATCGCACCGGAGTTAATGACCCAGGCTCTCGCCACCACTCCGACAGGCGAAATCTCACGCGACAACCTCGCGCCAGACAGCCTCAAATCCTTGCTCAATCGAATTACTGTCCTCGCCATCGGCCCTGGCCTGGGAACCAGCCCGGAAGCCGCAGAATTCGTGGTCGGCCTGCTCAGCCGGTCCAGACTGCCCTCCGTGGTCGATGCCGACGCCCTGAATGCACTCTCCAAGCAGCCCGAGCTCATCTTGGAAATCGCCAAAGACCGAACCCTGGTCCTAACCCCGCACCCCGGCGAAATGTCCCGTCTAACCGGCCTGAGCATTGTCGAAATCGAAGCTAAGCGCCTCGAAATCGCCCGCGAATTCGCGACAAAGTATCAGCTTACTCTGGTCCTCAAGGGCTGGCGGACGCTAATTGCCCATCCAAATGGGAGTGTCGCCGTCAATACCACCGGCAACCCGGGCATGGCCAAAGGCGGCAGCGGAGATCTGCTGACCGGCATGGTCGCGGCGCTGCTCTCCCAGAATCCAAAAGATCCAGCGAGGGCCGTCGAAGCAGCTGTCTATCTCCACGGACTGGCTGCAGACATCACTGTCCGCCAGCCAGGAATCGGCGGCGACCAACACACCCTGCTCGCAACCGATTCACTCACAAATTTGCACAGGGCTTTCCGCTTTCATCCACAGGCCCATTCCGGGTATGGTTGGCTGCAGGGTCTTCCCCCGGATTTCATCTCATAAACCGGTGTTGATCGCCACCAGCCCAGGAGCGCCATGAGCAAAGCTGAACCCATCACTCGCGAGTATGAAACCAAGTCAAGCGCCGGCACAATCGCTATCGGCCGAAAACTCGCCGAGTTGCTCGCGCCGCCGCGCCTGCTCATCCTTCGCGGCGATCTCGGTGCGGGAAAGACTACCCTGGTCAAAGGCATCGCCGATGCTCTTGGAGCCGCGGAACCGGATGAAGTCACCAGTCCGACTTTTACACTGGTCCATGAATACACCGGCACGCTCGACGGCAAGCCTGTCAAGCTGCTGCATCTCGATCTCTACCGCCTCGATGCCGAGCGACAACTCGACTCCCTCGGGCTCGAAGAGATGCGCACTCCAGATGCAATCGTCCTGGTCGAGTGGGGTGAAAAATTCAAAAGCATCCGCAAGCACGCCGACGGCGAAATCGTCGTCACCTCTGCAGGTGGGGACACCCGCAAAATCGTAGTCACTTTGAATTAAGCAAGTATGAGTGTCCCAGGTCTCACCACGGAGACCTGGGAAAAGAAGCACGCGAAACCAGGATCTAAACCGCCTCTGCCAAGTCCGCTATCAGATCTTCTTTATCTTCAATGCCCACGGACAGTCGTACGAGTCCCGGCGTAATCCCAATCTCCAGCCGGCGCTCTTCGGTCAAAGCTGCATGGGTGGTCGTCGCAGAGTGTGAGGCCAGCGATTCGACCCCGCCAAGCGACTCTGCATTCAAGAACAGCTTCACCGCTCCGAGAAATCGTCCGACAGCCTCGCGTGACCCAAGCTCCAGCGTCATCATCGAGCCAAAGCCCTTCTGCTGCTTGACTGCCAGCGCATGCTGGGGATGCGACTCGAGGCCGGGATAGAAGATCTTCTGTACCTTGGCGTGCGGAGAAAGAAACTCCGCTACGGCGCGCCCATTCTCTTCATGCTGTTTCATGCGCAAAGGCAAGGTCTTGATACCGCGCAGCACCAGAA
>Ga0302308_10003838_pt1 | contig 11926 bp, 8 predicted proteins | sample III_Palsa_E3_3_FD_200531 | JGI IMG/M metagenome (GOLD analysis project Ga0302308, IMG submission 200531) | Peat permafrost microbial communities from Stordalen Mire near Abisko, Sweden - III_Palsa_E3_3 | ecosystem: Environmental > Terrestrial > Soil > Palsa > Peat permafrost | place: Sweden... | reverse complement strand
ACAGGGATATTCTCGCACAAGCCAGGTCGGTAACTCAACTATTCTAGTGTCTACATTTCTGGCGTGTCGGCTCACCATACCCGCTGCTCAGGCACAAGATCACGCGTCAAACCAGCCGCAACTTCGGCCTAAAGGCCCGGTTCGCTGACCCGGTAACGAGCGCCTCGCCGTAACCCGCTGTGGTACATCGCAGATATCGCGGCCCCTAATGCAGGGTGAGGATGCGGGGTTCGCCTTCGGGTCCGGGCAGCGGCTGCTCACACCAGACAACCTTGCCGTTGGCCGTCCGGCGGGCCCCCCAGCGCTGCGCGAACTGGCTGACGACCTGCAGGCCGCGCCCGTTCTCGTCGTCCCGGCCGGCTTGCCGTAGCCGGGGCAGCGCGGCGGAGTTGTCGCCCACCTCGCAGACCAGCGCGCCCTCCCGCACGAGGCGCAGCGTGACCGTGCCGGGGGAGTACCGCAGCGCGTTCGTGACCAGCTCCGACACCAGCAGCTCGGTGACCGGGATCATGTCGTGCAGGCCCCAGCGCTCCATCGGCTCGCGAATCAGCGTCCGGGCCTGGCCCACCGAGGTGAGCTCCCGGCCCAGCGTCCAGGTCGCGTGGTGGTCGGCCGGGATGCGGGACAGCCGGGCCAGCAGCACCGCGATGTCGTCGCGCTGCTGGTCGGCGTACACGCCATCCAGCGTGGCCTTGCACAGATCCTCCAGCGAGCGGGATGAGATGTCGCTGTCACTGAAGATCTTCTGCAGCCGTTGCAGGCCGTCATCGATGTCGCGGGTGCGGTTCTCCACCAGGCCGTCGGTGTAGAGCAGGAACAGGCTGCCGTCCTCGATCGGGAACACCCGGCTCTGGATGGGGCCTTCGCCCACACCCAGCGGCGGGGCGGGCGCGACGTCGAGGTACTCGTTGCTGCCGTCCGGCTGGACAAGCAGCGGCGGCAAGTGCCCGGCCACCGCCACCTCGCAGGTGCCGCTGACCGCGTCGAAGATCGCGTAGGCGCAGGTCGCGAAGTGCGGCTCTCGTTCACCCAACGTGTGCATGAGCTCGTCGAGCTGCTGCAGCGATTCGGCGGGGGGCAGCTCGAGCCGGGCCAGCGTGTGGATGGCGGTGCGAAGCCGTCCCATGGTCACGGCGGCCCGCACGCCGTGCCCGGCCACGTCGCCGACGACCAGGGCGACCCGCGCACCCGGCAGCGCGATGGACTCGTACCAGTCCCCCCCGACCTCGATGAGCTTGCTGCCGGGCAGGTAGCGGTGCTGCACGTCTACCGACGACGGCGCGGACAGGCCGGTCGGCAGCAGGCTGCGCTGCAGGGTCAGCGCGGTGGCGTGCTCACGGTTGTAGCGCCGCGCGTTGTCGACGAAGATGGCCGCCCGGGTGGCGAATTCCATCCCGATTTCCTGGTCGTAGGCGTCGAACCGGCGGTACCCGGGTTTCCGGACGCAGACGAAGAAGCCCAGCGCGTGGCCCTGCGCGATCAGCGGCAGCACCAGCATCGAGCCGTCGGCCAGCAGGTCGGCGACGGGCTGGCGCTGCCACTGGTCGGCCAGCTCGGCCGCATATTCCTTGCTGATCCGGCTCTTCAGCACCGGCTGGCTCGTCTCCATGCACACCACGTACGGCGAGCCAGGCGGGTAGCGGAGGATCTCGCCGATCGGGAAGGTGGCTTCCCAGGCCGCATCATCCATGTCGTTGGACACCGCCAGGCGGCGCAGCGGGTGCGAGCCGTCCGGGAGGCCCGAGGGGAACTCCTCGTCACCGATCAGGCTTTCCAGCACGGCGATGCCGCCCGAGTTGCAGAAGTGCGGCACGAGGGTGCCCATCAGTTCCCGCGCCACGTGGTCGAAGTCGAGGGTGTCGCCGATCCGCTTGAACGTCCGGTCCAGCAGGACCTGCCGCATCAGTGCCGGGTCCACGAACCGCTCGGCCACCGGGGCGGGGATGCGCAGCAGGGCCAGCGCGGCCACGTCCGAGCTGCCCGCGCGCATCGGATGAACGGTGACAACCGCGTCCAGCTTGCCGTTCTCGGTGGGGATCGAGAGCATGCCGGTGCCCTCACGGTCGGACCGGATCGCCTCCAGCAGCCCCGCCACGATGTCGGAGCCGCTCTGACCGGCTGCGCTCTGACCGGCTGTCCCCTGGCCCGCTGGGCTGCTCTGGCCCGCCGGGGCACTCTGGCCCGCTGGGGTGCTCTGGCCCGCTGGCGTGCTGTGGCCCGCTGGCGTGCTCTGGCCCGCTGGGGTGCCCTGGCCCGCTGGGGTGCTGTGGCCCGCTGGGGTGCTCTGGCCCGCTGGGGCACTCTGACCTGCGGAACCTCCCGCGGGGGCGGTCCCGTTGGACGCGCTCTTGCCGTAGTTCTGGCTCGCGGGATTTCCGGAGCTCTTGTCACCCTGGCCGGCAGCGGCGCCGGACTCATCGGTCTTATCCGCGGGGCTGGCCTCGGTCAGCAGGTCGCTGAGGCTCGCGCCGAGAAGCTGATCGGCGGGCCGGCCCAGCACCGCCGGGGCGATGCGGTCATGCTGGACGATCCGTCCGGAGCGGTCGATACCGAGGATGATGGTCCGCACCGAGGAACTCTGCGGCGGTGCGCTGTTATCGACCGTCGTCCCGATTGTCACGTGGTGCTCCCTGTCGGCTTCTCACCCGTTTGGTGCCACGGTGATTGCCTGGATCACCGCTCCGTGTACCGATACCCATTCGTCGGGCCCTGTTAGCCCAATTATGAGCCAAGCATGGCCCGCAGGCAGCAGATCCGCGTACGCGTCTTAAGCCTGTCGAATACGCCTTTGCGTGATTTCGATGAAAAAACGGTGCCGCCTTTCCGCGCGATCTGCGGTTTTCCTAGCCGCTGCCGGGCGGAACGGGTTAGGTCAGCCGGGCCACGGCCAGGCTCGCGGCCAGCAGGACCAGGCCCCACGACATCGCCCGCAGCGCCCCTTCCAGCGGCTCGAGCAGCGTTTCCGTGCCGACCGGGGCGGAGGTCCCGTCGGCCAGGGTAATCGAACCGTCGACCCGGGCCGCGCGGCGCCGGATGTACCGCGCCGGGGTGCTGAGCCGGCGCTGCGCCACCGAAAGCGCGAGGGCCGCCGCGGCGGCGCCCACGGCCGCCGGGGCCAGGTTCCCGTCCTGGGCGGCGTACCCGGTGAGCACCGGGAAGGCGCCCCACGCGGCCGCGAAGCCGAGGTCGTTATGCACGATGCCGCCGAACAGCTCCGCGTTGTACGCGATGACCAGGATGGGACCCGCCACCATGAACGGCACCAGGATCCAGCCCGCCTGGGTGATGCCGTAAACGCCCAGCGCGACCGCGCCGGCCAGGCTCGCCGCGGCCGCGGCGATCAGCGCTGGCGCCGGGATGGCCGTGCGCAGCGGGCGGCCGTTCAGCTCGTCGAGGGCGTGCGCGGCCACGCCGACGGCCAGGAAGAACGCCGCCACCGTGTACAGCAGCCGGTTGACGTAGACCCGCGGGGCCAGCGTGGCCCCGATGACCACGTAGGACAGGTGCCACGCGGTGTACGGCGGATGCAGTAGCGTCCACCAGTCCCGCCACTGTCCCGGCCGGGCGGCGTAGTAGGCCGGCCGGTCAGTCACGGGTGCGCTGTCCCCACATGACCAGGCCGCCGCCCAGGCTCATGATCTTCGTCTGCACGCCGGTGAAACCGGCGCGCCGCCACGCCTCGGCCGTCCACGGCACGGGGTATCGGCGGTAGTGACCGGTGATGTTCGGCCCGAGGAACCGGCCGACCCGCAGCCAGGCCCGGCCGCCTAGCGCCAGCCCGCCGGCGGGCAGGATGATCCGCGTGTACAGCACCCACCAGGCCCGCCAGAAGGCGGACGGCGGAACGCAGAATTCCAGGCTCGCCATCGTCCCGCCCGGCTTGACCACCCGGCCCAGCTCGGTCAGCACCGCCTGCGGATCGTCCACGTAACGCAGCAGGTAGGTGAAGGTCAGCGCGTCGAAGCTGGCGTCGGGAAACGGCAACTGCTCGGCCTTCCCGGCCACCAGGCCGATACTGCGGCTCAGCCCCGCGTCCGCCACATTGGCCTGCCCCTGCCGCAGCATCGCCTCGGTCAGGTCGATGCCGACGACCCGGGCGCCGGTCCGCGCGGCCAGCTGGATGGCGACCCCGGCGGTCCCGGAGGCCACGTCGAGGACGAGGGGCGGCTCTGGCGCTGGGCCGGCGCTCGGCGGCCGACCGGCCTCGGCTGCGGCCGCCGCCGGTGCCGCCGCCGGTGTGGCCGCCGCCGGTGCGGGATGCGCGGCGATGCGGCTGACCATCTCCCGCCGCCAGCGGCCGTTCTGGCCCATCGACAGGATCTCCGCCAGTCGGTCGTAGCGCGCCGGGAGCGGCGTGAATAGCCGCTGCGCGAAGCGGTTACGGCCCCCGGTCCTCACTGGCTGAAGCTCGTGTTCGTCCCGGCGACGCCGATGAGCACGCCCTGCCCGGTCACGCTGACGTTCTGGACGGTCACCCCGGCCGGCAGGTGGGGCACCGTGACGGTGAAGCTCTGCAACGGGCCGAGCGCCGACAGCGGGATCCCGCCGGCCGAGACCACCCGGACGCTGATCTGGTGCGGTCCGGCCTTCGCCACTTGGGCGAAGGCGTTTCCGCTGACGAACCCAAGGTTGATGGACGCCTTCACCTCCCCGTTGCCTCCGTTGGACAAGGTGATCCCGTCCCCGATGCCCCCCGCGTGGCTCAGCCCGGCGAACGTGATCAGCGCGGTCCCGTTCAGCTGATCGACGGTCGCGCCGTTGAAGCCAGACGTGATGTGCACGCCGTGCAGGGTGGCGTTGATGCTCGCGATGTCGACGGGTCCCTCGGTCACGTTGTCCGCGGAGATGTCGACCTGATGGAAGTCACGCGCCGCCAGCTGGGTCAGGAACGGGAAACCTTCGATCGTCACCTTCGGCTTGACCGGGAATCCCTGCGCCTTGATCTGATTGGCGGCCTCGTTCTCGGCGATGCCCGCCGCCACCCGGTCCGCGGCGATCAGCAGGATGAGCAGGACGACGACGGTGATCGCGGTGATGGTCAGCCCGCGGTGCCTGCGCCTCCGCCGTCCGCCGCGCCGCGGCGGCGGCTCGCCGCGCGGCGGCGCCTCGCCTCGGTATCCGCCGACCGGCATCCGCGCCGTCCGCGACCGGTATCCGTCATCCGGCCCGTTCCAGCCCGCCGGACCCGCTGCGCCCGCCGGACCCGCTGAGCCCGAGTCCCCTGCGGGCCCGTACCCGCCGGCCGAGCCGTACTCCCCGGGCCTGATCGGTCGGGTCGGATCCTCGCTCATGACACCAGCTCCACTGTCGGGGGCGCGGATCTGAGTTTAATGGAATTAACGTGGCGTAGAACAAAAAGGTTCGGCATATTCCCGTTTATGGGTCCCGCACCTACACTCGGTAGACATGTCAACGCTGCGTTCCGGCCCGGCGGGGGCTGGCCCGGTGCTCACCGTACGCACGCGGCAATCGGATCATCGATTGCAGGCGGGGACTGCTTACCGGCTGGGCCGGGATCCGGGCTCCGACATCGTCATGTCCGACTCACGCGTGTCCTGGCGGCATGCGGTCCTGCGGCATGAACAGGACACCTGGATACTTGAGGATGTCGGAAGCACGAATGGGACATTCATTGGCACCAGGCGTGTCGACCGGATCACCATCAGTGCCGAATGCGTTATCCGGCTCGGAAATCCTGACGACGGCCCGGTTCTGCGCTGCGAGCCGGCCGCCCGCCCAGTGCACGCGGAGACCGAGATATCCACCCCGGCCGCCGCCGCCCGCGCCCTGCTCAACAGGCCGGATGGCGACGAGCGGGGCAGCCCGCAGCTCTGCCCGGAGGCCGATCCAGGCTGGGGCGATCCAGGCAGCGGCTGGGGCAGCGGCCAGGGAACGGCAGTCAGGACGATCATGGCCCGGGTAGCGGCCGCGGCCCAGCAGACGGCGGCGCGGGCCCGGTCCCATCGCTCATGGACCCGGACCGGGTCCGGCGACCCGCGGATTACCGGCTCAGCGTGGACCGCCGCCCCTCCGCGGTGCTGCCGCTGCCGGCCCGCCTGCTCCGTATCGGGCGGACGCCCGACAATGACCTCGTCCTTTCCGACTTGAGTGTCTCCCGGCACCACGCAGAATTGCGGAAATCCAGCAGCGGAAAGTTCGAAATCGTCGACCTCGGCAGCCACAACGGAACATTTGTCAATGGTCAGCGAGTTACTTCCGTCACCCTAACCGAGAAAGATATTGTCAGCGTCGGGCATGCGACATTCCGGCTGACCGACGGTGAACTGCGTGAATACATTGACGCCGGCGATGTGTCGCTCGTCGCGCAGGATCTGGTCGTCCAGGTCGGCGGGGGCAAGATTCTGCTGGACCACGTAAGCTTCCCGATCGCGGAGCGGTGCCTGGTTGGCATCATCGGCCCGAGCGGCGCGGGCAAGTCGACCCTGCTCGGCGCGCTGACCGGGATGCGCCCCGCCGACCGGGGGGTCGTGCTGTACGACAACCGCGACCTGTACAAGGACTACGCGGAGCTGCGGACCCGGATCGGCCTGGTCCCGCAGGACAGCATCATGCACACCCAGCTGACCACGCAGCGCGCGCTGCGGTACGTCGCCGAGCTGCGTTTCCCGCCGGACACGCACGCCCGCGAGCGGAACGCCCGGGTCGACGAGGTCATGAGCGAGCTGGCGCTGACCAGGCACGCGGAGACCCGCGCCGACAAGCTGTCCGGTGGCCAGCTCAAGCGGGTCAACGTGGCCCTGGAGCTGCTGACCAAGCCGTCGCTGCTGTTCCTGGACGAGCCCACGTCCGGCCTGGACCCCGGGCTCGACAAGTCGGTCATGGAGCAGATGCGCGACCTCGCACACGACGGCCGGACCGTCATCGTGGTCACGCACAGCGTGGCCAACCTCGACGTGTGCGACCGGCTGCTGGTCCTGGTGCCCGGGGGCAAGGTCGCGTTCTTCGGACCGCCGGAGCAGGGCCTGAGCTACTTCGGCCAGCCCGGCTGGGCCGAAGTGTTCCAGGCCTTCGACCGGCAACCGGAGCGGGACTGGGCCGGCGAGTTCGAAAGCTCGCGGATCTACGAGCGTTACATCACCCAGCCGCAGACGATCCCCGCGGTCTCCAGCGGCCCGAAGGCCGCGGGTACCCGGGCCCCGGTCCGCGGGGGCGCGTTCCACCAGATCGGCACGCTCTGCCGCCGGTACGCGCGGGTCATCGCGTCTGACCGCGGCTACCTGCTGTTTGCCGCTCTGATGCCGGTCATCCTAGGCGGCCTGATCTACGCCCTGGGCGGCACGAAGGGGCTCCGGGGAGCCCCGGGCAGCAACTCCAACGCCCAGACGGTCCTGATCCTGGTCATCGTCGGCGTGTGCCTGTCCAGCACCGTCAGCTCGATCTGGGAGTTGGTCAAGGAACGGACGATCTACGTAAGGGAACGAGCGGCCGGCCTGTCGGCCGGGGCCTACCTGAGCTCGAAGCTGATCGTGCTGGGCGCCATCTGCATCCTGCAGGCCGTGTTGCTGGCGGCGATCGGCCTGCTTGGCCGGCCGCTGCCGCCCACGGGCTCGTTCCTGGTGCACGCCCCGTTCGCCGAGCTGGTCATTGGCATCGCCGTGTTCGCCGTGACCTCGATGTGCCTGGGCCTGATGGTGTCTTCCCTGGTCACGACGATGGAACGGACCATGCCGCTGTTGGTCCTGACGATTTTCGTCCAGATCATGCTGTCCGGCGGTGTGGTCCCGGTCGGCGGGATGGTCATCAACCAGATCTCCTGGCTGGTTCCGGGGCGCTGGGGCTACGCCGCGGTCGCTTCCACCGTCGACCTCAACCGGCTCCTTCCCCCCGGGTCCTCAACCATCAATTCGCTCTGGCAGCATCAGGCGAGCACCTGGCTGACGGACATCGGCGCGATGATCGCCCTGTCCGTCGTGTTCATTCTCATCACGTGGTGGCGGCTGAACCGGCTGAGCCCGGGGCGCCGCAAGTGAGCTCGTCCCGCCGTAGCGCCAGTTACCGCTGTCCGGACATTGATCATCCTGAACGGGACCAGGTGTAACTGGTCCAGCAGTGCGCCGCTCAGCTGATGCAGCGCCTGGCTGTCAGATCCAGCCCGCGTCGGCGTGCGGCAAGCCGAGCGCGGTCAATTTCCCTGCTCACAGGTACGCATCCGTTCTCAAAGGCGGCGAGCGGGCGGCCCAGCGTCTAGCCGGCATTATCGATCACTGGCGGGCGTGTGGCCGGCGAACTGTGTCGGCTGAGACTAGGGTGAACCGATGACAGAACAGCTGGCCGCAGCGCGTGACCTGCTGCGCCGTGTCCCCTTGGTGGACGGGCACAACGACCTGCCCTGGGCGATCCGCGCGGGGTTCGGCTCCGATCCGGTCCTGGCCGCCCTGACCCGGCCGGTGCGGGAGACGCAGACCGATCTGCCGCGGTTGTCCGAAGGCGGCGTGGCGGCCCAGTTCTGGTCCGTCTACGTGCCGGGCACGCTGACCGGTGACGCCGCGGTGACCGCGGTGCTGGAGCAGATCGACATTGTGCACCGGATGATCCAGGCTTACCCGGAGCACCTGGAACTTGCGCTCACCGCCGCCGACGTGCAGCGGGCCTTCGCCGCCGGGAAGATCGCCTCGTTGCTCGGCGCGGAGGGCGGCCACTCGATCGCGTCATCGCTAGGAGTGCTGCGCGCGCTGTACCGGCTCGGCGTCCGGTACATGACGCTGACCCACAACAGCAACGTCGGCTGGGCAGACTCGGCCACCGACACCCCGGACGCGGGTGGCCTGACCGATTTCGGCCGGGCGGTTGTGCGGGAGATGCAGCGCATCGGGATGCTCGTCGACCTGTCCCACGTTGCCCCGTCCACCATGCGCGACGCCCTCGACGTCGCCGGCGCCCCACTGATCTTCTCGCATTCCTCGGCCCGGGCCCTGTGCGATCATCCACGTAACGTGCCCGACGAGGTGCTGGCCCGCTTGGCGGTCAACGGCGGTGTCTGCATGGTGACGTTCGTGCCCGCCTTTGTCTCACCGGAGTGCGCGGCCTGGCAGGCCGGCCTGCTCGCCGAGCTGGACCGGCGCGGGCTTGACCGGCGGGACATGTCGGCCTGGGATGCCGTGGCGCCCGAGTGGGAAGCCGCTCACCCCGTCCCCGAGGCGACGCTGACCCAGGTGGCCGACCACATCGACCACGTCCGCGCGGTGGCGGGCATCGACCACATCGGCATCGGCGGCGACTACGACGGCTCCGCCGCGATGCCCACCGGCCTGTCCGACGTCTCCGGATACCCGGCGCTGTTCGCCGAGCTGCTGACCCGGGGCTGGACCGAGCCGGACTGCGCGGCGCTGGCCGGCGGCAACCTGCTGCGCGTCCTGCGGGACGCGGAGAACGCGGCCACGTCAGTGTCGGGCTGGCACTAGTATCGCTCGCGATGATCGCGCCCCCCATCACCCCGTCCGTGTTCCGCCAGGTACCCGGCCACGACCGCCTTGCGGGCCTCCAAGTGCTGACCTGGCCCGCCTTCGGTGGCTTCGACGTGGACGTGCTGGTGACGACCCGCTCCGGCGGGGTGTCCGCCGGACCCTACGCCAGCCTGAACCTCAGCCTGAACGTTGGCGACGATCCCGCCCATGTGCTGGAGAACCGGCGCCGGGCGCTGGCCGCCCTCGGGGCCGGCCTGGAGGATGCCGTTTTCGCCCAGCAGGTGCACGGCGCGGCGGCCGAGGTGGTCGGCCTGGCGGATCGGGGCCGCGGCACCCGGGAGGCCGCCGACGCCATACCCGCCGCCGACGCTCTGGTCACGGCCGATCCTGGCCCGGTGCTGGCCGTGCTGGCCGCCGACTGCGTGCCGGTCGTGCTCTACGATCCGGTCGCGCACGTGCTCGCGTGCGCCCACGCGGGCTGGCGGGGTACGGTCGCCGGCGCCGCTGCGTCCGCCGTCCGGGCCATGGCGTCGCTGGGCAGCCGGCCGGCCGACGTGGTCGTCGGCCTGGGCCCGGCGATCGCCCCCGGCCGCTATCAGGTCGGCGCCGAGGTCGCCGAGGCGGCGGCGAAGGCCTTCGGTGCGCGCGCCTCCGCCGTCCTGCACCCCGCCGGGCCGGAGCAGTGGCGGTTCGACCTGTGGACCGCGAACCGCCTGGTCCTCCAGGCGGCAGGCGTTCCCGGCGGCCAGATCCACGGCACGGACACCGCGACCGGCCCGATCACCCCCGCCCCAGGCCCTACCTCAGCCGGCCCCGCCTCGCCAGACCCATCCACACCCACCTCGGCGTCCGCACCCACCCCGGCGTCCGCACCCACCTCACCGGCCCCGGCAGCCCCACAGCCCCCTGATGGCTGGTTCTTCAGCCACCGCGCGGAACAGCCCTGCGGCCGGTTCGGCCTGCTGGCCCGCCTCCGGCCCCGGAGGACCCGATGAGCACGCAGACCGCCGCCGCGGCCACCCCCCCGCAGGCCCGCCGCGGCCAGGAGTTCCGGTACGAGTCCTACCGCCTCGATCCCGCCTCCGGCCTGCTCAGCTGCCGGTACAGCCTGGATGGGCAGGCGTTCGAGGAACGGGTCACGTTCAGCTCGCCCGGCCCGGTGCCCCGCTGGGACAGCCCGGCGGTAGCCGCGGCCGCGCGGCTGATCTTCCTGCTCGCGGGCGTTTCCTACTACAAGACCGCCGCCCCGCCCGTCATCAGCATGGGCGGCACCGCGCTGACCCCCCGGGAGCGCGCCTTCCTCCGCGCGTTCTACCTGGACGGCCTGGGCGAGTTCGGCTACCGCAGCGGCATTGACCTGTCCGGCCTCCGTATCGAGGGGCCCGAGGCGGAGCAGATCCCGCCGGCTGGACCCGCGCCGGCTCAACCCCCTGCGGCGGGTACTCGGCGCGCCCTGGTGCCGTTCGGTGGCGGAATCGACTCCATCGTGACCGTCGAGCTGGTCCGGGATCACGCCGACGTGGCCCTGTTCGTCGTCAGCCGGCCCGGCGACTACTTCGACGCGATCGAGCAGCCCGCCGCCGTGACCGGGCTCCCGGTGATCCGCGCCGATCGCGAGATCGACCCGCAGTTGCTGCGCTCGCGGGAGCTGGGATTCCTCAATGGCCACGTCCCGGTCACCGGCATCATCTCGGCCATCGCCGTCATGGCCGCGGCGCTGGACGGCCGGGACGCGGTGGTGATGTCCAACGAGTGGTCCGCTTCGGTGCCGACCATGCAGGCCGGGGACCGTGCGGTGAACCACCAGTACTCCAAGAGCGCCGCGTTCGAGGCGGCCTTCCGCGGGGTGCTCGCGGAGACCTCAGCCCGGCTGCCGCAGGGGCCGGGGGCCGCGGCCATGCCGGACTACTTCTCGGCGCTGCGGCCCCGCACCGAGCTGTGGATCGCGGCCCGGTTCGCCCGGCTGCAGCGGTACCACAGCACCTTCCGCAGCTGTAACCGCGCCTTCCATATCGACAGGGCCCGGCGGCTCGACCACTGGTGCGGGCAGTGCGACAAGTGCTGCTTCATCGACCTGATCCTGGCGCCGTTCCTGCCCGCGGCGGAGCTCGGGACCATCTTCGGCGGCCGGGAGCCGCTCGCGGATCCTGCGCTGGCCGGCAGGTTCCGCTCGCTGCTCGGGGACGTGGACCTCAGCAAGCCGTTCGAGTGCGTCGGCGAGGTCAACGAGTGCCGCGCGGCGCTGCTGCTGGCGGACGAGCGGGCCGACCGTGCCGGGTTCCCGCTGCTGCACGAGCTGGCCGCGGAGGTCCGGGCGCTGCCTGGCCGGCCGTCCACCGAAGGCTTGCTGCAGCCCGTCGGTGAGCACTTCATCCCCGTCCCCTACGCGGAGGAATTCCTCGCGTGACCGGAACACGTCCCAAGCTCTCCTGGTCCGATCTGTCCGGCGCCCGCGTCGGGCTGTGGGGTCTCGGCCGCGAGGGCCTGGCCAACCTCCGCAA
>Ga0302308_10003835_pt1 | contig 11931 bp, 8 predicted proteins | sample III_Palsa_E3_3_FD_200531 | JGI IMG/M metagenome (GOLD analysis project Ga0302308, IMG submission 200531) | Peat permafrost microbial communities from Stordalen Mire near Abisko, Sweden - III_Palsa_E3_3 | ecosystem: Environmental > Terrestrial > Soil > Palsa > Peat permafrost | place: Sweden... | reverse complement strand
TGACGGTGGAGAATGAGTTAGAGGTGGGGACGCTGGTGTCGATTGCCGTTCCTGAGCTGCAGGTGGAGCGCAAATTGCGGCTGGTCTACCGGCGGCAGGCGGCCTTGAGCCACGCGGCGAGGGCGTTTTTGCAGGTGGTGGAGGCCCATGCGGCGACGCACGGCGATCCATTCTGCTTTGTGGCGGAACGAGTTTAAGACTGTTGTATCGCTGGGCGAGGTAAAGATAGTTGTGTGGCGGTGAACCTTTTCCCGGGAATAGCGTCTGTAGTTGTTAGCTGTGTGCGTTCGAGCAAAACACGGGCTAGGTTTGTTGCGAGAAGAAAGCGGGTACCGAAGTATGCCAAATGCAAAAGATATGAAGAGGATGCGGTTTGCGGGGGTTCTACTGTGTGGCGCAGTGCTGGCGATCGTTCCAGCAATGGCGCAGGATACTCCTCCACCACCGCAGGCACAGGGTGATGCGCAGGGGCCGCCTCCGGGTGGTGGTGGCCGCGGTGGCATGATGAACCCGGAGCGGCGCATGGCAGCGATGCAGCGGGAGTTGAATCTTTCGCCAGAGCAGCACACCGCGATCAAGGCGATCCTTGACGACGAGCAGGCGAAGATGGAGGCTGTGCGAGCGGATACAGCGATTTCGCGAGACGAACGGCGACCCAAGATGATGGGGATACACGAAGCCGAGAATACGAAGATCGAAGCTGTACTGACGAAGGACCAGAACGTGAAGTACGAGGCGATGGAAGCGCGGATGCATGAGCGCCGGCAGCAGGGCGGTGGCGGCGATGGCCCTCCTCCGCCTCCTCCACCGCAGTAATTTCGCGGAAAATAAGGGAGGACCTCTGCGGAGGTCCTCTTTTTTATGTAGAAAGAGGGGTTGAATGGGGTTGGGTGTGCAGAAACGGTGCGGAGGTGCGTCGCGGTGACGTGCTGTGCGGGTACAATTAGACATTAGCGCGCTGCGGTTCTGGTTGTGCTCCGTCAAACTGATAACACGGAGCCATGGATGTATCAAAAGACCAGAGGGCAACGCGATTGTGAAGGGATTTCTGCAAGCATGAAGAAAATGATGTTGCTCGGCGCACTGCTGGTGTTTGGCGCCGCTGTGGGGAACGCCCAGGAAAGCCGGCAGGATATAAGCGCCAGCGGAGTTGGGATATTTGGCCCGAGTGTTCACGGGCTTGGCGTACAGGCAAACACGCTGAGTGCTTTGGGCTTCCTGGGAAGCTACCGCTACTCGCTAACACCGCGCAGCGGGCTGGAAGTCAATTACATGTACTTGCAGAACTCGATGAAGTTCCGTCCCCCTGGGATTGGGCCGGTGTATGTCCATGTGCGGGATGAAGAGCTCAGCGCGGCGTACGTTTACACGCGGAACTACCATAACTTCAATCCGTTTGTTGAGATAGGCGTGGGTGCCATGATCTTTACGCCGATTCGGGATTTCGCGACCAACCAGCTGGATACCAAGCAGAACACTGCCATCGGCGGGCTTGCCGGCGGTGGGTTGGCTTACGAGATCAGTCCGAGCTTCGACGTTCGGGCAACGTATCAGGGATTTCTAGTGAAGACGCCGGATTTCGGAAACGCTCAGTACAAGACCAACCGTTATGAGTGGATTTCGCTGCCGTCGATCGGAATTGCGTACCACTTCTAAGAACCGCTTGAAGTAGATCGACAAAGAGCCCGGCTGCGAAGCCGGGCTCTTTGCTTTGTGTGCGGATACTTTGGATTCAACGTGACAGTATGAATGGAAGCGTGATCAGGGATGAGACTATCCGGCTATGCCCGTATGCAAGGGATAGTTATTGCCTGGAAAGCTTTCCGCCAGTGAAGTGATAGGCGACGCCGACCGAAAGGATAGCGGGCTGGAGGCTGCTGTTTTGAAAGCTCAACCAATCCTGATGCTCGAAGTCCACGCGGACGTTGATCATGCGGTAGACGGAGATATCGAGGCCGCCACCCAGTGTGAAGATGTTGTAAGCCAGGTTGGCCCGAGGGCCTATTGTTGCGGGATTTACATTGGAGGCGGTGCAGGCGACAGGCTGATAGGTCACAAGCGCCAGGCAATCCGGGGGGAAGTTGAAGACGCCGCGCCCGACCAGGACTTTGGCATAGGGCGCGAAGCGGCGGAAGTGATAGACGTAACGTCCACCGATCTCATACGTGCGTTCGTAGAGAAAAGAATCTTTGGTGGGATCGCTTACCTGGTGGAAGTCGGCCTCAATCCCAAAGTGCTGGCTGAAATCGAAGTCGCCGTAGAAGTTGTACCCGCTTAAGCGCTGGGGGCCATAATCGGAACTCAGCGTAGTTGTATAGCCTCCTCCCAACTGGAGATCTCCGGCACGACTAAGCGTTGCATCCGCTTGAGAGAATGCTGCGTGCGAGGACGCGGTCATCAGGGCAAGGACGAATACAAGTTTTTTCAACGATAGATCTCCATTCAAGCGAACGGGGAATTCTGTTCAGGTGAGTCAATCATAGCGTGAATAACGGAATTTTTCTTGCGAATTCCGGTGGCCCGGTTGTAACAGAATTCGGCGATTCACATCTCGTGCATCTGGCCCGATTCTTAAGTTGCATGTCCCACTTCTCTCTTTGGATGCAAAAAAGGGGGATGCAGAAAGGCCCCTGAAACTCGCTTCTTTTAATAACAAACTTTTCAGAGAACTAGTTTTGTGGTGGCGCAGCGGTTCCAGTCGCCGGCGCCGTTGCGGGAGCGTTTGTTCCGGCGGCCGGTGCGGCCGTGTTATCTCCCGGTGCCGCTGCTGTTCCGTCAACAGGTGCTGCAGTTGTGTTGTCCGCTGGTGCGCCCGCGGCTGCCGCAGGAGGTGCTGCGGGTGCGACCCAGTAAGCCAGCTTCAGATAAACCGGAGTGACTTCGAACGGAAGCTTATCGCGCGAGCTGAGAAGCGGTTCGAGCGTGGTGTGCAACGTGACCACCTTGTCCGTCCAGGGATCGAAACGAAGATAAGCAGAGAGTGGCATGGCGCCTTGCTGCTTGACATCCTTGTTGTCGAGCTTGGGACCCTTCGCGACGATGGCCTGCATCCAGAATGAGCCATCGGTCTTCAGCAGGCTATCGCCCAGCTGCGGAGTCGTCAGGGCTTTCAGGCCAGCCTGACGCGCCTTGAGCTGCTGTAGATAGAGCGAGAAATACTGCTGACCGTCGGCCAGATCCTTCACGCTCAACAACTCCATGGCCTTCTTGGCGGCCTCGATGTTGTCGGCGTCGGTATGGCCCATGGGGAGCCGTTGGAAGGCTGACGCGCTGGGGAAGAGGAGGCGATCGCTGAACGCATACTTGGTGTCGATGCGATGGCCGAGGATGATGTGTGCGACCTGGAAGGCGAGCAGCGCGTTCAGGTTGCCCATCTGCTGTGCGCCGTCGGCGGTGGGGATGGCGGTCGTATCGATCAGGCTCTTGGAGAGCAGGATCGTATTGCCGATGGCCACCGACTCAAGAGGTTCCGTCAACAGCGTACGTACCCTGATGGGACGCGTGGTTGGAACCTGGTTGTAAGCCAGAATGTTGTTGGCGAGCGTGGCGAGCGTGGCGTCGAAGTCGCTGGGCGCGTCGATCAGGCCGGCGGTGTAGAGGCGGTCGATGACGTTGTCCTCGGCCTCCTGGATCCACTCGCGCTGCGCGCCAAGCGGGCTGACGTCGGTGGCATCGGCTGCGGAGTCATTCTGAACACCTTGAATTTCCACGCTGGTCTGATCTTCTTCAGCCGGTGGAATCTTCAACGAGTAACCCCAGACGTGGTTGATGGCCTTCATCTTCAGCACGTGCTCTGGGCTCTTGGGGTCGGTTTCCTCGATGTAGGAAGAGGTGGGCAGCCAGAGACCTTCCTGGATGTTGGTGCGCCAGGACTCGAAGTGGAAGTATTCGCGGATGTCCTGCTGTTCGCCGGCCAGATCGCCGCTGTAGCGGACGATGTTTCCGCCATTGCGCTCGATCCAGATGCGGCCGATAAAGCGGCCGGCTCTTTCTTTGACAGGCTCTACGTCAAAGACAAGGGTTGGGACCGTGCCGAGAAAGTCATTGCGGACGTATGCAAACTTGTAGTTCTGGCGATTGAAGCCGTCGCCATTCGGACCCTGCGTATCGATGAGGATCATGCGCACGAAGCCGGAGTCGTTGTATTGCAGGTGCAGGCTCTTGGAGAGGCCGGTGATGTAGTCCAGCGAGTGCTTGAACCGGCTGCCGATGCTCTCCTTGGTGTCTTTCTTCTGCTCCGAGTAGCCCTCTTCGCCAATCACCTTGCCGAAGTCGACACGGGCGAGGAAGTGCACGTCGGAGAGCGGCGTCTCGAACATGACCGGGTCTGGCTTCATGTTCTGGATGTAGGTCTCGACGAGCGGAATCCGGGTTTTCACTTCCTTGATGACGACAGCCTCGCGGACGATTGCCTTATCGATAAGGGCATTCTGTGCCGCGGTGGGCTTTCGGGTGATCGAGGAGTCGTCCTGCACCTTCTTCTTCCCGATCAATGGGAAGGCCATAGCCGGCAGAGCCGAGGAGGCCAGGAAGGTGAGGGTCAGGGCGGCGGTGAGATTTTTCCGGAAGTTCATAAGTTTTTTCGATGCTCCTTAGCAAATGCGGCTGCCCGGAACGGGGCGACCCTGGGATTAAAACCGTGAAGTCTTAGAGATACTCTCGGTACAGGGCTTCGTATGTTTCAACGATACAGCGAACTGGGTAGTTGGACGCAAATTTGATACGCTTCGGCTACGGAATTTAGCTGTTGCTGACAAAACGGACGATGATTTTGGTTGGAAAATCGGTTGCGTGGCCGTCGGAATCGAGCGCAGGTTTGAAACGGATGCCTTCGGCGACCTTGCGGGCCTCCTCGTCAAGTCCGTGCCCGAGTCCGTGAACTATGCCAATCACCTCGATGCTGCCATTGGCCCGGAAGACTACGCTGACGACCGCCTCACCCTGTAGATGCAGGGCAGTTGCTTCGGGCGTGTACTCCGCTTTGGGCTGGTAGGTAACCACGGGCGGTTTGGCGAGAGTTGCGGTGCGAACCACCGGCTGAACCATCGCGGGCGGCGCCTTGGCAGTCTGTTGTAGCTGGACCTGTTGCGGCCCGTTGGCTCCCTTGCCCGTTCCTCCCGGAACGCCGGTTCCCAGACCCTTGACGACGACTGCGCCACGGTCCTTGCCGTTGATATTCGAGCTGGCGGGCGAACCGCTGCCGAGATTCACGGCAGTGGCGCGCGGACCGTTGCCAGTGTTGGCGGCGTTCATGTTGTGCATGCCGCCACCAAGGTTTACGGCTGTTGCAACGGGAGGCCCACTCAGGGCTTTGATCTCGGGATTGCCGAGGCGAACTGCAGAGGGATGCGCATCATTATTGGCGATGGACGCTGCCTTGGGCGTTGCAAGACTTACCGAGCGCGGCGCGGGCGGCGGCGTCACCTTTAGAGGCGCGGGCGCATTCATCACCACTGGCTTGGGAACAGGAACGATCACTGGCTTAAGGTCGGGTAACTTCTCCAGTACCGGTGGCTTGATCTTGGGTGGCTCGATCTTAGGCGGCTTGGGCAGCTCCGGCACCGGTTTGGGCGGCGGTGGTGGAGGCTTTGGGACTGGTTTGGGGATCGGCTTGGGCGGCATATAGATGGCTTCCATCTTTTTCGCCATCTCAGGATTTGTCTTAACAATCAGGCCAATGAGCACCATCAGAAGGATGATGGTGCCGTTAATCGCGATTGAGGTAATCGCGGCGCCTTTGCTGCGCTTGCCGTCGTCGAGGACGCCGAAGTGACTAAAACGTACATCCTTCGGGTTCGGGTCGTTGCTCACAAGCCGCTTAGCCATGATTGATCGTTCCTTATATGTTTGCACCCCATGCCCTGGTTACTGATTCTGCTTTTATGGGGTTACGAAGCAGATTACCAGACTCCTTGCGGAAATCTATCCCTCTTCCGGGGAAGCGAGTTGTGTATGTAGATGCACAAATGGAGTAAGAAAGTACTCTGCCCGACCTAATAACTTATGAAGAACGGAAATGGCGAGTATCGATTCACGCGATCGTAACGAATTGCCGCCACAAGGTAGCATTGCGACTGAAGCCAAAGAAGGTATGTTCTGAGCCCCTCGGACGGCCGTCTGCCCGGCAAATGACGTCGAACTGAAAAGGACATAGAGACCATGGACAGCATCATGCACAGCATGTTTCACATGCCATTGCCGATATTGGAAAAAATTCTGCGGCCTGTGATTGTTTATCTCTGCCTCATCGTATTTCTGCGACTGTTTGGCAAGCGAGAGCTGGCGCAGTTGAATCCGTTCGACCTGGTCGTGCTCCTCAGCTTGTCGAACACGGTGCAGAATGCCATCATCGGCGACGACAACTCGGTCAGCGGCGGCATCATCGGGGCCTTCGCGCTGCTGGCCATCAACTGGCTGCTGATGCGATTGCTGTATCGAGCGCCGAAGATTACGACAACGCTCCAGGGGTCCGCGACGACGCTGATCAAAGATGGCGTCGTCCTGGAGAAAGCGCTGAAGGAAGAGACGTTGACGCATGAAGAGTTAATCTCCGTGTTGAACAAGAACGGCTTCAACGATCCGTTCGATGTGGCGGAGTGCGTGCTGGAACCGAACGGAACGTTCTTCGTGAAGGGCAAGACTCCCACGGCAGAATCTGTGCACAGTGGTGAGTTGCTGAAGGCCATCGAAAGGCTGTCGGCCGAGGTCGCGGAACTGCGGAAAGAACTGCGAGAGAGCCAGGCGGATTGAGGCGGCAGGGAAGCCTCAATCTGCTGCGCCCAGCTTTTGTCGCGCTTTGACCAAGCGTTCAGGCGGGGTTGGTAGTTGCGCGTCGCGCACCGCAGCGCGATACCCGCCGAGGTAGATCGAATACATTACCGCCAGCGCGCACCCGACACCGAAGACGAATCCGAGAAAAAATCCGATGACGGTGGCAAGCGTGAGGTTCATACCTTCGATGATGTCACGCCGGGCTCAGCGCCGCTTGCCCCGGCGGTCCTTCGGGTAACGGCGGTCTATCCAGAGGACGACGAGTAGCGGAGCAAGGATCAGGGCGACGAAGAGGAGACCGATAAGGAGTTGGCGCATGTTGCTCTGTTTATCGGCGGAACAGGCAAAGGCTTGATCGGATGGAAGCGCCGATGGCCTCCTGCTTATCGCTCTGGAAACGGCGAGATGCACACTGTATGTCCTTGCCCGTAGAATTGTGTGCATTCGCGCTCAAGGAGCCAAGGTTTATTCATGTCTGTTGAAGATCAGTCCCGTCAAGCTACGCCCGTCCAAACATCCGGCCAAAGTGAAAACTTCGAATCCCTCATGCGGGAAGACCGCGTCTTTCCGCCTCCGGCTGAGTTCGCCGGCAAGGCCCGCATCGGCAGCCTCGCGGAGTACGAGCGCATGTACAAGCGCAGTATCGCGGAGCCGGAAGAGTTTTGGGCAGAGGCGGCGTTGCAACTGGAGTGGTTTGCGCCCTGGACGAACGTGCTCGAAGGCAGCGGCCCCCATGCGAAGTGGTTTACCGGCGGCAAGCTGAACCTCTCGCACAACTGCGTGGACCGTCACGCCAAGGGCGCACGCAGGGACAAGGTCGCATTGCTGTGGGAGGGTGAGCCGGGTGAGGTCCGCAAGCTGACGTTCGCGGAGCTGCACGTCGAAGTCCAGAAGTTTGCCAACGTGTTGAAGTCGCTGGGCGTAAAGAAGGGCGACCGCGTTGCGTTGTACATGGGGATGGCTCCTGAACTGGCGATTGCACTGCTGGCCTGCGCTCGCGTTGGTGCGGTGCACTCGGTCATCTTCGGGGGCTTCGCGGCGCACGCCATCTCCGATCGTGTGAATGATTCCGACTGCCAAGTTGTTGTGACGCAGGACATCAGCTATCGTCGCGGCGCTGAGGTAAAGCTGAAGGCCATCGTCGATGAGGCCATGCAGAAGTGTCCGGGAGTGCGGAAGATTGTCGTCTTCCAGCGTGCGCCGACGGTCACGGTGCCCATGCAGGAGGGCCGCGATATCTGGTGGCACGACGCCATAGCCTCTGTAGACGCGGAATGCGCCGCAGAGTGGATGGACGCCGAAGACCCGCTCTACATCCTCTATACCAGCGGCACGACCGGTAAGCCGAAGGGCCTAGTGCACACCACCGGCGGCTATTCGGTGCAGACCTATCTAACGAGCAAGTACATCTTCGATCTGCAGGAGCACGACGTCTACTGGTGCACTGCGGACATCGGCTGGGTCACCGGACATAGCTATGTCGTCTACGGGCCGCTGCAAAACGGCGCGACCGTGATGATGTATGAAGGCGCGCCGAACTGGCCTGAGTGCGACCGCTTCTGGAAGATCATCGACGACCACAAGGTCACGGTCTTCTACACCGCGCCGACGGCGATTCGCGCGTTCATCAAGTGGGGGAATGAGTGGGTTCACAAGCATTCATTGGCCTCGTTGCGTCTGTTAGGTACTGTCGGTGAGCCGATAAACCCGGAAGCGTGGATGTGGTATCACCGCGAGATTGGCAAAGAACGCTGCCCGATTGTCGATACCTGGTGGCAGACTGAGACGGGCGCGATCCTGATTGCACCTATCCCTGGGGCTGTGCCTACAAAGCCTGGTTCTGCGACGCGGCCGTTCTTTGGTGTTGTGCCGGAGGTTGTTTCGAAAGACGGCGAACCTGTGCCGACGGGGCAGGGGGGATTGCTGGTTATCAAGAAGCCCTGGCCGTCGATTGCACGTACTATCTGGGGCGATGCTGAGCGTTATGAGCAGGCTTATTTCTCTGAGATTCCGGGTATTTACTTCACTGGTGATGGCGCTCGCCGCGACGCGGATGGGTACTTCTGGCTGATGGGGCGGGTGGATGATGTCATCAATGTCAGCGGGCATCGTTTGGGGACTATGGAGATTGAATCCGCGCTGGTGGCGCACCCCAAAGTGGCTGAGGCTGCGGTTGTTGGGCGTCCACATGAGATGAAAGGCCAAGCAATTGCTGCATTTGTGTCGCTGGAAAATGGGCACGAGCCTAGTGAGGAGTTGAAGCAGGAGCTTCGTGCGTGGGTTGCTAAGGAGATTGGGGCGTTGGCGCGACCTGATGACCTTCGTTTCACTCCGACGTTGCCTAAGACGCGTTCGGGGAAGATTATGAGGCGTTTGTTGAGGGAATTGGCTACAACTGGGACAGTTACTGGGGATACGACTACGCTGGAGGATTTTGGGGTGCTGGCTAAGTTGCGGGAGAATGACGAATAAGCGGGGGTTTTGGCTGTTTTTGACGGTGAGCGTCCGGGATTGGGACGGTGAGGCTACGGTTGGCTGACGGACGTTTTATGGTGAGATTTTGACCGTATGGTGACCGGCGGTGGCGATGAGGGTCAGGCCGTGGGCTACTGAGGTGAAGGCGTCTCCGCTGCTCACTCGCTCGGGGCCGAAGCGGCTGATGAAGATTCGCTGGACGGCGGGGACGAGGGAGGTTCCTCCGGTGAGGAAGACGTGGTCTACCTGGACGGGGGTGGTTCCGGTTTTTGCCAGCAGCTCGTCGAGACTGGCTGCCATGCGATCGAGCTCCGGGGTGATCCAATTTTCGAAGTCTGTTCGCTGGACGGTTTGCCGGAGGTGGACGGTTTCGGCGTCGAGTAAGAACTCTGCGGATTCGTTTGGGGTCAGGTCGATCTTGAGCTGTTGTACGGACTGGTGCAGGCGGTAGCCGAGGTCGTGGTCGACTACTGCGGCGAGGGCGGCGATTTTTTCGGGTTCGAGGGCGCGCTTCTGGGTGGTTCTCAGCATCTCGACTACGGCGTGGGTGCGGAGGAACGAGAGGGTGTGCCAGCGCTCCAGGTTGGCGTAGACCCAGGCTGGGAGAGCGGGCAGGATTTTGTCGACTGAGCGGGCCATGGATTCGGAGCCGAGGGCTGGGGCGATCAGGCGACGCACGATGCGGGCGTCGAAGGCGTCGCCCGCGATGCCTACGCCGGTGCTGCCGAGGACTGTTCGTTCTGGGTCTCCCTGGGGTGAGGCGTGGACGCGGAGGAGGGAGAAGTCGGTTGTTCCGCCGCCGAAGTCGCCGATCAGGAGGATCTCGTCTTTTTGGAGGTCGCTGGTGTAGGCGTAGGCGGCTGCTACGGGCTCCATTGCGAATGTTACGGACTGGAAGCCGGCCTGGTGGAAGGATTGTTCGAGGCGGGCGAGGGCGAAGTCGTTGTCTGATTCGGAGTCCGCTCCGACGAAGACTACGGGGCGGCCTACGACGGCGGTGGTGATGTCCACGCCCAGGAAGCTGCTGGCGTTGGTTCGAAGGTCTGTGAGGATTTTGGCGACGAGATCCTCGAAGCGGTATTTTCGTCCGAAGATCTCGGTTCCGGTGAGGGTGCGGGCAGAGAGGTGGCTCTTTAGCGACTGGATGAAGCGGCGGCGGACATCGGTATCGAGTCCGTCGGAGGCCAGGTAGTGCTCGATTGCTGCTGGGCCGGTCCAGATAGATACGGGTCTGCGGGCTACGTTGGCCTGTTGCTGCGCGTAGAGGACGGAGCGGGAGGAGTTTACAGAGCCGTCGGTAGATGCGAAGGGGATTAGGCCGACGGAGCCGTCGGGTTGTGTGTAGGCGATGGAGCTGTTGGTGGTGCCGAAGTCTATTCCGATTGCTGGGGTCGTCACATGTCTATTGTCGCTGAGGTGGGTGAAGTGCGGCAGGATAAGAGGGCGTGCCTCAGGGACTAAAGCCCATCTTGTGGTGAGTTGTAATGCCCGGGCTTATCTCAGAAGCAACAGCAAAAGCAAAAGCGAGGTTTGTGGTTGAAAAGGTTCGAGCGGCGTGCGGGTGCGGTCGGTGTGGCAGGTCCTTCGACTGTGGCTCGCAAAAGCGCGAGCCTTCGCTCAGGATGACAGATTTGTGGGGGTATGGAGGAGAACCAATACAGTGGTCCATTCGCTGCGCTCAGGATGACGGGTGTGGAGACAGGGTGAGGTTCTGTAAGAACAAGCAACGGCAAGGGCAACCGCAGATTCCCTGCGGGAATGACAAATAAAAAGGCGAGTGCAAACGCAGATTTCCTTCGGAATGACAGACAAAAAGGTGATTGCAGTTGCAGATTTTCTTAGCTGAGGTGGCTGCTTGGGCGTGTGGGTAGGGTGAAGTGGAAGGTTGAGCCTTCGCCGAGGGTGCTGGTTGCCCAGATGTGGCCGCCGTGCTGGGTGACGATGCTGCGGCAGATGGCGAGGCCGAGGCCGGTGCCTCCCATGGCGCGGGAGTCGGAGGCGTCTACCTGCTTGAAGCGCTCGAAGATCTGCTGGAGTTTGTCCGCGGGGATGCCGCGGCCATGGTCCTGGACTTCGATGATGGCCTGGTCTTCGCCTATGTAGTTCGCGGTCAGCTTGATCTCGCTGGGGATGGTGGAAGGGGGTGGGGAGAATTTGATGGCGTTGGCAAGAAGGTTGGTGAGGGTTTGCAGGATGCGGTCGGGGTCGGCCCAGACGTTTACGCCGTTGCTTTCGATGGAGAAGCGGATGTTGGCCTTTGTGGCTGAGTTCTGCAAGAGCGAGGTGCTGCGTTGCAGCATCTCTTCTACCGAGCACATGACTGAGTGCAACTCGGCTTTGCCGGAGCCGATGCGCTCGAGGTCGAGGATGTCGTTTACGAGGCGGACGAGGCGGTCGGTGTTGCCGATGGCGATGTCCATCATCTGGCGCAGCTTGTCGGGGCGAGAGTTCAGTGCGCCGCCAGCGACGAGGCCGAGCGCGGCGCGGAGCGAGGTTAGAGGCGTACGAAGCTCATGAGAGACGGTGGAGATGAACTCGTCCTTCATGCGATCGAGTGCGTTGCGCTCCGAGATATCGGTGAAGGCGACGACTACGCCGACTGCGCGGCTGCGCTGGACGTCGGCAGGTTTGCTGGCTTCAGAGGCAGAGGCGGCTGTCGCGCCGGCGGCGTCGGTGAACGCGATA
>Ga0302308_10003824_pt1 | contig 11951 bp, 5 predicted proteins | sample III_Palsa_E3_3_FD_200531 | JGI IMG/M metagenome (GOLD analysis project Ga0302308, IMG submission 200531) | Peat permafrost microbial communities from Stordalen Mire near Abisko, Sweden - III_Palsa_E3_3 | ecosystem: Environmental > Terrestrial > Soil > Palsa > Peat permafrost | place: Sweden... | reverse complement strand
GTCGACCACTGGCCGCACACCGGACTGCGATTCCAATCAAACTGACATTCCTGCAGCCTTGTCAGTATCTAGTGGAAATGCTCCAGACGAAGTGGGCGGGCTTGTGTAGTCGTCGGCAGCGCTGAGTATTGGAATGGATGTTGTTGTAGTGCCCAGGCACACTCAGAATCTGGGAACTGCCTATGGTGTTGTCAGGCATCCGATTGAGAATTTCGCGTCTCAGTCCGCGACCATCCACTCTCCCGGGACAATGGGTCGCGTCCGCGGGAGCGCCCCACGATATGCCGCCAGTCCCATCAGCAGCAGCGCACCCGCAAAGACACAGAGCTTCACCAGGCTCGCCGTGCGTGTCGGCGGCAGTATCTTCCAAACTGCCAGCAAAAGAGCCTGCGCCACCGTCACCGCCCAGACTGACCCGTAGAAGTATCGCCGTTCTGTGCCTTCACCTTTGGTTGAGGTTCCCACGCGCGGCAATGCGCCTGCTGCGCCCAGCAGCAGAATTGTTGCGCACACTGGCAGGTAGGCATAGTGGTAGATCTGCTTCATGTACCACAAGCCTGTCGCCGCCGCGATCAGCAGCCCGCACAGGTTCAGCAGCGCAAAACTCAGTACTGCGTTCCACGCGAAGGTGTAGCAGATTCGTCGATAGAGCGGATTCGGCTTCTCCTCATCGAAGCGCAGAATATAGGGTCGCGGCTCCACTCCTGGCAAGCGTCCCCGCAGACCGGCAATACCCGTCCCGGCAAGCACCCCTACCAGCCACGTCAGGTTGCCCCGTCCAAATCCATGTGCAAACAGCGTGAACGTCAATGGCCCCGGCGCCAGAAAAAATACCCAGATCCATATAGGCCAGTGCGCCAGCCGATAGAGCCGCGTGTTCCGCTCCCGTATCTTTCGCGCCTGAGCATATTCCACCTTCCCGCTATATCGCATGCGCATAAGTCTTGCAGGCCCGGAGCAAGCACGTCAATCTGCACCGCAGATCGCAGTCGTATCACGGTCAACCCGGAAGTAACGGTCACCCGGAAACCAGCTCACTGTCATGTAACCGGGATTTCAAAACTTCCAACCCCTCTCTGTTTCTGATAGAACCTAGAACATTACAGGAAAATTATTTCGACCAGGAGACGCCGTTGCGCCGATTCGCCGCACTCTCTTTACTCTTCAGCCTTCCCGCCATGAGTCTGGCGCAACAGACAGCTTCGCCTGAGCCTGCCCCACTGCCCGGCTACACCAACGCAGACTCGAAGGCCGAACTGGACCTGGAGCAACGCTTCCGTACGATACCCGAGGCGAAGCGGGCGCATGAAAACATGCGTCTCCTTGCCGCGCAACCCCACAATGTGGGCTCAGAGGCGCAACGCAAAAACGCCGAATGGGTGCTGGCAAAGTACAAAGAGTGGGGCTGGGACGCGCACATCGAGCAGTTCGACGTGCTTTATCCGACTCCGAAGCTGCAGGTGCTCGAGTTGGTCGGTCCGACTCACTTCAAAGCGAAGCTCGAAGAGACACCTCTCCCTGATGATCCCTATACGCACGAGACCAAAACTCAGCTGCCAGGCTACAACATCTACTCTGCCGACGGCGATGTGACCGGACCGCTCGTCTACGCGAACTACGGCATGGTGGACGACTACGCCGAGCTCGAGCGCAATGGTATCTCGGTCAAGGGAGCTATTGTCATCACGCGTTACGGGGGCGGCTGGCGCGGTCTGAAGCCGAAGCTCGCTTATGAACACGGCGCAATCGGATGCATCATCTACTCCGACCCGGCCGACGACGGCTACGCACAGAACGACGTGCTGCCGAACGGACCGATGCGTCCGCCACAGGGAGTGCAGCGCGGCAGCGTGGCGGATTCACCGCTCTATCCAGGCGATCCTCTTACGCCGGGAATCGGCTCAGTGCCGGGAGCAAAGCGGCTTGCGATCAAGGATGCGCAATCGCTCATGAAGATTCCCGTACTGCCGATCGGATACGGCGATGCTGAGCCTCTTCTGAGGGCGCTCGATGGCGCGACCGTTCCGCCAGCATGGCGAGGCGCTCTGCCGATCACCTATCACTTTGGGCCAGGGGCGGCAAAAGTCCACATGAACCTGCAGTTCAACTGGGATACGAAACCGGTGCTTGACGTAGTCGCCACCATGAAGGGAAGCACGGAGCCGGATGTCTGGATCGTGCGCGGCAATCACTACGACGGCTGGGTGAACGGCGCCGACGATCCTATTTCAGGACAAGCCGGTGTGCTCGAAGAGGCCCGCGCGCTGGGCGAACTCGCGAAGCAGGGCTGGCGTCCGAAGCGCACGCTGATTTACACCGCCTGGGACGGCGAAGAGCCAGGTCTGCTGGGTTCAACCGAGTGGGCCGAGACGCATGCCAAAGAGTTGAGCGAGCACGCCGCGCTCTACGTCAACAGCGACGAAAGCAATCGTGGCTTCTTCAACGCCAGCGGGTCCTATCAACTGGAACGTGTGATCAACGACGTTGCCCACAACGTCACCGACCCGGAGACCCATGTAAGTATCTGGAAGCGCGAAGAGGCGGGACGCGCTGCGCGTGAAGGCGGCGGTGCCCGTGCAGTTGGAGGTGGTGGTGGCCGCGCCGGGGCAGCACGCAGCACGAACGCAGCCGAAATCATTCCCATCGGCGCGCTCGGGAGCGGTTCGGACTACGCGACTTTTGTCGACCACCTCGGCATCGTATCGGTGAACCTCGGCTTCGGAGGCGAAGATCGCGGCGGCACCTACCACTCCGCATACGACACGCCGTGGTATATCGAGCACTTCGGCGACAAGGAGTCCCTCTACGGCAAGGCGCTGGCCGACACCGCGGGCACGCTTGTTCTGCGATTCGCCGACGCCGATGTCCTGCCATTCGACTTCCGCAATCTGGCGACGACGCTGAACGGCTACTCCGGCGAGATCAAAGCGCTCGTCAGGCAGTTGCAGCGGGACTCAGCTACGCGCCAGCACAATCTCGACGCCGGCTTCTATCAGCTCGCTGCCGATCCGGAGAAGCATGTGGCCCTGCCAAAACCGTTGCCCAGCCCACCCGACTACGACTTCACCGCCCTCGATCACTCCATCGCCTCTCTCGACGCGGCTGCTGTCCGGTTCAACGCAGCGCAGTCCTCTACCGGTTCACTCACGCCTGAGAAGGCGGCCAGAATCAACGGAGATCTGGCCCGCGCCGAGCGCAGATTCCTCAATCCCGACGGCCTGCCCCGCCGTCCCTGGGTCGAGCATGTGCTGTACGCGCCCGGCTGGTACACGGGCTATGGTGTCAAGACGATGCCAGGCGTTCGCGAGGCAATCGAGGACGGACGCTACGACGAGGCGAAGCAGCAAATGGTCATCGTCACCAACGCGATCCAGAGCGAAGCGAGCTATCTGGACTCGATCACCGCCGAACTCATCGGCCAATAGCCCATCTCCAGGCGGCTTTTCTCACGTACGGTGTTGTCTTCGTGCGTGGGCGGGTTCAGGTCTCAGCAGATCGTCTCACCTCGTAACGCAGCTTTTGCGAGCCTGAAATATTGCTCTCATATTTTCCGCGATATGTGATATTCAATGGTCACCGCATAATTTGAAGCGTCGTGGTCCGGTCCCCTTGATGGGGGTATTCGTTCCTGGATCGCAGTCCTACGGCTTTATTCGACTCGTTGAGTCATTTTTGTGAGCTCTGCTCGCGTCGACCAGACTGTTAGCGTACCGATCATCCCTGAATCCCCAGCTATAGCGGGCTGGCCAATCCACTTCGGTTATCGCGGTCAGGTTCCTCTGACTCGGAGGGTATTTCGTTGAAGCAATTTCGTTTTCTGGCATTTCTCTTCATGGCAGTCATCTCTTGCTCTCTTCTACGCGGACAGACCACCACAACAGGCGCCATCAATGGCATCATCTCCGACCCTTCCGGAGCCGTTGTACCCGGCGCGATCGTCACCCTGACCAGCACGACGACCGGCGTAGCCAGAGCAGTCAAGAGCAACAATGGCGGATCCTATCGCTTTGACCTTGTGGATCTGGTGCTTACACCCTGACGGTTGTTCAGGTTGGCTTTGAGAAGGCCGAGACGAAGCTCCAGGTCGCTGACTCTCAGGTGCTGGCCGCCGACCTCAAGCTTACATTGGGCAGCGATGCCCAGACGGTGGACGTCGACGCCACCGGCACCATTCTGCAGGCGGAGAACGGCAATGTCGCCACGAACATAACGCAGGTGCAGATGGAAGAGGTGCCGAACTCCGGCAACAACCTCATGTACGTCAAGAACATTACTCCTGGCATGAATACCGGCTTTGGCGTCGTCGGCAACACCTTTTACACCATCGATGGTGAAAACTTTAACGACCCATACAATAACGCGAACAACTCGGGCGCATCCAACCTCACCCTCGGGCTCAACGACATCCAGGAAACGACAGTTACAGGCAACGGCTATTCCGGCCAGTTTGGCGGACTGGTTGGAGCATCCGTCAGCTACGTCTCCAAGAGCGGAGGCAACAGGCTGCACGGCAATGCAAGCTGGTTCTGGACTGGTCGCTCCCTGATTGCGAACACCTACCTGCACAAGTCCGTCTTCCCGGCCCAGCCTATCGTTCCACGGTCCTTCGAAAATGCAAACCAGTGGTCGGCCCTGATCAGCGGTCCGATCGTCATCCCACACCTTTTCAACGGTCACGACAAGCTCTTTTTCCTGGCCGATGCGGAAGGTCTGCGAGCGATCCTGCCGGCATCTCCCGTGACTGTTTCACTCCCTTCTCCAAATCTGCAGGCATATACGCTGAAGCGGCTCGCGGCGCAGGGATTGAGCGCGTCGATCCCGTACTACCAGAACATGTTCAATATCTACAATGGCGCTGCGGTCGCGCATAACGCAGCACCGGGCAATCCCACTGTAGGCAACACTACGGTTTTTACAAATGCCTCAGCTACCGGGTGCCCGACCTCAGCGAATACTCTGTCACCTGCTGACCTGGCAGGTCTGGGACTCACTGCGAACAGCAACGGTGTCTACACGGGCCCCGCAGGAGCCTGCGGTCTTTCCTACGCGAGCACCGCAACAACCTATGCGAACGAAGCGCTGGAGATCTTCCGTGTCGATGCGGTCCTGACCTCAAGCGATAAGTTCTTTATCCGTTACGAGCACGACGACGGCATACAGCCTACAGCCATCGACCCGATCAGCCCGGCATTCAACGCCATCAGCGTTCAGCCGCAGCACTCGGGCCAGTTCAATGAGACCCACACCATCGGTACCCGGGGAGTCAACAACTTCATCCTTGGAGGCCTTTGGTATGGAGCATTATTCGGTCCGGCAAACCTGGCCGCTTCGCTGGCGGTCTTCCCGGCTCAGCTCTCTCTGAGCGACGGCTCACTCTCCACTCTTGGTGGAAGCAACGCCAGCTACCCGACAGGACGCAACATTACTACAATCCAGCTGCAGGATGACGTGGCCCTGAACTACGGCGCGCACACCCTGAAGTTTGGCGCCAAAGGCTACCTGATCAAAGAAAACGATCACTACTTCACGGCTGGTACGGTGCCATCCGAGACAGTCACCACGCTGGGCGCTTTCATCAATGGTGGGTTCGATCCGGCAACTGCCACGACCAAAGCCGGGGTAACGACTTACTCAAACGCGACTACCTTTGCCCAGACATTCCCCACCAAGCCGAACCACCCGGTTCTGATAAATCAGCTCGCGGCCTATGTAGAGGATGACTGGAAGGCGACCCGCGCGCTCAGCATCACGACCTCTCTGCGGCTTGAGCACCAGGGAAACATTCAGTGCCTGGATAACTGCATCACGCAGCTGGCGACCCAGTTTCCAAGCCTGAATCACGCTGCCACCATACCCTATAACCAGGCGTATTCCTTCAATCAAAGCAACGTATTGCCTGGACTGCAGATACTGGAGTGGCAGCCTCGCGTGGGCTTTGCCTTCAATCCTCCCTTCATGAAAGAGTCCTGGGTGCTTCGTGGCGGTTACGGTATCTTCTACGACGGTCTGCCTGCCAGCGTCCTCGAAGGAGTCGCCAAGAATCCACCCACGAAGAACTCATTCTCGGTCTCTCAGGACCACCTCGCCAACACGGAAATTTCAAACCTGTACTCCGATACACAGGCCTACAACACCGCCTTCACTAATGGGATCACCAGTGGCGGCACGGTCGCCTCCATCAGGGCAAGCCTGCCCACGGCGGCGGAGCAGAACTCCTTTTCTCCCCCGAGCGTCTATGCTCCGCAAAACAACTTCAAAATGTACAACGTCCAGAAATGGAACCTCGAGATCCAGAAGTCGTTTGGCGAGAACTCCGTGGTCTCGATTAACTACCTGGGCAACCACGGTACACACAAACCGTTTACCAATGCCGGGTTGAATGCTTACTCGACGACAGGGGCCATTGCTGGTCTTCCCTTTGCCAGCACGCAGGCGTTAGCGCAGCCCGACACGCGCTTCGGAAACGTCTACTACTATCAATCCGGAGGTTCGAATAACTACAACGGCCTCATTGTGACCTACAGCCAGAGATTCCACGGGAGTGTCTTTAGCGCAGGCTATACCTACGGCAAGATTTTGGATAACACGGGCGCGACTCTCTTCAGCACCACGACTGCCACAACGACTACAACCGCAGGAGCTACCGACATTGGAGCTCCACCTGATCCCTACAACCCAGGCCGAACCTATGGGCCGGCAACTACGGATGAACGCCACAACCTGACGCTGAACTACGTATATAAAGTTCCGTTCCAGAACATCTTCTATGGTGGTTGGGAGATCGCCGGGGCAGCATTCGCCTACTCCGGACTTCCTTACACTGTGATGGACACAGCGACGACCAACAAGGTCAATGCGTACAGTACCGGAGCGTATGGCGGTTCGCTGATTGCAACCTACCTGGGCGGGAAAAGTGCCACTTGCGGCTATGGAGGGCAGCAGTGCCTCACGGCATCGCAATTTGGCCCCGCTACAAGCGTGGACTCGAACGGACCGCGAAATGCCTGGCGCGGACCGATGTATGTCAGCACGGACCTGGGAGTGACAAAGAACATTCCTCTTCACTGGGAAGGTGGAACATTCAGTGTTGCCGCTCAGGCCTTCAACGTTCTCAACCACCTGAACTTCAACAGGCCAACCGGCTCTCTCAACTCGTCGAGCTTTGGAAAGATCACCACAACGCTCAACCCAACGGGCCTCTTCAGCGGTGTCAGCGGTGACGACTCACCGCGCATCCTGCAGCTGAAGGCGAAGATCGTCTTCTAGCCGGAGCGAAGCAACTTCCTTCGTAAGGACGATTCAAAGAGGCGCTTCGTTTTTGAAGTCTAAAGAGCAACAGGGAATTGACCGTGATCACGGCGCTCTCCTGTTGCTCTTCTTTTGCTCTTGCAACAGAGACGAATCTGCGAGCTCAGCGCCCCGTTTTCGTGTCAAGCCCTCACCCCTTCAAACCCCATGCCAGTGAGAGGTGGAGTTTCAAGGAAACGTCAGAAGGTTATTCGTCCACCCATCTGGAGAATACGAGGGAAGCCGAGCGTGGTGGTGATGGCGCCGAAGGTGGAAGCGGAACTAACGCTGTTTGCAGGAGGTGCGAACTGCGGCTTGTTGAAGGCGTTCAGGGCTTCGGCGCGGAACTGAACTTTGATCCTCTCTCCGGCGTTGAAGTCCTTGTTGACCGACATATCTGAGTTGATGTATCCGGGGCCAGAGCAGGAGATCTGCCGAGGTACATTGCCATAGGTATAGGCTGCTGCAGGACTGAACGCCGCGATGTTCATATATGGAGTTTGCGATACCCCATTGAGGGTGCCGCCCAGCCGGCCTTCGGGCTTGCCGGTGCCGCACGCACTTACACCAGTTCCCGACCAGTTTGGTCGCTGTGTACCGCCTCCAACGCCATTGACCCCGGTACCGCTGTTGTTATTGGTCTGAGTGATTGCCAGCGGGCCGCCGTTCTGCAAAATGGTGACATCGTTGACGGTCCAGCCGCCTACTGCATAGTCAACCCAACGGTTGACGCCGCCAAGGAATTGTTTGTTACGCCCAACAGGAAGTTCATAAGTTGCAGATGCCGTAAAGCGGTTCGGAATGTCGTTGACGGCGCGGGAAAACTCCGCACCGATGTTGTAGTAATCCTGCGGACCGCTTCCAACCGTATTCAAGGTGTCGGACGCATTCCATGAATTGTCCCAGTTGGAAGACCAGGTATAGCCCGAGAGTAGAGTCAGGCCTTTGCTGAACCGTTTCTGTACTTTGACTATCAGAGAGTTATACCTGTTCTTGCCTACGCTCTGTGACAGAGTAACCGAGGAGAATTCAGGGAAGGGATTCAGAAACTGGCCTTGCTGTTCGGTTTTATTGGCCAGAAAACCAGTCCCTGTCGCGCTGTAGTAGGGGTTGGCAATCTTGGTTGCCAGGGCTGATCCCTGAGAAAGATAGGAGTCCGGAATCTGGTTGATGTTAACTGTATTAGGCAGGTTGCGCGCATGCTCGCCCACCCAGCCGACTCTCAGTGCGATACCCCAGGGTATCTCTTGTTGAACGTCGAACGAATACTGGTCTACGATCGGAGAACGGCGATACTGGTCAGGCGTCGCAGAGGTACCGGTTCCTGGAAAGGCAACACCGCCAACACCAGTCAAATACCCCAGGCTATTTCCCGTTGGCTGCTGGATACCGCCGGGGAATGGGTTGCTGAGAAAATTGCTTCCTCCGGTTCCCACCTGCGCCGCTGTCACTGCGGGTGTAGTTGTGCCGCTGGCCACAGGGCTGTAGCTCGTGGTAGCTGAGTAGCCTGGCGGGAGAGCCGTTGGACTGATCGCAACAGGCGCATAGAAGACGCCAAACCCGCCGCGTATGACGGTCGTAGTGCGTGCGGCATACGCGGCACCTAAGCGCGGGCCAAACTTCAGATTGCTGTAGTTGCAGCAGGAAGTCTTATAGCCATTCTGACCTGCATATTCCACACCACCCAGCGGGCTGGCTCCAGACGTGGGGATGGGGTTGACAACAGTGCGGTCAAACCCGACGGCAAACTTGTTGTGAATTTCGTGAAAGCCCGGCTCATGCTCATACCGAATACCGGCATTGATAGTGAGTTTCTCCGTCAAACGAATATCGTCCTGAAAGTAAACAGCGTTGTACTTCGTATTGACCTCATACAGGCCGCTGTTGATCTGCACTGATGCAGCCGAGGGAAGGCCGAGAAGCAGGTCTGCCGCAGCGCTGCCACTGGAGGCTGTCGAAAGTGACGAAGCGGACGCATTCTGCGACGTGTATTCGCCGTTGAAGGTAAAGGAACCGTTGCTGCCGGACAGGCTGTAACTATCTGAGCTGATGCTGCGGAAGACATATCCCGCTTTCAACTGGTGCTTGCCAAGTGTCTTTGAAATACCAACGATGACATTGCGGGAAAAGTAGGAAGATGGACCTGAGTCCGCACCACCCACCGTAGCGAAGGAAGACCCCAGAGAAATTGTTGGTGGGTCAGGGGCGGGTATACCACTTACGTACGATCCTGGAAAGCCCAGTGTCGTCTGGTTGTAGCCGGTGGACGCCTGCGGGCTATTGTTTGGATAGCGGTTGAACCCAAAACCGAAGGTGGCGATGGTAGTTGGATTGAGCGTGAAGGTATTATTCGTCGCAACCGCATCGACCTTGCGGAAGAGCAGCGTGTAATTCTCCGTTGGCACATGGAGTGCGTTTCCGCTCGGCTCCTTGCTCGCGTAATGCACGTAGGAGACATTGCCGAGCCACCACCTTGTAACCTGAAGATCGACCTTGCCTACAAACTCATCGGCACGCGTCTTGAAGTCATCGCTGCCGAAGAAGTTATTCGACATAATGTTACCCGGAGCAGAGGGAACAGGGAACAGGTTAATCATGTTCTGACCCACCGCGTTTATATAACTTGGTGGCAGACAGTTTTTGGTTGGCAGCCCATTCTTGATGCACTGCACAACTGCCGTGCGAGTCCCATTCGTGAATGGTTGCGTAGGATCATAGATATTAATGCCGTCTGCAGTGAAGTCGCCCTGACGCTCAGCCTGCGTCGGGACATACGTGGCAGTTGCGGGCAACAAAGGTTGTGCCTGACGATAGCCTTCTTCCGCGATCCAGAAAAAAGCCTTGTCGGTTCCGTTGTAGAGATGAGGAATACGAATGGGACCGCCAATGGCGCCGGCATACTTGTAGGTCTCTGTAGCCGGACGGGGGGTCTGTGGCGATTCGATGGCGCCCGTGGTTGGATTCACCAGTGGCTGGCGGTTGTTAAAAAACAGGTTGGCATCCCAGTTGGTTTGGGTGGTCATTCCCCAGAGAGCCCCGTGCAGAACATTGGAACCGGTCTTCAGGGTGGTGTTCAACATGCCGCCACCAGTGCGTCCTACTTCAGCATCATAGGTGTTAGCCTGAATTTTAGTTTCAGCAACCGCCTCGATCGTAGGGATAAAGGTGGGCGTGTTGTTCGACGCCGTGATCGGAATACCGTCCACAGCAAAGTTATTGGTCTGAATGGGGCCACCACCTATGGAAATGGTGGAGGAGCCGGTCTGATCTTCAAAGCGCACATAGCGCGGGTCACCGACCGGGGTGACGTTATTGTCCTGTTTGCCGAATTCAAATGGATTGCGACCAAGATTGGGCAGGGTTTGCAGCTTCTGCTGGTCGAAAGACTGGCCTCCCGACGCGGTCGCACTGTTGATCAGGGGCTCTGCTCCAGTGACTTCTACCGTTTGTGACGTTTCGCCGATCTCGAGCTTCATGTCGACCGTGGCCGTCGCGCCTAGTTCGATAACTACTCCCCTTTGCTCCGCCTTTTTGAAGCCTGCCACATTGACGACAACGCTGTAATGACCGGGAGCCACAGAACTAAAAAAATACTCGCCCGCGCCGGTGGTGAAAGCGCTGCGGACCAGCTGAGTGGATTCTTCGGTAAGCACCACGCTCGCGCGCGATATCGCAGCTCCTTGTATGTCGGTGACGAGTCCACGAATTGAACCATATGTCGTCTGGGCCTCTGCTCCTGTGGCTGACACCATCATCATCATCGCAATCAGCACAACCCAGCAATTCATCTTTCTCTTCAACAAAATCAACAAAGACGACATAAAACGGCCTCCAATGGCATTTAGGTACATGAATGCTGCCGAGCATATTCAATAGCTAGGAGCTTGCTGAAAACTTCTGAAGTGATTGATAGAAAACAGGAAAAAAATATCGGTAGAGGTTAAGACACACTTCAGGTTAAGTCGCCCATAAGTGGGCATCCTTTCCAACGAGTAGAAACACTCTATCGTCGGTCTTATTCAGATTTACCAAATAGCAGTTGATCTAACTGTGCTAAGTAGCTGCTGAATCTCTGGGTCTGCTCTCAGGCAGATCCCTTCAAGGTTAAGTAGTCGTAGCAAACAAGTTGAATTTATGAGAAACGTTGGAGTTAGACCTGCTATAGCTTTCTGCCGAATGCTGCTGCTGGAAGCTGCGATACGGTGGGAACTAAATGCACTTCGGAGTAAGAGACCGTGAAGGTTCCCAGTCTCTGGTGTGAGAAATAGCCTTTTTAGTTATGAAGCCGAGACTAGCGAAGTGTAAACATCGTGTCAACAGAAATTGTTCAGAAGAGTTTTTCGCTCGCTCGCCTGCAGCTTCTGGTTAGCACCACAATGATGTTGTATTGATTTGGGCGGCATAGTTGCAATTATGAGCCGTCATCTACATCACATGCTCCAGCCACAGGATGTAGAGCTATTCGTTCTTTCTATGCCCTGAATCAATTTCTTCAATTGCTGGTAGAAAATACTTTGCATTGACTGAGCAATTTTCCGTGTCTTCTCTGATGACGGAAGGTGCGACTTCAACGTGAACGCTGGTTGTGTTGACCGAAGAGGCATATGCAGTCGAATAATGGAACGCATCACCTGCTCGATGTGAGAGCAGTGGTGGCTAAACAG
>Ga0302308_10003821_pt1 | contig 11953 bp, 9 predicted proteins | sample III_Palsa_E3_3_FD_200531 | JGI IMG/M metagenome (GOLD analysis project Ga0302308, IMG submission 200531) | Peat permafrost microbial communities from Stordalen Mire near Abisko, Sweden - III_Palsa_E3_3 | ecosystem: Environmental > Terrestrial > Soil > Palsa > Peat permafrost | place: Sweden... | reverse complement strand
ACGACGATTTCGGTGCCTTGCCGGCCGCTGCCCGAAGCACACGCAGCCAACGCCAAGAGCACCCCAAGGTACAGGGTAAGTACGTGTATTCTCACTATTTTTTCCCTAGCAAAGTCCGCAAGCGCAATCAACGGCTGCTATTCCAAATGACCAAAGAGAGACGTATGCACGCCTCATCAAGATGGTATCGGAATAATCCCCTTCAAATGTTTGACGTAACTTAATCAAAAATCCAAGGCCCGTTATGTGAAGCGTTTCGTATTTCCGCAATGAGCCAGTGCCGCAATGTGCTGCGCCTGTATGCATGTCGGGTTCCGCGGCGCTCGCCAGCGTGGCAAAAACCCCTTCACAATCATCGGTAGCCGGGCCGGCGGCCTTCAGATCGCCTCGGTCGCTATCATATAGCATTCGGACTCGAGTCACGCTCGATGTCCGCGCATCCCGGCATGCACAGCAGCGTGCCGGATTTTGGGGCGGGCGGGGGCGCTCTGCGCCGGTATTCGGTGCATGGCGTGGATGCGAGTGCTCGCAGCGCAGCGCAACGATTCGGTACACTCGCCCGCATAATGGTCACCACCCCGCCGCCGCGCAAGGCCGCACTCTATTTCATCTTCGTTACCGTGCTCATCGACATGCTGGCCTTCGGAATGATCATTCCGGTGCTGCCCATTCTGGTTCAGGACTTCGTAGGCGGTAGCGCGGCGCGCGGCGCGGAGATCTACGGCCTATTCGGCACTGCCTGGGCGCTGATGCAGTTCATCTTCTCGCCGGTGCAGGGGTCGCTGTCGGATCACTTTGGGCGTCGCCCCGTCATTCTCATCTCCTGCACGGGCTTGGGCTTGGACTTCATCCTCATGGCGCTGGCGCCGAATCTGTGGTGGCTGCTGGCCGGCAGGATCATTTCCGGCATTGCCGCGGCGAGCTTCGCCACGGCCGGCGCCTACATCTCGGACATCACGCCCCCGGAGCGGCGTGCGGCCAGTTTTGGGCTCATTGGCGCCGCCTTCGGCGTCGGATTCGTCGTCGGACCGGCGCTGGGCGGTCTGCTCGGAGCCATTTCCCCGCGATTGCCCTTCTGGGCGTCGGCCTTCATGGCGCTGGCGAATGTTTGCTGGGGTTTGTTCGCTCTGCCGGAGTCCCTGCCCAAGGACAAGCGCGTGCCCTTCGCCTGGAAGAACGCCAACCCCTTGGGAGCGCTCAAGCTGCTGCGCTCCCATCCGATCCTTGCCGGGCTCGCCGGCAGTTTCTTTCTGATCAATCTGGCGCATGCGGTGCTGCCCAGCACCACGGTGCTCTACATGCATTACCGCTATGGCTGGGATACGCGCGCCGTCGGCCTGGTGTTGGCCGGCGTGGGCATCTGCTCACTCATCGTGCAGGGCTTTTTGGTCAAGCCTGCAGTGCGATTGCTGCATGAACGGCGTGCCCTGGCCTTAGGGTTGGCATTCGGCGCCGCGGGTTTTGCCATTTACGGGCTCGCACCCACTGGAGCCATCTTCTGGATCGGGGTGCCGGTGATGGCGCTGTGGGGCATCGCAACCCCATCGCTGCAAGCCATCATGACGCGGTCGGTGAGCGTCACCGAACAAGGACGCCTACAGGGGGCCCTCGCCTGCCTCATGGGTCTGGCGAGCCTCATCGGGCCCACCTTGTTCACTCAAATATTCGCAATCGCCATCGGAACTCACGCCGACTGGGGCTTGCCAGGGGCGCCGTTCCTGTTGTCGACGCTGTTGATATTGCTGGCCATCATATTGGCCTGGCGAACCACTAGAATGCCTCTTCCGGAAGCGCCATCATCGATGCCTTGCCCGCCTTGATGGTCATCAGCAGGCTGCCGGTCTGCGGCAAAAGGCGCTCGATAAAGAAGCTCGCGGTCACGCGCTTGGCGCGATAGAACGCGGCGTCCTGGCCGGCTCCGGACTCCCCGTCCGCGGCGATCTTGGCCATTCGCACCCACATGAAGCCTAAGGCGACGATTCCGAACATTCGCAAGTAATCCGCCGCGGCGGCGCCGCCCTCTTCGGGATCGGTTGAGCTTTGTCGCGTGATGAAATCGGTCGCCTGCTTAAGCGCCTCGAGCGATTGCGCGAAGGCCCGCACCAGCGTGCCGATGCTCGGATCGTCGACGCTTGAATCGACGAATGCGTTCGCGGGAGCGAAGAACTGACGCAGCAGGCGGCCCGAGTTCGCCGGCAGCTTGCGCCCGACCAAGTCCAATGCCTGCACACCGTTGGTGCCCTCGTAGATCATCGAAATGCGCGCGTCGCGCACATATTGCTCCATGCCGTTGTCGACGATGTACCCGTGGCCACCAAAGGTTTGCAGCGCGAGATTGGCGCTGTCGAAGCCGAGATCCGAAAATAGCGCCTTCACGATCGGAGTCATCAGCGCGATGAAGTCCTCCGCGTCGCTGCGCTCCGCGCAGTCGCCGAGACGTTCCATGCGATCGAGGGCGTTTGCCACCCAGACTCCCAAGGCTCGGCAGCCCTCGTTGTAGGCGCGCACGGTCATCAACATTCTGCGCACGTCCGGATGCACGATGATCGGGTCTGCCGGTTTGTCGGGATGCGTGGTCCCGACGAGCGATCTTCCCTGCAGCCGATCCCTGGCATAGGCGGCGGCCCTTTGGTAGGCCGCCTCGGCTATGCCTAACGCCTGGATGCCCACAGACAAGCGCTCACTGTTCATCATGACGAACATCGCGCGCATGCCCTTGTTCGGCTCGCCCACCAACCAGCCTTGCGCTTGATCGAAACTCAGTTGGCAGGTCGCCGAGCCTTTGATGCCCATCTTGTGTTCGATTCCGGTACAACGCACGCCATTGCGCGCGCCGATGCCGTCGCCACTGGGCAGATACTTCGGCACCAGGAACAGGCTGATGCCTTTTACGCCGGGCGGTGCATCGGCCAGCCGCGCCAGCACCAGATGCACGATATTCTGCGTGAGATCGTGCTCGCCGGCGGAAATGAAAATCTTCGAGCCGCCCAGGCGGTAGCTGCCATCCGGCTGCGCGCTCGCCTTGGTTCGCAGCAACCCTAAGTCGGTACCGCAATGGGATTCGGTCAGGCACATCGTGCCCGCCCAGCTGCCGTCGACCAGTTTCGGCAGATACAGATCCTTCAGCGCCTGCGAGCCGTGGCTCTTGAGCGCAAGATAGGCGCCGTGCGACAGCCCAGGGTACATGCCGAGGGAGAGATTGCAGCCGCAGATCATTTCCTCGACCAGTTTGGAAACGCACTCAGGCAAGCCTTGACCGCCGTATTGCGGATCGGCGTTGAGCGAACCCCAGCCTGCCTCGACAAATGCCTCGTAGGCTTCCTTGAAACCCTTGGGTGTGCGCACCACCCCGTCATCGAAGTGGCAGCCTTCGGCATCGCCGCTGGCGTTGAGCGGCAGCAGCGTGGCGGCAATAAATTTCGCGGCTTGCTCGAGAACGCTGTCGAGCAACTCCGGCGTGATCTCCGCCAGCCCCGGCAGGCTTGCCAGGGACGCGCTGTCATGCAGCTCGTGCATCACGAAGCGCATGTCGCGCAGGGGGGCCACATACGTTTGCATGTCTTCCTCCGGTCTAAGTAAGCGAGGTCAGCTTGGCGAGCGCCTGACTGCGCACTTCGCGCAATTCCGCGAGCGTCTCGTTGACCGCGGCGCGCTGCTCCTCCAGCCGCTGAATCCGGCTGTTCACCGCCTCGAGCAGCAGGCGCACCTGCTTCGCGAGCGTCGGATCGAGGTCGTAGAGGTCGAGATAGTCCTTGATGTCTCGCAGGCTGAATCCAAGGCGCTTGCCGCGCAGGATGAGCACCATCCGCGCCCGGTCGCGTTGCGTGTAGACCCGATTGTTGCCCACGCGGCGCGGAGCAATGAGTCCCTTGTCCTCGTAGAAGCGGATCGTGCGCGTGCTCACGCCCAGCGCCTCACCCAGCTCGCCGACACTATATAAAGAGCCCCCGGGGCTGACGGCCGCTTGCTGCAATGACATTCATGACCTATACGTCAGTTGTATGACGTATACGTTAATCCAAGATTTGAGACAAGTAAACAGGCCCCGGGCGGGCCTGCGCTAGTAGTGCGGAGGCCGCTGATCCGCCGGCTCCTGCTCATTCCAGGCGGAGACAATGGCGTTGAGCCGCTGCGTAAGTTCCTTGAGCTTGGCCTCCAGCGCCTTAACGTCCTGATGCTGGCGAAACACCATGTCGCTCAGATCCGCGTTTGCGCGTTCCAGGTAGGCGATCTTCGTTTGCAGCTGCTCGAGGGCGTCGGCGTTCATGGGCAAGAGCTCATAGGTAGAAATCAAATTCCACGGGAAAGACCTGCTCCATCAAGGCGGCGCACTCCTTTTGCTTCAGCTCCGAATACAGCTTCAGATATCGTTCCGGCAGGTACTGGGCAAGTGCGGAGGATTTTTCCGTCCGCTCCAGCGCCGCCAGCAACCCGCTCGGAAAATCGGCCCCTCGGCCGTTCTTGACCCGGCCCTCAACCGGGTCGGTGGCCTTGAGGTGGTGGGTAATTCCGTGCAGCACGGAGGCCAACAGCGCCGCCAGAACCAGATGCGGGCTTGCATCGGCGCCCGCGACCCGGTGTTCCACGCGCCGCGCGCCCGGACCCGATGCCGGCACCCGAAAGGCCACGCTGCGATTGTCGTATCCCCAATCGCGCGTCGTCGGCACGAATTGCCCCAGATAGCGCCGGTGCGAATTCAAGTTCGGCGCAAACAAGCCAATGGAGTCGTACATGAAGGCCTGCATGCCCGCGATCGCCTGCTGCAGCAATGCATCGTCGGCACCGAAGCGGTTGTTGCCGGATTCATCCACCAAGCTCATATGAACGTGCAGGCCGGATCCCGGTTGATGCGCGAAAGGCTTGGCCATGAAGGTCGCCTGCATTCCCATCGATCGCGCCACTCCTTGGGCGATGCGCCTCAGCAGGACGGCATGGTCGGCCGCCTGCACAGGGTCCGACACATGGCGAAGATTCACCTCGAATTGGCCGATCCCGTATTCCGCGACCGCTCCACACACTGGAACCGATTGTGCCTCGGCGGCAGCGTTGATCTTGTCGAGAAAGGCCGCGTTCGAGTCGACGGCATCCATCGACAGGTTGGCGGCGCGACGCGGCGGCCCGGAATTCGGCGAGGACGCCGCGAGCGCAATGCCGCCGTCGGGCAAGCGCCGCGGATCGATCAAATAAAACTCCAGCTCGCAGGCGATCACCGGGTGAATTCCGGCGCCCCGGCAGCGGCGCACCACATCGTCCAGGACCACGCGCGGATCGAACCAAAAGGAACGCCGCTGGCGCACATCCCGCATGTGGCACATCACCTGTGCCACCGGCAATTTGGTCCATGGCGCCATGCACAGGGTGCCCTGAATCGGCATTGCCACGCCGTCTGGATCGCCATCCGAAGCTCCCATTCCCTGGACGTTGTGCCCCAAGCCGCGTGAATCCGCGATCAGGGCGCAGGCCGAGAATTGCACTCCGTCGGCAAATACTCCGAGCGCATCCTCGACCTGCACACGCTTGCCGAGAGCGTTGCCGTTCACGTCCACGATGAATGCGTCGAGCGCCGTGATCTCCGGGTGTGCGGCGATGAACTCGGTCCACTCCAGAATCGGCGCGATCGGGGCAATGTCTTTGTGCATGATTCGGCACTCACTTAGGCCATGAATTAGGTGAACAGGCGGTCGCGCAGGGCGTACCACGACATCGCGGCCAGCAACGTCGGCCAGCGCAACGCCGGCCCACCGGGAAAGCTCGGCACCGGCACGCGGGCGAGAAGCTCGAAATTCGCGCGCTCGCCGGCGATCGCCTCGGCGAGGATCTTGCCGCAATAGGGCGCGAGCAGCACGCCCAAGCCCGAGAAGCCGCTGGCGTTGTAGTAGCCCGGCTCAAGCTCACGGATGAACGGCATCCGCGTCGGAGTGATCGCGAGCGTCCCTCCCCAGCCGTAATCCCATCGCGTCGATTGCAGCTGCGGGAAGATCTTCAACGCATGCCTGCGCACGAACGCCCTGATGTCGCGCGGAAATCTGTAGCGGTAGTTCTCGCCGCCGCCGAACAGCAGGCGATGATCGGCGGTCATGCGAAAGTAATTGACCACGAAACGCGAGTCCGACACCGCGAAGCCGCCGCGAATGGTGGACGGCGCCCGCCCCGCGCATAACGGCTCGGTCACCGCGATGTAATTGTTGATGGGCATCACGTGCCTCTCGACCTCGTGCGCTATGCCGCGCAGATATCCATTGCAGGCCAGCAGCACCTTGTCGGCGCGGACCTGTGCGTGGCGGGTGCGCACCAGCCACCCCGTGCCGCGGCGCTCGATGCTCAGCACCTCGCTGCCCTCGTGCAGGCGCGCCCCGTGGCTCGCGGCCGCGCGCGCCAGCCCGAGCGCGTAATTCATCGGGTGCAGATGGCCGCCGCGCTCGTCAAACGATCCGCTGAAATAGCCATCCGTCGCCACCAGCTCACGTACTTCGGCGCGCTCCACGAAGCGTATGTGCGGGTAAGCGTAATCATTGCGCAGCCGCTCGACGTAGCGCTGCGTGTCCGCTGCGAACCCCGGCTTATGATCCGCGTGCAGCAGTCCCGGGCGAAAATCGCATTGAATGCCGTAGTCCTGAATCAACGTGTCCAGGTAGGCGCGCGCGTCCAGCGCGAGATCCCAGAGGCGGCGCGCGTCCGCGCTGCCCATGTGCCGCTCGAGCCAATCCTGATCGCGCCGCAAGCCAACGTGCGCCTGCCCGCCGTTTCGGCCGCTGGCTCCCCAGGCGAGCCTGGATTGCTCCAGCAGCATGACCTCGATGCCGCGCTTCGCCAGATGCAGCGCCGCGCAGATGCCGGTAAAGCCGCCGCCGATTACACACACATGAACCGACGAGTCATCGCGCAGCGCCGGGCCGCTCGCGTGCTCCGTCAAGGTCGCCGCGTAGTACGACGGCGCATGCTCGGCGCTCGGTGCGAGCGCATTGTGGGTGCTGGTTTTCGACATGTGTGATCACAGATTTATGGAGCCATGATACACCAAGCCAATTTAATCCCCAACCCGCGCAGGCGCCTTGTCCGCCGCGAATCCGCTTCTGCCGATGAGGCGCATGCCGTCGCGAATATCGGCCAGGATGGCGCGGCCCAGTTTCTTCGCATCGCCGGCGCGGATGGCGCGAATGGCGCGCTGATGCTGATCGACCAGATTCGCGGTCCCCACCCGGCCATAGACCACGCGCATATAAGGTCCAAACTGCAGCCACAGCGTCTCGATGAGCCGATTCAGCGTGCCGCCTTGGCAAGCGCCGTAGATCAGAAAATGAAAATCGTAGTTGCCTTGCATGTAGGCGTTCACATCTCCGCTCTCGAGCGCCGCGCCGATCGATGCATCGACTTGCTCCAGGCGCTTGAGCCGGCGGGAATCGATGAACGGCAACGCCATGATCGCCGCTTCGGGCTCCAACAGCTCCCGGCAGCGCAGCAAATCCCGGAACCGCTCCGGGGTCATCGACGGGATGACAATCCTGCGCTTGGAGCGAATCTGCACCGCGCCGTCGGCCGCCAGCCGGCTCAACGCTTCGCGCACCGGTGTCTGGCTCACGCCCAGCTCCAACGCCAGTCCGCGAGTCGACAAGCTGCTCCCCGGAGTGAGCTTGCCGGTGATGAAGCGGTGCGACAGCTCCGCATGCACATTGCTGCGCAGCGGTTCGAGCGGGACCTTAGGCGGCGGCCGGGATTTCACGCAGCTTCGACTCAGCCTCGGTGAGCGAGCGCTCGATGATATCGGCCAGCCGATCGATCTCGGCATGGGTGATCACCAATGGCGGGCACATCACGATGCTGTCGCGAATGGCCCGCACCATGAGGCCATTGCGAATGCATGCATCGCGCACCAGCGGACCCGCACTGCCCTCCTTGCCGCCGAAGCGCTGGTTTGTGCCCTTGCGCGAGACGATTTCCACGGCGCCGATCAGGCCGAGCGAGCGCGCCTCGCCGATCAGGGGATGCGCCTCGATTCTGCGCAAGGCCGCCGCGAAATACGCTCCGATGTCCTCGGCCACGCGCTCGACCAGCCGTTCGTCAGCCATGATCTGCAAGTTCTTCAAGGCCACTGCCGCCGCAGTGGGATGGCCCGAATAGGTGAACCCATGCACGAATTCCCCGCCCTTCTGTTGCAGCGTATCCACGATCGAAGCGGAGACCGCGGTGGCCGAAATCGGCAGATAGCCGGAAGACAGGCCCTTGGCCATCGACACGATGTCGGGCTTGATCCCGAAATGCTGGAAGCCGAACCAGCGGCCCAGGCGGCCGAAGCCGCAAATGACCTCGTCGGAGATCAACAGGATGCCGTACTTGCGGCAAATGGCCTCGACCTTTTTCCAGTAGCCCGCGGGTGGGATGATGACGCCGCCGGCGCCCTGCACCGGCTCGCCGATGAATGCCGCCACGTTTTGCGGGCCCACCTCCAGGATGCGCGCTTCGACGGCCGCGGCAGCTCGCGCGCCAAAACTTTCCTGATCCTCGCCGAAGCCGTCGCCGAACCAATACGGCTGCATCACATGCTCGATGCCGGCGATCGGCAAGTTGCCCTGCGCGTGCATCAGCTTCATGCCGCCGAGGCTGGCCGCGGCGACGGTGGAACCGTGGTATGAATTCCAGCGACTGATGAAGATCTGGCGCTGCGGTTCGCCGCGCAACGTCCAGTAGTGCCGCACCAGCCGAAACGCCGTGTCGTTCGCTTCGGAGCCCGAATTGTTGAAAAACACGTGCGTCAGATCGTTGCCCAGCCGCAGCGCAACTTCGTGCGCCAGCCGAATGGCGGGCTCGGTCGCGGTCTTGAAGAATGTGTTGTAAAACGGCAATTCGAGCATTTGCCGGTAAGCGGTCTGCGCCAGCTCCTCCCGGCCGTAGCCGATGTTGACGCACCACAGGCCCGCCATGCCGTCGAGCAGCTTGTTGCCCTCCGCATCCTCAATGGTGCTGTTATGCGCGCGCACGATGATCCGGCTCCCGCCCAGCTGCTGCTGCACCTTATAATCGCTGTGCGCCGGCAAGTGATGGGCCACATCCATGCGGCGAAGCTCGGCGATCTCTGCGGCAGGCATGGGCTTGGTCATGGTCGACTCCTCGGGGATTCCGGGCGCCACGCTACCGCCGCAGGATGGAATGGTCAAGCATCTGTGATTGCAGATCGGATAGACTGCGTTTAACAAGAATCCAGGGGAATACTCGTGCCTACAGTTAGCCAATCGACATTCGCGACCAGTCTCATCGCCGCTCTGCTGGCCGGCGCAAGCTCAGCACAAGCACCCGCGCCCGATGAAGCTGACTTCCGCGCCCTGTACAAGGAGTTGGTGGAGATAAACACCACGCGCTCGGTCGGCAGCTGCACTCGCGCCGCCGAGGCAATGCGCGCGCATCTGCTTGCAGCAGGCTTCCAGGCGGTGGACGCGCAGATCCTCGCGCCCGCGGATCGCCCGAATGACGGCGCGCTGATCGCCGTGCTGCATGGCCGCGACGCTCAGGCCAAGCCCATTCTGCTGCTCGCGCACATCGATGTCGTAGAAGCCAAGCGCGAGGATTGGCAGCGCGATCCATTCAAGCTGGTCGAGGAGAACGGCTGGTTCTACGCGCGCGGCGCCAACGATGACAAGGCCATGGCCTCGGTGTTCACCGATTCCCTGGTGCGCTACAAGAAAGAGGGCTTCAAGCCGCGTCGAGACATAAAGCTGGCGCTGACCTGCGGCGAGGAGACGGCGGAGGTCTTTAACAGCGTGGCATGGCTGCTGAGGACGCAACCCCAGGCCTTGAGCGCGGCGTTCGGCCTTAATGAAGGAGCGGTCGGTGAACTCGATGAGCATGACAAGCCGGTCGCGCTCGAGATCCAGGCCGGCGAAAAGGTTTATCAGGACTTTGCGCTCGAAGCCTCGGACGTCGGCGGTCACAGTTCGCGCCCCAACAAGAACAATCCGATCGTGCGCTTGAGCGCCGGCTTGGTCAGGCTCGGTGGGCACAATTTTGCCATCGCCCTGAATCAGGCGACGCGGGGATACTTTGAAGCCCAGGCAAAGTTGGCGGCGCCGGAAGTCGGCGCGGATATACGCGCGGTGCTGAACAATCCGCCGGATGATGCTGCGGCCGAGCGCTTATGGGCGCGGAATTTCGCCTGGAACGGCATGTTGCGCACCACCTGCGTGGTGACCCAGATCAGCGGCGGCCATGCGCCGAACGCGTTGCCACAGCATGTGCGCGCGAATGTCAATTGCCGCATTTTGCCCGGCGTGCCGATTGCCGACGTGCAGCAAGAGCTGGCGAGCGTTCTCGCCGACGACAAGATCAGCGTCGCACCGACCGGCGACCCCGGCATCCAATCGCCGCCGCCGCCGTTGTCCGCCCAGATCATGAATCCGCTGCGCGCTGTCGCCAATGGCATCTGGCCCGGCGTCGTGATCCTGCCGACAATGTCCACAGGCGCCACCGACGGGCGATATCTCAATGCGGCAGGCATACCGATCTACGGGTTGTCCGGCATGTTTCATGACGCCGAGGGGCCCCACTCTCACGGCCTCAACGAGCGGATCCGGGTCAAGTCGTTGATCGACGGCCGCCGATTCTTGTATGAAGTGGTGAAGCTATACGCGAATGACAGGCAGTAATTCCGGCGCGCCCGGCTGGAGCGCCGCCGCTTCCGCCGAAATCGCGGCCCGATTGGATCGGCTGCCTGCCTCGCGCACCGTGTGGACCATCGTGCTGTTGATCTCCTTGGGCGGCGTGTTCGAGTTCTACGACGTATTCTTCACCGCCTATGTGGGGCCGGGCATGGTCGAATCCGGCTTGTTCAGCGCGCAGTCGCTGGGCGTGTTCGCAGGCCTTGCGGCGATTCGAGTGGCGGGCTTGGGTACTTTCGTGTTCTGCACCTTTGCCGGCTTGTGGTTCGGGGTGGTGGTGCTGGGACAGGCGGCGGACCGCTTCGGCCGCAAGGCGGTGTTCACCTGGTCGCTCATCTGGTATGTCAGCTGTACCGCGATCATGGCCTTCCAGCGCACCGGCCAGTGGCTCAATGTATGGCGGCTGGTGGCGGGGGTAGGCTTCGGAGTGCAGCTGGTCACCATCGACACCTACATCGCCGAGCTGATGCCCCGCGCGCTGCGCGGCCGCGCGTTTTCAGTAAATCAATTCATCTGCTTCTGTATCGTTCCCGTGGTCGCGTATCTGGCGTGGTTGATGCTGCCGCTCAAGCCCTTCGGAGTGGATGGCTGGCGCTGGGTCATGCTATTCGGATCGGTTGGCGCGGTCGCCGTATGGGTGCTGCGCGCCGGCATTCCCGAGAGCCCGCGCTGGTTGGCGGCCCAAGGCCGAATCGCGGAAGCGGACGCCATCGTCAGTGCCATCGAGGCCAGGGTTGCCGCCGATTTCGGGGGTACGTTGCCGCCGATTCAACCGACTGCCGCCGAACCTGGCGGGCGGCCGCGGCTTCGGGAAATTTTTTCCGGCAAGTATCGCAGCCGCACCATCATGCTCTCCATTTTCAACGCCGCTCAGGTCATCGGATTCTACGGCTTCAATTCCTGGGTGCCGACGCTGCTCATCGCCCGCGGCATCACCATCACCCACGGATTGGAATACGCCTTCATCATTGCCATTGCTCAGCCCATTGGGCCGCTGCTTGGAAGCTTCTTTGCCGATGCCATAGAGCGCAGGATCCAGATCATCGGCGGCCTCGCCGCCATGGGACTGCTGATGGCCGCCTTCGCCTATGCAACGGCCCCTGCGATGCTCATTCTGATCGGCGTCGCCTTCACCCTTTCCGCCAACATCATGTCGTATGCCTACCATGGCTATCAGGCGGAATTGTTCCCCACCCGTATCCGCTCGCGCGCGGTCGGGTTCGTCTACTCCTGGAGTCGCATGGCCGCCGCCTTCTCCGGCCTGATCGTCGGCTCGCTGCTTGCCAGCGGCGGCGTGCCCGCCGTCA
>Ga0302308_10003815_pt1 | contig 11971 bp, 10 predicted proteins | sample III_Palsa_E3_3_FD_200531 | JGI IMG/M metagenome (GOLD analysis project Ga0302308, IMG submission 200531) | Peat permafrost microbial communities from Stordalen Mire near Abisko, Sweden - III_Palsa_E3_3 | ecosystem: Environmental > Terrestrial > Soil > Palsa > Peat permafrost | place: Sweden... | reverse complement strand
GCGACCTGCACGACGGTACCCAGCAGCGGCTGGTCGCGCTGGCCATGAACCTGGGCCTGGCCCGGCTCCAGGCCCGGACCGCCGAGCAGGCCCAGGAGGCCCTGGCCGAAGCCCACGAGGACGCCAAGGCGGCCCTGGCCGAACTCCGCAACCTGGTCCGCGGCCTGCACCCGGCCGTGCTGGAGGACCGGGGCCTGGACGCGGCCCTGTCCGGGGTGGCGGCGCGGATGGCGATCCCGGTCCGGCTGACCGTGGACATGCCCCGCCGCCCGTCGGCCACGATCGAGGCGGTGGCGTACTTCGTGGTGTCCGAGAGCCTGACCAACATCACCAAGCACGCCCAGGCCAGCCAGGCCGAGGTGGTCGTGCAGCGGGCCGGCGACCGGTTGCATATCATCGTCAGCGACGACGGCGCGGGCGGCGCCGACCCGGCCCGTGGCACCGGCCTGGCCGGGCTGGCCATGCGCGCCGCGTCGGTCGACGGCACGTTCGAGATCGCCAGCCCGCCCGGCGGCCCGACCCTGATCACCGTGGACCTGCCCTGCGCACGCTAGGCCGGCCGCCGTACATCTTTAATTCGGCCGAACGGCCGTGGTGCTCGCCCCCGGCCGACCGGTCAGCGGTTCCGTTGATCGACCACCCGGCGCATCTTGCCCGCCGACCGCTCGATCGTGTCCGGGTCGCCCACCACGACCTGGACCCGGACGCCCACGTGGTCGTGGACCTGGGCGGCCAGCGTCCGCGCCGCCGCGGCCCGCTGCTCCTCGCCCAGCCCGGCCCGCGCCTCGACCTGCACGGTCAGCTCGTCCAGGTGGTCCCGCGAGGTGAGCACGAGCTGGAAGTGCGGGGCCAGGCCCGGGACCCGGAGCAGGACCTCCTCGACCTGGGTCGGGAACACGTTGACCCCGCGCAGCACGATCATGTCGTCGGACCGGCCGGTGACCCGCTCCATCCGCCGGTGCGCGGGCCGGGCGGTGCCCGGCAGCAGCCGGGTCAGGTCCTTGGTCCGGTACCGGATCAGCGGCATGGCCTGCTTGGTCAGCGAGGTGAACACGATCTCGCCGCGTTCGCCCGCGGGCGCGGGCGCGCCGGTCAGCGGGTCGATCAGCTCGGGGTAGAAGTGGTCCTCCCAGATGGTCAGGCCGTCCTTGGTCTCCACGCACTCCACGGACACGCCCGGCCCCATCACCTCGGACAGCCCGTAGATGTCCACCGCGTGCAGCCCGGCCCGCTCCTCCAGCTCGGCCCGCATCTGTTCGGTCCACGGCTCGGCGCCGAAGATGCCGATCTCCAGCGAGCTCTCCCGCGCGGAAAGCCCGGCCCGGTCGAACTCGTCCAGGATGGTCAGCATGTAGGTCGGCGTGACCATGATCACCCGCGGCCGCAGGTCCGCGATCAGCCGCACCTGGCGCCCGGTCACGCCGCCCGAGGCGGGGATGACCGTGCAGCCCAGCCGCTCGGCGCCGTAGTGGGCGCCCAGCCCGCCGGTGAACAGCCCGTACCCGTAGGCCACGTGCACCATGTCGCCGGGCCGCCCGCCCGCCGCCCGGATCGACCGGGCCATCAGGCCCGACCAGGTGTCTAGGTCGGGCTGGGTGTACCCCACCACGGTGGGCTGCCCGGTGGTCCCGCTCGAGGCGTGGATCCGCCGGAGCTCGGCCACCGGGACCGCGAACATGCCCGTCGGGTAGTTCGCCCGCAGGTCGTCCTTGGTCGTGACCGGGAAGGAGGCCAGGTCCTCCAGCGAGCGGCAGTCCTGCGGGCTCACCCCCGCCGCGTCGAACTTCTTCCGGTAGAACGGGACGCATCCGTAGGCGTGCCGCAGCGTCCAGCGCAGCCGGTCCAGCTGCAGCGCCCGGAGCTCGTCGGCCGACATCCGCTCGGCCGGATCCAGCTCCCCGGCGGTCGGCGCCACGCCCAGCTGCGTCACTGGCCTCATCCCCTCGGGGTCCTTACCTCACTCCTGATGCTAGCCACGGTCGCGCTGGCCGCCCGGATCAGGTCGCCGGGGGCGAGCTCGATCTCCAGCCCGCGCCGGCCGCCGCTGCAGAACACCGTGCCGAACGCCAGCGCCGACGCGTCCAGCACCACGGGCAGCCGCTTGCGCTGGCCGACCGGGGAGATGCCGCCCGCCACGTACCCGGTGGCTCGTTCGGCCGCCGCCACCTCCGCCATCACGGCCCGCTTGCCGCCCGCGGCGGCGGCCAGCGCCTTGAGGTCGAGCTGGCCCTCGACCGGGACGACCCCGGCCACCAAGTCACCGTCCACCGAAGCGATCAGCGTCTTGAACACCCGGTCCGCGGATACCCCCAGCGCCTCGCTGGCCTCCCGCCCGTACGAGGCGGCCCGCGGGTCGTGCGCGTACTCGTGCACGGTGAACGCGATCCCGGCCCGCTCCAGCGCCACCGTCGCCGTCGTCCCGCGTCCCGCCACGACCTCACGCTATGGCATGTGACCAGTCAGCGAAAATCATTAGGCGCCCCGTCTGGCCGCTCCGCATAGTGGGGATATGCGCGTCAGGTTTCCCCGGCTCCCGGACCACGAGCGCGCCTACGCCCTGGTCGAGCGCGACGACGGAGCCGTGTACCGGCGGTACGGCGGCCCGGCCGGCCCCCGGCTGCCGCACGAGATCGTGGACTTCGTGGTGGAGCGCGAGCTGCGCATCGGGGACGGCACCTGGGCCGCCGTCGCGGCGGGCCGGACCAGCGTCCGCCAGCCGGGCCTGCGCGCCGCCTTGCTGGCCGACCTGGTCGAGTGCGTGGCCGGCCTGGACCACCCGTCCGACACCCAGATCCTGACCCTGGCCGCGACCAAGCTGGCCGTCCTCCCGGCCGCCGACGCGGCGGTCGAACCGGCCGAGATCGCGGCCGCCGCCCAGGCCCTGCAGGTCGAAGCGGCCCGCTGGGCGCGGCTCCGGGTCGGGGAGGAACTCAGCTACGACTGGCCGCGCGCCGCGCGCGCGGCGCAGGCCCGCCGGGCCCGGGTGCGTAAGCCACGTATCGTTCGGTCATATCGGAAGAGAGAGGGGCGCAGGCCGGCATGATCGAACGGCCAGAAGACCTCCTCGTCCACGGTCCGGTCACCTTGCGGCGGCACCGGGAGGACGACCTGGACGCCGTGTTCGCGGCGGTGACCGAGTCCCTGGATCACCTGCGCCCGTGGATGCCCTGGGCGGCCGGTTACACCCGGCAGGCCGCGGCCGAGTTCGTGGCCAAGTCGGCGCAGGCCTGGGCGGACGGCTCGGAATACGGTTACGCGATCATCGCCGACGGCACGCTGGCCGGCGGCTGCAGCCTGATGGACCGGATCGGGCCGGGCGGCCTGGAGATCGGCTACTGGGTGCACCGGGCCTGGACCCGCCGCGGCCTGGCCACCGCGGCGTCGGCGGCGCTGGTGCAAGCGGCGTTCGGCCTGCCCGGCGTGGACCGGGTGGAGATCGTGCACGATGAGCTCAACGTGGCCAGCGCCGGGGTGCCGCGCAAGCTCGGTTTCACCGAGGTCGAGCGGCGCCCCCTCGACCTGCCTCCGGCCGCGGGGACGGGCGTCGGGGTGGTCTGGCGGCTGACCCGGGAGCGTCCGGTAGCGTAGGCCGGCATGGGATACGCGCAGCCGGATCAGACCGACCGCGAGCTGATGGCGCTGGCCCTGGGCCAGGCCCGGGCCAGCCTGGAGGGCGGCGGCGTGCCGGTCGGCGCGGTCCTCGCCACGGAGGGCCAGGTCATCGCGGCCGGGCACAACGAGCGGGTCCAGCAGGGCGACCCGGTGGCGCACGGCGAGATCTCCTGCCTGCGCAACGCCGGCCGGCGCCCGTCCTACGCTGGCACCACCTTGTACACCACGCTGTCCCCGTGCCAGATGTGCAGCGGGGCGATCCTGCTGTTCCAGATCCCCCGGGTGGTCGTCGGCGAGGCCGAGACCTACGCCGGTGACCTGGGCTTCCTGACCGGCCGCGGGGTGGAGATCGTGCTGCTCGACGACGAGGGCTGCGTGGCCGCCATGCGCGAGTTCCAGGAGCGCTACCCGCAGGTCTGGAGCGAAGACATCGGCGGCCGCTGACCGCTGCTGGCTACAGAGAGCATCGTGGTAGTTACTCCTTGATATACTCGGGCGCATACCGGGGTCACGGTCGCTGGGGTCAGCGCGGGCCGGCCTGGGTTCAAAGGGGGGCACTTGTGACGCACGACGACAACGCTGCTCCGGATCACCGGCTGTCCGCCGCCGATGTGACCGAAGGGGACTGGGCCGATGCGTTGCGGGCCAGTGAGCAGCAGTTCTGGCGGGAGTTCGGCCGCGCGCCCGTCGGTCTGGTCATGGCCAGCCTGACCGCCGACCGGCGCTGCGCCTACCTCGCGGTCAACGTCACGTACTGCCAGCTGACCGGCTACTCCCGGCAGGAACTGAGCGGGAGTGACTTCCTGAGTTGCTTCCACCCCCAGGACCAGCCCGCGCTCGAGGTCCTGATCGACGACGTCACGTCGGGGGTGAGCGCCCAGATCGAGGCGGACGCGCGCCTGGTCCGCGCCGATGGCGAGATCGTCTGGGTCCACCTCACCGGATCCGTCCGCCGGTGGCCCGCTGGCCAGCGCTATCTCGCGATCTTCGTGCAGGACTCCACCGCCGCCTGGCAGGCGCAGGCCGAGATACAGCGGCTCCAGCACGAGCTGCAGCAGACGCGCCGCCTGGCCAGCCTGGGACAGCTGGTGGGCGGGATCTCGCACGACTTCAGCAACACGCTCACGGTGATCGCCAACTACGCGAGCCTGGTCCGCGACGAGGTGATCGTCGCCGAGACGACCGAGAGCGCGGCCAAGTGGGGACCCGTCCGCTGGGACGTGGAGCAGATTGAAGAGGCCGCCGACGAGGCCAAGAGGCTGATCAAGCACCTGCTGGCGTTCGCCAGGCGCGAGGAGGGCGAGCCCATCCTGCTGGACCTCGGCCAGACGATCAGCGATGCCACCGGGCTCCTGGTTGAGGTACTGGGCGAGCACGTCCTCCTGGCCACCGGGAAATCCGAGGGCCTGTGGCCGGTGCAAGCCGATCCTGGGCTGCTCAAGCAGGCCATCCTCAACATCGCGGTCAACGCCCGCGACGCCATGCCGGGCGGCGGTCAGCTTGTCATCGACGCGGTGAATATCGATACGGAGGACCTCTCGCCGGAGTGGCGGGACGCCGCCGATATCGCTGAACTGCTCCCCGGTCGCTATGTCGCGTTTCGTATCACCGACGCCGGAACCGGCATGGACGTGATTACCGCGGAACGCGCCTTCGAACCGTTCTTCACCACGAAAAACGGAGACCGGGCGGCCGGGCTCGGACTGCCCGCCGTGCGCAGGTTCGCCACGCAGGCCGGCGGTAAGGCCTGGCTCCATTCCGAACTGGGCCATGGCACCACCGTCACGGTGGTGCTGCCCGCCGCGGGCCAGGCCGGCTGGCAGGCGGAGACGCAGCAGGGGCGGGCGGCGGAGTCGGCCGGCACGGTGCTGGTGGTAGACGATGAGGCCGCCATCCGAGATGTCGCCCACCGGGTGCTGACCAGCGCTGGTTACCGGGTCGTGACGGCCGCGAACGGGCACGAGGCGCTCGCCCTGCTCGGGGACCCGAAGGCGCCCGCCGACCTGATGGTGAGCGATGTCGTCATGCCGGGCATGACGGCCGCGGCGTTCGCCGCCCAGGTCCACGCCCTGCGCCCGGGCCTGCCGGTGCTGTTCATGTCGGGCTATGAGCGTCAAGGTATCGGCGGCGAAGGCTGGCCCGATCCGGGGACAGAGATCATCAGCAAGCCGTTCTCCCGGGCCGCGTTGCTGACCAGGGTTACTCAGATGCTGGCGGTCGATATCGGCGCCGCCCGTTAATAGGCAGCCCTGGTTGCGTATCTGGCGGGCACACCGAATGATGCATACATGCAGGTTCCCTCGCACGTCGAATACGAGCGGGCCACCGGCGTCGAGCACGCGCTGTCGCTGCTGAGCCGTCCGGAGACCCGCGTCGTGGCGGGCGGGCACAGCCTGATCCCGATGATGAAGCTGCGGCTGGCCCAGCCCGAGCTGCTGGTCGACATCAACGGGCTGGCCGAGCTGGCCTTCATCACCCTGGACGGCGACCAGCTGCGCATCGGTGCCCTGGCCCGGCACGCGGACCTGCTCGACTCGGCCGTCGCGGGCCATCACTTCCCGATCTTCCACGACGCCGAGCGCGTGGTGGCGGACCCGATCGTCCGGCTGTGGGGCACCGTCGGCGGGTCGCTGTGTCAGGCCGACCCGTCCGAGGACCTGTCCGCCGCGTTCGCGGCGACCCGCGCGACGGCGGTCATCCGCCGGCTGGACGGCGAGCGGACGGTGCCGGTCAGGGAGTTCCACCTGGGCCCCTACGAGACGGTCGTCGGCCGGGGTGAACTGCTGGCCGAGGTCCGGGTGCCGGTGCGGCCCGGCACCGGCAGCGCGTACGAGAAGGTGTCCCGCCGGGTCGGCGACTGGTCGGTGGCCGCGGCCGGGGCGGTGCTCGAGCTCGCCGGCCCCGCGGAACGCCCGTTGATCGTGTCCGCGGGCATCGGCCTGACCGCGGTCGGCGCCGAGCACTTCGTCGCGGCGCAGGCCGAGGACTTCCTGCGCGGCCGCGTAGCCGACGAGGAGAGCTTCGCCGCCGCCGCCGCCATCGCCGCCGAGCACTGCCACCCGGCCGCCGACCAGCGCGGGCCCGAAGACTTCAAGCGGCACCTGGTCGCCGAGCTCACCGCCCGCGCGCTGCGCCGGGCCGCCGACCGGGTGACCCGGCCGGCCGCCGACCGGGTGGCCCGGTGACGATCAGGGTTGCGATGACCGTCAACGGCACTGAGTACGCGCGCGAGGTGGAGCCGCGGCTGCTGCTCATCCACTTCATCCGCGACGAGCTCGGGCTGACCGGCAGCCACTGGGGCTGCGACACGTCGAACTGCGGCAGCTGCGTGATGTGGCTGGACGCCAAGCCGGTCAAGTCGTGCACGCTGCTGGCGGCGATGGCCGACGGGGGCACCGTGCGCACCGTGGAGGGGCTCGAACGCGATGGCGTGCTGGACCCGGTGCAGCAGGGCTTCATCGAGTGCCACGGGCTGCAGTGCGGGTTCTGCACGTCCGGCATGCTGATGACCGCTCGCTGGCTGCTGGATCACCACCCCGACCCGGACGAGGCCGAGATCCGCGAGGCAATCTCCGGTCAGCTCTGCCGGTGCACCGGCTACGAGAACATCGTCCGGTCCATCCGCTGGGCCGCCGAGCACGCCGCCGACCGCGCCGCCGACCGCGCCGCCGGGGAGACCTCGTGACCGGGGGCTTCGGCCGGATGCTGCGCAAGGAGGACCAGCGGTTCGTCCGCGGCCAGGGCTACTACGTCGACGACGTGCGCCTGCCCGGCATGCTGTACGGCGCGGTGCTGCGCAGCCCGCACCCGCACGCCCGGATCCTGGCCATCGACACCCTGGCGGCCGAAGCGCACCCGAAGGTGCGGGCCGTCATCACCGGCGAGTCCCTGGCCGCACGGAACCTGGCCTGGATGCCCACCCTGTCCGGGGACCGGCAGGCCGTGCTGGCCACCGACAAGGTGCGGTTCCAGGGTCAGGAGGTGGCGTTCGTGGTCGCCGATGACAGCTACTCGGCCCGCGACGCCCTGGAGCTGATCGACGTCGAGTACGAGCCGCTGCCCGCGGTGATCGACGCCCGGCACGCGCTGGACCCCGGCGCGCCGGTCATCCGCGACGACCTGCCCGGCTGCACCAGCAACCACATCTTCGACTGGGAGTCCGGCGACGCGGCCCGGACCGAGGCCGTGTTCGCCGATGCCGAGGTCACGATCACCCAGGACATGCTCTACCCGCGGGTCCACCCCGCCCCGCTGGAGACCTGCGGCGCGGTGGCCCAGTACGACCGGGTCAGTGGCAAGCTGACCATCTGGGCGACGACCCAGGCGCCGCACGCGCACCGGACCCTGTACGCCATGGTCACCGGCCTGCCCGAGCACAAGATCCGGGTCATCTCGCCGGACATCGGCGGGGGGTTCGGCAACAAGGTGCCGATCTATCCCGGGTACGTGTGCGCGGTGGTCGGCTCGATCATCACTGGCCAGCCGGTCAAGTGGATGGAGGACCGGTCGGAAAACCTGATGTCCACCTGCTTCGCCCGCGACTTCCACATGCACGGCGAGCTGGCCGCCAGCCGCGACGGGAAGATCCGCGCGGTGCGGGTCACCGTGCTGGCCGACCACGGCGCGTTCAACGGAACGGCCCAGCCGAGCAAGTACCCGGCCGGCTTCTTCGGCGTGTTCACCGGCTCCTACGACCTGGAGGCCGCGCACTGCCGGGTCACCGGCACGTACACCAACAAGGCGCCCGGCGGCGTCGCTTACTCGTGCTCGTTCCGGGTCACCGAAGCGGTGTACCTGGTCGAGCGGCTGGTCGACATGCTGGCCTTCGAGCTGGATCTGGACCCCGCCGAGCTGCGGATGCGCAACCTGCTGCGCCCCGAGCAGTTCCCCTACACCAGCCAGACGGGGTGGACCTACGACTCAGGCGACTACCCGAGCACCATGCGCCTGGCCCTGGAAATTGCAGGCTACGACGATCTCCGCAAAGAACAATTGGCCGAACGGGCCATCGGCCACCTCATGGGCATCGGCATCAGCTTCTTCACCGAGGCCGTCGGCGCGGGTCCCCGCAAGCACATGGACATCCTGGGCCTGGGCATGGCCGACGGCGTCGAGTTGCGCATCCACCCCACCGGCACGGCGGTGCTCCGGATCTCGGTGCAGACCCAGGGCCAGGGCCACGAGACCACCTTCGCCCAGATCGTGGCCGAGGAGCTGGGCCTGTCCGCGGACGACGTGGAGGTGGTGCACGGGGACACCGACCAGACCCCGTTCGGGCTGGGCACCTACGGCTCCCGGTCCACCCCGGTGTCCGGCGCGGCGACCGCGATCGTGGCCCGCAAGGTGCGCGACCGGGCCCGGATCGTGGCCGCGGCCATGCTCGAGGTGGACGCCGGCGACCTGGAGTGGGAGCGGGGCCGGTGGTTCGTCCGCGGCGACCCGGACTCCGGCTGCACCATCGCCGAGATCGCGCTGGCCGCGCACTCCAGCCTGGAGCTGCCCCCGGGCGTGGAGGGCCAGCTGGACGCGAGCTGCGTGTACAACCCGCCCAACCTGACCTACCCGTGCGGCGCCTACATCTGCGTGGTCGACGTCGACCCCGGCACCGGCAAGGTGTCGGTCCGGCGGTTCATCGCGGTCGACGACTGCGGGGTGCGGATCAACCCGATGATCGTCGAGGGCCAGGTCCACGGCGGGCTCGCGGACGGGATCGGGATGGCCCTGATGGAGGTCATCGCGTTCGACCCGGACGGGAACTGCCTGGGCGGTTCGTTCATGGACTACCTCCTGCCCACCTCCGTGGAGTGCCCGGCCTGGGAGCTCGGCGAGACCGTCACCCCGTCGCCGCACCACCCGATCGGGGCCAAGGGGGTTGGTGAGTCCGCCACCGTCGGCTCGCCGCCCGCGGTGGTCAACGCGGTCATCGACGCGCTGCGCCCGTACGGCGTCCGGCACGCCGACATGCCGCTCACCCCGGCCCAGGTCTGGCGGGCCATCCAGGGCCGCCCGCTGCGTACCGACCTCGCGATCAGCTAGCTAAACTCGGACCTTGAGCGTTCAATCGACCGAGACCTGGTGAGCAGCGCGTTGACCCATGACCTGGACGAGCGGTTTCCCGACGTCAGCGCGCTGACCGCGGCCCTGGAGACCACCGGGTACCTGGCCGGGCAGCAGCTGGCCGCCGCGCTGTTCCTGGCCGTCCGGATGGGGCAGCCCATCCTGCTCGAGGGCGAGCCGGGCGTGGGCAAGACCGAGGCGGCCAAGGCGCTGGCCGCCGCGATCGACACCCCGCTGGTCCGGCTGCAGTGCTACGAGGGCATCGCGGCCGCCGAGGCGCTGTACGAGTGGAACTACCCGCGCCAGCTGCTGGCCATCCGGCTCGCCGAAGCGGCCGGCGAGCACATCCGCGACCGGGACCTGTTCTCCGCGGAGTACCTGCTGTCGCGGCCGCTGCTCACCGCGCTGCTGCATCCCGGGCCCCGTCCCGCGGTGCTGCTCATCGACGAGGTCGACCGGGCCGACGACGAGTTCGAGGCGTTCCTGTTCGAGCTGCTGGCCGAGGCGGCGGTAACCATCCCCGAGCTCGGCACCCAGCGGGCCACGCTGCCCCCGGTCACCGTGCTGACCTCGAACCGGACCCGGGACCTGCACGACGCGCTGAAACGGCGCTGCCTGTACCACTGGATCGCCTATCCGGACACCCCCCGGGTCGCCGATATCATCCGGCGCCGCGTGCCCGTGGCCGGCGAGGCGCTGGCCGGGCAGATCGCGGTCGCGGTGCAGCGGCTACGCAAGCTCGACCTGACCAAGCCGCCGGGCATCTCCGAGGCGATCAGCTGGGCCTCCGCCCTGAGCGTGTTCGGCGCCGGCGAGCTAACCGGCCAGATCGCCGATCAGACCATGAGCACCGTGCTGAAGTACCCGGAAGACGAGGAGATGGTCCGCCAGGCCGGCCTGGCCACCGTGGTCGGCTCCCTTGACTGACCCCCCGCTCTCCGTCCCTCTGTCCTCACCCGCCGCGACCCCGGACGTGGCGGCGCTGGCCGCGGGTCTCGGTACCGCGCTGCACGCCGCCGGGCTCCCGGTCGGCCCGGACCGGTGCGAGCGGCTGGCCCGCGCCGTGACGGTCATGAACGCCGCCTCGCTCGCCGAACTCCGCGTCTGCGCGCTGGCCACCCTGGTCTCCGACCCGAGCCAGATGACCACCTTCGAGCGGGTCTTCGCGCTGCTGTTCGGCGGCCCCGATCCGTTCCGCGACCTGCCGCTGCCCGCCGCGCCCGAGTTCGGGGGGCACGAGGAGAACAGCGGGCCGCCGCCCGCCACCCGGACCCAGTCCGATCTCGACGGCTTGCTGCCGGGAATGCAGGTCACCGACACCGGGTCGGCCGCCCCGCCCGGCGAGGACGAGCCGCTATCCGACGCCCCGGCCGTCCACCGGGTGGCCTCGGCCGCCGAGCGGCTGCGCGGCCGGGACTTCGCCCAGCTCTCCCCGGCCGAACTCCTCCAGCTCGTCTCGCTCATGCGCGAGATGACCCTGGCCATCCCGCCGCGCCGCACCCGCCGGTACCGCCGCGCCCGCGACGGCAAGCGTCCCGACCTGCGCGGCACGCTGCGCCAGGCCCGGCGCAGCGGCGGCGAGCCGATCCGCCTCTCCCGCCAGGCGCCCCGGGTCCGGCCGCGCCGCCTGGTCGTGCTGTGCGACATCTCGGGCTCGATGGAGTCCTACGCCCGGGCGTTGCTGATGCTCCTGTACTGCCTGCACGGCGGGCAGGCCCGAGGCAGCCAGGGCCGTCCCGAGGTGTTCAGCTTCGCCACCCGGCTGACCCGGCTGACCCCGGCCCTGGCCGCGTCCAGCCCGGACACCATGCTGGCCAAGGCGGGTGAGGCGGCCCCCGACTGGTCCGGCGGCACCCGGATCGGCGCCGCGATCAAGGAGTTCAACGACCACTACGGCGCCCGCGGCCTGGCCCGCGGCGCGGTGGTGCTGATCATCTCCGACGGCTGGGAGACCGGCGAGCCCGCCCTGCTCGGCGCCCAGATGGCCCGCCTGTCGAGGATCGCCCACCGGATCGTCTGGGCCAACCCCCGCACCCAGTCCCCCCGCTACCGCCCCGAAGTCGGCGGCATGGCCGCCGCCTGGCCCTACTGCGACGCCGTAGTCAGCGCCCACAGCCTAGACGCCCTAGCCGACCTCCTCTCCGCCCTCGGCGCCCGCTGACCCCGCATCCCTCCGCCCTCCGCCCGCCGACCCCGGCCACCCTGCACCACGCGGTACGCGACCCGCCGCCCTTCGCGTCCTCGCCGCCTGCGCTCCCGATCCCCGACCAGCCGCTCACATCATCAGCAGCACCCACCACTC
>Ga0302308_10003814_pt1 | contig 11973 bp, 11 predicted proteins | sample III_Palsa_E3_3_FD_200531 | JGI IMG/M metagenome (GOLD analysis project Ga0302308, IMG submission 200531) | Peat permafrost microbial communities from Stordalen Mire near Abisko, Sweden - III_Palsa_E3_3 | ecosystem: Environmental > Terrestrial > Soil > Palsa > Peat permafrost | place: Sweden... | reverse complement strand
CTCTGCGGTCTACGGAAGATGCGCTGGCACAGCAGATCGGCATGGGGATTGAACTGTACGGGCGGCGCAAGGACGGAAGCGGATTTCCGATCGAGTTGATGTTGAGCCCCCTGGCTAGCGCCGGTGGGGTCCTGGTTACAGCTGCGATCCGCGACATCACCGTGCGTAAGGCGGCGGATGAAGCGCTTCACCTGGCACACAAAAAGTCGGAATCAATTCTGAACAGCCTCGCCGACGGTCTGCTGGTGCTGGATAAGGATTGGCGCTTCACGTACTTCAATGAGCAGGGTGCTCATATCGTGGGAATGCGCACAGAGGACTTGGTTGGGAAGAATATGTGGGAGATATTCCCAGATGCCGTGGGCACGAAGTTTTACGAGATCTTTCACCGCGCGGTCGAGGCCGGTCAGTCGATGCACTTCGAGGAGTTTTATCCGGAGCCCATGAATAAGTGGCTGGAGTGCCATTGCCACCCATCACCGGAGGGTCTGTCGGTCTATTTTCGAGATGTGACACTGGCCCGGAAGGTCGATGCAAACCTCGTGCTGAAGGTCGAGGAGCTGAAGCGCTCGAACGAAGAACTGGAACAGTTTGCTTACATCGCTTCACACGATCTACAGGAACCGCTGCGGATGGTAGCCAGTTACACGCAACTGCTGTCGCGTAAGTATAAGGGGAAGCTGGACTCCGATGCGGACGAGTTCATCTCCTTTGCCGTGGACGGCGCCACGCGGATGCAGTCCCTGATCAAGGACCTGTTGGAGTACTCCCGCGTCGGGACCAAGGGCAAAGAGTTCGTGGCAATCTCGAGCGAAGAGGCTTTGAAGCAGGCGTTGAGGAACCTTCGCGGTGCCATCGAAGACTCCGAGACGGTGATCACGCATGATTCTTTACCCATGGTCTGCGCCGACGAGGTTCAATTGGTCCAGCTATTCCAGAACCTCGTGGGAAACGCCATCAAGTACCAACAGGGTGACGCTCCTCAAATCTCTATTGCAGCCTTCAAGAACAGGAGCAAGAGATGGGAGTTCTCCGTTGGTGACAATGGGCTGGGCATCGAACCACAGTACTTCGAAAGAATCTTTGGCATGTTCCAGCGGCTGCATAAGCGGGAGGAGTTTGCAGGTACCGGCATTGGGCTGGCCATCTGCAAGAAGATCGTGGAACGCCACGGCGGCTCAATCAGCGTTCAATCAACTCTTGGCGAGGGCTCTACGTTTCACTTCGACCTTACAGCTGTAGAAGGGAGTGCAGCATGATCGCACCTCTGGAGGAAGTTATGCCTGTAGAAGTCCTATTAGTCGAAGACAGCCCTGGTGATGTGCGGTTGACCCAGGACGTATTTCGCGAAACCAACCAATCCATTCGGCTGCACGTTGCTATGGACGGTGTGGAAGCGATGGACTTTTTACGGCACAGGGGAGCATTCGTGAATGCTCCTCGGCCCGATTTCATCCTGCTTGATCTAAATATCCCGAAGATGGATGGCCGTGAGGTGCTTGCCCAGATCAAGAAGGATGAAAGCCTAAAAACGATTCCCACGATTATCCTGACTACTTCGGATTCGGAGGCGGATATCAGGAAGGCCTATGAGCTACAGGCAAACTGCTATCTCAGTAAACCTGTACAGCTGGAAGACTTTGAAAATGTCGTGAAGAGCATCAACGATTTCTGGACAACGAAGGTGAAATTGCCACACCAGAGGTAGAACGGATGCTGAAGAGTTCGATCAATACGGTGTTGCTCGTCGAAGACAATCCAGGGGATGCGCTCTTGCTCCGGCGCATGTTTCGCGAAGAGGGATTCCGCGGGATGGAATTGATCCGCGTGGAGCAAATGAGTGAAGCGGAGGTTTGTCTTGCGGCCACGGCGATCGACATCGTGCTGTTGGATCTGGGCTTGCCGGATGCCCGTGGACTGGAGGCGCTGCGACGTGCCCGCGCTGCGTCGCCCCACATGCCGTTGGTTGTGCTCTCCGGCCTGGATGACGACTCCGTCGCCCTCCAGGCCATGCAGGAAGGCGCGCAGGACTACCTGACGAAGGGGCAGATAGAGCCGCGGGAGCTGCTGCGCGCGATGCGCTATGCTGTCGAGCGCAAGACGATCGAAGAGACCTTGTTTGCTGAAAAAGAGCGCGCACAGGTGACGCTAGACAGCATTGGGGATGGTGTTGTCTGCGCGGACATCGAGGGGAATATTACGTTCCTGAATCTTGTTGCGGAGACGCTGACCGGATGGTCTTTGCCAGAGGCCAATGGCAAGCCGATGACGGAGGTGCTTCGAATCATTAATGCGACAACGCATGAAGCGATCGCCGACCCTATGGAGAGGGTGATGGAGCGGAATCGCACGGGTCACTTACCGTCGGATTCGATCCTGGTTCGACGTGATGGATCTGAGGTCGCCATTGAAGATTCTGTCTCCCCGATTCGCAATCGTGAGCGGGAGGTCATCGGCGCGGTGATTGTCTTCCGCGACGTAAGCACCGCGCGTGCGATGAGCGAACAGATCGCGCACTCGGCGGAGCACGACTTCCTGACGGGTCTGCCCAATCGGCTGCTGCTGAACGATCGTGTGAGCCAAGCTATCGCGTTGGCGCAGCGCCACACCTATCAAGTAGCTGTATTGTTTCTGGATCTTGACGGGTTCAAGCACATCAATGATTCGCTGGGGCATGCGATCGGAGACAAGCTGCTTCAATCCATCTCGGAGCGCCTGGTCGGCTGTCTTCGTGCGGTGGATACGGTCAGCCGTCAGGGCGGCGATGAGTTCGTGATGCTTTTGCCGGCGGTTGAGAATGCGCAAGACGCGGCGATTGCAGCGAGAAGAATGTTGGAAGCGATTGCCGAGGCGCATTCCATCGATAATCACGACCTCCATGTCACAGCGAGTATCGGGGTCAGTGTGTATCCCGACGATGGTCCGGACGCGGAGACACTGATCAAGAACGCGGACACGGCGATGTATCAGGCCAAAGAGAACGGGCGCCAGAGTTATCAGTTTTTTGAGGCCGCGATGAATGTTCGTGCCGTCGAGCGTCAATCCATTGAGGAGAATCTGCGTCGCGCACTGGAGCGAAATGAGTTTGTGCTGCATTACCAGCCGAAGGTCAACCTGTGGACGGGGGCCATTACCGGGGCCGAGGCGTTGATTCGCTGGACGCATCCGACGCGGGGCGCGGTTTCGCCGGCGCAGTTCATTCCGATCGCGGAAGACTGTGGCCTGATTCTCCCGATCGGCGACTGGGTGCTTCGCGAAGCCTGCACGCAGGCGCGGGCCTGGGGGGATGCCGGTCTACCTGAGATGAGCATGGCTGTGAACGTCTCGGCGATGCAGTTTCAGCAGGAAGGTTTTCTCGAAAGCGTCTTCGAGATACTGAAGGAGACCGGGTTAAATCCGCACCACCTGGAGGTAGAGGTCACCGAGAGCGCCCTGATGAAACGGGCGGAGTTTACGGCTTCGATTCTGCAAATGCTGCGGGTCAGGGGGATCACGGTGGCTATCGATGATTTTGGGACGGGATACTCCAGCCTGAGCTATCTGCGGAAGTTTCCACTCGATGCCCTTAAGGTCGATCAATCCTTCGTCCGGCAGATTACGACGACGCCGGATGAAACGACGATCGTGAGCGCCATCATCAGTATGGCGCAGAGTCTTAAACTGAGGATTGTGGCTGAGGGAGTCGAAACCCCAGAAGAGCTGGCTTTTCTTAAAGCTCATGGTTGCGAAGAGGCGCAGGGCTACTACTTCAGCAGACCAGTGCCTGCGGAACAGTTTGCTGCGCTGCTGGCATCTCAGCAGACGCTAGTGCACCAATAACGGTGGCTCCAACTTCAGAAATGGCTGATTGTAAGGGAGTTATGGTGCGCCCGGAAGGATTCGAACCTCCGACCTACTGGTTCGTAGCCAGGCGCTCTATCCAGCTGAGCTACGGGCGCACATTGCAGAAGTGCAACTAAGTAAGAATAACCGAACTGGAGGCTTGCATCAACCCCTTTAGCTCGCTGTGGCGGCAGCTACCGGCTCAGGCTCCGGCTGGGGCGGGATCAGCGAGACGCGCTCGACGATATCAAGGCCGGAACGGCGGAGAAGCTGATGCACGATCGGCTCGGTGAGGCGGGTGGCGTCGTACTCCAGGCGGACGGTCTTTTCGGCCTCGTTGAAGGCAAGCGAGCGGATTCCGTAGACCTCGCGCACGCGGCTGAGGGCCATCATGGCGGCTTCCGCGGGCGGCGCGCCGTAGCGATACATTACGTCAAGCTGCGTCATGGTTCGATTTTACCAGTGAGGCGGTCACGCGCCGAGGCGGTGCAGGTAGTCGACGATCTCCGGGCTGGTCCAGTCCTGTGCGCTGACGAACTTGCGTCGCAGGATGCCGTTGCGGTCGATGGCGTAGGTTTCAGGGATCTGGGCCGTGCCGTAGAGGGCGTTAATGCGCGCCGAGGGGTCACGGATGGTGAGCAGATCGACGTGGTGCAGCGTCAGGAAGCGACGATAGGCGTCGTCGTCCTGGTCCATGCTGATGGCGACGACGACCAGGCCGGGCATCTGGCGCTGCAGGGCCAGCAGGCTGGGCAACTCGTCGACGCAGGGGGCGCACCAGCTTGCCCACAGATTGACCAGAACGACATGGCCGCGGAGTTTGTTGAGGTCGACCGAGTGCGTGCCGTCGGCGAGGGTGAACTCCGGCGCGGGCTGGCCGATGTTCTGCGGGTGGTCGTTGCGGTCGCAGCCGACATTGAACAGAAGCAGTGCGAGGCAGGCTGCGAGTTGTTTTGTGCGTGGAAAGCCCATCGGTTCCTATAATACGAAGCTGTGGCCCAATATCCCAATGCAACGACGAAGTTGAGCCCGATCCTGGGGCTTCCGATGGACGACGAACCAATGACGCCGCGGACTGCCGCGGAGGTCGAAGCGGAGGATGCCGGCGACAGGCCGCAGCTAAGCGTGATCATTCCGGCGCGGAATGAAGCGGCGAACCTGCCCGCGTGCCTAGCGTCGCTGCTGGCGCAGGACGATGCGGTGTTTGCGCTGGGCAGCGACTGGGAACTGATTGTCGTAGATGACGACTCCACCGACGGCACGCGCGCGATTGCGCTGGAGACTGCAACTGGTCGAGCGGGGATGCGCGTTTTGGAGGCGCCGGCGCTGGAGCTTCGCGCCACGCAGCGCGCCTTTACCGGGAAGACTAATGCCTGCTGGGCCGGTGCACAGAATGCGCGTGGCCGCTGGCTGCTATTTACCGATGCCGACACCGTGCATGAGCCCGGCGATCTTGTCCGTGCGATGCATGAGGCCAATAAGCATAATGCGGCGCTGCTCTCGTACTCGCCGCGACAGATTGTGCATGGTTTCTGGCAGCGGGCGCTGATGCCGCTGATCTTCTCGGAGCTGGCGAGCGTGTATCCGCCGGCGGAGGTGAACGACCCGGCCAATCGCGTGGCCGCGGCGAACGGACAGTTTCTGCTGGCGGAGCGCGAGGCTTACTTTGCGGTCGGCGGCCATCGCATGGTGGGGCGCTCGGTGCTGGAGGATGTCGATCTTGCGTACAACATCAAACGGTCAAAGCGGAATCTGTGGTTTCGCTATGCGCCCGATGCGTTGAGCACGAGGATGTATCGCGGGTTCGGCGATATGTTTGAAGGCTGGACGAAGAACCTTGCGCTGCTGTTTCCGCACGCGTTGGTGCTGGCCGCGTGGCGCCTGCTGGATATCGCACTGCTGTTGCTGCCGGTGCTTCTGTTTCTGTACCCGCACCTGGTTCTTTGGCAGCAGGGGGCGATCCTGGTGCTGTGGTTTCGCAACCTCTGGCGGTTTTACAGCCGCGTCGCGCGCTCGAACTTCAGCTTCTTCGATTGCGCCCTCTCCGTCTTCGCGCTGCCGCTATTTATCCTGTTGCTGGTTCGTAGCTGGATGAAGCACAAGGTCTTCCATCAGGTAGGGTGGAAGGGAAGGGTTTACCGCTCAGGCCGCTGATTGCATCGGGGCCGAATCTTCTGCATCCAACCATTGTTGTGCCCGATCGATCTCTTATGATTCTTCTTACCCGCAAAGCCGATTTTTCCGCCGCCCACTTTTACTGGAATGATGCCTGGACCGAGGCCGAGAACGAACGCGTCTTCGGCAAGTGTTCCAACCGCCAGGGCCACGGGCATAACTACACGCTGGAGGTCACGGTGCAGGGCAATGTCGATCCTGTGTCCGGCTTCGTCGTCGAACTGAAGCAGCTAAAAGACATCATGGAGCAGGAGGTGGTTTCGGTCTACGACCATCGCCACCTGAACCATGAGGTACCCGAGTTCAAGCATGTTGTACCGACGACCGAGAATATCGCGATCGCCATCTGGCGGCGTCTCGACGGCAAAATTCCCGGCGCAAAACTGCACCGCGTACGCATCTATGAGATGGCTGATCTCTTTGCGGACTTCTATGGAGAAGGCGCATGAGTCGGCCTGTCGCGCATCTTTCGCGCCGGTATCACTTCGCCGCATCGCATCGGCTGCATGTGGATGCGCTGACGCCGGAGCGCAATCGCGAGGTCTACGGCAAGTGCAACAACCCCTTTGGTCATGGGCATAACTATGCCGTGCAGATCACACTGTCCGGGCTGGTGGATAAGACCACCGGCATGGTCACCAACCTCGGCGATCTGGATGCCTTCGCGCAGCGCGAGATGCTCGACCTGTTCGACCATGCGAATTTGAACACGTTGGAATGCTTCCGCGATCTTGTGCCTAGTACGGAAAATCTATGTCTGGAGCTGTGGCGGATCTTCGCGCAGTATCCGCATGCGACGCTGGAGCGCATCCGCATCGAAGAGACGGGCAACAATGCTTTTGATTACTTCGGCGAAGGTGCTCCAATAAAACACGAAGAGTAGGATCGAAGAGCAGATGATAACGAAGCTACCCATTGAATCCCCAGGCCCGGAACGCAGCGGCGAGACGCCCGCACAGGTCGCACACGAGGCGGCGAACGTCCCGCTTGGCAACGCCACGATGCAGCAGTTATACGCCGAGCTGTTGACGCGCATCGGCGAAGATCCCGCGCGCGACGGCCTGTTGCGCACGCCCGAGCGCATGGAAAAATCCATGGCGTTCCTCACGCACGGCTATCACCAGTCCGTTGAGAAAGTGCTGCATCAGGCGCTCTTCGATGTGGACTACGACGAGATGGTGATCGTCAAGGACATCGAGTTCTACTCCTTATGTGAGCACCATCTGCTGCCATTCTTTGGTAAAGCGCACATCGCTTATGTACCAAACGGCAAGGTGATCGGGCTGAGCAAGATTCCGCGCATCGTGGACGTCTTTGCGAGGCGGCTGCAGGTGCAGGAGCGCCTTACGCAGCAGGTTGCGGAGGCCATCGACGAAGCGATCCAGCCGCAGGGCGTGGGCGTCGTTCTTGAGGCGCAGCACCTCTGCATGATGATGCGCGGCGTGGAAAAGCAAAGCTCCAGCACAGTGACCAGCGCGATGCTGGGTGTCTTCAAATCGCAACTGCAAACCCGCAACGAGTTTCTGTCGCTTGTTGAACGCTCCCGCTAGGAACCCTGTTTATGAATGGCCTTTTAGTTCTTGATAAATCTGCGGGGATGACCTCGCACGATGTCGTCGCGATCGTGCGACGCGCTACCGGCGAGCGCTCTGTCGGGCATCTCGGCACGCTCGATCCCATGGCGACCGGCGTGCTGCCGCTGCTGCTAGGCAAGTACACGCGCCTGGCACAGTTTTTCGGCAAAGCGGAAAAGCAGTACACCGGCACCATCCGCTTCGGCTTTGCCACCGACAGCTTCGACGCCGATGGCACACCTTCATCCGAGCCCGCACCGCTGACGCAATCGCTTGACGAGCTGCGAGTCCTCGCGCAGCACTTCCACGGCGAGATGGACCAGATGCCACCGGTATTCTCCGCAAAGAAGATCAACGGCGTGCCCGCGCACAAGCTCGCTCGCGCGGGCAAAGAGGTGCCCGTGAAGCCTGCGCGTATCTTCATTCACGGGTTTGAGCTCACCAGCCTTGAAGGCGATATCGCCGGCTTCACGATGCACGTCTCCGCCGGCGGCTATGTGCGTTCGGTTGCGCAGGAGCTCGGCGCAATGGCTGGTTGTGGCGCGCATCTGTCGTCGCTGCGCCGTACGCAGGCAGGCCCGTTTTCTTTGGATCAGGCAATCACTCTCGCAGAGTTGAAGTCGCTCACACCGGCAGAGATAGAAGCTCGCCTGCCGCATCCACGCGCGTTGCTGCCGGAGATGCCCTCGGTCATGGTCGACGAACAGACCGCGGGCCGCATCCGCAATGGCATGCAGGTGAATGTGCCGGAGTTTTCGAACGCCCCGCAGGTAAAGGTCTTCAGCGGCCCGCGCGACCTGCTGGCCATCGCCCGCCGCATCGCCGGCACGCTGGTGCAGCCGGAGATCGTACTGGGCTAGTGCTTCAGCATCGGCTCAATCAAGCCTGCAACATTCGCCGCGACCTGCTTGTTTCCCTGCGCGGTGGCGTGTATCTGGTCGTCCTGCATATCGCCGGGGACGCCGTAGACCCCCTGTAGCAGAAACGGAAGCATCGGCACACGGTATTGCTTTGCCATCGCGGGATACATCGCGTTGAACTTCGCAATGTAGTCCGGGCCATAGTCGGGCGGAAGCGTGATGCCCGCAAGCGCGACCTTGGTGCGTGCCGCCATCAGTTCCTCGATGATGCTGCCGATATTGCTCTTGGTCTGCTCCAGCGGCAGCCCGCGCAGTCCGTCATTGCCGCCAAACTCCACCACTACGAGTACCGGATGCAGTGCCAGAACGCGCCCGATGCGATCGAGCCCATCCTTGGTCGTGTTGCCGCTTACGCCTTCGTTGACCACGCGATACGGGTAGCTCGCCTCGTCGAGAATCTTCTGCAGCGCATCCGGATAACTCTGTCCGGGATCGGTTCCAAGGCCTGCGGTAAGGCTATCGCCGAAGCACACGATGACGGGCCGACCATCGGGCACTTGCGTCGTCACAGGCTGTTGAATTGTGATCTGCGAGCTAATGCCCGGATCGGCCTTGCCGTTGTCGGCTTTGCAGCCGAATAAGCATGCAGCAAAGACGAAAGCGCTGAGGCCAGCTAAGATAGGGGAAACGACAGATCGCTGCACAATCCAATTCTACCGAGGTCCGCACCCTTTGCTCGAAACGAACGAACCTGGAACTGGAAAGAGACCGATGATCGTCGTCGACGGCCTGCGAAAGTCGCTGCGAACCGGCGCCACCACCGTAGAGATCCTCAAAGGCATCGACTTCACCATCGAGCGCGGCGAGTTTGCCGCGATCATGGGCGCGTCGGGCTCGGGCAAGTCGACGCTGCTCGGCCTGCTCGCGGGACTCGACAATCCCACCTCCGGCAACGTGCATCTCAACGGCACCGCCATCAGCTATCTTCCCGAAGACAAACTGGCGCAGCTACGCGGACGCACCATCGGTTTCGTCTTCCAGAGCTATCAGCTCATTCCTACGCTGACCGCGCTCGAAAACGTATTGCTGCCCTATGAGCTGAACGACACCACGGGCAACCGCAAGGCCGGCCTCGACCGCGCACGCCAACTGCTTGAATCCGTTGGCCTGAGCGCGCGGCTGGACCACTATCCCGTGCAGCTCTCGGGCGGCGAGCAGCAACGTGTGGCGCTGGCCCGTGCCTTTATCCTGCGACCGCCGATCGTGCTGGCGGATGAACCAACCGGCAATCTCGACACCAACAACGGTCAGGCTGTGCTCGATCTTCTGCTCTCGCTGAATCACGCGGAAGGCACCACGTTGGTGCTCGTGACGCATGACCCCGCGTTGGCCGCGCACGCCACGAGAGTGATCACGCTGCGCGACGGCCTTATTGTCGGCGACGCTCATCAGGTTCCATCCACGGCGCACCTCTAAAGGGGAAGGGAACAACGTTGGCCAGCCTCAGCTACTCCACCGCCTCCCGCATCGCCGCCCGCGAGCTGCGCGCCTCGCGCGGCAAGTTCGTCTTCGTCATTCTTTCAGTAGCGATTGGCGTTGCCGCGCTCACCGGCGTACGCGGCTTCTCGTCTTCGTTTCACTCGATGCTGCTGTTACGTGCACGCAGCATCATGGCCGCGGACCTCTCCGCGAAGACCACCCGCCAACCCACGTTGCAGGAGCAGGCCGGCCTCGATAAGATCGCCGCCACCGGCGTGCAGGAGACGCAGGTCGCCGAGCTGATGTCGATGGCGTCTTCCACCACCTCGCTCGACCCGCTGCTGGTCTCGCTCAAGGCTGTCGATCCAGATAAGTATCCGTTCTACGGTGATGTCGTTCTCTCCCCTGCGATGCCGTTAGACCATGCGTTGACACCGGATACTGTCGCTGTTGGCGATGACCTCCTGCTGCGCTTGCATCTAAAGATCGGCGACTCCATCAAGCTCGGCAACCGTGCCTATCGCATTACAGCAATCGTCGAGGAAGAACCTGATCGTCTCTCTGGCAGTTTTGCCGCTGGCCCGCGCGTTCTGCTGTCACACACCGCGTTGGCAAGTTCCGGTCTGCTCGCTGCGGGTTCTCACGCATCGCGCCGCTATCTCTTCAAGCTGCCTCCGGTAAAGACCGCAGCCGCAAGGTCAGACGAAGACGTAGCCGCCTTGAAGTCTCAGCTTGAGACGCTGCTTCCCGAGGCCCAGATCACCGACTACCGCGAAGCAAACCCCGCTCTGACCAAGGGTCTCGACGGCGCGACCGGCTTGCTGTCCCTGATGTCGCTAGTCGCGCTGGTGCTCGGCGCCGTAGGCGTGGCCATGGCCATGCGCGCACACCTGCAGCAGCGGCTGGATTCTATCGCCATCATGAAATCTCTCGGCGCACGCTCCGGCGAGATCATGAAGATCTACCTCTTCCAAACGCTGTTGCTGGGCCTTGCCGGAGGTCTACTCGGCGTCGTGCTCGGCATCGGCGTGCAACTGGTCTTCCCGCTATTTCTCGCCAAGCTGCTGCACATCACGCCCGACTTCCGCCTCGATCCACGCTCTTACGCCATCGGCCTCGGCGCGGGCTTACTCACCACACTGCTCTTCACCTTGCCACCGTTGCTCGATATCCGCGGTGTGCGACCAATCCTCATCCTGCGCCGCGCCGTCGAGGTTAGCGACGACCCCTTCGCCACGCGCCTCGCCCGCAAACTTCGCGGCTCGCTCGCGCAGCTCGGAGCCATCGTGTTCATCCTCGCCGGCCTCGCCTTCCTCGCCGCTCGGGTCTCAGACTCCCGCCAGGTCGGCGGCTTCTTCGCGGCAGGATTAGTGGTGGTGCTGCTTGTCCTGCTTGCGATGTCCGCGCTCACGCTCTATCTGCTTCGCTTCTTCCTCAGCCACACGCGCCTGCATCTCCCCTCCGCGTTGCGCCACGGTCTCTCCAATCTCTATCGCCCCGGTAATCCATCCGCCGCATTACTGGCCGCTCTCGGCCTCGGTGTCATGCAGATTGTGACGGTCTACATCGCGCAACGCTCCGTCGTGCAGGAGATGCAGATCTCCACCGCCGCGAACCTCCCCAACATCTTCCTCATCGATATCTCCACCGACGAAGTCGCCGGCGTACGCACCGTTCTCGCGCAGCAACCCGGCGTCCACGGCACACCCGAGATCATCCCCGTAGTCAGCTCGCGGCTCATCGCCATCGACGGCGTCCCCGCATCGCAACTCAAGCTGCAACACATGCCACGCCGCATGTTGCAATCGCTCAATCTAACCTGGGCGCCCACCGCAGACACACCACCCGTCGGCGACAAGGTCATTCGCGGCGATTGGTGGACCGCACAGCAATCCGCCGCCTCCGCACAGCATCCTCTGGTTGCAGTCGAGCGCATGGAGGCCGACCGCCTTGGCGTAAAGCCTGGCCAACAAATGACCTTCGCCGCACAGGACGCACAGTTCACCGCAACTGTTGCCGCTGTCTACGAAGCCGATAGCCGCCACGCCTTCTCCCGCGCGGAG
>Ga0302308_10003810_pt1 | contig 11978 bp, 8 predicted proteins | sample III_Palsa_E3_3_FD_200531 | JGI IMG/M metagenome (GOLD analysis project Ga0302308, IMG submission 200531) | Peat permafrost microbial communities from Stordalen Mire near Abisko, Sweden - III_Palsa_E3_3 | ecosystem: Environmental > Terrestrial > Soil > Palsa > Peat permafrost | place: Sweden... | reverse complement strand
CGGTGATCCACCGGCTGGTGGAGGCGGGGGCGAAGATCAGGGCGTTCGATCCGGTCGGCATCGAGCAGGCGAGACCGGTGCTGCCAAACGCGGTGACCTATTGCGCCGACGCGCTGGACGCCGCCACCGGCGCAGATATTCTGTTGGTGCTGACGGAGTGGAACGAATTTCGCGCGATTTCACCGACCAGATTGGCAAGCCTGATGCGCGGCCGGCTGGTGATGGATTTGCGCAATATCTATGAACCGGATCAGATGCGCGCGGCAGGCTTCGTCTATCATGGGATCGGCCGCGGCAGCGTGACGCAGAAGTAAGATTAAGAATCTTCCTTTTTGCAAAAAAGAAGCAAAAAACTTTTGTCAATTAAGACTAGATTGGAGTCGAGATACTGTCAATTATGTATTGTGTCCCCGGAATTCCTGAATTCCTGGAATTCCTCCCCAATTACCTGGCTAAGGCGCGACATGGAAACGGTGCGTGTCCCCAATTAGTCTGGTTCCTTCTGGTTCCTTCTGGTTCCTTCTGTTCCTTCTGGTTCCTTGGTTCCTTCCTACCGTTCGTCTAGCGGCCGCCGAACACCTCCGCGAAATGAACATCAAGCTTCAGTCCGAGCACGATAGCATCGGGAATGTTGCGCTTGCTGTGTGGCGCATTGATCGGATCCGGATTAACAACCCACTGCAGATTAGGAAGGATTCGTATACCCGGCACAAGCTGATAGCCATAATTGATTTCGCCGATGATCTCGTCCGGCCGAGGCCCGCCCGTCCCACCGGCTCGCTTTCGCAGCGCCGTTAAATTCTCGATTTCCCTCGCGCTGAAATGCGTATCCGTAATCAGGAAATCGATTGTGTCCTCGTGACGATCAGCAGACGGGCCGGTCAGCACAAATCCGCCCGACGCAAACCAATCGACGACGTTCGGGTTGCCTTCATTGTAGAAGATACGTCCGAACAATGCGAGATTGTCCTCGGTATTCGGGCGCAAACGCCAGACGGTTTGGTCCACCAACCCATAGAGCCCGGTCCGCCCGCCTGCGTAGGTCACGCGCGGGAGATGAGCGAGGGCTGCAGAGCTATCTTTGGCGTCGAAATACGGATCCTGTGCCCCGGCGGAGTTGCGGTAAAAGCCGACGCGATAGCGACGTGGATACAAGTCATCAGCGAAGCTCGTTTCGTAGCCGACCTCACCAGGAAGGATATAGCCGGTTGCACCCGATGTGCCGAAATCGAGCCCATCCCTGCCTTCGGTGTTCAGGACGTTATCGTATTCGAAGGCGCCCAATTGGACATAGACGTTCTTGGTGAAAGCGTATCGAGCCTTCCCGGCCCAGGAGGAATTGGGAAACGCGGTGATGCCGATATCGGTGATCGGCCCGTAAAGCGCCAGGCAGCTGGTGTTGCTCATGAAATTGCAGTTTAGGGGCGAGGTGGCAAAGAAGCTGTTCACCGCCGCGCGGCCGACCAGCAGGTTCAATTTGTCGTCGAGCAGAATCTGTTCGAGATCGAACACCGTCAGTCTCGGACCCGGAACCGCTCGCCAGGTCTGCTGAAAACTGATCGAGTTGCCGATGTAGTCGCGGCCCACACTACGGCCCCAGAACCATGCACCCTGCAAATGCATGATGGCGCCCTCCCAGCCAACCAGTTTTTGCAGGTCGAAATCGGCTCCAATATCGACCCACTGAGAGGCCGCAGATCCCTGCCGTTCTCCGCCGGCCGGGTTGCGAGCGAGATTCTCGATATAGTCGGCGCGGACGGTCACGCCGTCCTTATTGAGCTCCCGCAGTGTCTTGCCGATCGCATTTGTCCCCCGCCAGCGCTCGAAGCCGCTCATCGCCTCGACGGCCGAAGGCGAGGGAGAAATCGGCGACGTTACCGGCGACGGTGATAGCGTCGAGAACGGCTCGGTACCTCCCGGATTGGCCCCCTGTCCTCCGAGCCCCGGATCACGCAAGGTTGCCCGGCTGCTACCGATGTATGGTGGAGTGCTCCGCGGCAGTGTAGTTTGCGCCAGGGCTGAGATGCTGCCAAGCAGCGTGAGCGCGAGAGTCCCTGAGAGAAAGTTCTTCATGGATCCTCCTCAGGCTGCGTTCCGGACTTCCGATAATCAGGAATCGAGCGATAGTTTGCGCCCGAGTTCACCCGCCAGTCTTTCAGTGTCAAGAACGCCTTCCCATTTGGCGACGACGATTGTTGCAACACTATTGCCGACGACGTTGACGAAGGTCAGCGCCTCGGCGAGAATTCGGTGGATACCGAGGATGAGCCCGATACTGGCCACCGGCACCGATCCAACCGCGCCAAGCGTCGCCGCGAGCACCACAAATGCCGCGCCGGCCACACCGGCGGCGCCTTTGGACGTCAGCAACAGAACCGCGATCAGACTAAGCTGTTGGGGCAGCGGCAGAGGCGTGTTCGTCGCCTGGGCGAGGAAGATCGAGGCGGTCGTGAGATATAGGCAGGTGCCGTCAAGATTAAAGGAATAACCGGTCGGGATGACCAAGCCGACGACGCTCTCATCGCATCCGAGCTTGGTCAATTTTTCCATAAGCCGCGGCAGTACGCTTTCCGATGATGTCGTCGCGGCAACGATGAGAAGTTCGTCGCGGATGTAAGCTAGCAGCCGGAAGATGTTGACGCCGGCCCACCACGCGATGCCGCCCAATACTACCACGGTGAAAAGCAGTGAGACGATGAAGAACTCTACGATCAACGATCCAAGCGACACAAGCGACCCGGCGCCAAAGCTTCCGACCGTGAAGGCAAGAGCTCCGAACGCTCCGATTGGCGCCACATACATGACGTATCCCACGGTCTTGAAGAAAACCTGCGCTAGGCTTTCCACAAGTTCGATGACGGGCTTGCCCGCCGGGCCGATCGCGGACAAGGCGAACGCGAACAACACCGACGCAAACAGGAACTGCAGTACATCCGGCTGAGTGAAGGCGGCGGGAAAGGTGATCGGAATGAGGTGCAGAAGATATTGCAAGAAGCCCTGGCTTTGCGCCGCCTGCGTGGCGTAGCTTGCGACCGCATGAGAATCGATCTTGGGAAGGTCGACATTCATGCCCACGCCCGGCCGCCAAAGGTTCACGCCGACCAGCGCAAAGACAAGCGCGATTGACGTCACAGCCTCGAAATAGACGATTGCCTTCAGCGCAACGCGCCCGACCCGCCGCATATCCTGCATGCTGGCGATGCCGTGCACCACGGTACAGAAGATAATCGGCGCGATCAGCATCCGGATAAGCGCGATGAATGCATCACCGAGCGGCTTGAGCTGCGCCCCCAATTCAGGCTTCCACCAACCCAGCACAACCCCGGCAATCATGCCGAGCAGCACTTGAAACCAGAGCCGGCCGAGCAGCCCGAAGCGTGTGCGCTGCACATCAGCCAAAATTTGCGCGCTGGGCAGGCCGTTCGTCGGCGTGCTGCCTGGTGGCTCCATGACGTTGCCTTCCCTAAGTTGTCGCTAGCCGACTATTTTTGCTATTAGGACACTCAACTTTGTGTGAGAGTCTTTTCCTACCAGAGTCCCCTCTGTCGCGGGCTTCTCATGCTCAAGCTGCATTCATAGTACTCTGGACGCCAGTTATTGGCAAGTCAAACTGGCAGCAAACAGGCTACCACGGAGGCGTGTCGGCAGGGGCAGTTTTCGGCGGACAGCCAGCGGCACTCTTAACCGACATTTCCCATATGAATATCGTTCCTATGGCATAGTTGACCCCGGCGCCCCCTGCGTCAACGGTTTTAGCGTGCCAACTCCTTGAAACGCAGCCCGGTGGGGCCTGTTGTCGGGCTCGGCAGTCGAACGGGCACCCGAAGGGCGCCAACAGGGCGCAGTTCTCCCGCTGGCCCCTGTGATCCTGGACAGTTTGCCGGTCATGCAGGTGCGGGCGGCGCCCGTAGCTGGGCAATCCGCATCAATATCTCGGCGAACCGGGCCCGTGGCACCATCACCTCCGCCATCTGGAAAATGATCGACCGGCCGTGGCGCACGATCTTGGCGCCAATCTTCACCAGTCGGTCGCGCAGCGTGGTTATCGACCATTGCTTGATCTCATCGGGCAGGGCCAGGCTGCGCAGGAAGCTGGCCAGGTTATAGGCCAAGGCGTGAAGCTGAAGCCGAACCGCGTTGGCGGCAAAGCGGTGGCAAGACAGGCGAGTCCAGGTGACCGCGTTCTTGCCCTCCTTGATCCACTGCTCCGCCGTGCCGCGCTGGTTGTAGAAGGCAACGACGCGCGCGGCGGGCCGTGCCATGTTGGTCACAATAAACCCGACGCGGGGATATAACTCGCCAGGGTGCCACTCGACTTTTGCCACAACCCGGCGGGCCTTGCTCCATGACCCGGCCCGGTAATTGAAACTGGCGTAGGTGCGACGAACTTCATGGGGTGGCCGCCCCATGGGACGCTTCAGCAACCAGCCGATACGCTCTTGTAGAACCGCGTTGGCTGGCAGTCGGATCGCGTATTTGTAGCCCTCGGCTTCAAGGAACTCGTAGATGTCAGGGTTTGCATAGGCGGCGTCACCGCGGAAATAGCGGCGCTTCAGCCTACCCCGATATCGCGCGACGACCGGCCCCAACACATCGCGCCAATCTGCGGCGCTGTGCGCGTTCCCCGGTCGCAAACTACACCGCTCCAAGTCACCGAACTGGTTGAATACGAACAGCGGATGATAACAGGTGCAACCGAAATGACCATTATAGGCACTACCTTCCTGGGCACCATGCGTCTCGCTGACGCTGCTGTCCATATCAAGAACGATGGTGTTTTGCAGTTTACGGCCGTGCGCCCGGTCGATCCATGCCCCCGACAGATCAGCAAGTGCTGCAAGGTTGGCGTCGTCGCTCAACCACCCGGTCTCGAAACGGCCCATCTGGCTGGCGGAGGCGGCTTGTCGATCCAATCCGCTGCGGTCCACCACGGCGCGCATAGCGGGATCATGCGCGAGGCGATCGGCGTCGTTGACATCCTCGTAACCAGCCAGACGGCCAAACACGGATTGACGCAACAATCCGGCGAGCCGGTGGCGGGTGTTTTTGCCGCGCCGGCACTCCGACAACGAAGCCGCTGCCAACTGTGTCAAACCAAGGGCATCATCGAGTTCGCGATAGGCCAACAATCCGGCATCGGAGGTGATGCGGCTGCCGTGAAATTCCAGCTTCAGGCGGCGGTCAAAATCGACCCGGAGAGAGCCGTCATCCGATTCACCCGCTGGGTGTTCCATGAATGCGTGTCCAGTCCGCCATTAACATGCTGAAATTTATAACAGATTCTGCTATGCGGGGCCAGAAAATCGTAGTTCATCCGGGAAATCCGGGCGTACTTCCCGCTTTCCTTGGTCTGCTCCGCTTGGACGTCAGACCAAACGAGGCCCCAACGTCACGCGATCGCCGAAAGCGCGCCGCGATGTCAACCGCGGTACGGAAGGTCAGCGCGGTGGCCGGACTGACACCGGGGATGCGGACGTAACGCCGACAGAGCTGATCGCGGACGACAATTTTGACCACTAATTCGTACAGCTTCAGATACTGCTGCCCCACCGCCGGACGTTCTGTCAGCATGCATTCCTTCAAATCAGCGGTAAGCGGATCGGCGGCCATAGGCTCGCGCACCCGTGCTGCGAACCCGACACGGCCGACTTTGTGCAGCGTCCCGCAAAATTGGCCATTTTCGTGATTCTCCGTCGCATTGCGGGACGCGGAATGACGCCCGGCGTCGACCTTACGCTCCGTGAACGGTGCGACGAGAACACACCCATGGGCAGGAAATCGCTCATGCCCGATTACACCGGCCCCAAGTGAACCCGGCATGGGGCGACGCGGTCAGGCGCCCGAGGGCAGCAAAGTCTCGGCGGTGAGGAATGCTGAGAATTGCGCGGCGGGAAGGGGACGGCTGAACAAATAACCCTGACCGATTTGGCAGCCCATTTCCTTCAGTTTGATATTATGCTCTTCGGTTTCGATACCTTCGGCGACAACGCGGATTCCAAGTTCCTGGCCCAACGACAGTATAGTTTCGATCACAATTCGTTTAACGCCGCCATCCAGCACGTGCTGGGTAAAGCTGCGATCGATCTTGATTTCGGAGATCGGGAAACGCTCGATGCTGCGCAAGCTCGAATAGCCGGTGCCGAAATCGTCGATCGCTAAGCCTACGCCGAGCGCGCGGAGGCGGCAAAATAAATCCACGACTTCGGTGGAGCCCTCGGTGAGTAAACTTTCGGTTAGTTCAAGCGTCAGCAAGGAGGGGTCGAGCCCGGTTTCGGCGAAGATATTGCTAAGGAGGCCTTCCAAGTCGCCGCGAGTGACCTCCAGCGGGGAGATGTTCACGGCGAAGACCAGAGGGTCAGAACGACCCTTGTTCAATTTGGCGGCAAAAGCCGCGACCTGGCGGATACCAGTGCGTTCGATGTCGAGGATCAGGCCGGTCTTCTCGGCGGTGCCAATGAAGATGTCCGGCATCTGTAATCCGAAGACGGGATGGCTCCAGCGGATCAAGGCTTCGACTCCGGAGACCCGGCGCTTCTGTAGGCCCAACTGAGGCTGGTAGTGATAGATGAAATTGCCGTCCCGCACAGCCTGCTGCAACTCTACCGTGAGACGGTTACGCAGGCGCGAAGTCCGCTCTGCGGCCTGATCGAAGCGGCGGGGTGCGCGTGACGGATCTGCTTTGGATTCGTGTAGGGCGTATCCGGCCTGCTGGGTCAATAGGGCCGCTGGCTGGCCTGGGCCACCCAAGGTATAGCCGAGCGCATACCTGGCAACGATAATTGCATCGGGGATCGCGAAAGGAGGCTGCATCGCCGCGGCGATCTTTGCAAGGATCGTTTCTTCTTTGCGAGACGCTTGCAGATGGAAGGCGACGGCGAACTCGTTGTTGCCGATCCTACTCAAGGCATCGGGTTCGAGCGACCGGAGGCGACATGCCATCTTGATGATGATCTCGTCGCCGGCGGCATAGCCGTACGTGCTGTTGATGTTGTGCAGTTCGGCAAGATCGAGTTTGACGACGAGCATGCGGTACCCCTCGGGAATCTCGGATCCTTCGAGGTCTTCGAGGAATCGGTATCGGTTCGGTAGACCCGTCAGATGATCAATGCTCGCGGCGCGGACGATCTGGGCCAGGCTTTCCCGGGCTAAGGTAACATCACGGATAAGTCCGACATAGTAGGCAATGCTACCATCCGCACCCGGGTGCGGTGAGAGAGACAATTCGTTCCAGAAAAGCGTGCCGTCCTTGCGATAGTTACGCAAGGTAACTGTGATGCTTTTGCCGTTGCGGAGCGCATCGCGCACTTCTTCGAGCGCGGGCTGCAGATGATCATTGCCCTGCAGATAGCGGCAATTCTTCCCCACGGCTTCGGCTTGGCTGTAGCCGGTGATCGTTGAGAACTGCTGACTGACCCAAACGAGCGGTGTGTCTCGCTCCCGCATATCGGCCACAACAACGGCATCGCGGAGCATGTGGATCCCGATTTTGGCGACTTCGCGGAGCCCGTCGCCCGGCAGGGCAGAGGTTACGCTTTGGCTTGATGTCATGGTTGTCAATGGGTTAACTCAACATTCGCGTTTAAATTAATTGGTTATAAATAGCCAATCCTCTGAACAGCTAATCAATAGCACGTTTCGGCTGAGGCAGGGGGCTTTTTATTGGCGCCGGCGTTTGAATGGGCGCACGAGTGCCCCGCCTTTGCCGCGCGGTCGCTCCCGAGCTCCAGTGGGTTCGCCAATGTGACCAATCCGAACACCAGAGGCGCCCTCGAGAACGAGGTGAAAGATTTCATACGCTCCGTCCCAATGGTCCGGCGGCCGATGAAGTTGCCGCCGGCGTCGCCTCGGATGAGGACATTCGCGCCCGCGCTTCAGGCTGCCACAACGGAAATTGCAGCGACGCGGCGTTCGGCATCGGGTTCGCGTGGTGAGTGCGTAACATGTGGCTGCGCGGGATCCGCGACAAACCTATAGAGAAGGTTGGCGCACCCAGGGCTGCGTCCACCAGGACGGGCTCACGCTCGGCCTCCACTTGGCGGCGCAGTCCAGTTGTGATTCCCGCATCGAGCAATACCTTCCGGACGTGCTGGTAACGAATACCCAGGTGCTGACTGATCTCGGTGCGATCATGCCCGGCCTGTGCCAATGCTCGAATCTTGGCGGAGGTTGTGTCGAGATTTCTGATGATTTCGTCGGGGGTGGTCGCGCGGCCATGTTCTTGCCCTGAATTGTTCCACGTGGAAGCTGGATTATCACATGGGTAGAAACGGGCAATGTGTTTCCAGTCGAACCTCAATACGGACGCCTATAGCTTCCTGGACCGAGATGCTCGAACGAATTCTGTCTTTTGCTTCAAAGTCGAATGAGAGGACTGTCGCAATAAGGTTACCGCTGAAAGTCCCGTTTTTTAGCATTCTTGAGTCGCTGGTCGAGAAGCGCCGCGCGCTTTCCCAGTACAGACGACGTAAATTCTAGAGCGCTCACCGCCCGGTATCGAATGTATTTTGCGATGTGCTGTGCGGCTTCGTCGAGAGGTGTGAATGTGCACGCGGCGAGGATCGACAGGGCGAAACCCGAGATCATGGTGAGCAAGCTGCTCAGCAGCAGCCCGCACTGCGGGTTGAGCCAGAGAAATATTTCTGAGCACACGCCAAACACGATCGGCCAATGGATCAGGTAAAGCGGAAACGAGATCCGCCCAAGGCGTTGCAGCGCCGGGTGGATGAATAGGCCCCGCATCGGGCGGGACAGTGTGATCCCCAAAAACATCGCGATGCAGCCGTAGATGCGCAGTACGACGGCCGAGTTCCCGCACGCGAAATCCTCCAGCCACCGAAACCCGCACGCGGACCCGAGCGCGGCCGGCCACCCCTGAACCGCCTGGCAACAAACCTCCGCCCCGATCACGAGTAGCGGCAATCCCAGGAGCCATCCGGTTTTCGGCAGTCTCTCTTCGAGCCGTGCCACGGCCGCGGTGTGTCCCACGATGAAACACAAGGTTTGATCGAGGCCGAAGAGGAGCATCGCGGCAATGCAGACGAAGATCCAGAGCCGAGGCCGGTACATGCGCAGCCGGGCGAGCAGGAGGACCAGGATCGTGCCGCGCAGTTCGGTGTTGAGCGTCCACATTGGCGGCAGGAGGGATTGCGCCAGCGGCTGGGTGAGACCGGGAAGCACCGCGGCGATGGGGGACGCGGTCGGGTAGCCGACCAGCAAGCCGTTGATGAGTGCGTCGCGCAGCGGCTGCATTGCGCCGCGGGGATAGTGCCAGAGCGCGCCCATCCAGCCGGACCCGGTGATGCCGGCGACTGTGAGGTAGTCGGACTGGGCGTAATTGCCGATCGCCCAGGTGACGTAGCAAGCGAGTGTCAAGGGCAGCGCGAAACGAACGACCCGCGCCGTCGTGAGCGCGATGTAGTCGGAGCGTGGGTCGTAGGCGCGGGTGATCGCGAAGCCGCTGATCAGGAAGAAGAGATAGACCGCGGCGGATCCGTCGTAGAGAAGCCCGAGCGGCGAGCCATGAATTTCGCTTGAGATCGTGCCGTGGTCTGGGCCCGCGAAAACCAGGCCCGGCATGTAGCAGGAGAGTAGATGGAGGAGCAAGACCTGCAGGGCTGCGACACCGCGCAGCCCGTCGAGATATTTGATCCGTCCCATGGGCGAGCTCCTAATTCGATGTGGTGTAGAGATGGGGGTCGAGGATCCGATGGGCACGGAGGATTTTGGCGACGGCGGCACCCGGATCCGGTTTGAGTTCGTCGGTGTCGGGGTCGTAGTTGCACCCGCCCGGGCGGCGCAGAAGGCACACCTCGTTCGGCCCGAGGTCGGACCAGCAACCGACCTGATGATACCAGGCGAACCGGAGCGGCGGCGTCGGGTGATTCGGTGGTTCGTCTTCGTCGAGGACGTAGTCGGCGGCCGGGGTGTGTTCGAAGAGCGTTGCTGGGGTCGCGGCACTCATGCGGATGTCGGCGCGAAGGTACGATTGCCCGTAGGTGTGAGCCCAAACCGAGGCCGGGTAGAGGGCAAGGCCGCAAGCTAGGGGATCGTGGTTGACCGCCTCAATGGCCTCGAGGGGGCCTCGGCCCAGGTTCCACATCGCCTTGTAGGGACTCAGGAAACCCAGCGCGAAGGACAGAGCGCACCAGGCGGCGCAAGCCGCACCGGTCTTCCATTTGGCGTTGGAGGAGACAGTGGAGCGGACCCGCAGCAGCTCCGCTGTTCCGATTCCAACCAAAATCAGGAAGAGCGGCAGCAGGGCGTAAAGGAAGCGAACCTCTTTATGACCAACGGCCGAGAAGGACAGGAAGGCGACCACCAGGGCGGCGGTGATCGCGGGATTGGCGCGTGCGCCCAGGGTTGCGGCGTAGATGAGGACCGGCCCGGCGCCGAGCCAGAATACGAGTTCCGAGGCGGCATACCAGTAAAACGGCTCGGTACCGTAGGCGCCGGAGACGTGCCAGACCTGGTTCACGACGTAGTAGAGCCAGATCGACTGGAACGGTGTGCCCAGGGTCATCCAGTCGAGTAGTCCCGATAGGAGCAGAACAGGGACAGCGCCGATCGCAAACGGGCGGATGTTGCGGGGCGCGGGAAGGACGACGAAGAGCGTGGCCACGATCAGCGCCGGGGCGAGTTGGGGCCGGATCACGAAGGTCAGGGCGCAGAGCGCGCCGGCGGCGCGCAGGTGTGCGCGGCTGGTTTGCGGCTGGCACGGCCAGCAGAAATAGATTGTGGCGATCAGCAAAGTTCCGGTGACGCTGTCCGCGATGAAGTGCGGCGCGTAGTGAAGACATTCGAACCAGGTGGCGTTCAGGGTTGACGCGAGAATGGCGGCGGCGCGGCCAAAGCTGCGCAGGCCGATCACATAGGCGTATCCGGTCGGGATGGTGGTGATCAGGCAAGCGGCGATCGAAGCCGTGTGGCGGTAGAGATCGGGATTGGTGGTGATCTGTTTGCAGAGCAGCGCGAGTGCTGCCAGGAATCCGGGAATGATGGGTGACCTGATGCCGACGACCTGTTCCCACGCGACCAGGCCGGTGCCGAACACCCAGCGGTGGGCGGGTTCGTGGAACTGAAATATCTCGATGGAATCAAGCAGTCCCGGATAGAGCGCGTAAGTGAGAATTCGCGCTGAAAGTGCTACGACACAGATCGTCCCCAGCAAAATGAAGTCGCATGGCTCGAGCTCGTGATGGCCCTGCTTTGGTTTGCGGGCACTTCCACAGACCGTCTGGGATGCGGCCGGTGGGCGTTGGGCCAGGTAGGTCATTGGCACACCGCCGCAATCGGTGAGGGTTGCGAGCCAGTGTCAGGACCCGCGCTAAAAATTGCCCGGCGGTAGGCGATCCATAGCAGTGCCAGGCCATCGAGCCAGCCGAGTTGAATGCCGCAGATGCAGCCGAATGAAAGCGACGTGACGTAGATTGGGAGGAAGAGCGTGACCTCCCACGGCAGCCATCCCGTGGCTTCGCGGGCACGTCCCGCCCAGGCAAGTGCCAACACATAAATCGTCGCGTCGTAGAGCATGAACAGCGGCGCGGCCAAGGCGATGGCCGCGAACACGCTCAATATGCGGGGCTCCAGGCGCTGCGAAGCGCGCCAGATCCACGCTGCGACAATGAGCGCACCGGTGCTGATGACGACTTGGAACACGGCCGCGGCTAGGTGGCTGAAGCCCGCCGTGAGCCCGGATGTTCGGCGGTTGTGGGGCCCGTGCCATAAATCGCACCGGCGCCGTGGAAGAACAGGGTGAGAAAGGCGCGCCATGTCGCGACCCCGTCGAGTCCCAGCGATAGCAACGCCAGGCCGCACGCTATGAGCGCGAAGGCGGTGATCGCGCGTCCTTGGTGGCCTGCCAGCAGGCAGCCGGGCAGGGAGAGGATGAGTTGGGGCTTGTAGCAGAGCAGCGCCATGAGGCCGCCGGCGACACCCGGCCGTCTGCCTGCGAATGCGAGCGCTGCGGCGCCGAGGATGGC